>Ga0306922_10000045_pt1 | contig 73907 bp, 57 predicted proteins | sample sta12Cox44000082_FD_203758 | JGI IMG/M metagenome (GOLD analysis project Ga0306922, IMG submission 203758) | Lab enrichment of tropical soil microbial communities from Luquillo Experimental Forest, Puerto Rico - statoxic.12C.oxic.44.000.082 (v2)... | ecosystem: Environmental > Terrestrial >... | reverse complement strand
GCCAGACTTCAATACGAGCCAGGGGAGTTGGCGCGTGTGGCTTCCAAGCTTGGCGAAGCAAATATCAACATCAATTATGCGTATAGCGGCGTTGAGGCAAGCACCCGTACACCGTTGATTATCTTTGGAGTAAGCGATGTGGGTCGCGCAGCGAGCATCCTGGACTATACGAGTGCCAGTGCCGCCAGAGCTTAACTCGCCGTACCCATTGATTGAATGACTGGTGCACCACCATAGCTCCTGGGATGTGACGAAGCTTCGTGTCGCTTTTGTGCAGGGTTTCGTTTGAACTACAAATTCCTAGTGCGCCGGTAAACGTACGCGAAGACTGCACTCCCGTTCCCAAACACCGCAACGAATTCGCCGAGCGCCGGATTGCGGCGTTCCGTGTACATGCCGTGTTACCGCGTATCGTGCGCGTCGTATTTTCAACGTACGTATTTTCAATACGCGTATGCCGTTCGACTCCCCTCGCTGATGTAGCAGGCAAAGGCCTGCCAGCAGCCCTGTTAATGTCGAGCTTACAGGCTGCGCTCTCACCGCTGATCTGCCAGGGTTTTACGCCGCCCGAAGTATGTCAACGGCTAAACCGCGCTTTGTGTGATCTGACACCAGACGGGAAGTTCATTACGTTTTTTTATGCTGTGCTCGACAGCGTAGACAATCGACTCAGGTACTGCAACGCGGGGCATAATCCGCCACTGTTAATCCGGGCGGACGGCGCTTGGACGCAGCTAAAGGCGACAGGAGCGGTGCTAGGACAGTTCCACGAATGGCTCTATGAACAAAAGCGACCTGCAGATGAGAAGGGGCGACAAGTTACTGCTGTTCACCGACGGGTTGATAGAGGCCTGCAATGCGGAGGAGGAATTGATCGGGGAACACAACTTGATGGGAAAATCCGAGTTCTAGCGTCGAGAGCTAATTGGCCTATTGATACGCGCGGCATCGCGGCATGGTGGCGGACATTTGCAGGATGATGCCAGCCTCATTGTGCTGAAAGCAACGGATCGAGACTCATGACCCGGAGTATGCGACTGGGCACAGCAGGTGAATGCCGTGAACACCTGCTTTCAGCAGAGGAGGACTTCGGGGTAAGCATCGGCGGACGGCTACAAGCAAAGTAAGTTCTTATGCCAGACGTTGTCTTTGGAGCGAGGGATGGACGGACCCACTCCGCACTGCCTCCACCATCTAAGACTCGTATTATAATTGACTTACGGTGCTGTGGTATCCCGCGTACACAAACGGCTTCGCGATGTGGAATTCCGGTCTGAATCCTGGGGAGGTGGTTTGTCCCACGAAAAGGTGAGAGACGCTTCGTATCAAGGGGCCTCCCGGTCCGAGCGCTTACAGCCTTTAACGCGTTCGCGTCTCATGTGACGACCGTCGCGCGAGAAGGAAACGGGCGCTCTAGAAAGACCTTTGCGACCAACGAAAGATTCCCAATATGACGGAATGTACTTGGGGACGCCCTGCACGATTGCATTGTACAATGGCGCTCCTATTGCGCCGGGGCGTGCGGCTGCAGCCATATGACCAATCGTGGGCATCATTTCGTGGCGGTAATTGGCGGTGCGATTTCAGGTTCCGTAGCCGCGGAAATTCTAGCGGATCACGGAATTCAGGTCGCCGTATTCGAGCAGAACACGCGGCCCTACGGCAAGATCGAGGACGGTCTACCACGCTGGCATGTCGAGCAGCGCAAACAGGAATATGCGCGAATCGACGCACGCATGAAGAAGCCGAACGTGTATTTCATCCCCTCTACCAAGCTAGGCCGAGATTTTGATCTGCCACAGCTTTTCAAGTGGGGCTTTTCGGCGGCGATTCTTGCAAATGGTGCGTGGCGCGACAGAGAATTAGGGGTGCCCGAAGCAGAGCAGTACGTCGGCAAAGGCCTCATTTACCAGAATCCGTTTATTTACTGGTACAACCACAAGAACGAAAAGGACTACCTTGGACCGCGCTATGAAACGCCCGACGAAGCCGTGGTGGTGGGCGGCGGGCTGGCTTCGATTGACGTGGTCAAAGTACTGCAGCTCGAAAATTACGAGCGTGCTCTAAGGGCTCGCGGCGTTCAGACCAGCATGCATGAGTTGGAAAAGGGCATTCCGGAAGTCTGCAAGGCGCACGGCATCAAGCCGGAAGAATTGGGCGTAAAGGGCTGCCTCTTAATTTATCGCCGCCGTGAGCAGGATATGCCTCTGGCGCAGCCGCCCGACAACGCCACGCCCGAGCAGCTTGCCAAGACGGAACAGATTCGGCAGAAAATGCTGCGCCTCGCGCGCGACAAATACCTGTTTCGCTTCCAAGATCGCAGGTTGACGACCGGTATCATCGTGGACGATGGACAGCTCGTCGGGCTGAAACTAGTAGAAACGAAAATCGAGGGCCGCAAGGCCGAACCGATTCCCGACTCCGAACGCGAACTCCGCGCACCGCTGGTCGTTTCTTCGATTGGCTCGGTGCCGGAGAGGCTTTCCGGAATCAATATGAATGGTGAATACTACACATTCGCTGGCAAGGATGTGCCGCGGTATACGGCTATGGGCCGCGTATTCGGCGTCGGAAACGTGGTCACAGGCCAGGGGAACATCCGCGTGTCGTTAGTGCACAGCCAGAAAGTAACCAAGCGTGTGGTGGATTGCATGAAGACCGATGATAAAAACGCTGCCGCTGGCGCCGGCAGTGCTGAACAGCAGGTCGCGAGTGACATGGACGCAATTGGGAAGCAGATCGAGGTGATCCCTCAGCTTTCAGACGAGCAGATGGCAGCGGTGGAGCGCAAAGTTCATGCTTTGCAGCAAAACGCGGGCTACACTTCCGACTACGACTCCTGGATCGCGAAGGTAACTCCACCTGATCTCGAATAGCTCGATTTCGATCTGTCGCTGAAAATCCATGTTCCAGTTCCGTTCCAGCCAGGCGCCACACTTTTGAATTTCTCATAAGCCGATGCCCGTGGGCGAATTCTCCGTTGTGCCAGATACGGGCGGTAATGTGAGTCTAAACCGAACCTTGCCTTGTTGGTCCCATTCCTACGCTCAATCTGCGAATCCAAACGATCAGGCTTGCTCGAGATCACGCCTCTTTCCGTAGCGAAATGCCGCCCACACGCCGAGGGTCATGAATCCCAGTGGGGGAGATAGGAGTATCAGCACGCCCCGGCTGATCGCGCGTTGACCTTGCTGGGAGGTCGCCTTTGCGGTGCTGTAGCACATCGAGCATCCCTGGCCGAAAGCGGACGCGGCCCACAGAGTGATAAGCGCGCCGAGAATGACAACGCGAAATCTCATTTTGCTCCCAGCGACAGGATGCGGAACGCATCGGGGAAAAAGATCAGCATTAAAGCCAAGCAAGTGATCACGGCAGACATCGTTAGCCACTTCATGCGTGACAACTCATACTTCATATGCATGAAGAAGCCGATGATCAGAGCAGCCTTCACGAGGGACAGGCCCATCAATATCGTGAGCATTCGAATCGGCGGTAAGTTTTTGTACGCCAGATAAACCTCGACGGCGGTCAACGCTAGAAGGACTCCCCAGACCCAGAAAAACTGCGCCTTGCCGTGGTGGCGGTGCTGTTCCGCGACTCGCTGCGCGATGGCTTGTTGAAATGCTTCCATATCTCACGGGCTCCTAAAAGATCCTTGCCGACATCAAATAGACCAGCGGGAAGATGAACATCCACACCAGGTCCACAAAGTGCCAGTACAAACCGGCTACTTCAACGTCGGATGAATCGTAAACTTTTGGCTTCAGCCACAAAATGACGGCACAGACTACGGCAGCCACCAGCAGGATGTGAGCGGCGTAGTGGAATGGACTGGCAGAGGGGGTACCCAACCAAGCTGCCAGCCAGAACACCAACAGAAGAGGTATGAAATTCCGCCGCAAGGCAACGACGCCAAGATAGATTACTCCCAGCGTCACATGCAACATGTGCATTCCCGTCAAGCCAAAGAAGGTTGCGGGAAACTGCGGAACGTTGCGCGCCACATTGACAAGCTCTCCCGCCGCGGTGTGCCCGGGAATTTTGGGAAACACGGGCAGTGTCAGGCCGTCCGCAATCAGCTTGCTCCATTCCCGTCCGTGCAGAATAACGAACGCTATGCCACACGCCATGGTGGCCAGCAGCCACAACCGCTGCGCCCCGGCATCCTGGTGCACCGACGCACGAACGGCCAGCACCATGGTCAGTGAACTGGTCAGCAGAAACGCCGTCATGACAGTGGCGTTCACGATGCTCTCGGAATGGAACGGAGTGGGCCAGCTCGGCGTGGAAATGCGTCCGTAGCTGTAGGCGTAGAGCAGTGCGCCAAATGTTAGGGAATCGGAGAGCAGAAAAAGCCACATTCCGATCTTCTTGGAATATGTTCCGAAAAGAGACGGTTCGTAAGCTGGTGGCATGTCATGCGGCAGTGTGGCTTCAGCCATGGTTTGGTCTCCTTACCGGTCAGCGCGCAAACTTCAGCAGACACAAAATATAAATCCACAAGACAGCCATGAAATGCCAATACCAGCCAGCAATATCGAGGATCACCGCCCTCGATTCGATGGGCCGCCGCAATAGCAACGCGACCATAGCAACAAGCAGCGCCAGGACGCCACCCAACAAGTGCACGCCATGCGCTCCCGTCAACAAATAAAAGAAGGAGCTGCTGGGGTTGGTGGAGACATAGAAGCCTCTTGCAGTAAGTTCGCGCCAGGCGGTCCACTGCCCCGCGAGGAAGCTGAGGCCAAGCACGACAGTGAGCGCGAGCCAGGAAGCGTTCCAACTGCGATCCGATGCCGCGCCGAGATTGCTGAAAGAGGTTCGCGTCACAGCAGCTTGGCGGGCGATTTGCCGTCGCGCCAATTCCATGGTTCCACTACTGACCAGCAACACCAGCGTGTTGACGAACAAAAGTCTCGGTAGTGGCAGCGCAAACCAATCGCGTAGGAGAGTGTCTGTGCGAGGATCGACTGTTGGCAGACCCTGCCGCACAACGTAAGCGCTCGTAAACGAAACGAAGATCATGACGATCCCGACCAGGCCCACAACAAGGCCCAGCCTCGCTCGACGAAGGCGCGCTTCCAGAAGTGTAGAGCTCTCACGGGACTGACGAATCTGACCTGCGGCAACCGATGGAGCGCCGCCTATGGGAGTGGCGTCGGAAACGGCAGTTGAAAAGAAATTCTTCATCTCATGCCTTATGTCCGACTTCCATTGTCCGGGGGTCTGTCTGCATTACGTAATCTCGCGGTGCACCTGGCACGCTGTATTCGTACGGACCGTTGTGCACTACCGGCGTGTGTCCCCCGAAATTGTCATGCGGCGGCGGGGTCGCTGTAGTCCATTCCAACGTCGTCGCCTCCCAGGGATTGTCAGTCGCTTTCTTCCCGGCTTTCATGCTCCAGAAGAGATTGAACAAGAATATGAATTGTCCCGCGATGGTGACAAACGCCGCAAAAGTGATGAATTTCTGGAGCGGAAGCAGACTGTGCATGTACGCGACGTCGGTGGACTGTGAATACCGCCGCAGGCCCGCAGCCATTCCGTAATAATGCATTGGCATGAAGACCGCGTAAGTTCCCACAAAGCTGATCCAGAAGTGCAATTTGGCCAGCCTGTCGTTCATCATGCGTCCGAACATCTTCGGGAACCAATAATAGGTCGCTGCAAAAATACCGAAGATAGACGCCACCCCCATGATCAAGTGAAAGTGAGCGATGACGAAGTAGGTCTCGTGCAGCGGAATATCGAGCACCGGCTGTGCGAGGAACGGCCCGCTGATTCCGCCGGTTACAAACAAAGAGACAAATCCGATGGCGAACAGCATTGGCGGTGTAAACCGAATCCTGCCGCCCCAAAGGGTGCCCAGCCAATTAAACGTCTTGATCGCCGAAGGTACACCGATGGCCATAGTCATTACGGAGAAGGCAAAGGCCGAATAGGGGCTGATGCCACTCATGAACATGTGATGCCCCCAGACCATGAATCCGAGCACGCCGATCGAAAGCATGGCGTATACCATCGCCCGGTAGCCAAAGATCGGCTTGCGCGAGAAGACAGAAACCAATTGGGAGCACAAACCCATCGCCGGCAAAATCGCGATGTACACCTCAGGATGGCCGAAAAACCAGAAAAGGTGTTGCCACAACAGGGGCGAACCGCCCCGGTGACCAGCGATCTGGCCGTTCACGATTACTAGAGGAACGAAAAAGCTCGTACCTACGTCGCGGTCCAGCAAAAGAAGAATCCCCGCCGCGAAAAGCACGCCAAACGCGAGCAGTCCGAGGATGGCCGTGATGAACCAAGCCCAACAGGTCAGCGGAAGCCGCATTAGAGACATGCCTTTCGCGCGCATGTCCAGCGTGGTCGTGATGAAGTTCAGTGCGCTCATTAGCGCCCCGAGACAGAACAGCGCGATGCTGATAATCCACAGGTCCGCGCCTGCACCCTGGCCCGGCCCCGCGGATGGTAGTGCGCTCAGCGGCGCATATCCGGTCCAGCCGTGCAGTGGGGCACCTCCAGTCACAAAAAATGCGGCGAGCAAAACGAGGAAGGCCAAAAACGTTACCCAGAACGAAAGCATGTTGAGTACGGGAAATGCCATGTCGGCGGCGCCAATTTGAATCGGTAGGAAGTAGTTACCGAAGCCGCCTTGTGGCGCGGTGGTCAGCACGAAGAACACCATAATGGTGCCGTGCATCGTCAAAAGGCTTAGGTACGTTTCGGGCTTGAGCTCTCCCAGCAGTGGCAAGGACACGTTCGGCCAGATCAAATGAATGCGCATCAGCAGGGAAAGAAGCATGCCCACGAACACCGCTGTCAGCGCCAGGAAGTAATACTGCAGGCCGATAACTTTGTGATCCAGACTGAACACCCATTTGCGGATAAAACTCCGAGGCGCGGCGTGGGCGTGAGTTTCGTGGAACGCAAATTCTCCGGTGGCCATGTTATTGTTTTTCCGCCTCCCGCGCTGCCAGCCATGTGCCAAATTCTTCCTCGCTAACGACTTTCAATATTCCGTGCATCCGATAGTGACCTAAACCGCAAAGTTCAGCGCATGCGATTTCGTAATCGCCCGTGGTAATCGGCGTGAAGTGCAAACGGATAGCGAGGCCGGGCACCGCGTCCTGCTTGAAGCGCATTGCCGGCACAAAAAAACTGTGGATCACATCATGTGCTTTCAGGATCACTTCCACTTCGCGGTTGACCGGAACAAACATCGTTCCCGTGACGACATCATCTTTGGATGCGGTATCGTTTGGGTCGAGACCTAACGCGCCTTCTCCGCCCGCTGATGGGTCGACCAGTTCCGGCTTGGTCGCGCCAAACTTTCCGTCTGGCCCGGGATAGCGGAAGTACCACTGGAACTGCATCCCGGTTACTTCAACTTGCACGGCGCGGGAATCGGCGGCGCGAAAGCGCTCGGAACCCCAGATGGGCTCGCTTGCCCAATTTAACCCCACAAAAAGAATGAAGGTCAGAATCGTCCAAGTCACTTCCATCGTGTTGTTGCCGTGCATATAGCGAGCGGGACGAGAATTCTTTTGTTCGCGGTACTTCCAAGCAAGAAATCCCAGGATCAGTTGCGCAGCAACGAACACAATTCCCATTAGCACAAACGTCACAGCGAAGTGATGGTCGATGCCAGCGGCAGCCGCAGAAGCTCCCGTTGGTAACCACCACGTCTTGGCGATGAAGAAGTACGCGCTGGCGAATGTAATCAGCCAGATGACGAGAAGCAGAATGAGGCCCATGTACCGAAGACCCCCTCGACTTGGAACCTTTCCTCCTGGCAGTGTTGCCCGGAAGAACGTGAGTTTTCCCCTGGCGAACTCCCCAGCTCCAAATCGGCGCGAGTCTATCATACCCCTTTGTGAGCGCAAGCCAGTTCTTGGGCATCTTTGCCATCGCCTAAGTCCTCTGTGACCTTCGGCTGTTGTGGCAGGATTTTTGCAGTGTTGGAGCACATACATACGGCATTGACGAATTTTTTCAATTTAAGTAACATCCACCCAGTTTCACGGAGGTCCAGCGGAATGGTAAGGACCTCGCAATGTTTTCGACCGGAATATTCCCAACTCGACGGACCCCGGACGCTCGCAGCTGCCGAAGTAATCGCCTGCTCGCTCATACCTCCCGCTTCACTCATTAAGTCTGACCGCGGAAGTTTACTCTCTCGATTTTTCTCGCCGGCACAAATGGCGTTCTCTCGCCTCGAGTTTTCTCTCGTGCATGAGACTGTGCCAATTTATCTGCCTCGCTCTGCGGTTTCGCCGTTTTTCGAAGGCAATGCGCCCCGTCCGAAACCGCTGCAAGGATTTGGAGAGCAGCTGCTCGAGGCAAGGCGTGAATCGAAATTCATGCCACACATTCAGGGGACGAATTCGGCGGTACCGTCCGTGAACGCCAGTTAAGTTCAGGAGCCCGTCATCCAGGAGGTTTCGCATGGCGGCCCAAGAGACCGAATCGGTAAAGCCGAGCCCTGAAGCGGCGAAGGGGCCAGCATCAGACGGCAAAGACGCAGCCAGCTACGTTGGTACGCCCGCAGTGGGTACTTCCAAAGCCGCGGCCTCTGGTGGTGTGGCATCCGTTGGTCCTCCAGAAACAAAAACCAATGAGCGGCGGCGGCGTCTGGTCTGGAGTTGCGTCGTAGCATTTCTCGGCGCCTGGTTTCTGGCATTCCTCCGTTTCTTTCTGCCCCGCACTCTTTTTGAACCGCCGACCGTTTTCAAGGTCGGTTATCCGTCGGACTACGCGTTAGGCGTGGATACCAAGTGGCAGCAGAAATACCGCATTTGGGTGGATCGCACTCCCGATCGTCTTTTCGTCATCTACGCGCGTTGCACGCATCTCGGCTGCACGCCAGACTGGAAAGCGAGCGAGAACAAGTTCAAGTGTCCTTGCCACGGAAGTGGCTACGACAACGAAGGCGTGAACTTTGAGGGACCCGCGCCAAGGCCGATGGATCGCGCTCACGTGGAGTTAGCGCCCGACGGGCAAATCCTCGTGGATGTTTCAAGGCTTTATCAATGGCCAAAGGGCCAAACGAATCATTTTAACGACACAGGATCGTATCTGACGGTTTGACGCGGTCACCTGGTCGCACACAACGGCGAGGAGAACTAGAGAACAGATCCGAACAGCGTGAAGACGGGAGATCACCAACATGCCCGAAGAGAAAATCTCGAACGGCAAGAACGGCAAATCGGTGGGGTTGCTCGACCGCATCAAGTCGGGCGCTAAAGATGTCATCGATTCTCTCAAGACCGATTTTCCCGCCAAAGCCAAAGAGCAAGTCGAGAGCTTAAAGAAACCGAGCAAAACTCAAGTCTACACTTCGATCTTCCGCCACAAGCACGACGATACGCCGCGCAATCGGGCCTTGGGAGTACTGTCGAATGTCTTCCTGCATCTCCACCCCGCAAAAATCAATCGCGACGCCGTGCGCTACAGCTATACCTGGGGGATGGGCGGCATCACCTTCTATCTGTTTATCGTGCTCACCTTTACCGGCGTTTTGCTGATGTTCTACTACCACCCCAGCAAAGTCCAAGCCTTCCGCGACGTGCTTTATCTCGAACACGACGTCCCCTTCGGCAAATTGCTCCGCAACATGCACCGCTGGGCCGCGCACCTAATGGTGATCGCCGTCGAATTGCACATGCTGCGAGTCTTCCTCACCGCTTCCTACAAAAAGCCGAGAGAGTTCAATTGGAATATCGGGGTCATCCTGCTCGTGCTGACTCTGCTGCTGTCTTTCACGGGATATTTGCTGCCGGACGACCAACTTGGCTTCTGGGCCGTCACTGTCGGCACCAACATGGCGCGTGCCACTCCTCTGCTCGGCCACGAGGGTCCTTTCGGTGCGGAGTTGGGCATGACTCCCTACAACGACGTTCGTTTCGGGCTGCTGGGCGGCTCAATCGTCGACGCGAACGCGTTGCTCCGCTCCTATATCTGGCATTGCATTGGGATTCCCATCATTGCGTCTATCTTCATGATTGTGCACTTCTGGCGGGTGCGAAAGGACGGCGGCATCTCCGGCCCAGCGCAGGTGATTCTCGAATCCGAGGTCAAGGAGGCGCAGCACTAGCCATGGATTGGAGGCAATTGTGGCAGATCGTTTCTGCGCCGGACAACGTCCCGATCGTTGCCCTCATCCCCTTGCTCGCCTTTTATCTTGTTCTGGCGTGGCGTCAGGCTAAAGCGAACGACACATTGATCGCTCAACTGGCAGGGGATGCGGCCCTAGCCAAGATCCACCACAGAAAGGCGTGGCCATTCCAGCCCGGCTGGCAAAGAGAAGTTCATGTCTGGCCCTTTCTCCTGCGCGTGGAATTCCTAGCGGCGATTATCGTGACCATCATTCTAATGGTCTGGTCCATTACCTTGAATGCGCCTCTCGAAGAACCCGCGAACCCCAACCTGACCATGAACCCTGCCAAAGCACCTTGGTACTTTCTCGGTCTGCAGGAGATGTTGGTTTACTTTGACCCCTGGATCGCGGGCGTGGTCATGCCCACGTTGATCATTTTCGGTCTGATGGTGATCCCGTATATCGATACCAACCCTTTTGGTTGCGGCTACTACACATGGAAGCAACGCAAGTTCGCCATTTCTATATTTCTATTCGGGTTTGTCATTTTGTGGGTTTCCATGATTTTCATTGGCACCTTCATCCGTGGGCCCGGCTGGCAATGGTTTTGGCCGGGACAGACGTGGGACCACAACCGCCTGATTTATGAAGTGAACCGTGATCTGCCGGACCTGCTCGGCATCACTTCCAACCTGGCCAAGGGTATTTTTGGGGCCGCAGTGGTGGGCGGCTACTACCTTATTGCTGGACTCATCGTGCACGCCTTGTTCCGCCGCTTCAACGCCAGGAGTTACCGACGCATGAGCCTGTTGCAGTATTCACTGATGATGTTTTTCCTGCTCACAATGTTTGCCTTGCCGATCAAAATCCTGCTGCGGCATTCGCTTCACGTGAAATACGTATGGATCACGCCATGGTTCAACATTTAGCGCGAGCCTAGGAGGAGCTGGTGGCCGAAAAGCCTGTGCCTGAAAACGACCCAATCGTCAGCAAACCGCTGACCCTGCACTACGTTGTGGCTGTGGTCGTGTTGATGGGCACATTGTTCTGGGCCCTATGGGATGAGGACTTCGGGCAGCGTCCCTGGAAATCCTTCCAGCACGAGTGGACAGCTCGCTATCTGGCATTTCTGTCCGGTGCCCATTCCAAATCAAGCGCGTCGCAGAGTGATTTGGAAAACAGTCCGCAGTATCAGACGCTGAAGACAAGGTATGAATCGGCGATGCGCGAGACGGCACCTCGCGTTCGAGAGATCAACGAGAAGCTACACGACTTGAGCGCAAAAATTCTGGCTGTGCAAAACGTCTTCACTGACCGGCGCGCCTACGTCACCGCTTTGACCTACAGTATCGAGACCGAGGCGAGTGCTCCTTCGCGACAGCGCAAACAAAGAGCACTCACCCAGTACAAGCAGGAAATCACCAGTGTCGAGTTTTCGGATGGTAGCAAGCAAAACTACAACTATGACCAACTGGAAGAGACCTACAACGATCTGAAAAACGAGCGCACCAAGCTGAGCGCCGAACTAGGCGAAGTGCTTAAGCCGCTCAACCAGCAAAAAGAAAAGCTGGACGCTTATCTTTCCGAGCACATGGTGGACCTCACGCCCGAACAAATCCGTGGGCTGCAAAACAAGACGGAAGCGTGGGATCCCAAAATCGTGCAGCTCAACGTAGCCGAGGCGAGCATCGTGGATCGCTGCGAGTCTTGCCACATGGGAATTCGCGAACCGGTGAAACTCAGTGCAATTTCGATGTCAGCCAAGGGGAAGAAGCCCGACGAATACGCGCGTGCATTCACCAGCCATCCGGAGCCCGATCTTCTAAAGACGCACGATCCCGAAAAATTCGGCTGTTCTCCATGCCATCAGGGAAATGGCCGCGCCACGACGAGCGTGGAAAAGGCACATGGTACTTACGAGCACTGGCTGTGGCCGCTGTTTCCCAGGGGAAATGCAGAGGCTGGTTGCCAGACCTGTCACGCCGCCGACATGGTGTTGGTTACCAACGAAGTCGGCTGGACGCTCAGCGACGGCAAGGATCTTTTCCGCCAGCGCGGCTGCGTGGGCTGTCACCGCTATGAGGGCTATGACAAAGAACCCGAGGATCTTCTGTTAGTCGCGCAACAGATCAAGCAGCTCGATCAGGAGAAGAAAGACAACATCAAGCAAGCCTCCTATTTGATGAAACAGGCCGATGCTGCCGCCAGCAATGAAGAAGCCAGCCGGCTCAACGATCGCGCCGTCGCGTTGAGAGTCTCGAACAGCAAACTCGAGTTGCGTCTTGTTCAGCTCGACCGCACGACCAAGAGCCTGCTGCAGGACATGAAGAAGGTCGGCCCGAATCTGAAAGAAGTTCGCCTCAAGCTAAACCAGAACTGGATTCCCGTGTGGCTGAAAAAGCCGAGCGACTTCCGTCCTACGACCAAGATGCCCGACTTCCGTCTGAACGACCAGCAGATCAAGGCGATCTCCGCGTACCTGTGGCAGTCGGCTCTCACTGACCCCTTACTCAAACACAGGCCTGGCAATGCGGCGCACGGAAAAGAGCTGTTCGAAACGCGCGGCTGCTTAGCGTGCCACTCCATCGGAGAAGGCGATCAATTGCAGGGTGGAACATTCGCCGCCAACCTTTCCCGTGTCGGTGAGAAAGACAACTTCGACTATCTGGTGCGCTGGGTTCACAACGCTCGCGAGCGTACGCGTCCGTATTGTCTGTTCGAGAAAAGGGACATCGGCCCCGAAGACTACTCGAAAAAGGGCCTGCCTTTTGTTTTTGATCTGGAGCACAGCCGCTGTCCAAACGACGGTCACGAACTGCAAGTGCAAAACATGACGGCGATGCCGAGTCTTCGTCTTTCCGTGCAGGACGCGGAAGACATCGCCTCCTATCTCGTCACTTTGAAAAGGCAGGAGCCTACCTCTTATTCATCTGCGTCTTTCATGGACGACCCCAATCTCAAGGCCGAAGGCAAGAAATGGATTCGGCATTTCGGCTGCGCCGGCTGTCACGAAATCTCTGGTTTGGAGGACGAGGGCCGCATCGGCACCGAGCTGACGGTTGAGGGTAGCAAGCCGATCGAGCGTCTCGACTTCGCGTTGCTCACGGAAACAGCACAGCGCGGCGGCCATGAACCAATCACCGATACGAGCGACCTCGCCCGCCTGCCGGAAGGCCCCGCCAAGGCACCTTGGTATGACCACAAAGGCTTTTTCGAACACAAGCTGGCCGAGCCGGACATTTGGGACCAGGGCAAGATCAAGCCCGAACCCGAAAAACTCCGCATGCCGAACCTGCACCTAACCAAAGAACAGGTTCGCTCTCTCACCACGTTTCTCATGGGAAGCCAGGAGAGTTCTTTGCCTGCCAGCTATCAATACCGGCCCTTAGACTACCGGCGCGATATTCAAGAAGGCTGGTGGCTTATAAAAAAGTATAACTGCATGGGTTGTCATCAATTGATCACGGGCCAAAAGACGTCTTTGATGACCATGTCTCATTATCAAGGCAGCGACGGGCAGGAGCAGCTCCCGCCTAAGCTGTTGACCGAAGGAGCGCGTGTTGATCCGCAGTGGCTGCTGCAGTTCCTGTCCAATCCAGCGCTGAGCGAGCGTGACACCAACCGGAACGGCGTACGTTCGTACTTGCAGGTACGCATGCCGACGTTTTCTTTATCCGAAAATGAACTTGGAAAACTCGTACGCTTCTTCCAAGCGCTTTCCCGTCAGCCGCTTCCGTACGTGCCAGAACCAACTCCGGTTCTGTCTGCAAAAGAGACTGAAATGGCACGCAGCCTTTTCAGCAGCTCGGCGGCGCCGTGCTTGAAGTGCCACGCCACCGGTGATCCCGCGCACGATCGCACGGCCACAGCGCCCAACTTCCTGCAGGCCAAGGGACGCTTGAAGGCCGATTGGGTCGAGCGCTGGATCATTGACCCGCAAGCGATCAGTCCCGGCACGTCCATGCCCTCTGGCCTTTTCAAGCAGGACAACGGCCAGTGGGTCTTCTCGGGGCCGACTCCCGCATCGTTCCGCGGCTACGAGAAAGATCATACGAAGCTGCTCGTCGATTATATTTTCGCCCTTACGCCCGAAGAACAGCGGCGTGTGAGCGCGGGGATCGGCAAAGCTGCAGTGAAAACCAGTGGAGCGCCGTCCAGGATACAAGTGGCCAATAGCGCGGGGCGTCGTGCTCAAGAATAAGGTTTTAGTTGGTGCGAACACAGAAACTCGCAGAAGGGAACACGACATGAAAAGAACAATTTCGATCACAAGCTGCATGCTGGCTGCGCTGTGCTTGCTCCAGTTGCTGGCCGGATGCAGCAAGAAAGAGACTCCGGAAGAGCAACCCGCAGCCGCCGCACCGGCAGCAGGCACAGCTCCCACTACGCCGATTGATCCGGCGACCGCTGCCACTGTCAGCGGCACTGTGAAGTTGGAAGGCGCTGCGCCGAAGGCCGCGACCATTGACATGAGCCAGGACGCTAACTGCAAAGGCCCCAACAAAGCGGAAAACGTCGTCGCCACCGACGGTCGTCTCGCGAACGTTTTCGTCTACGTGAAGGAGGGATTGGGCGGTCGTAACTTCGAAGCCCCCAAGGAAGCCGTCACGCTCGATCAAAGCGGCTGCAGATATCATCCGCACGTGATGGGCGTCATGGCCGGACAGACCATCAAGATCGTCAACAGCGACCCGACCACCCACAACATCCACCCCAGCCCCAATCCAACTAGCGGCAACCGCGAATGGAACGAGTCGCAGGCTCCCCAGGCTGCAGCTTTGGAAAAAACCTTTGGGCGCGAAGAGATCATGCTTCCAGTGAAGTGCAATCAGCACCCCTGGATGAGAATGTACGTCAGCGTGGTCAAAAGTCCGTTCTATGCGGTCAGCGGACCGGACGGTAAATACGAACTCAAAGGCTTGCCCCCGGGCGACTACACTTTGGCCTTCGTGCATGAAAAATTCGGCGAGAAAACGCAAAAAGTGACTTTGGCGGCGAAAGATAGCAAGAGCATGGACATCAGCTTCCAGCCCTAGCAAGCCGCGGCGAACACAACGCATTTAAGGAGGTTTCTTGGTGGTTTTGACGCTGTTGCTCTCTATCGCGCTCGGCACCATCCCGCTCGCGGGAATTGTTTGGATCGCGCTCAGAGGCGCGGTCACCACCGTTGACGGTCTTTTTATGAGTCTGATCCTACTGTCTCTCTCCGCCGTTTTCTATCTGAATGCCGTCCTGGAACTGCGCGACCGCGGGGTGTTCCCTTTCGCTCAAAAGGCCGACACCAACAAGGCAAAACAGCAGCCGCCCAAGGCGGATTAGAATCCAGCGAAGACATGGGAACTCCATCATCCTCATTGGGGGCGCTTGTTCCCGCGGCCGAGGCGCCACGCGATGCCTCTGTTGCGCAGGCGAGTTCATCTGAATGACGAGACCCAACCGCGTCCTCTTTTTCCTCATCGCTTGGCTCATCGTCCTTATGCCGTTCTTGTTCTGGTGGAGTACGTGGTTTGGACGCCCGCTGTCCGAGAAACAAATCGGCGAATACCTGAACGACGAAAAACACCCGCGCCACATCCAGCACGCTCTGCTGCAACTGGGCGATCGCATGGCGCGGCAAGACGGAGCGGCAAAACACTGGTACCCCGATATCGCACGCCTCGCCGCTCATCCCGTCGAGGAAGTGCGCAACACCGACGCCTGGGTCATGGGCCAGGACACCGCGAGTCAAGCCTTTCACGACGCGCTTCTGAAAATGTTGCAGGACCCTTCAATCATGGTGCGAGGAAACGCCGCCCTCTCTCTGGTGCGTTTCGGTGACCCTTCAGGGCGATCACAAATCGTGGCTCTGTTGCAGCCCGCCAAAATTCTCGCGCCCGCGGCGGGCAGCATCCTTGACGCGGGCAAACTGGGCGCCGCCGTCCATCAGGGCGGAGTCATTGCGAAGTTTGGCTACGGCTTTGGCCAGACGACGAAACTACGCTCACCCATCGCTGGCCGCATCCGGTCCGTCAATGTCCCAACAGGAGCGGTTGTCGCCGCAGGAACCGAAATTGCCACCGTTGACCCCGGAGACGAGCAGGCCTGGGAAGCCCTCCGCGCGCTCTATCTAATAGGCCAACCCGATGACCTTCCCGCAATTCGTCCCTATGAGCACGCACTACCCGACATTTCGGACCATGTCCGCCGACAAGCTGCCCTGGCCGAAAACGCAATCCTCGAGCGGGCGAAGAAGTAATCTTGGCGGAGGGAGCACAAATGAGTCCCCGCAAACGGGAACCCCACCGGTCGCTGCTCGCCGAGGGCAGGTCGAAGTTCTCAAAAGGCCATCGCCCCAACGGCTTTTTCCACTTCCGACGTATCCACCATAACGATGGCGTCCCACGGACAGCCATCCAGAAAGCAGCCGTCCGGTCCTTTGCTGACACACTTCTTACAACCGATACACAGAATTGGATCCACCTGGATGCGGCCGAACGGAGGATGGTCTTCGTCCGGAACCCAGAACATGCAATCTTCCACCGGGCAGTATTCAACGCAGGCAGGCGATCCGGCACACCCCGTGCAGCACTCCGTGATCACGGCAAGCTCTTTGGGTTTTTTCTTGCGAGGTGTGGTGATGCCCTTGGAGCGGGGCTCGTGCTTTAGCGCATCGGGCACCATACCTGCGGACTTCGCGACTTCGCGCTCGGCACACATCGCCCGAATTATACTCTCGCTGGTTTCTTTTTCCAGGGCCGGATTCGCTGCCGATTGCCGGTGCGGATTCTTTCCACCTCACTCAATCCTTTTGTATGGAAAGCGGTCGTGAATGTTGTTTTGGTAGTAGAACTCCTTGAAAGGCGTGTCCATGAGCTGATGGAACATCTTTGGCGGGACATTAAAGAACTGGAATACGTTGCCACTCGTGAACTCAATCTCGAGAATCTCCGATCCGTCTTCGTATCCAACCTGAGCGATTCCGTTTGCGGCGACAGCGGTCCTGTGCATGTTGAGAGCCTCCTCTCGTACAAGGAACTCCGTCAACGAACAGATCCCATAGTTCATCTTGCTGTCACAGCCACCACGTACCCAGGTTGATCGTTAGGTTCCCCATCCGGCTGCGACATAATCCGTTGCGTCGCCCCTCGGTTCCGGCTCAACTCGCATGGATGCTATCACGAAACGCGGACGCCGATGCTTGGTTTTGGCAATAATGTGGCGAAGACAATGCGAAAAACTCACTGGCTGCAAGCCAGTTCACGCTCAGCTCATTCCCGCACCGCCTAGCTCGCGCACGATGGAGCCGACAAACGATTTAGCATCGCCGAAAAGCATCAGCGTTTTATCAAGGTAATAAAGAGGATTGTCAATTCCCGCGAAACCTGCAGCCATGCTTCGCTTGATGACCATCACGGTGCGTGCTTGATCAACATTAAGGATCGGCATGCCATAAATGGGACTGCCAGAATCCGTGCGCGCCGCAGGATTGGTCACATCGTTGGCGCCAATGATCAGGGCGACATCGGTTTGCGGAAAGTCCCCGTTGATGACGTCCATTTCAAGGAGCCTGTCGTACGGGATATCGGCCTCGGCGAGCAGCACGTTCATGTGGCCGGGCATGCGTCCGGCAACGGGGTGAATGCCGAAACGTACATCAACACCGCGCTTTGAAAGGGCATCGTAAAGCTCGCGAACTTTGTGCTGCGCTTGTGCCACGGCCATGCCGTATCCGGGAACGATGGCTACGCGGCTGGCGGCGGAAAGAATCGAGGCGGCCTCCTCGGCCGTAGCGCTCTTGACGGGGATTGCTTCCTGCTCACCCGCGGCAGCACTTTGAATTTGTCCGAACCCGCCGAAGAGCACGTTGGTAAACGAACGGTTCATAGCTTTGGACATGATGACGGAGAGGATGAAACCAGATGATCCGTCAAGCGCCCCAGCGATGATAAGCAGCTTGCTGTTGAGAACAAATCCCATGGCCGCAGCGGAAAGGCCCGCGTAGGAATTCAGGAGCGAGATTACGGTAGGCATGTCCGCTCCCCCGATGGGGACAATCAACATCACGCCGAATACCAGGGGAATGAAAATGAGCGCCGGGAAAAGCTTCACCTGGTCTGGGTGCATCACCAGCGCCACTGCAACGCCTATGGCTAGTGCCAACATGCCCAGGTTGACAAGATTTTGCCCCCTATAGGTGATCGGCCGCTGAGGCAGAATTTCCTGCAGCTTGCCGGCGGCCATCAAGCTTCCCGTAAAGGTCAGCGATCCAAGAATTACCTCCATCGACAGTACTGCCATCATCAACGGTGGAATGTCAGGAGCGCGCAAATAGAATTCCGACGTGCCAACCAAGGTTACGCAAAGCGCGCCGAAGGCATGGCTTAAGGCAGTTCGCTGAGGAACAGCGGTCATCGCCACTTTGCCGAGGGGCACGCCGATGATTGCACCCAGCACCAGACCAATGGCGACCAGCTTGAAGTCAACAATGCCGCGATACAGCAGTGTTCCGCAAATGGCCAGGGCCATGCCCAATTCGCCAGCCCACACGCCGCGCCGTGCGGTTGTCGGTGAACTCAGCCATTTCAGCGATAGAATGAACAGGGCAGTAGCGATGATGTATGTGACTTCGATGAGATTTTCGATCATGGCTTTTTCGGCCCGCTGGCTTTAAACATGCGCAACATACGGTCGGTAATAATGAAGCCTCCGACGATGTTGCTAGTAGCCGCAACAATGGCGATCGTTCCCAGTATCGCGGCGAGATTATTCCTGTGTTCGCCGGCCAGGATGATCGCTCCCACCACGGCGATAGCATCCAATGCGTTGGTAAGCGACATCAGCGGCGTGTGCAGTAACGGAGAAACTCGCCGGATTACCTCGAAACCAATGAAGGCGGCGAGCATGAAAACGTATAGGCTGGTGAGTAAATCGAGCTTCATGCTTTCACTCCTTTCTAACCTCGCGCCGATAGAGCCGGCAGGGCGTAGAATTCGCGCAACCTGGCGTTGACTATCTCACCTGCGCGAGTCATTAACGTATCGCGTACGATCTGATCCTCAATATTCAGCTGGAGTGTCCTGTCTTTGACTAGGTGCAGCAAGAACGCCGTAACATTTCGGGCATACATCTGGCTGGCATGAAAGGGTACTGTACTAGCCAAATTAATCAAGCCGATTATGGTCACGCCGTGCTTGACTACTTTTTCTCCCGCGGATGTCAGCTCGCAGTTCCCTCCGCGCTCCGCGGCCAAATCGACAATAACCGAGCCCGGTCTCATGCCCGCCACCATTTCCTTAGTCACGAGGATTGGAGATTTCTTGCCGGGAATAACCGCAGTGGTAATCACAACGTCGTTCTCAGCCACCACCGCGCCCAGCAGCTGGCGCTGCCGGTCATAAAAGCCTTCATCTTGAGCGCGCGCGTAACCGCGTTCATCCTGTGCGTCCTTGGCTTCCACTTCAAGTTCGACAAAACGCCCGCCGAGGCTCTGTACCTGTTCTTTGACGACCGGCCGCAAATCGTAGGCGGACACCACCGCACCTAGTCTGCGAGCCGTGGCGATGGCCTGCAGCCCGGCGACACCGCAGCCGACGACCAGCACTCGGGCCGGAGTGATCGTTCCGGCCGCGGTGGTGAGCATGGGGAAGATCCGCGGCTGAGTGTCTGCAGCGAGCACGACGGCTTTGTATCCGGAAATTGTAGCCATCGAAGAGAGCGCGTCCATGCTCTGCGCGCGCGTGGTCCGCGGCATCAACTCAACGGAAAAGGCGGTCACACCCCTGGAGGCGATCTGCCTAATCGTTTCAAGCGAACCAAGCGGCCGTAAGAACCCGATCAGCGACTGGTCATGACGGAACAGCGGTAAGTCTGCCTCGCCGGTCTTGTCGTTCGACCCATAGCAAAGCACCTGAATCACGATGTCGGCCGCGCTGAAAACGTCAGCGCGAGAGGGCAGGAGTTTCGCTCCTGCAGCAGCGTAGTCCGCGTCCGGATAACCGGCTGCGATCCCCGCCCCCGCTTCCACAACGACTTCGAGACCCGCTTTCGCAAGACTAGGAATTGTGGCCGGCACGAGCGCGACACGCCGTTCTCCCGGAAAACTCTCGCGCGGAACGCCTATCTTCATGATCTCCCCCGCACCGAAATGCTGGTTGGGCGGCATTGTATACCGCCTTGTATCCAGCGAAGAAGTCTCCCACTAACCGCAAGGCTCCACGTCGACACTCTAGCGGGCGTCATGGAGGGTGAGCGGCCAGCGGCGAAATCGACTGTTCTTTGATTCCAATGTTCTCACAGGAGGAATTGCGTCTACTTGGGGACTCGACAAGGCTTTGTCTTTGTGTGCAGCGCGACAATGCAAGTTGGTCCTGGCGGAGGTTGTTAAAGAAGTGGTAGAGAGCTGCACTGCCTGTCTTGGGAGGCAGAATCGGGGCTGCGTTGGGCAGAGTTGATCGCGTCCCTTCGGGCCTCCGGGCGGGCGATGGCAGATCAAGGACAGCCTAATCGCCTCGACCGCGCTCGTTCATGGTCTGACGGTCGTGACGCGAAATCGCGCGGACTTCGAAAAGGCCGGCGTGAAAGTTGTTAACCCGTTTGTACCTTAACGGAGGCTGAAATCTACTCTGAGGAGGGCGTCGCCTCCCAAGACTGGTCCGTGTTCCAGATACGTTCCAGTTGGGCGCAACTCGCCAGACTTTGGTTTAGCGCCTCAGGATTTGTACTTCTAGCGGTTGGATGGTGACTTGAAGCACGCGTGCCGGGCCTTCGGTTATCCCGCCGTCGGGTTCGGTGATCGCGGCGGTCCCTTTGTCAGCGAGACGAAGCGGCCCTGGCGCGGTGGGATTGGCGAGATTGCTGAACAACAAGCGAAATGTTACGGCACCCTGATTCAGGTCCTTGTCAACGACAACTTCGCCTTGAAAGCTACCCTGCTCAGCGGTGTTCGCGACGATGAGGACCTCTTGCGTGTTGAGTATTCGCGAAAAGGCGATGACGCCGGGTGTGAATAAGGAGATCGAGAAATCGCGCTTATTTCCGGAAAGCTGGCGAAAATATTGCCGACCATAGCGCAGCGCCGGCTGCGCGGCACGGACCTGAGCAATGGATTTAATTGCTCGGTAGAACGGGTGAGTCTCGTCGAAAGCGTTCGGTTTGCCCCAGAGGGCTTCCCGGACACCGGCATCCGAACCGCCGATGCCATGGAGTCCTTGTTCGGTGCCGTAATACAGACAGGGTATACCTTGCAGACCGAACAGCGTGCCTAGTGCCAGAGTCAGCTGGTTGTCCCAGCGGTGAGCATTCTGGGGGTCGACGAAAAAGAACCGTTGATGGCGGTCATGATTGTCGAGGAACGTCACGAAGAATCCGCTGGCTTCTCCGTGGGTGGTAATCACCGTTCGCTCTGCGTCTTTGCGGGTCTGATACATGCTGGCCAGTTCAGCGGGTGGCGCTGACTGGTTGGGAGTGGGATGCTTGACGACTGCGCCGAGACTTCCCTCAAGGTCGAAATCGAGCGCCGAATCGACGCCAATCGTGTCCGCGTTTGGAACCAAGGTGTCGCGGCCGATGAAATTTCGTAAATCGGTTTCGCCGACGGTGATTTCACCAAAGGTAAAGAAATTCTCTTTGCCAATGGAAAGTGCGAACTCGCGAATTGCCGCGCAGAAAAGGTGCCCGAAGGCATTGTTTGGCACTTTGAATGTGTCGATGCGAAATCCGTCGCAGTCGAATCGGGCAATCACGTACTGATATGCGCGAATCAGGGTCGTCTGAACAGCGAAGTCTTCGCTGCGCATTTGCTTCAGTGATTCGAAATCGCCAAAGGCGCCAGCGCTGTCGACAGCCTTTCCTTGCCGACGGAAGTGCTCGTTGGCCTGAAGCTCTGCGGGCCACACAACGGCATCGGGATCAAGGGGCCGAGGCGCGGCTGCTATATCGGCGAATGCGGGATTGCCGTTTTTGTCGTGCCAGCGAATATCGTAAGCTTGGCTTCGAAAATCTGCCGCGGGAGCGTTGTCGTTCGATCCGATGACATAGCCGAATACGTCGCCAGCGTGGTTCAAGATCATGTCGAAGATCGCGTACATCCCGCGGGCATGTATTTCGTCCACGAGTGCGCGAAGTTCGTCATCGGCCAGTTGTGGATTGGTGCGCGCCCTTGCCGGGTCCGAGCAGAAGCGCGGCTCGGCATGAAGAAAGTCCTGGATGCCGTAACCATGAAAGGTGCCGGTTTCGTACTGGCAATTCTTGAAGACGGGTGATAACCAAATGGCGCCTGCTCCGAGGTCACGGATGTAGCTTAGCTTTTTGCGGACGCCTTCAAAGGTGCCGCCCTGGAACGAGCCGAAGGGCTGGTCGAATGCGGTTGGCGGAACGGCGGTGGTGGAGGCCGGGGGGCGGGAGGGATTGTTGAACCGGTCGACCATTAGAAAGTAGATCCAGATGTCCCTCCAATCGGAAGGCGACGGGAAGGGGACACTAATTTTCCGGGTGGCGCTGTCAACTAGAACAGACTTGGTGGACACAGTATTGGCGGCGTCGAAAGCCGCTTGAACGTCAGCGTCAAATACAGATGCGGGCAAGCGTCACCCCCGATGAGCTTCCGGTGCGACTACCAGAACTCCGGCGGCGGTTGAACGGGCTGAGGCAGCACGAGGAAGGCTTATTTCTTGTACGATCAGATAGTGTAACGAGCCCATCGTTCGTTTCAACTGTACTCATCAGGCCACAGCGGTCGGTCCCGCGCTGGGAGAGACAATTGCTGAAAAGGGCGCCGCGTCGGGCGATGGCGCAGCCAAGCTATTAAAGCACGTACATTATGCTGGTGGAGGCAGGGGGAGCCGAACTTCTTAGGCTGTTCCGAAGCAAGCCGCCCGGTAACAGGTCATTCCTCAAGCTTACTTTCCTCGGGTGCGTCTGTTGGGCTTTCGAAATCGATCCGGTAGCCATTCGGATCAGTAACCGAGACTACCCAAAGACCGTTCCCCACAAATGGTCTCTGAGCCCGAAGTCCCTTCGATTTGAATTCGCAGTAAAGCGCTAACGCATCCTCGCACATGAAACAAGTCGACGTTCCCATCCCCAGCGCCCCGTCGGGCCGGTGCTGCGGCAGGAATTCCTGAAGCATGATGGCGGCGTCACCAAGCTGAAGCCAGCACCAACGAATTCTCCCGTCGGGGTGGTCTTCCGCCCTATCTGGGATCCATGATTTCTTCATTGCAAACCCCAGTCCTTCAACATAGAACCGGAGCGAATCTTCCATACAATTAACGCCAAGAAAAGGTACCGCCTGTTTTACGTTAGTGCCAAAATTGGGTGCGGTAGTCATCGTTTACCTCACTGATCCAGTCTACTGGTCGCATTCCGCTATCCGTTGCGTATAAACCTCTCGCGCGTGGTCATAGGCAGCTTTGGCCTCAGGCAGCTCTGTCTTGGAGATTTTAGGGGCCTTCTGGGTCCAGCACTGGTTCACGCCCGCAAGACACCATTGCGCGCTCTCACGCGATGCACGAATGGGTCTTCCATTCACAAGAACGAAGATGGGATTGGTATGGGATGAGCCCAGGATACGCACGGCTAGCCAACTGCTGCGCTCAACTTGTACATCAAAAGCCAAATCCCGGATCGTCCCGTCGGCAACGACATTCTTGTGATCGACAGGTTTGCCGTTCATGACCAGCTCCACCGGGACTTCGCGTGTGTTCCCGATGCGCGCTCTCTCAATATGCCAGTACGGCGTTTGGTCAATCTCGCGGTCGTGAACATTTTCCTTATTCTTCGCGCCGTGACGGTTGTTTAGGCTATCCATCCAAAATCGGTTGCCGCGATCCGACGGAATCCCGTTGGCGTCCTCAGGGTTTGGATTCAGGTAAGCAGCCACCTTGAGCCGGGCGTGCACCGTCCCTTTTTCGCCAAGATGCACCTCGCTAGCCCCTGTACCCACCTCTACGTCGTTCACGCTGAAATCCATCAGGTGACTCCTGCCGTCTGAAACGTAGCTTCGTCCGGCGCGCAACGCGTCCAGCCATGCGCTGTAACTGAGCGGTCCATCGACCTTGGCATAGACGCGGCCTTGGCCCACGCGCGCATCGGTAATACAAGGGAAGTCGGTCTCGCCAGAAATCCGCGTGCGGAATCCAACATTCAGCGTGTGATACCAAATGTTCAGCTCCCATGGATAGGGCGTGTCCATCGTAGAAATGAAATCCACCCCACCAGGATGGGTGACATCCACAATGTACTCATTCGCGCCTATCGAGTCGAAGCCGGGGATCTCGTAATTCGGTATTTCGCGGGACTTTACCTCCAGTCCCCATCCTGAGTGTGCAAACCCCGCCAAGGCACCCTGCGATTTTGCCCAGCGCAAGATTGGCAAATCCCAGGTGGGCCACTGGTCGATTCGCAGGCAATGCGGGTAGTCCTGATCGGTCAGCCCGAGCAATACCAAATGCCCGGCATGACTCGACGGGAATCCGGAGACTTCCAAGTCGTAATGCATGAGTCCGTTTGGCTTGGAGAGTGGATGATCCTTGCCGCTGAAGAACTGCTTCTGGTAGTAGTAGCACGGTCCCCACGTAAGCACGGCCCCGACATTCAGTTTCTCGCCTTGGATTTGGCGGACCATGTCATCTGGTCGTACGCCTTCCGTGGGATTCTGGTAGTGCGAGCAACCTGCGGCGTGTACGTGATGGTCCCCGGAGTACCAGTGATATTTCGCCGGGTCGATCCACCGCTGCATCGCAAAGGAAACCTCGTTTGGACCTTTCGGCGTCACGTCGATCTGCTTGGTCTGCGGGTGATATTCAGGTCCCATCGAGGCGGTCACGCTGTAGGAACCGGCAGGAACGAGCACAGTCGCACCGTTTTCGCGATAGACCTGCGGCTGAAAAAAAAGGTCGGGCGCCAAGCGCTTTGCGGGATTCGGATAGAGCCGGCCTAGGCTGTCGCGGATCGTGAACGCCGATATGGTCGGCGCGTGATTCTCGTCGTGAACCGCTAGACGCAATGCTTCGGCCGGCATCGCGGTGAACAAGACTGACACCTCACTGCGAAAACCAACGTCCTGCGTGCCTTGGCCGACATTGAAACCGATCACAGCGTAGCGCTGTCCTCGATCTCGGCTGGAGATTGCCAAAATTCGGTACTCCAGTGGCAGACCGGAAAGCCGCGGCGACATGGGATCTTTGTCGTACAGCTCTATGCCCATCCATCGGTCCCGCACGTCGGCTGGCGCAACTGCCTTGGTTGGTTCCGGGCTCGAGTCCGACTGCACAAAGACCGGAAGGGCATTAGGGCTTTCGGCTACTAGCTGTGCTGTCACTCCCGCCTTGTTCAGGATCTTTACAAGAAAGATGCGGGTTCCCGCCTCCACCAGCTCAGGTTTAGCCGCGCCGAGCTGCACCTTCACGCGGCTCTCCGCATTAATGTCGATGATTGCCAGGGTGTACTTGTCAAGAATCTGCTGCAAATGCGCCACGGCCGCCGCCTCATCGTCCGCCCCAGCTATCGCTTGATCGATGGCTTGGTGGTCGCTCTCGGCCAGTGGTTGCCCGAGATACGCCAGCGCAGTCTCCACTTGGCGCACCTGCTGTGCCAATGGCTGCAGCGAAACGCGCGACTGCCCGAAGAGCAGCATGCCGGTCAAAGTTTGGACCACAGTCAGACTCGAGAAAGCTATGATTGCCGATACATGGGGCGACGAGTTGAAGCCTCGCTTCATGGTTACTACTCCCTCTGTACGTCGTATTTTGCACATCCAGGCAGCACAAGAACAAGAATGTCAAAACAGCAAGTCCCCTTTGGGTTGCGAACGACCTTAGCTGGACTACAGCCTAGAAACAATTCATAGTAAAGCCTATAATAGTAGGCTCTAATCATAATTGACAGCTTAAAGCCTCGGAAAATAAGCATTACTATAATAAATATTGATATATTGTAAAGCCTCGTAAAATGGGCTTTATTGATTCCAAGGCGCATAAAGCCTATAATTACGGGCTATGGACGAATTGCGATTTAAGTCTCCTGAGGAATTACAAATTGAACTCGGACATCGACTACGCCAGTTGCGGCTTGCGCGCAACCAGGACCAGCGAAGCGTAGCCGACAAAGCCGGGATTGCGCGAGCGGCCCTCCAGAACCTGGAAGCCGGGCGCGGCTCTTCTGTGCAGTCATTGGTTCGCACGCTAAAGGCGCTGAACTATCTGGAGGGTATCGAGTTGCTTGCACCCGAACCGACGGTTAACCCGCTCGCCTTACTAAGAACGAAAAGACCCCCACAGCGGGCAAGTCGTTCACGTTCAAGGCATCCGAAGACGGGGAATCGTTGAACATTACGGTAATCGAAGTCCGCGCGTGGGGACGGCGGGTTGGAGCTTTAGCTCCAGACCCGAAGCTTGGCTACTACGCGTTTGCCTACGAGCCGTCCTGGAAACGCACAGGAATCGAACTCGCCCCGCTGACGATGCCTACGTCAGACTCGCGGCAAGCGTTCACGTTTCCGAATCTGCCGGAAGCGACATTCCGTCGCCTGCCGGCGCTCTTTGCGGATGCACTGCCCGACGAGTTCGGCAATGCGCTTATTGATGCATGGATGGCGGAGCACGGAACGACGAAGGCCGAAGTGACGACGCTAGATCGCTTGGCTTATATGGGAAGAAGGGGCATGGGCGCTCTCGAATTCAAGCCGGAGCGCGGTTCACACCGCGAAAGCGCGGCGCCCCTCAAGATGAAATCACTTGTGGAGGAAGCTCGGAAGGCGGTCGAGGGCGATCTAAATGCCGATGAGCACGCGAAAACTGCGTTGGCGAATCTTATTCGAGTGGGAACGTCAGCTGGCGGCGCGCGCGCCAAGGCGGTTGTCGCCTGGCACCCGGGCATCAACCAGATCCGGAGCGGCCAGTTCAGCATGGCGGAAGGGTTCGAGCCGTGGATCGTAAAATTCGACGGGGTTGGCAAAGACTTGGAACTGGGGACCGGCGGAGACTATGGACGCACTGAGTATGCATACTACCGGATGGCGACGGCAGCAGGAATCGCAATGTCTCCGTGCCGGCTACTTGAAGAAAGTGGACGCGCGCACTTCATGACCCGGCGATTCGACAGGGACGTGAAGGATGGCAAGACCGTCAAACATCATGTCCAGACGCTTTGCGCGATGAACCATCTGGACTACAAGCAGCGCGGCACGCACAGCTATTCGCAGCTGTTTCTGACGCTTGCGCAGCTAGGGGCAGGCGACGAGGCCCTGCGGCAAGCTTTTCTGCGCATGGCGTTCAACGTGATGGCGCGCAACTACGATGATCACACAAAGAATTTCAGCTTTCTGTTGAAGCAGGGCCAAAGCTGGGAGCTGGCGCCGGCCTATGACGTGACTCATGCGCATAATCCTCGCGGACGGTGGACTTACCAGCACCTGATGAGCGTGAATGGGAAGTTCGATGGAATCGTGCGCGACGATCTGCTGGCCGCGGCCGATCGTTTTTCTGTGCCGCGAGCCGCGAACCTGCTTTCTGACGTTCGCTCCTCGATCGAGCAATGGCCGGAACATGCCCGATCAGCCGGTTTGAGCTCAAGCAAGGCAGAGGAACTTCGAGGCGATTTTCATCTTCTGTAGCGAGACGTCCGCTACAAGCGTAGTAACGCATCCATCACCCGCTCAACCTTCCTGCCGTAGCGATTGAGGTCAATAACGCGCAGCAACTGAGGTCGAGACAATCGCCCCTCATACAAGAGCATTTCCTCGTGATGCCTCGCGCTCCTTATGTCTGCCCGCAGTAGACGACGCTCGAGTGCCTGGTCATTCTGCGCCAGCGTCCCGCTAGTTTACTCTTTCTTTGCCGACTTTCCAGTTCTTCGGTCGACCCCTTTACCCCAGTACGCGGATTTCTTGTACTCCTTGATCTTAGCGACTTCCTCATCTGTCCACGACTTTCGAAGCTGACCGTCCACGATTTCAGCCTTCGGTCGTGGAATCTGGTTCTTCGCAATCCAGCGATGCAGCGTCCGCCGGTCAACTCCGGTCATTCTGGCTGCCTCAGAGATCGAAAACGCCTTCATATTTTATATGCCACACTGTGGCATTTGTCAAGAAGAATCTTAAGGGTACGGGACATTCGACACAGCTCCTAGCCTAGGGACAGGTTACCTCATCGCAAGGCAGTAGCTGGAATGGTCTCGTACCACTGCGGTGCGAAATCAACACCTAAAATCCCCAAACTTACAATCGGCGACAAAGGCGAGCTACCACCTTATCGTATACGCCGCAACACTGTTCTTGGGCTGACCGCCACTAATAGGCGGGAACGATCTCCAACGTAAGATGCTAGAGTTGGCTGCGCTCCCTGGAATCGAGCGACTGCTTCATGAGGATCCTCTTTCCCTTGTTTCTCAAACTGGAAAGGCGCCGCTGTCTCGTGGTTGGCGCCGGCGCCGTCGGCGAAGGAAAGATCGGCGGGCTGCTGGATTCGGGAGCTGAGATCCGGGTGGTCGCGCCGGAAGCGACCAAGCGCGTGCAGCAATGGGCCCGCGCGGGGCGGATTCGCTGGCTCGCGCGCGAGTTTCGCGACTCGGATATGGATGGCTGTTTTTGTGTAGTAGCGGCGACTTCTTCAAGCGGTCTACACCGAAGAATCTTCCGGCTCGCCCAGCGGCGCGGAGTACTGTGCAACGTGGTAGACGTACCGGAGCTATGCGACTTCTACTACCCCGCCGTGGTGCGGCGCGGGGCGTTGCAGATCGCCATTTCCACCGCCGGAGAGAGTCCTGCGCTCGCGCAACGCCTAAGAAAGAAGCTGGAAAAGCAGTTCGGCCCGGAGTATACGGCGTGGGTCAAGCGGCTTGGCAGTGCGCGGCGAAAACTGCAAGCCACTTCCGAAGACACCGGCGAGAAAAAGTCCAGCGCGCATACTATGGCCAGCGAACATTCCTTCCGAACATTCCAGCGCGACCTTGGCCAGGGAAGTCGCGGCAAAGGGCCGCTCAAGCGCGCGAAATAGCGTCTACGCCTTGCCTGCTCTGGCTTCCTCCATCAAGAGTTTTTATCCATTCGATGGGTTCTTTCACGCTACACCCCCGAGGCCCGGATGTTAGCATCCGTTGAAGAAGCGATAGAGCGGCGGTAAGCCAAAAACACCGTAGCATCGCTTGCAGCCGCGTTTGCGCCGATGACCGAAACCGTTGTGGCAACAGGCAAAGTGTATCTGGTGGGTGCCGGGCCCGGTGACCCCGGTCTCTTGACCGTCGAAGCCGCACGCCTGCTGCAGTCGGCGGACGTGGTTTTCCATGACGACCTGGTGTCGCCTGCGATCCTTGCGCTCATACCCGACCAGGTTCACGTGGAGAACGTGGGCAAGCGCTGCGGCCACGCCCGGGTTGGCCAGCAGCAGATCCATTCGCTCATGATCAACGCCGCACGCGAAGGGTGGACCGTGGTGCGGCTGAAGGCGGGCGACCCGCTCGTTTTTGGGCGCGCCGGCGAAGAGATCGAAGCTTTGCGCGGCGCCGGAATCGAATGCCTGATCGTGCCGGGAATTACGGCGGCCTTCGGAGCAGCGGCACGCGCCGGAATTCCCTTGACCGATCGTCGGCTTGCTTCGAAACTGGTGTTCCTCAGCAATCACCAATGCGCCGGAAAAAGTCCCCTGGTTTGGGAAGGTACGATTTCTGAGGACACCACGGCGCTCATCTACATGCCTGGCTCGGAGTATGAAGAGTTGGCGACGCGACTCTGCCAGCAGGGATTCGGCGCTGAAACACCTTGTCTCGTGGTTTCCCAGGCAACGACAGTCCACCAGCAGGTGCACCTGGCGAGTGTGTCGAGCCTGGCCGGTGCGCCCCGGTTGGCCGCCCCGGTCGTGGTTATCGTTGGAGCGGTCGCGGCCAGCTATCTGGCCAGGCAAACTGGGCTTACCAAGGTTAGCGAAGATTCGCGGCCCAATCTCCATCTGGAATTCGCCGGGCTGCGCCCGTGAAGTCAGAGGGCACTTATCCGCCCTCCCTCGGTTTTTCCCGGCAAGCAATCCAATGAATTTGCCTTGGCCAAGGCAAAAAATCAGGACGGACGCGCCTGCTGGCGCCGCGACTCGGCGGCGACGACGGCTTCGGCCACCTCTTTCATCGACTTGCGCTGCTGGCGGCTCTGACGGCGGAGCGCGAGGTACGCCTCTTCTTCGCTGAGTCGGGACTCACGCTGCAGGATACCTTTGGCGCGTTCGACCACCTTTCGGGTTTCCAGTTCTTCCGTGAGCTGAGAGCTTTTCTCTTCGAGGCGGGCCATTTCGATTTCGGCGCCGACCAGAAAGCCAATCGTAGAGATGAGGCGAATTTCGGTTTTGCTGTAAGTGTGCGGTTCGCGGTTTTGCAGATTGATGACCCCGACCGTACGGCCGCGGCTTAAAAGAGGAACAGACAAGAACGACTCGTAGCGGTCTTCGGGAAGTTCATTGAAGAACTGGAAGCGCGGGTCTTGAAAGGCGTTGCGCGCGATAGCTACGGGCTGATGGTGTTTGGCGACCCAGCCCGTAATGCCTTGCCCCAGGCGCAGGCTCAAGTGGCCGACTTCGTCGGGATGGGGATTTTTGGAGGCGCGGAGCACGAGCTCATCCTCTTCGAGGACGAAGATGAAGCAGGAATCGAAGCGCGCGACGGAGCCGGCAAAGTCAATGATGCGGTCGAGCACTTCGCGCATCGGACTGGCGGCGGCCATGCGGCTGCCAATTTCGTGGAGAATGCTGAGCGCAGGCTCCTTCTCTTTCTGCTCGAGCAGGTCCGCGGAGCGTTCGGCGGCTTCCTTGACGAGGAAGCCCATGCGCGGATGGGAAGCTTCCATATCCGGCTGAAGCCCTAGCGCGCGGATGCGTTCGGAGGTGGAGGGGCCTATGGAAGCGATGACCATGCGCTCGAGTCCATGTCGGACGGAGTCCTCCATCTTGAGTTCGGCAGCTACTTGGAACAGATGCGTGATTTGAACGGCGGATGTAAGAACGACGACGTCGAATTCGCCTGCAGCGATCGCTCTGGCCGCTTGCTGTAACGGCGCAATGTCTTCGGGAAGGGACCAAGCGTAAACGGGAACGGTGGTGACGGAAGCGCCGCGTTCGCGCAACCCCGCCAGCAGTTCTTTCGAGGGAACTCCGTACTCTTGGACCGCTACCTGCAGGCCTTTCAGCGGGTGGTTGGCGGCGACTTCGTCATCTAGAATGCGGAGAACTTCGCGCCACGTGTTGGGTTCGGGTGCGACAAAAGAGGGTTTTACGCCGATTTCGCGCAGGGCGGATACAGGCTTAACGCCGCGCGCAACGACCAGGGTTCGCTCAAGAGCAGCGGCGATTTCCTGGCGAGAGTAGGAACCCTCGACCGCCGTAACGAGCGCGCGCGTGCCGGCGCCGGTAAGGAAAATGACCAGGTCGAATTTGCCGGCAAGCAGGCTGCTGGCGAAGTCGAGTGCGGCGCCAGACTCCAGAGAGACTTCACGCACGGCGGGCGCGACGGTAGGATTGCCGCCATAGGAGGCAATCAGCTTGGCGATTTCCTTGGCGTGGCGGCTTTCCAGCGCCAACACGCGCAGACCGTTGAATGTGGCGGCTGCCATCGGATTTATCAGTGCCTAGAAGGCCAAAATCAGATCCCTCGCTTCACCAGGGATGAGCGTTGCGTTCCCACTACCAGCGCACATCAAAAGCGAAAATTCGTCTCCACATAGCCAAACTGGGCGTCCGTGCCAGCGGGATAGATGGCCGCGACCGCGCTCTTGCCCCAGGCATGAGCGTAATACGTCGTAAGGCTGAAGCCGGAGCGCAGCGGGACGTCCATGCTGAGATCCCAGACATTTGCGAGACTGCGATGGCCGCCGGTAGCACGGCCCGTATAGCCGAACGTGCGCGGCGCGAACGCCCCACCACCCGCATACCAAAGATCGGCGGAATCGGCCAGACGTAGCGCATGAAGCTCACTGCGAAACACCAACGAATGAGGCAGCCGAAACACGGACGAGGCGAAGAAATCCTCGTTGTTCATCATATTGTAGAACGGAAAACGAGCGTAGGGACGAGGGGTGGGAAGGACTTGGAAAAACGTGCCGTGCCGGGCGTCGGTCGGATCAGAATCGCCGCTGCCGTAGGAATACCCCAAGCGGAACCACGGATTGACGAAGCCAATCCCGGGCTGCCAGCCGACTTCGCCGGCAAAGGCCCCGGAGCGCTGCGTCAGAACGCCCCAACGGCCGTTCTGCACCGCGCCCCACAACAGGAAGTCGAATTTGCCGTGATCTTGCGTGTTGAAAACATGAACATAGTTCGCGCCGTAGGTGCCGATGCGAATCGGATCATGATCCGCCGAACGCAGCGGCGTAGCGCGACTGTCGGGCTTAAGCACCGAGCTGCGTTCGTCTATATAGCCGAGGCCAAATAAGCGGAACTGGCCGGCCGAATTGCCGCGACGGACGGACCGCGTATAGGCGCCATAAAATAGGTCGATGTCGAGTTCCCCCATGGCATCGATTTGAAAGACGCCGCGCGTGGGACGCGCCGCGAGAAAGGTAAGGTTACCGGCTTTGCTGCCGAAGGCGAGCTGCGCGCCGTCGTAACTGCGGCCGACGGCCGAGAAACCGAAGTCGCCGATTAGTCGTTGGGCGATGCGTGTCGTGACGACGGTGGCGAGCGATTGGTCCTTGGGAGTGACTTCGGCTCCGTCAAGAAAAGTAAAGCGGCCTAAACGCAGTTTGGCATTCGACGAAAGGGCGACGCCAAAGTAGGCTTGGCGGACGAAGGCGTTCGCGTTGTTTTGGCCGTTGCCGTTGGCGACATAGTAGGTGCCGCCAAGACCGAGCTGACCGGGTGCGCCCGGCAGGACGGCGTTCGTCGGAAGGTTGACGATAGCGTCCTGGGCTCCTTCGATAAGCCATTCGAAGCGTTCGGTTTTCTGGCCCAGTCCAATGCGAAGCAGAGAATGCTCAAAAGCGTAGGAATTCTGCGCGGGGACAGCCGCTTCAAACCAGTCCCACGCTTCGCCGCGAAAGCGCCAGTTCACGGTGAACTCGAGCGGGCCGAGTTTGTGCTGTTGGGCGCTAGCCTGCGGAGCCGGTTTGGGGACGGAAGCCGCCGGCGAAGACGCAACCGCGCTGGTGTCGATCGCGGTTGCCGAATCCCGAGCGACAGATGCCACTTGGGTTGCTTGATCCTGGGAGCAAGCAGGCCCAGCAGCGAGGACGAGAATGACGCAAAAAAGTGCTCGGCTGAAACGGTGCCTTTTCTTTTTCATAAATCCTTTCGGTAACGCAGTTGCTTGATGAGAGAGGTTCTAGTCAGCTGCTTCCTCGGCCGGAGCACGAAAGAGCCGGCGATAGGAAAAAATTCCAGCACGATCGACAGAGACCCGACGCCAGCGCGTGTGCCATTGAACGCCAACGTGCAGCAGCGTGGCGGCAGCGACGAGAAATGCGGCAGCGCAGAGATACAGGCCCCATGAAAATTGACCCGTGCGGTCCTTGAGGGCGCCAAGGAGCGATGGGAGAAGGAATCCACCGAACCCGCCCGCGGCTCCAACCAGACCCGTAAGCACCCCGATGCGTTCCGGGAAGCGCTGAGGCACCAGCTGGAACACGGCGCCGTTGCCCATACCGAGCATGCCCATGGCGATAAAAAGCAGCGCGACTTCGGCTGGAAGGGGAAGCAGCTTGCCGACGGCGAAGAGAAGGAGAGCAAGACTTGAGAGAAGGGCCAGCAGCATACGGTAGCCGCCGATCCGGTCAGAGAGCCAGCCGCCTACCGGTCGCAAGAAGCTTCCCGCGAGCACGACGAGCGTGGTGAAGTCGCCCGCGCGAATCTTCGTGAGGCCGTACTGGTCGTGGAAGAAGACGGTGAGAAAGCTGGCAAATCCCACGAAGCCGCCGAAGGTGAAGCAATAAAAGAGGCAGAACCAGGCGGTATCAGCTTCGCGAAGGACGGAAGCGAAATCTTTCCAAGCGGGAGGCTGCCTCACGCGAGGGCTGTCCTTGGCGAGAAGGGCAAAGAGCAAAAGGACCAGCAGGATGGGCAACATGGCCAATGCAAACGTGTTGGCGTAGCCGAATTTCTGTGCGAGGCGCGGAGCAAACAGCGTGGCGACCAAAGTGCCCGAGTTGCCGGCGCCCGCAATACCCATGACCAGGCCTTGCAACTCGGGCGGATACCAGCGGCCTGCCAAAGGCAAAGCGACGGCGAAGCTGGCCCCGCCGATGCCCAGCAGAAGGCCTACTGCGTAGAACTGGCCGGGGCTATGCGCAAAGCGCCAGCCGAGGAAAAGAGGGACGAGTGTGCACGCCAGGCCGAGCAGACCCGTTTTGCGACCGCCGAGACGATCACCAAGAACCCCGAGAATCGGGCGGAAGAGCGAACCGCCGAGAAGGGGAATCGCCGTAAGCAAGCCCTTTTGTGTGGCGCTCAAATGCAGTTGCTCGCCGAGGAAGGGCGCGAGCGGTCCCAACAGCACCCAGACCATGAAGCTGACGTCAAAATAAAGAAACGCCGCGATGAGCGTTGGGAAGTGGCCCGCTTGGAAAAACTTCCTCGAGATCACTGCACCCTCCAGAAATAAAAGATTCTCTGTGCCCCTAGATGGGACAGCTAATCGCCTGCAGACATGGCTGAAAATGGCTCGGAAGTTCGGACGACACACGGCGGCCGCACGGCGACCGGTTGATCTCCGGTGATCGAAAGTTCAAGCATTACCACGCCTTCACGAACGGCAGTGGCGAAGGTCTTGACGCACAGATTCTCTTCGGTCCGGTTTGTAGCCTGGCCCGATTCGAGATCGATTTTCCAGGCGTGCAGCGGGCAGACAACGGTTCGGCCGGAAACGATGCCGTCGGACAGAGGACCGCCGCGGTGCGGGCAGTTGTTCTCAATGGCGAGAAAGCGGTCGCCGAGATTGAAGATGGCGATTGTATGGCCGGCTACCTGTACGGAGCGCCCTTCACGCAGGGGAATGTTGTCGGCTTGTGTGATGCTGAACCACTTTTTTATCTGCATTTGCTTCATCGGCACACCTCTTCGATCGGTTCGATCTGAACAAACTGGGTCGGGTGTCGCGGCTCGGCGCCTTCAAGCCACGCGTCGCGCGCCAGGCGCTTGGACTTGCGGAGTCGCTCGCGCAAGCCCTGCTGCGCTGCAAGAGGCGCGTAGACTGTCTCGCGGCGCACTTTTTCAATGCCGACGCGCTCGATGAAGTCGTACGTGCGCTCGAGGAAGTTGGCGTTCTCGCGGTAGTACTGGAAGAAGAGTGTCGCGGCTTGCAGAGCCTCTTCGGTGGACTCGACCGTTATGAGCAGATCGGCTTTGCGGACCTTCTTGCCGGCGGCGCCGCCGACGACGACCTGCCAGGTGCCTTCCTGGCCGATCAATCCGATGTCTTTCACCGTGGCTTCGGCGCAGTTGCGCGGGCAGCCCACCGCCCCCATTTTTACCTTGGCGGGAGTGAAGAGGTGTTCGAGGCGGCGCTCCAGTTCGATGCCTGTTTTGGTGGAATCCTGGACGCCGAAACGGCAGAAATCGGTGCCGACGCAGGTCTTTACCATGCGCACGCCCTTGGTATAAGCCTGGCCGGAGGGCATGCCGAGGTCCGCCCAGACTTTGGGCAGATCCGATTTCTTTACGCCCAGCAGATCAATGCGCTGGCTGCCGGTGACCTTGACCATGGGCACGTTGTATTTTTCGGCGACGTCGGCGATGCGGTGCAGTTCTTTCGCGGAAGTGACGCCGCCTCGCATTCGCGGAACGACGGAAAAGGTGCCGTCTTTTTGAATGTTGGCGTGGACACGGTCATTGATGAAGCGCGCGGAGCGGTCCTCGTCGTGATCGCCGCACCAGACGACGTCCATCAAGTAGCTCAGCGCAGGCTTGCAGATTTCGCAGCCGAGACCGTTGCCGTAGATATCGAGAACTTCCTGAACGCCAAAAATGCGCTGGCCGCGGACGATGTCGCGCAGCTTTTCTTCGCCGTAGGGAAGGCACTTGCAGAGAACCTTTTCCGATTCTTCCCTGAATTCGGGTACCACGGCTTTCAACAATTGCTGGCAGTGTTCGGTACAACTTCCACAGCCGGTCGAAGCGCGCGTGCATTCCTTGAGTTGCGCGAGAGTGTTGACGCCTCTGGTGTGAATGGCCTCGATGATGGCGCCTTTGCTGACGCCGATGCAGCCGCAGACCACCTTGGTGTCAGGCATTTCGGCGACATCAAAGCCCTTGTCAACAGAAGGGCCTGGGAAAAGAAGCTGCTTGCGGCGCGGAGTTATATCTTCCCCGGTGCGCAGCCAGTCCATGTAGCGGTGACTGTCGCTCGTATCGCCTACCAGAATTGCGCCGACCAGCTTTCCGTCACGCAGCGTGAGCTTCTTGTAGGTACCGAGTGCTGCGTCTTCGTAGCGCACCACATCGGTAGCGGGCGCCTTCTCAGAGAAATCGCCGGCGGAAAAGACGTCTACACCCGCGATTTTGAGTTTCGCGGCGGTGACTGTGCCTGCATAACGCGGCCCTTTGTTGCCGGTAATGGTGGCGGCGAGGATTTTTCCCTGCTCGAGCAGAGGCGCTACGAGGCCGTAGCAGACTCCGTTGTGTTCGACGCACTCTCCGACCGCGAAGATATCGGGGTGCGAAGTTTCCATGAAGTCGTTGACGACGATGCCGCGATTGACTTCGAGGCCCGCTTTCTTCCCGAGCTCCGCGTTGGGGCGGATCCCGGCTGCGATGACGACGAGGTTGGCGTCGATGGCCGAGCCGTCAGCAAAGGCAACACCCTCGACTTTATCGTTGCCCAGAATCGCCGTGGTGCTCGATTGAAGGAGTACCCGTACGCCGAGGCACTCCATCTTGGATTTGAGATAGCCGCCCCCCGTGGGGTCAAGCTGGCGTTCCATCAGCGTGTCCATCAGGTGGACGACCGTGACTTCGCAGCCCTGAACCTTGAGACCGCGCGCGGCTTCAAGGCCCAAAAGGCCGCCGCCGATCACCACCGCTTTGATTCCTTGTCCGGCACGGTCGAGTAAGGCGCGCGTATCGTCAAGATTGCGGAAGACGTACACGCCTTGCTTCTTCGTGCCCTCGATCGGCGGGATGAGCGGATTGCTGCCCGTGGCCAGCAGCAGCTGGTCGAAAGGCGTGACCGAACCGTCGTCACCGGTCACGGTCTTTGCTACCGGATCGACATCGCCAACACGCACGCCTAAACGAAGCCGAATGTCGTTTTTTGCATACCAGTCGAGAGAATTCAGAACGATGTCGTCGGCGGCCTTTTCGCCGGCCAAGACCGAAGAAAGCAGGATTCGGTTGTAGTTGACGTGCGTTTCGTCGCCAAAAACCGTAATGTCGAACTTGGGGGCGTGTCTCAAAATCTGCTCGACGCAGGCGACGCCTGCCATACCGTTTCCGACAACGACCAGCCGGTTCATGGCCGTTTCTCCTCCGCAAGAGCAACGAATTTCTTCCCGAACCAGCCGGTAGATTTGGCGTTTGACGGAGGCGTGCGCTCGATGCGGACTGCGCACTGTTTGTAGTTGGGTTCGCGCGAGTGCGGGTCGAAGGCGCTCTGTGTGACCTGGTTGACGTTGGTCTCGGCAAAATGGAATGGCATAAACACTTGTCCGGGCGCGATCATTTCGGTGATGCGCAGTTCGACCCCGCTGGTGCGTCCGCGGCGGGAGACGATATCCACATGCGCGTGCGGCTTCAGTCTGAGGGCGTCGGCGTCGCGAGGATTCATTTCGAGCCACGCGTTCGGCGAGAGGTGCTCTAGAATTTCGACCTTGGCGGTTTTGGTGCGCGTGTGCCAGTGCTCCACCGTACGACCGGTGTTCAACACCAAGGGATAATCTTGGTTGGGTTGTTCGGGAAACGGCTCCCACTGGACCGGGAGTAGGCACGCCCTGCCGTCGTCGGTCTGGAATTTGCCGTCCGTGTAGAGTCTCGTCGTGCCGGTGTCGGTCGAACCGGCCGGGAAGGGCCACTGGATCCCGCCATGCTTCTCTAGCAAACCGTAGTCAAGGCCCGAATAATCACAGAGCCGACCGGCGGAAACGCGTTTCCATTCTTGGAAGGCGTCTTGCGGTTCGCGCCAGCCCGGGAAGAGTTCCTCGCGGCAGCCGAGCTCTCGGGCGACCGCCAGGAAGATATCGAAGTCGGAATGCGCTTCACCGGGCGGCGGGACTGCCGCGTTCACCTTGCTCACGCGCCGCTCGGAGTTGGTATAGGTGCCTTCCTTTTCGCCCCAAATGGCGGCCGGCAGGACCAGGTCCGCGAGTTCCGATGTGGGCGTCGGATGGAAACCATCCTGTACCACCAAAAAGTCCAAGCTTTCGAGGCTTTGCTGCAGCAGTCCGAGGTTGGGAAACGAAACCACGGGATTGGTGGCAATGACCCACAGGGCGCGAACCTTTTTTGCCAGAGCAGCCTCAACGATGTCGGGGTAAGCCAGGCCACGAGATGTCGGTACCCTACCGGGGTCGATGTTCCAAAGCCGCGCAATGGCTTCCCGGTCCTTCGCACTTTCAAACTTCCGGTAGCCGGGAAGGCTCGAAGTGAATCCCGCCTCGCGCGTGCCCATCGCGTTGCACTGCCCGGTGATAGAAAAGGGCGAAGCACCCGGCTTCCCGATGTTTCCGGTAATAAGCGCCAGATTGTTGATGGCATTGACCGCCTCGGTGCCCTGGGTGCTGTGATTCACTCCCATGGTCCAACCGATGAATGGGGCCTGCGCGTGGCCGTAGAGCAGCGCGGTTTTGACCAGCTGCTCCGGGGAAAGGCCGGTTATCTGCGCCACCGATTCGGGATGGTAGCTGCGAACGGATTGTTTGAGCTCGGCAAACCCGGTCGTGTGCCGCGCGATGTAATGGTGATCGACCAGGCCCTGCTCAACGAGGATGTGAATCAGTCCATTGATCAGCGCGATGTCCGACCTGGGCTTGAGCGGCAAATAGAGATCCGCCATCATCGCGGTTTTGGTGACACGCGGATCGGCAACGATCAGGACTTTGGATCGGTTGGCTTCGAGCCGTTGGCAAAGGATCGGGTGGTTGTCGGCGACATTCGCGCCCAAAAGCAAAATGACGTCCGCCGTCTCCAGATCTTCATAGGCCCCGGGCGGTCCATCGCTGCCAAACGATCGCTTGTAACCGGAGACGGCGCTGGCCATGCAAAGCGTGGTGTTGCCGTCGTAGTTCCGCGTCCCGAAGCCGAGCTGGATGAGCTTCCCAAGCGCGTAAAACTCCTCTGTAACCAGCTGGCCGGTGCTGAGAACGCCTAGCGCCTGCTGGCCATATTTTTCCTGGACGCCGAGGAACTTTCTGACCAGTGTTCTAAGCGCCTCTTCCCAGCTGACACGGACAAGCTTGCCGTTTTTTCGCAGCAGCGGATGTCGAGCACGAGTGTCCGACTCGATTGCGTGGTGTTCGGAAAGTCCCTTGGGGCACAGCAAGCCACGGTTGACGGCGTGGTCCGGATTGCCGCGTACGCTGACCGCCTTTCCATCTTTGACCCCGACCAGCATTCCGCAGCCAACCGAGCAGTAACCACAGGTTGTCGCCACCCAGCGGTCGGGAATTTTTTGCGCCGACGTAAAGCCCATCACCCGGTCGTTCGCGTAGGAATACTTTTCGGCGAGAATGTCGAGCCCGAGTTGGCGCTTGATCGTCAAGCGGCCGCCTTCTGACCGCTCAGATAGGAGGCGGCCATGTTCTTGGGCACAACGCTCACGAAGAAGAGGTAGCGTCCGAGGATTTCCCCGCAAAATGCCGTAGCCAGCGCGATGGCAAGGCCAAGGGCCTCTTGGGCTTCAAGCGGCAGCACAATTCCGCCGATGAGCAAAAGCGTCGAGCGCAGGAGCCACAGGGAACGGAGCTGAGCGGAGAGCAACCGGGCACTGGCTTTCAGCTCAAAGACATCCGAGCTTACCAGCCATAGAAATTTCACGAACAGGTTCAGCAGCTGAAGCCCGGCTGCCCCGACCGCCGCCAGCACCAGCCACCGCCGCGCGCCAAGACCGATATTCACGGCGAGCAGCGGCCCGAGCGAAGCGCCCGCGAGATAGAACTCGGCAATGGTGTGCTTGCTTCTCCAGGCCGGTCGGGGGCGAACCAGGTAAATGCAGGCACTAGCCGTGACGCCCGCGACGCCGGCCAGCACGGTCGCGGCGCCGGCAAAGCGACTGCCCGGCAGTCCCAGCCAGAGCAGCGCTGCGTAGGCGAAAGCGATCTTTGCAAACAATCCGAACAGCAGTACTTCCCGGCTGAGCCAGGACCGCTTCCACATTTTCAATGCGCGGTAGGCGTGAATCGGACGGCCCAGGTGCATGGCAGAGGCCCCGAACGCGAGTCCCCCGACAGCGAGAGAGACCAGTGCGGCGATATTCAGCCGCGCCTGCTGCCCCAAGACTTGCAATAGCCAAATCGTGGCGAACGCGCCGACGGAGAGCTGCGTTAAAACCGTCATGAACACCAGCGGCCAATGGGGGTGTTCGGGACGCACGCGATTCAGATCCACTTTTCGCGTGTCCGGCGGCAAGCTGGAGGGAAGCGTGATACGTGTCGTCGAAAGGCTGTCGTCGGCTGAAGGAAGCCCCGGGGCGTTGGCACTTGCCGCGTAGTTTCGCTTCCAGTCAGCTATATTCACGATTTCGATTTGAATGGCACCTTCGGGGCATGCAGCGACGCACGCGGGCTCGCGTCCTTCCGCCAGCCGGTTGTGGCACATGTCGCATTTTCCGACCACGCCGCGTTCCGGGTTGTACTGTGGGACGCCATACGAGCAATTCCAGGTGCAGTATTGGCAGCCGATGCAGATATCGGCGCTGTGAATCACCACGCCGGTCGCCGGATCCTTGGAGTAGGCGTCGACCGGGCAGCCCTTCAGACAGGTGGGCTCAAGGCAGTGATTGCATCCCATGGACAGGTGCAATCGCTGCGTGTTCGGGTACCAGCCGCCTTCGATCTCGCCCACCCGACGCCAGTGAATGTGCGCGGGATTTCCGTTTTGCTCATTGCAGGCAACCACGCAACACTTGCAGCCGATACACTTGGTCATGTCGAAGTGAAAGCGGTACTGTTCACCGGTCTCCAGGGCGCGCCGCGGGATCCGTACGGGCGCTTGTTCGGCGGGCGTTCCACATCGGGCCGCCCTGCGGGAGCCGGCGAGGTTAGGCGGCGTCATCGCGAAGGTTGCGCTTTGTTCCTTGGCTCTTTGAATGAGAGGAAGCTGCATCGACACCCCGTCGCGCCACCCACGTTGTCTGGCTCGGCCGGAACCAAAGGCCGGCGTACCCGGCTACTTGCGCCACTTCAGAGCAACGTTTGCTTATGGACGGACACGACGTGGTATCCGGAAGGACTGGACCGACCAACGACCTGCGACCCGGGTTCTTTCGACGTGGAAAGAACGGAAGAATCGCTCAAGCGAGGTGTCTGAGTCCGGGAATCCGGTCAGCAACCAAAACCGCTTGCAGTGAAAGCTAAGGCCAACTTAGCAATATAGGCAAACGCAAAATTTCGATGAAGTGAATCAAAAGGGGCGCCGGGGCAAACCGCGTTCAAAGCATCTGCTGCCGCCCGATGGCCGACGAAATCCGACTGCGCGATCAAGCAGTCAATCCCGGTCCATCGTTGCACGCTCGAGCCCTGGGCTGAGCAAATGAATCACCAGCAGTGCCAGGAAGTAAGCGGAAGCGGCAATCAAAAACGGAATCATGTAGCTGTTTGTCCATTGCAGCACGTGACCCACGGCTTCGGCAATCAGCATCCCGCCTATGGCGCCGGCCATGCCGCCAATCCCGACAACGGAACCGACCGCGCGGGAGGGAAAGAGGTCGGAGCTAAGAGTGAACAGATTTGCCGAGAAGCCCTGGTGAGCCGCGGCGGCGAGCCCGATCACCAGCGTGGCAGACCACAGTCCGGACAGGCGGTAAGTCAGCCCGATCGGCGCCACCGAGAGCGCACAGCCGAGCATGGTCCATTTTCTGGCGGCGTTGACCGAGAGCCCGCGCCGGATCATGGTTGAGGAGATCCATCCCCCGGCGACGCTCCCTATATCTGAAATCAAATAAATCGTGAATACCGGCAGGAAAATTCCGCTCAACTTTAAGCCGTGGACCCGCTGCATGTAATCCGGGATCCAGAAAAGATAAAACCACCAGATCGGATCGGTGAGAAATTTTCCCAGCGCAAAGGTCCAGGTTTGCCGGTAGGCGAGGAGTCCCATCCAGGGCAGCTTCTGCGGCGCCGGGATAGGGTCGGCCTGGATATACGCCAGCTCCTGCTTCGTGCAGCGCGCGTGTTCTTCCGGCTTCCTATAGATGGCAAGCCAGAGTATCAGCCAAACAAAACCCAGGGCGCCGGTAACCAGGAAGGACCATCGCCATCCCCAGCGGCCGGTGATCCAAGGCACCAGCCAGGGCGTGATCATGGCGCCGACGCTGGTTCCGGCATTGAAGATCCCGGTAGCGAGCGCCCGCTCTCGTTTGGGAAACCACTCTGCGATGGTCTTGATGCTTGCCGGAAATACTCCGGCTTCTCCGAAGCCAAGCGAAGCGCGCGCGATCAAAAAGGAAAGGAAAGAATTCGCGGCTGCGTGCGCCATGGACGCCAAGCTCCAAAAAACCATCGCCGCCGCATAGCCAACGCGGGTTCCCAAACGGTCCATCAGACGCCCTACGCAAAGCATTCCCAGGGCATACGCCATCTGGAAAACGGTGACCAGGTGTCCGTACTGAATGTCGGACCAGCCCAATTCGTGCTGCAGGGGGACCTTCAAAACACCCAAAACCTGGCGATCCATGTAGTTTTTTGTGATCCCGAGAAACAACAGCCCGCAGATTACCCAGCGGTAGCGGCCGGCGAGGAGTCCTGCCGGCGCAGTTGCCGCGGATGGCTCTCGTGGGTCTAGGCCACGTTCGAGTGTCTGTTCCGGCTCCACCGGCTAACGTCCTTACCTTCGACTTGGCAACGCCATGCTCTGCTTCCTCATCGATTTCCCGTGCGCCTAACTTTATCGCAGACAAGCCGATTCATTCTGGACGAATTTCGTTGCCCTCCTCGGAAGGAAACTTGGGTTCTTACAATTTGACAGTCGCGCTTTCTGCCAATAGTCTCGCAAAATGCCGGCGCCGCCTGGCGTTCCACAATCTTTCGTTTGCAGGTGAAATAGCGCACCATTGGATGAAGCCGTGACCACAGACCTCAAATCCCATTCCGCTCGTGCTGAGAGTAGGCAACTTTTCGATCTGGCGAAAATCGCCGGCGCGGTGCGCGAGGCGCTCGCTACCACGTCGTTTATTGACATCCATACCCACCTGTTTGCGCCGTCGTTCGGCGACCTAGGGTTGTGGGGAATCGACGAACTGTTGACCTACCACTACCTGGAGGCGGAACTGTTTCGTTCGTCCGAGGTGGCGCCTGAGCAATACTGGACGCTATCTAAGACCGAGCAGGCGGACCTTATCTGGCGCACGTTGTTTGTCGAAAATGGCCCGATTTCCGAGGCGACGCGCGGTGTGATTGCGGTCCTGCATGCGTTTGGACTGCCGACGGATTCCTCGGCACTGTCGGAAGCGCGCGCATTTTTCCGGCAGCAAAAACTTGAATCCCACATTGCGCGCGTTCTTGGGATGGCCGGACTCGAGAGCGTCGTGATGACCAACGATCCTCTGGATCCCGCTGAGTCGCCTCTTTGGCTCCGTGGACCCGACGCCCATCCGCAGTTTCATGCGGTGTTGCGCCTGGACCGCGTCTTAAATATGTGGCCCCAGCACTGGCAAGCGGTCGAAGCGCAGGGCTATGCCGTGGATGCCCACGCCGGCGCGCGATCCATCCCGGAGATCCGCCGCTTTCTTTCGGATTGGACCGCGCGCATGCGCCCCGTTTACCTGGCTTGTTCGCTTCCCGACAGCTTCCTCTATCCGAACGATTCGCTTGGCGGCAGAATTCTCGAGCAAGCCGTTCTTCCCGCTTGCCGGGAATCCGCCCTTCCGCTTTCCCTGATGATAGGGGTTCGCAAACAGGTCAATCCGCGCATCCGCCTGGCCGGAGACGCTGTCGGCCGCGCCGACATGCGGGCCGTCGAGAACCTCTGCCGAGATTTCCCCTCCAACCGTTTCCTCATCAGCGTGCTGAGCCGCGAAAATCAGCACGAACTCTGCGTACTTGCGCGAAAGTTCAGCAACCTGCTTCCCTTCGGATGCTGGTGGTTCATGAACAACACCTCCATCGTCGAAGAAATCACGCGCGAGCGCATTGAGATGCTGGGCACCAGCTTCATTCCGCAGCATTCCGACGCGCGCGTTTTGGAGCAAGTCATCTACAAATGGTCCAACACGCGACGGATCGTCGGGCCCATCCTGACCGAGAACTACCGGCTGCTCGCCGAGGATGGCCGCGGTGTCACGGAGCAGGAGATCAGGAGAGACGTTAACCGACTCTTCCGCGGCAATGCCGAAAACTGGATGCGAATTGGCGGCCACGCCTGATCTCAAATCCCTCGTCATCTCACCGTAAATCGCGCGGGCGATACCGATGCCCGGGCCAGCGGGTTGTGGTAGTCGTAGAGGACCGATTCCGAAGACTGGGCGGACATCCGGAATCTCGGGCTTGAAAGCAAAAGAAAAGGTCGTGCCGTCGGCGCAGCCGAACGAACCACGCCGGTCGCACAGTATGCCCGCCCTCGCGCCGAATTTAGCCAGCGCCAAGAGAAATAATTCCTGCCCAAATCCGGCGATCTTGTGTTATCCAGAACAAACGAATGTGGTCGCGGCCGGGTCACGCCGCACCCCCAGGGTCATCGTTGATTTCCGCCAAACCAAGCGAACTTTTCGACGAAAGTCTAGCAACCGCCGCCGACGAAGAACTGATCGAGCTCCTGCGAAAAGGCAGCAATGAGGCGCTTACGGTTCTCTTCGACCGTTACCACCGTTTGGTTTTCCATGTGGCGCTGCGCATCGTCCGCGACCCCGGCGAAGCGGAGGAAGTGGTGCAAACCGTGTTCTTGAGCATCTTTCGAGCCGTACGGAATTTCGACCGCCAGAAAGGACTGGTCCGCGTCTGGCTTCTGCAGTATGCCTATCACCGGGCCCTGCACCGCAAGCGCCACCTGACCGCGAACCACTTCTATCGCTGGGAAGAGCTGGAAGCCGCCATGGAACTTGGCGCGGCTCGCGCCTTTCTGGGCGATTCGCGGGAAAACCTGCGGTTGGTCGATCAGCTCCTGCAGCGCCTCAAACCTCGCCAGCGCTCCGTCATGGAGCTTACCTATTACGAAGGCTTGACGGCGCAAGAGGTCGCGCGCCGCCTCAACGAATCGGTTCATGTGGTGCGCCACGATATTCATCGAAGCCTGGCCGCGCTGCGCAGCGTCATGACCGGCTCGGAAGGAGCCAAGGTGCCGGAATGTTAGCGGAACTCGCAAGAAAGCTCCCACCCTGGACACACACCAGGTTCGAGAAGTGGTGCTCGTTGGCCGCCGTGGGCGATCTTACGGAAGAACAGCTGGCGCGACTCGCGACTCACGTGGCGTCGTGCTCGAGGTGCAGGAACCATTTGGAAACCACCATGCAGTCGAGCCTGCAGCTCATGCCGGCGCTTTGGGATAAGCGCAAACCAAATGTGAGCGTCATGCCTCCGGAGGGCATGCGGGCACGTTTCCTGCAACAGCTCGAACAGGGTCACTTTCCCTACGATGATGCAGGCGAGCTGCAGGAATTGAATCTGCCTCTTGACGCACTGGCAGATCGGAAGAAAAGACGAGCGCAGAACGATTCTGGACGGAAAGCACCATCTTCGCTGGTCCTGGGGCCACTCTCGGCCGCGGCAGCGCTGATTCTTGCGGCAGGTCTTGTTATGGCGGGTTACTACCGAGGTTCGAGGACCCAACGGGAGAGGCCAAGTGCCAGTGAAAGCGCGGTTGTCGTGATGCCGGCTCCTGCGGCGACACAACCGGCTTCCGACACCGCGCCAGATCATCGCGAACTCCTGCTGCGTTCTGTTCTGGCCGACCTCGGTCGCCAGCGGTCGGCGGCGCTAACCGAGCGGCGGACGCTCGAGGAGCGGTTAGAAGCCAGCGATGCTCGGCTCAGTTCACTGCAGCGCGACCACAGCGATGCTCTCGAGCGCGAACGCGCGGCCAATCAGCAATCGCGTGAAGAGCTGGATGCGCTGCGCAAGGAAAATGAGGCGTTGCGCCAACGGGTGGCCGAAAAAGAGACTTTTCTGGCGTTCGAGGAAAGGCGACGCAAGGAGCTCGAAAGCGAGCTGCTGAACGCGCGTAATGCTTTGCAGAGCCAGGACGATCAGCACCCCGCGAAGGGCCAGTTAAGCGATCTGGTCACCGCCAGAAATCTGCATATCGTCGACGTCTATGACGCGAAAGGCGGCGAGCGTAACTCCGCTTTCGGACGCGTTTTTTATGTCGAAGGAAAGTCGCTTCTGTTCTACGCGTATGATCTCGAGGACACTCGGCGCGCCAAGGCCAATATCGTGTTCCATGTCTGGGGAGGACGCGCGGGCGTGAAAGAGATCACCCACAGTCTCGGGATTTTGCGCAATGAAGACGCGGGACAAGGACTGTGGACCATGACCTTCGACGATCCGGCCGTTCTGGCCCAGATCAATTCTGTATTCGTCACAGCAGAATCTTCGAGCCGGCGCGATCTCGTTCCGCACGGCAAGAGAATCCTTTACGCCTATATTGGGAATCCGCCGAACCACCCCTAGCCGTCACTCCCTAAAGAGCAAGCGCCGTTTACCGAACTCGAGCTTCTTTGCGAGCCGTCCCGGCGTTGTGCGATTTTGCGGACTTTTCCTTTTTCATCGACGATTCACAATCAGCCTTGCGAATTCGCTCGAGCGCGCGGGCATACCTGAATACCAGGGAGGTCTTGCCCGAATGTCCATTGCCGCGTCCCTAAGGCTTTCGTGTTTGTTGAGTGTGCTTGCTTTGAGTTTGGCGTCGCGCGCTGCGGCGCAGGCCGACACCGGCACCATTTCCGGCGTAATCACGGACGCATCGGGAGGAACAATCGCCGAGGCCACCGTCGAACTGCAGAGTCTCGACCGTGGCGCGGTCACCACCACCAGGACCAACTCTTCCGGTATCTATGTGTTCGCCAGCGTGCAGCCCGGGTCTTATCGGCTGGCGGTGCACGCGGCAGGCTTTCGCCAAGTCGATCTTTTGGGCTTGGTCGTGAATACGCAGGACCACATCGAGCAGAACTTTCAACTGCAAATCGGCTCGAGCGCAGAAAGCATTACGATTGAAAGCGAAGCCCCGCTGCTTAATACCACCGACGCCTCTCTCGGCCGCTCGTTTGAAACCAAGCAGGTCGAACAGCTGCCCATCGAAGCCAGAAACGTCGTCGAACTGCTGAGCTTACAGCCGGGCGTTACCTTTCTCGGTAAGTCAGTGAACGCCAACAGCGACACGCGCAGCGGTTCGGTCAACGGCGCCCGCAGCGACCAATCCAACGTCACCCTGGACGGCGTGGATGTAAACGACCAGGTGAGGGGCTTTGCTTTCACCAGCGTCCTGAGGAACACCCAGGATTCCGTCCAGGAATTCCGCGTTTCCACCACCAATGCCAACGCCGATGCGGGCCGCTCCTCCGGCGCACAGGTATCCTTGGTCACCAAGTCCGGGACCAATGCCTTGCATGGCTCGGCCTACGAATACAACCGGAACTCCGCCTTCACCGCCAACGACTACTTCAATAAACGCACCCAGCTGACCAACGGGGAGCCGAACACGCGGCCCAAACTGATTCGCAATATCTTTGGCGGTTCGGCCAGCGGCCCTCTAAGAAAGGATCGCCTTTTCTTCTTTGCGAACTATGAGGGGCGCCGGGATCGGGAAGGCGTGGAAGTATTGCGCAAGGTGCCGACCGAGAGCTACCGACAGGGTCTATTGTCTTACTGCGTCGACAACGCGAATCCCTGCCACACCGCGACATTGACTCCTGACAACCTCAAGAGCATGGACCCGTTGGGAACTGGGGAGAACAGCGCCGTGCTGTCCGTTCTTGGGCAGTATCCGCTCCCCAATGACCCAACCCAGGGCGACGGCCTCAACCAGCAGGGTTTTCGCTTTGTCGCCAACGAAGCACGCAAGTTCGACACCTATATCGCCAAACTGGACTATAAGATCAGCAAGGACGGCCGCCACACCATGTTCTGGCGCGGCAATCTGCAGAACGACAACCAGGGCGGAGCCCCGCAATTCCCCGGTCAGCCCGCGGCAACGCGCACCCTCGATAACAGCAAGGGTTTCGCCTTGGGCTACACCGCGGTCCTTGACGCGACCAAGGTCAACTCGTTTCGCTGGGGCTTTACGCGGCAAGGCGGAGAAACGGCCGGCGCGTCAACTTCGCCCGAAGTCAGCATCGCCGCCATCGATACTCTGATTCCTTTCACGCGCAGCAGCAGCTTCAAGGTTCCGATACACAACTTGGTAGAGGACTTCTTTTGGAGCCGAGGCAAGCACAGCCTGCAGTTCGGCACCAACGTGCGTTTGGTTTGGGACAACCTCGCCGGATTCACAAACTCCTTTTCCTCTGCCAGTATGACCACCGGATACCTCAAGTACCAGGGCTTTGCGGGAAAGAGCGAGCCAGGCAACGTAGTTCCGTTTGATCCGGGCCCGGCCGGATTTACGCCCGTGGCCGCAGGACACGGAAATCAATACGACAACGCGGTCATGGGATTGGTTGGCCTGATCAGCGAGGCCACCGCTGTCTACAACTATGACCGAACCGGAAACCCGGTTCCCTTGGGCAAACCCATCAAAAGAAACTTTCGTTGGAATGAGTACGATTTTTATGCACAAGACGCCTGGTTGATTCGCTCCAACCTCACGCTGACCTACGGTCTGCGGTGGTCGCTGCTAGAGCCCCCTTATGAGCGAAACGGCGAGCAGGTTGGTCCTTGTCTTCTGAGCGGGTCGGCTTGTACACCCTATAGCTTGGGCGATTGGTTCGAAGCAAGCGCCCTGCAAGGACGAACGGGAGGCGCCGCGAATGCGACTCCCCAGATTTCGTTCGCCCCTAATGGCCCGGCAAACGGCCGGCCGGGACTCTGGAATTGGGATCGCACGAATTTTGCTCCCCGGATCGCCGTGGCCTGGTCGCCAAACTTTCAGGGCGGTTTTCTGAGAGCCCTCTTCGGCGGCTCGAAGCAGACATCGATTCGGGCCGGTTACGCGCTGGTCTACGACCACTTCGGCGCGGCCACCATCAACGAATACGACTCCGAGGGCTCCTACGGGATGACCAGCAAGGTACAGAATCTGGCCGGCATCGTCACCGCCGCGAATGCGCCGCGATTCACGGGTTTTACCGACCTGCCCACCACGCTTCTGCCTCCGCCGCCTCCGGGCGGCTTCCCCGCGACGCCGAGTGCGACGGACGACAGCTCGTTTGCCATCAGCTGGGGCATGGACGCGGGACTGAAAACGCCTTACGCCCATACCTTTGATTTCTCGGTTACGCGCGAGCTCACCAAGGACACTGCGTTCACCGTCGCCTACGTCGGGCGCATCGGCCGCCGTCTGCCTGTTCAGGAAGATGTGGCGATGCCCCTGAACCTCGTTGATCCCAAGAGTCACACGGACTACTTCACGGCCGCCGCCGCGCTTTCCAAATTGGCTTATGCCGGCACACCGGTTGCCAACATTCAAACCCTGGCGTATTGGGAAAACATGTTCCCGGCGCTCGCCGGCACTGACCTCGGAAGCGGCCCCTTGACGGCCACGCAGGTCGTCTACAGCGTCTTCCAACAGAATCTCGCCAACGAAACCAACGCTCTTTTTGAGCTCGATCTGCCCGACTACAAGTCGCAAGCGGGACTGAACGTTGCGGGCCACCTCTATCCGTCCTACCGCTACTATCACGACCAATATTCCGCCCTTTACGCGTGGCGAACCATCGGAACGTCGGACTACCACGGCTTACAGCTGTCTTTGCATCATCGTTTCGCATCCGGCTTGCAGGGAGATTTGAACTACACCTTTTCCAAATCGATCGATTGGACTTCGCAAGCGGAACGTATTCCGACGTCAGGTGGTAACAACAACGCGCAAGTCATCAACACCTGGGTGCCGGATCAGCTGCGGGGCGTTTCAGACTACGATGCCCGGCACCAGGTCAATGCCAACTGGATCTATGAATTGCCGTTAGGGAAAAAACGGAGATTCGCGTCGTCAGTCAATCGCGCGGTCGATGCCGTCATTGGCGGGTGGCAGCTGAGCGGCTTGTATCGCTGGACGAGCGGATTTCCGATGGCTGTCAGCGACGGAGACAACTGGCCCACGAACTGGGACATCAGCGGCTATGCCACGCTCGAGTCCCATCCTCCCGGCGCAGCGCTGGCGCACCCGAGCGGTCCACAAGCCTTTTCCGACCCACAGGCGGTACTGTCCGCATTCCGTTATGCTCTGCCCGGTGAGTCGGGTACGCGAAATCCGTTGCGCGGCGACGGCTACTTTTCGCTCGACGCAGGGCTGGCCAAGAGCTTTCCGTTGACCGAAAGCGTCAACTTCCGCTTGCGCTGGGACGTTTTCAACGTCACCAACAGCGTCCGCTTCAATTCGCTCAGCATGAGCAATCGCATCGACAACCCCAATACCTTCGGCGTCTATGGTTCGACGCTGACCGACAAGCGCGTCATGCAAATTGCGTTTCGACTGGAATTTTAGGCCGCGGCCGGTTGCCAGCCCCCGTACGGGTGCGTCCTAAGCGATTTGCCTGATGGTAGCGCGCGCGCCCGGTTCTCAAGGGAATACCCCATCGACCCGGTCTCTGCCTCGTCCGACCATCGCTCGGAAGGACGCTGGGAATCTTGTACAGAGTGCCGGCGAGGAGGAGCTTATGGGCAAACGGATGAAATGCGCGGGATTTTTGCTTCTGGCGCTTTTCTTTGCGGCGGCCGGAGCAGCTCGGGCCCAGGACCGGGTGGTGATCTACGGCGGCTCGATGGACGCACGCGAGCATGGCTACCAGCATGGCTACCGTGACGGCCTGCGGCAGGGCCGCGCCGACCTTACCAGCAATTCGAGCCCAAACTATGAGAGCGAAGACTATCGGCGCGCCGATTTGGGCTATGAGGACTACATGGGCGCACGGCCCGACTTCCAGCGCGGCTACCGCGACGGCTATAAGGACGGATACGAAGACGGCTACAGAAACCGGCCGATCCGCTCCGAAATCTACGGCCTGCACGACCGATACGATCCGGACCGCACCCCGCGGAACGACGATGACCAGCAGTTCTATCCGAACTGGGGCTACTCCGACGTGGCCTTCGACACGGGATATCGTGATGGCCTGAGCGCCGGTCGGTCGGATTACGCCTCGCGGAAGGACTTTAAGCCGGAAAAACACGACTCCTACGAGGATGGTGATCACGGCTACCGCAAGCACTACGGCACCAAGGAGCAGTACAAGGAACAATACCGGAAGGGATTCCTGCGCGGCTACGAAGACGCGTTTAACCGCCGCGGGCACTGACCGCTAGCGGCATCTCCAACCCTGGGAGGGCTCCGGACCGGAATTCCGGTAGGGAGCCATTCACGGCCCCCGGCTCCCGGCCGGACGTAGTGTTCATCGCCGGTTTGGGCACAGGGACGTGCAGGTCGGTTGACGGGCCGCATTAGGGCTACCAGAATGAAAATTGCGGGCAGGGTGTGGCCGAGTCTCGGCCTGCCCGGCCGACAGAGCCATGTCCAACGAACCGAACGCGGTCGAACAAGCGGTGGTGCGGGCGCTCCGCGATAGCCTGGAGCGGATGCAACGGAACTCCGACGAATTGCACCATGCCGTAGCCGACGTGATCGCAGCCTGCGGTAGCAACAAGCCGACCAACGCACTGCCTCCGCTGCTGCGGGCACAGACCAGCGCTGCGTCGCTGACGGCGGCGCTCGAAGTACTATCGAGATTTATTGCGGTTACTTTCCAGACCGGAGCCCGCGCCCCCCTCGAAGCCGAAATCTCGCGCTTGACCACGGCGGTCGCGCTCGAAGCTCCCCCGGCCCGCCCCGAACCGGTCCGGCCGGTGGTGGGAGTCCCTGCGCCGAAAGCCGTCCCGTCGGCTGCCTTTGCCGAGGCCGTTGCGCCGGCGCCCGTTGCCGCCCCGCCCAGCCTCGCGGAACCCGAAATCGGGTCGGAAGCATTCGACGTCAACCGGTTAACGCCTGAGGAACAAGAGTTGCATCGCAGAGCAAATCGAGTGGCCAAAGTCTCCATGCAGGATATTAAAATGTTAAGACCGGACCAGGTTCGGCTAGGCCGCGAAAACAAAGACATCTGCATCCGACTGAAAGACGACATTGAGAAAGCTCATCGCGAATACGACCGTCGCTTCAAACCCATCATGGACCATCCCGTGGACTACTTTTACCGCTGGATGGTGGAAATTCTGGCGGAGGGAGACGCCGCCGCGTTGGGCGAATATCCTTACGCCGTTAGCATTCGCCACTAGCGAGCTGGGCGTCACCGCTTCACGAATTTCTTCCCCGCGTTCGCGCAAATTTCCGAGACACACCGGCTGCCGAGCCCTGGCTAAGTTGGTTGCCGCGCTGCTGATGTTTGGATTTGCTGCGGGCGATCTAACCGCGCAAGCGACACGAAGAAAAAAGAGCCGTCCGAAATCGGCGCCTTGCCGGGTCGGATGTCAGCCGGCCACGACGTCGCCGGAAGTGATCGCCTCTTCTCCGGAAGGCGCAGCTACCCAGAAGGAATTGTCGGAACTGGCGCGGAATCTACGCAACGCCACGCCGGGTGCTTACGAAAGGCTGTCGGCATTCGCCGCCAAGCACGCATCGGATCTTTGGGGCGCGCACGCGGCGTTGGCCCTGGGCTACGACGACTATCAAAAGAACAAAGCGCAACAGGCGCTCGTCTGGATCGGGAAGGCCAAGAACGAAACCATCCTCCCGGAATACGTTCTGTTCTGGCGCGCGCAAACTGAGCGTTCCCTGAAGCGCAGCGGGGAAGCACTGGCGGATTTGAAGTCGCTCCTTAGAGACTACCCGAACACCGCGATCAAAGAGCAGGTGCTCGACGCGCTGGCAGCCTCCGCAGTGGAATCAGGTCGCCCTCAGGACGCGGTGGACGCGCTTGCCGGATACTCGCCGGCGTCAACCAAGCCGGCGCTGCTGCTCGATCGCGCCCATGTGTACCAGGCAGCTGGACAAACGGCTCGCGCCGCGAAGGATTACCAGACGATTTTCTACAAGTATCCGCTAGGCGATGAAGCCAAGGCGGCGGGCACAGCGCTGGCTGCTTTGCAGAAATCCCTGCGCAGCGAGTTTCCCTATGGCACCGCCGAAATGCAGGAGCAGCGCGCCCAGATCTTTTTCGACGCGCATAAGTGGCGGGATGCCCGGGCCGAGTTCGACAAGCTCAGCGCCATGCTGAAAGACCCGGCCAACGCCGCCAAACAACGCGCGCAATTGCGGGTGGCGCAGTGCAGGGTCCAGCTCAAAGGGTCGTTGACCCTGCTCTCATCGTTGAACACTCCCGATCCCGAAGTGGATGCCGAGCGGCTGTTCGCGCTCTCGCAGTTCCAGCGTTCGGCGAAAAACGAATCGGCCATGTTCGCCAGCATCGACCAGCTGACGCAAAAATATCCGCAAAGCAAGTGGGCTGAAGAAGGCAGCATGCAAGCGGGGAACTACTACTGGGTTCTTCTCGATAGGCCCAAGGCAGCGAGCTACTACCAGAAAGTGCTGGACGCTTTTCCCAGCGGGAAGAACGACTATAACGCGGAATGGCGCGTGGCTTGGGTCGCTTATCTCACCAAGCAGCCCGATGCCGACGAAAAGATAAAAACTTTCCTGTTGAAGTACCCCGTTTCCGCCGACGCCAGCGACGCACTGTACTGGCTCGGTCGTCTTGCCGAACGCGCCGGCAATCCCGATCATGCGCGGAGTTTCTACAGTAAAGCGCTGGCCCGCTTCCCGCTGACCTACTTCGGAATGGCGTCAGCCGACCGCCTGGCGAAACTTGGCCCGGGCGAAGAGAATCCCGCCGAGTTCTTGGACAAAATTCCTCCGGCGGCTCCCCTGCGTCCGTTCGACGAGCCGATTCCCGCTTCCGCCAGCGAGCGCTGGACGAAAGCGCAAGCTTTGCGTTCGATCGCCTTTGACAGCTCCGCGGAACTGGAATTGAAAAACGCATTTTTCGCCACCGGCTCTCCCCGCTTCATGGTCGAAGCCGCGCAGGCGGCCTTTGACCAGGGACACTTTGGAACCGGGATGGCTTACGCGCGTCTGGCTGTGCCGAGCTTCGATTCACGAAGATTCAACGAAGTGCCCTTGCAGGCGTGGAGGGCGCTGTATCCCTTGCCGTATGAAGCGCAGTTGCGCCGCGAGTCGGAGAAAAACGGCGTCGATCCGATGATCGTGGCCGGGTTGATTCGTCAGGAATCCACGTTCCAGGCTGACGTTGTATCCTACGCGAATGCTTACGGCTTGATGCAATTGCTTCCCAAGACCGCCAAGCTGATGGCCAGACAGCGGCGCGTAAAATACGCCAAGAACAAACTCTTCGACGCCAACTATAACCTTGAGCTCGGAACCTACTATTTCAAAGGCTTGGTGGATCTCACCGGCACGCCCGAGTACGCCCTCGCTGCCTATAATGCCGGCGAGGACCGCATCGCACTTTGGAAATCGGAACGCAGCTACGAGGAAATTCCCGAGCTGGTTGAGTCCATTCCTTTCTCGCAAACCCGAGAATACGTGCAAATCGTGTTGCGCAACGCCGCCGTCTACCGGATGATTTATCCTGCGACGCAAAACGGCGCAAGCAGCCAGGCAGCCACTCGCAAAGACTTCGCGAGGGCGGAAGCCAAAGCACACGAGGGTCGCTAAAGCCGTACCCTGGTTTCACGGAGCAAAATGAGTTCCCCTGAGTCCTCGATGGCGGAGATCTCCCGCCGCATGATTTCGTCCAAGGCCGAGCAGTTCACCGAATCGGTGATTCGCGAAATGACCCGGCTGGCGATGAAGCACAACGCCGTCAATTTGTCGCAAGGTTTTCCGGATTTTGCCGCTCCCGAGGAAATCAAGGAGGCCGCCCGCCAGGCCATCTCCGACGACATCAATCAGTACGCCATCACCTGGGGCGCGAAGCCGCTGCGCGACGCCATCGTCGAGAAATTCGAACGCACGCAGACCATCGCCTATGACCCGGAACGCGAGATCACGGTTTGCTGCGGCTCGACCGAAGCCATGATGTCGGCCATGATGGCCATCATCAATCCCGGCGACGAAATCGTGGTGTTTGAGCCGTTCTATGAAAACTACGGCCCGGACGCGATCCTGTCCGGCGCCTCGCCCCGTTTCGTACGCATGCGTCCGCCAGGCGCCCCGGATCAGAACTGGTCATTCGACTCCGCCGAACTGGCCGCCGCCTTTGGCCCGAATACCAAGGCCATCATCCTGAACACACCAAACAACCCGACCGGCAAAGTGTTCACCCGCGCGGAGCTAGAATTCATCCGCGATCTGTGCGTCCGCTGGAACGTCTACTGCGTCACGGACGAAATCTACGAACACATCCTGTACGACGGCACCCAACACATCTCGATGGCGCAAATCGACGGCATGCGCGACCGCACCATCGTCATCAACGGAATGTCGAAGACCTACAGCGTGACCGGTTGGCGCGTGGGCTGGGCGCTTGCTCCGCCAGAAGCAACCCAAGCGATTCGGAAAGTTCACGACTTCCTGACGGTCGGAGCCGCGGCCCCCCTGCAGCAGGCAGGCGCCAGCGCGCTGCGTTCGCCGCAGGCTTATTACGACCGCCTCACCGCTACCTATGTGAAAAAGAGAGAACGCCTGCTGAAAATTCTCGATCGGGCGGGGTTTACGGTCTTTACGCCCCGCGGCGCCTACTACATCATGACGGATATCTCACGATTCGATTTCCCCTACGAGGACCCGCGATTCGCTTCCGAAAGCAAAGACGTGGCGTTCGCCAAATATCTCGTCGAGGAGATTGGCGTCGCTTGCGTGCCGGGCTCGAGCTTCTATAACAATCCTCAGGACGGCGGGTCGCAGGTCCGTTTCACCTTTTGTAAAAAAGAAGAAACATTAGCCGGCGCCGAAGCCCGTTTCGCGACACTGCGCCCGTCCCGCCCCTAAATTAGTTGCGATTAAGTCCGGATTTAGATTGCGGCTGGCGTTGATCAACTACGTGGTAACCGCACGTCGCCGGCCAACCGTACTCCCGCGGCGAAAGATGTGAAAAGACTGCAAGTTATTGCGGATGGGTCGCTTAGTGCGGCTTTATAGGAAAAGATGGGGTAGGGAACTGACGGTCGGTTGCCCTGTGGTGGTTAGCCCCCTACCCCGCGAGTGGTCTTGTTAGATAGACGAAGTCAGGCCCGAAAAGGTTTCTTGATCGGACGCGAAATCTCTCGCCGCGCCAGACTTTTGGTCAGCTGAGCTCGACCGTGTCCAAATAGCGGGCTACTGCTACATCCCAATGGAACTTCTCCTTGATGGCTGCCTGCAGGGATTGCGCCGCCGCCGGCTCTCCGTGAGTTAGCCATGTCTTGCGGGGCGCAGACCCGATGCCGGAAAGCCAGCGCAGCAATTCACTTTTTCCGGCGTGCGCAGAGAACTGGCCAAGGGTGATGATTTCGGCATTTACCGCAACCGCCTGCCCGAATAGGTGCAGGACCTTAGCGCCTTCCTGCAGCGCCCGGCCCCGCGTTCCTTCGGCCTGAAAGCCCGCAAGTATCACTGCGTTCGCGGCGCTGGGCAATCGCTGCGCGAGATGATGCAGCACGCGCCCTCCCGTCACCATGCCGCTGGCCGAAATGATAATGCAGGGGGACTTCACGTTGTTGATGGCCTTCGATTCCTCTACCGTTCGGGTCAAGTGGAAGTGGTGAACGCTCAGCGGATCATGGTCGCCCGTCGTTTCCAGTTGGGAGAAGTCCAGATCATGGTCATCGGTATATTTCACATACAGGTCTGTCGCGCTCAACGCCATCGGACTGTCGATGTAGACCGGCAGGTGCGGAATCCTTCCGTCATTTTCGAGCTGCCGCAGGTAGTACATGAAGGTTTGTGTGCGGCCGATGGCGAAGGCAGGAATCACGATGGAACCGCCGCGCTCCGCGACGCGATTCACCACATCGGCAAGCAGCGATGCGGCGTCGCCGGGCTCGTGTTCCCGGTCGCCGTACGTGGATTCGCAGAGCAGAATATCGGCGCGCGGAGGAGTTGCCGGGTCGTTCAAAATCGGCTGGCTGTAGCGTCCGATGTCGCCGGAAAACACGACTACGGTCTTCTTCCCGTTCTCGTCAATCGTCAGCGCAAGACTGCAGGAACCCAGAATGTGCCCGGCATCGTAGATCTCGAAGTGAAATTCCGGGCTTAGGTCAAAAGAGCCCTTGCGCGGCATGGCTTTGAACCGTCGCAGCAGCGGATCAATGTCTTCACTAGTGTAGAGCGGCTGTCTATCGGAAGGATGACTGTGTTTGGCGCCCCGCTGCGCGCGTTCCGCGTCTTCTTGTTGCAGGTGCGCGGAGTCCTTGAGAGAAATTGTCGCCAGGTCAATGCTGGCTTGGTTGGCATAGACCGGTCCGCGAAATCCGTCGCGCACCAGGCAAGGCAGCCAGCCGCAGTGGTCAAGATGCGCGTGCGTCAGAACGCAGTAATCGATCGCGCCGGGAGCAACCGGCAGCGGCTTGAAATTTCTCTCGCCCAGCTCCGGCGAACCCTGGAAAATTCCGCAGTCGAGCAGCAGCTTCTTGCCCGCGGCCTCCACCAGATACTTGGAGCCGGTTACCGTCCCTGCCGCGCCCAGAAACGTCAGCTTCGCCATGCGTGATCTCCCCAAAGTGCCGGAGACAAAAGTTACCTGATTCCTAACGCAAAACAAAACCGGGAACGGTCAAGGCAAGCTAGCGACCTGGCATTCTCGTGGTCTGGAAAATCAAGCTCGATCCATCGCGGCCGCCTTGCACTGCTGCTCTGGTGTTACACTCCTTGCGTTTTCGATTGGAACTTTGCTCGATTGAGTGCGCACATGCCGGAACACTCCTTCATCTACCGCGACATCGCCATGGTCTTCGCCTGCGCGTTCGTTTGCGGCCTGCTGGCCTGGCGCTTGCGCCAGCCGATTCTGCTGGGCTATGTTCTCGCCGGACTGATCCTCAGCCCGCTGACTCCTGGTATCCGGGTCCACAACGTCCACACCTTCGAAGTCATGGCGGAAATCGGCGTGATTCTGCTGATGTTCTCTGTCGGCATCCATTTCTCCATCCCGGAATTGCTCAAAGTGAAGTGGGTCGCGCTGTTAGGCGCGCCGATCGGTGTTTTGCTTTCTGTCGCACTCGGTATTGGTGTGGGAGCTTTGCTCGGCTGGCCGTTACTGCAGGGCGTCGCGGTCGGCTCCATCATTTCTGTTGCCAGCACCATGGTCATGATGCGCCTGCTGATTGACCGCAACGAACTCTCCTCGGAATCCGGCCGCATTATGATCACGCTGACCCTCGTCGAAGACCTGGCTGTGGTCATTCTCACGATTCTGCTGCCGAGCCTGAACTCTCCGGATGGAAGTTATGCGCAGGTCGCCTGGAAAATTGGCCGGGCGCTTTTGCTGCTCGTGCCGATCGTCGTCGCGGGCTGGAAGCTTGTGCCTCGTCTGCTCGCCCGCGTCGAGAAGATGTGCAGCGACGAAATCTCGCTGCTGCTCGCGCTAACGATCTGCCTGGTCGTCGCGGCGGTTACCGAACTCATCGGTCTTTCGCTCGCCCTCGGTGCTTTCGTGGCGGGCCTGCTCCTAGGCAGCTCCGACTTCGTCAAGAAACTGGAGCAGCAGACCCTGCCGCTTCGCGACGTCTTTGTCGCGCTGTTTTTTGTCACCATCGGCATGCTGATCGATCCGGCAACGTGGCTTTCATCGTGGCAAAGTGTCGCCATCTTCGTGGTCATGATTATCGCGGGGAAATTTGTAATTTGGAGCGGGATCGTCCGGCTTTTCGGATATCCATGGGAGACCGGCAGGCGCGTGGGAATCGGACTGACACAAATCGGAGAGTTCTCCTTCATCCTCGCTCAAGTCTCGCTGAACGCAGGCCTCATCTCCCGCGAAATCTACAATGCGACCCTTGTCGCATCGCTCCTGACCATCCTCGCCAATGCTACATTTTTCAAGCTCTTGAAACCGGCGCCGCAGTCGACAACAGCATGATCAGCTCGGTCGATTGGCGTCGTTCGTGAATCAGTGTGCGACAAGACCCAGGGTCCGACTGAGTTAAAAGCTTGGGTGGTCCTAAAAACTGTGCGGATCAGCCCCGTCGGAGCGATTCTCGCCGTAAGAACTTAGCTTCACCGCCCCGAAAGCCGCTCTAATCAATTGGCAGCTCGCCCGCGGCAAGGGTTATGGCTACTGCGGATGAGGCATTCCGCTGCCCAAATCGTAGACGCCCATGCTCAGACGATGTCGCTCTTCGCCACGTCCCATTTAACCGTGCGACCCAAGCGGAGTGAGGCAATGGCCATTTGGCAAGCTATGGCTGAGTTATAGCCCAGCTCGAAAGGACAATTGGGCTCCTTGCGGTTTCGTACGCAATCGAAAAAATTACGTATGTGAGCCGAGGTGTCGTCATCATCGCCGCCGACAATATCTGGCTCGCCGCCTACTGATGCCGGAGTTCGAGTGTTCTGTGCAGTGCCGTCCTGTGGTTGGAATGTCACCTTGTCCACAACACGAATCACCGTACCCTTGTTTCCCAGCGCAAAGTCGTATCCGTCCTCCCCAAAGTAATTGTTGCCAAACGAAGAGTTCCAGGTGAACAAAAGATTTTCCGGCTGGTCCATCGAGACGTCCATAGTGTCCGGAACTTCCATGTCGGGCGAAAGGTAGTTATAGCCGGCCATAGTGACGCGACGCGGTATTTTGAGGCCGAGCGCTTTGTACCAAAACGCAACTTGGTGGACCATATTCTCGAAAACGTTTCCGCCCGAATAATCCCAGAAAAATCGCCAATTGATAAAACGTTGCGGATCAAATTCATGGGGTGCCGCTTCCCCTTCGAACTCCTTCCAAGCTAGGTGGTCGAGGTTGCAGTCGGCAGGAATCGGCCTCTTCCATCCCCCGTAGGGTCTGTTCCGATAATGGTGAGTATGAATTGCTGTGATCGCACCCATGTGATCTGACGCAGCGAGCTCGCGCGCGCGCTGGAACGCTTTCCCGCTCACGGATTGCACACCTACCTGTACCACGCGATTCGAGCCTTCAACGGCACGGCGCATGCGTCGCGCATGGTCGGGGTTAAAAGCCATGGTTTTTTCCTGGTAAACATCCTTGCCTGCTTGGATGGCGGGAACGAAATTGAGGGCGTGCTGATGCTGGGGCGTGGCAATCAGTACCGCGTCGATGGATTTGTCGTCTAGCAGGCGGCGAAAATCGGTCAATGTCCGAATGGCGGGAGCGAGCTGCTTGGCTTCCTCCAGGCGGCGAGTGTAAATGTCGGCAACCGCAACCGCCTGGGTATTGGGTGCACGGAGCGCGTGCTTGAAAATATCTAGTCCGCGCCCTCCGGCGCCGATCAGCCCGAAACGGACACGGTCATTAGCGCCAAGGATACTCAACGACGGAAGAACCGCTGAACCTGCAAGAGTGGCCGCACCTACGCTAACCTGATGAACGAACCTTCTTCTATTGAGCACGAGTGCAACTCCTTTAGCTGGTACACTCTCACGATGACAAACTACCTGGCCCGGTCGCGATACCAGCCGGCCGAAAGCTCGGATGATAATCTACGCTCATAATCCTCCTATTTGGCTCTTTTCTCCCAAGAGAGCCTTCGGTCGTCGATAGCCTCTCCAATTTTGGGTGCTTATCGAGGATTTGAGTTGCAAAAGTTGAGCGTGCGGTTGATTCCTGCCCCTTTGGCGGTCGAGGCGACAAAAAGCCTGAAGTCCATTTGCCCCGTCTAACTACTCTGGTATCGTGGTGCCATTGCTGAAGGCCTTCCAGGCCCATCGCACGTATTTTCCATTCCGCTCGGCGCGGTCGAGGTGAGAGCTGTGCACACCCTCTGGCAGGATGTACGTTTTGCCCTTCGAATTCTCATCAAGAATCCCGGATTCAGCGTCATCGCGATCCTCTCGCTGGCCCTGGGAATAGGCGCCAACACCACCATCTTTACGGTCGTCAACGCCATTCTCCTGAACCCTTTGCCCGTCAAGCAGATTTCCCGCGTGGTCCAGGTGGACACGGTCGACACCAAAACTCGCGTCACCGCCGCAAACGTTACCAAACTCGGCATGTCTTATCCGAATTTCCAGGACTACGCAAGGGAGGGCAAGCTTTTCAGCGGATTGTCCTGCGTCGTAGGCCCACTCCCGCTTACATGGAGCGGCGGTGCTGAACCAAAACAGATTTTCGGACAAATGGTCAGCGCAAATTACTTTGCGGTCCTCGGACTGCGCCCCTTTGCGGGGCGCTTCTTCCTACCCGACGAGGACACCAAACCGGGTGGCAACAACCTCGTGGTCCTGAGTTACAGCCTGTGGGTAAATAAATTCGGCTCTGATCCCAGCGTGGTCAATAAGGTTGTCACTCTGAACGCCACTTCTTACTCGGTAATCGGCGTGGCGCCCCGTGGGTTCAAAGGCGCCTTTACGTTCGGTAACGCAGAGCAAGTCTGGCTTCCCGTTAGCATGTACCCCCAGGTACTTGCGGGCTTCTTCAAGGACAACTTTAACGACCGCAGGTTTTTGACCACGGCCGTAATCGGCCGCATAAAAGATGGCGTGAGCTTGAATGAAGCAGAGGCTTCGCTGAAGACCATAGCGTCGAATTTGGAACGCGAGTTTCCAAAGGACAACGCCAGCCGCAGCGTAGCGCTGACTCCTCTGGCCGAAGCTGCAGTTGGCGTTAACAACCGCGACCAATTCGTACTCGCAGGTGGCTTGATGATGGCGATTGTCGGCCTGGTACTCCTGATTGCCTGCGCGAATCTGGCCAATCTCCTGCTTGCCCAGTCTGCCAGCCGGCAGAAGGAAATTGGCCTGCGCGCCGCGCTCGGCGCCAGCCAGATACGAATGGCGCGGCAATTACTCACCGAAAGCATGGTTCTGGCGATGCTCTCCGGTGTTGTTGGTCTGGCCATCGCCTATGCAGGCCGGGCCGTTCTATGGTCTTTCCGCCCGCCCTTCATCCTGGATGGCGACGTCGATCTCCGTTTCGATTCTCATGTTCTCGTCTTTACGCTGGGCGTGGCTCTTGTTACTGCTGTAATCATTGGGCTCGCTCCGTCGATCAAAGTCGCAAGACCAAACCTCATCGAAGCGCTGAAAGTCGGCGGGCGCGGCGGTACCGTGGGCTGGACGCGCAGCCCTTTCCGCAGTCTATTGGTCGTAACAGAAGTTGCGCTGGCCCTTGTCGCGCTTGTCGGTGCGGGCTTGTTCGTTCGCAGCATGCAAAGCGCACAACGCATCGATCCGGGCTTCGAGTCGAAGAAGCTTTTTGTTTTTGCATTCGATCTCGGCGCTTTGCACTACGAGGAGGGCCGAGGCCAACAGTATTTTCGCGCGGCTATGGATCGTGCCAGGTCCGTCCCGGGTGTTGACTCCGCGACCATTGCGTCCAATTTCCCTCTGGGTGGTGGCCTTGGCCGGACGGTGTTCCCCGAGGGCCAGGATGAAGCCTCCGGCTATCGTGGCACGTTGACCCAGCTAAATGACGTGGCTCCCAATTTCTTTCAGACCCTGCGCATTCCGCTCGTTGGCGGCCGCGAATTTACCGATGCGGACCGCAAGGACACTCGTCAAGTCGCCATCATCAACGAAGCGATGGCCAATCAGTTCTGGCCGAATCAGAATGCCATCGGGAAGCGTTTCCACTTCTTCGGAGAGACCCAATTGCGCGAAGTCGTCGGTGTCGTGCGCAACACCGTTGTGAATAATATCGGCGAGGAAGCTCAGCCTCTTGCCTATTTGCCGCTTACCCAGGACTTTGCTCCGGCCGCCACTATGCAAGTGCGCACCAGCGGCCGTCCGGAATCGACCATCGCGGCGGTTCGCGGCCAGGTTCAATCGCTCGACACGAATCTTGCACTCACCAACCTGAACACCATTGAAGAATTGATCGATCAGGGATTGTGGGCGCCGCGCGTTGGCGCTGCGTTGCTCGCGGTGTTTGGCGGGCTCGCACTACTGCTTGCAATAATCGGTGTGTACGGCGTGCTCTCCTATTCCGTGAGCCAGCAAACCCGCGAAATCGGCATTCGCATGGCCATGGGCGCGCGAACCGCCAGCGTATTGTCGCTTATCATAGGGCAAGGCATGCGTCTCGCTGTCGTCGGGCTGATGCTTGGCCTGCTCATTGCTTTCGCAACGATGCGTGTTCTTTCCAGCCTCCTCTTCGGGGTCAGCGCTCACGATCCAGTTACCTTCGCTGGTGTCTCGTTGATTTTGGCGACCGCAGCGATTCTTGGTTGCTATATCCCCGCGCGCCGCGCCGCTAAGGTCAACCCGATCACAGCCCTGCGTTATGAATAAGCCGAAGTCAACGCCGCTTCGAGGATCGTTACCGACCTCCTGATGTCTGATTGATTCACAGCAGGTACCGGAAGTTGGTTGCGGGTGCAGCAAAGAAGCATCTTCACATCCAAATGTTGTGCAAACATCGGAACGGAAGTGGGTCGCCTTTTGCGAGCCGTCGGCATCCATTCCCAAGCGTCCAGAATGGAGTCTTGCAATGAGTTCAACAAACGCACTTTCGACTCGACGCGGCTTCCTACAAGCTGCCGTTGTGGCCACGGCCTCTGTCCCTGCCTCGAACGTTCTGGCTCAACTTGCTCCTCAGCAACCTAGGGATGCGTTTCTGGTGCGGCAAGAAGAACGACGAAAGGAGTTATGGGGGCTGCTAGGGGATTTACCCTGGGAGCATAAACCCGGGCCAGCCAAGCTCGTCAGCGAGGAACAACATGAAGACTATGTGCTTGAGCGGCTGGTGCTCGATTTGAACGGTGTCGAGCCAGTGCCGGCCCTACTGCTGATTCCGCATAAGAGGCAAACGCGCGCGCCGGGGCTCTTGTACATCCACTGGCATGGAGGAATGTACGACCTGGGCAAAGAAATGCTCGTCAAGGGCGTGGAAGTCGCACCGCCGTATGCGGCTGTGTGCGCGCAGAAAGGGTTCGTGACCCTGGCGATCGATAGCTGGTGCTTCGGCGAGCGCAAGCACGAGGAAAACGGTCATCAGGGCGAGGAAAATGCCTTCAAGCTGATGCTGTGGAAGGGGCAAGTGCTCTATGGGATGATGATGTTCGACGAATTCCGGGCGATGGACTACCTGGCGAGCCGAACAGAGGTGGACGACCAGCGGCTGGGCACAATGGGGATGTCCATGGGCTCGACGAAAGCGTGGTGGCTCGCTGCGCTCGATCCGCGTGTGAAGCTCTGCATGGATGTTTGTTGCCTCACGGATTACGAAGAGCTGATCAAAACGCATGGCTTGCAAGGTCACGGGATCTATTATTACGTGCCGTCGCTGCTAAAGCATTTTCAGACCTCGGAGATCAATGAGCTGATTGTCCCGCGCGCGCATCTCAGCGTGAACGGACGACGCGATGAACTGACGCCGTCAGCAGGTGTGAAAAAGGTGCGTGATTATTTGCTTCCGCTATATCGGAAATATGGGAAGGAAGCGGAACTCCACATAGAGTTGTTCGATTGTGCCCACGTGGAGCTACCGGAGATGCGCAAGCTAATTCTGGAGTGGATGGATCGGTATTTGGCTTGAGCCGACGAGGGCATCCAGTGCTTACGGGCACGTCAAACCAGCTCCCGACGTGAGCTTGCACCTGAGGGAGCTTGTTCAGGTCCCGCTCTACCCCGCTTGGCGCTGACCAGCAAACTCTCGACGGCCCAGAATTACGCCAGTGCTGGCGATAACCAGACTGCGATAAACGTACTCAGCGCCCCAATAGATCAGGTTAGTGCGCCAAGTGGTAAACACGTCGCCGCATCGGCTGCGAGCGTGTTGATCACCGATACCCAGGCTTTACAAACAAGCGGCGCAAACCTCAGGCCGGATCCGGTGGTGGGTTACGTCGTGAACTCCAGCAATGTGGCGATAGCGGGAGCTGCCATTAACGTGCTCGATCCGTCGAATGCGGTAGTCGCTACGGCCGTGACGGACAACACGGGATTCTATTTTTTTCCGCTGACACGGGCCTGGACTCCGGGGGCGGTTTACACAGTGAAGGTGACCGTACCGAAGGGCTACAAGACGTCAACTCCCGCTTCGCAGGAATTCATCTGGCAAGCGACGCAGGTTATGATTAGCAATTTCGTTCTGAATTGAGCGATCCGGTAGCTACGGTAATCAGTCTTAATATCAAGACCGTACCCGCTCGGCGGCGCGCTCATGGCTCATGAGTCTTCCATTGCCGGACACCTCAGTCCTAGGTTCGTACGACTGAGGCTCAATCTCAAGCCTAAGGCTGCATCCATCAATCGCCTGATGGCACAGTCCAGCGCGCCGTCTGAGCGGCGCATCTCCCCGATCTTCCTAATGGAGTGCATGATCGTGGTGTGGTGTCGGTGGCCAAACTCGCGGCCGATTTCCTCGAGCGTCGCACCGGTGAGCCGCCTAGCGACATGCATGGCAATCTGACGCGGGAGGACGTAGGCCCGCACGCATCTCTCGCAGGTAGAAGTGCTCGCACACTTGCTGTCGGATCGATTGGATCGTCTGCTGCAGATCCGAAGGCTCAGTGACGTCTCGAGGCGCTTGTGACAGTCCTTGGAGAGATTCCTCACTCCCTTGCCGATCCGTTAGGGCGGCAGGGCCGAACGACGCCAGGTTGATGAGAGTGGCCGTGTTGTCGCGTCGGCTTGGTCTAGTCAACAGCCCACAACGACGTGCCGCGACGAAAAATGCAGAGCTGATATTCGCAGCGTGCGATCTTCACTCCACGGCTTGAGATTTCACGATTTGAGGCATCACGCGTTGACTAAACTTTGCGAAGCGCAAGCGAATGACAGCATCGTCTTACGTAACACCATCCATAAGCGACTTTCCGCTAAGCTGAGAGCGCTGAAGGAGGAGCTTCTAAGACGCAGGCATCTGTCGCTGGCGGAACTCGGGAGATGGTTGAGGTCCGTAGTGCAAGGGCACTTCAACTATCATGCGGTTCCCGGGAATCTGGCCAGTCTGCGCAGTTTTCGGAAGCAGGTGATCCGTCGTTGGATGCGTGCGCTTCGGCGTCGCGGTCAAAAACACCGGCTCACTTGGCCTCGCCTTGTCGCTCTTGCGGACCGCTGGCTTCCCCGACCCGCCATCCTTCATCCCTATCCCAACCTGCGCTTCGACGCCAAACATCCGAGGTAAGAGCCGCATGCAGCAATCCTGCACGTGCGGATCTGTGCGGGGGGCGTCAGGCAACTGATGTCCCTACCGCGACCCGAAAAACTGGATGGTAGTAGGAATAAATTCCGCTAGAGTCAGAACTCAGGCATAGGGGACAACCGAGGCTCAAAGTGAGAGGGCATAGTCGCTTGGATAATGGCGATACTGTGCCGACGGGCAAAGAATCTGGACGTAAGAGTCGAGTTCCAGACAGCCCATCCCTCCCGTTACAAAATACCTTGTAGGCAGGAGTGAAGGACAATGAAACACCGCCTTTCGATTTTGGGTGTCTGCTTATGCGTAACTCTCATGATAGCTTCCCATCTTGTCGGCGGCTTCCTCGCCGCGGATGCAGCTCCAGACGAAACCCAACGCGAAAGCAAAATCCTCGCGGTGCTTGATCGCATGGTCCGGTCGCACGAGACATATCTAAGCGTTCCCGAGCAGGACGGTAAGGCCTTACGGCTTTTCGCGGAGGCAGCAGGAGCCAGGGATGTAGTTGAGATCGGCACCTCTACAGGTTATTCGGGCCTCTGGCTATGTTTGGCGCTAGAGAAGACGAACGGCAGGCTGACGACATTTGAGATCGATCACCACAGGGCAGCAAAGGCGCATGAACACTTCAGAGAAGCTGGCGTAGAGAAAAGGGTCACCATCGTCGAGGGTGACGCTCATAAGCAACTAGCAAACGTCAAAGGACCGATTGACCTTGCTTTCATCGATGCCGACAAGGACGGTTACGTCGACTATCTAAATAAGCTCTTGCCGCTATTGAAGCCAGGAGGCCTGATCCTTGCTCATAACGTGGACATGGTTCCAGATTACGTCAAGGTTGTTAAGTCCAACCCAGACTTGGAGACGATCTTCTATATGGAGGGCGGGGGCCTCGCCGTGACCTTGAAGAAGCGCTAAACGGAGTAACGACTCGACTATAGGGCGCCATTCTGTCGGCGCTAAGTTGTTGAAAAGATGGTGGACGAGACCGGTAGCGAACCGGCGACCTCCTCGTTGCGAACGAGGCAATAAAGACGCTAAGACGCGGTACTGCAATCACTTAGCTTTTTGAGGAGGCTCTTAATTGGGCCCCTTGGGCCACCGCGATATAGGTTCGACTCCGAGAAAGATGACCTGACTCGCGCGATGATGGCATCAATTAGTCATTGGTTGGCCAACGGGGACCCAGCCGCGAAGATCAACAATGACAGACGGGCACACCTTGGTGCGTTTCATGCCTTGCCAGCGAGTATGATGGGCATGGTAGGAGAAGTACTTCCCGTTTCCGGTTCGACAGTGATTGCGAATGCCTTGGCTTGCAAATCCTTCGGCAAAGGCGGCATCAGCACAGTTGCGCTGCCCTGGGAATCTGGTTTGAAAACGCCTATTGGAATAGGCGGTGCACCGCTAGTAGGCACAAGCCAGAGTTCGTAGGCCTTCTTCGAGGGAAGGGGCGAGAAATTGGTAGCTAGGAACACAAGGCTTCCCGTCTGCGGCCTATAGATCGCCTTACCTTGGGGCTGAGGCTTGGCGTTCGTCGCTACCAACGTAACCCGGATGGCATCGGGCGCACTAAGCAGGGCCAGCACTTCCCTCGCGCTCTCGACCTCCGTTTGGTTCTGCCCGGATTGCTTGAGTTGTTGCGCCAGATCCTGGCGCAAGGCGTTGTTCTGGCGCCATAAGACGACCGAGATCGTGGCGAGTACGATCACAGCCGCTGTCGGGACGAGCAACCACCAGCGGGGCCCTTGTTTTCGAACCATGCGCCCGCGCGGCTCTTTGGCCAAGGCCGATAGCAGTCGTGCGCGTGCGGTCGTGGGTGGCGCTGGGCCCATCGTGGCGAGTCCAAGCAAACCCATATCGCTGCAAAGGTGCTCCAACTCGCGCCGGCACGCCGCGCAATCCGCCAGATGGGCTTGCAGCGCCGCGCGCTCGCTCCCCTGCAACGAGCCCAGCGCGTACAACGCCAGGTCATCCGCGAACTGTTCGTGCGCACTCATACGGCAAACGCCTTCCGTACAGCCAAGAGCCCAGAACGGATGCGGGTCTTGACCGTGCCGAGTGGCTGGCCGGTTTTTCCCGCGATCTCAACGTGCGTCAATCCTTCGAAGAACGCCATCTCCAGTGCGGCCCGTTGCTCCTCAGGCATGCCGCAGAGCACAGCGCGAACTTTCTCGATCGCCTGGCTGCGATCTGCCGCACTTTCCAGGTCTGGGTCAACTGAAATCACAGTCTCTGCTGCTTCCACCTCCGGGCGCTTTTTGCGAAACTGATCGATAGCGCGATTCCGGGCGATGACAGCTAGCCACGTAGCGAGACTGCCGCGGCTAGCGTTGAAGGCCTGCGGTTTGCGCCATAGTTGCATAAATACATCTTGCAGGATGTCCTCGGCGGCGCTGTTATCTGAAAGCACGCGGAGGGCGACTGCATACACAACTGATGAGTAGCGGTCATAGAGTACCGCCATTGCGCTGTCATCGCCGGAGTAGATACGGGCGATGATTTCCGCGTCGCTTAGGCTCAGTTCTGGCCTGGTAGTTGCCAACCCCATCCCTCGTGACTCGCTGCTCCCACTGGGCGGCCAAGGCTCTCGTGAGCAGGTAGTATCCCACATGCTTCGGGACTGCTCCTGCGCCGTTACGGTCCCATTGGAGGCTGGGCGATCCTAGCCAGCATGGTCCTAGATAACTCGGCATCGGCGGTGTTCAACTCTGCCGACTCCTGTAAATAGTGCTGTGCCATTGGCCGGTCGCCGCATTTCAACGCGATCTCACCTGCGTGACGAAACAACCTCGAGTCACGAACGCCGACGGCAAGTGCAGTCTCGACCTGCTTGCGCGCCTCCTCCGATCGTCCGTTGAGATGCAGAGCCCAGCCGTATGCATCAAGAGTGTACACGTCGTGGCGCCGCGCGAATTCTCGCTCAGCAACTTCCAGGGCTTTGGCAGGATTGCTCGCGTGATCGGCGTAGTAGAAGATCAACTCACGATTGGAGTTGTCCGCTCGGTAAGATTCAAGGATCGATTTTTTCTCGAACTCCGCAAATGCCTTCTCGGCCTCTTGAGTCCTCCCCGCCAACTGCAGGGCTTCCGCCAGCTCGTACAGATTCTCGGCGTGCGGTGCGTCTTCGTAGCGCTGCTTCAGGAGTTCCACGGCGTCCGCGTATCGTTTTTGCTGGATTCTCACCTTGGCCAAATTTCCCAGTGCGTAGTGGTAACCGGGGAACATCGCCAGCGCCTGCTGAAGCAGATTCTCAGCTTGACTGGTTTTGCCGGTCGCCAATTTCAGGTGCGCCATTTGCGTGAACATCCAGGCGCGGTCCTCGGATTCGTTGGGCGGTGTCGACTGGTAGGCCATCTCCATCAAATCGAGCGCGCCGTCAACATCGCCGAACAGTTCACGCAGATACGCGGCGCGCGTCAGGCCGGGGATGCTCCCTGCGCGCAGATCGAGCATCCATTGCGCTGCTGCCTCTGCGTCCTTGTAGTTGCCTAGCTCCACGTTGGCGTCGGTAAGGAATCCGTAAAGCATCACGTCGTCTGGTATCTTCTTATTGAGCTTCTTTGCTGCCTCCAGCGCAGCGGCGAACTCATGCTTTCCTAGCAACAACCAGACGTGAGTCCTTTCGCCGTCAAAGTTGCCTGGGGAGATCTCGAACGACCTTTGCAACGCTTCCTCAGCCTGCGCATAGAACTTGACATCGGACGTCTCGCGGGCCCGGCGGGAGAGCGCCAAAGCCAGCGCGTTGTATGCCTCGAAGTCCTTGGAGGTTTTCGTGATCAGCTTTTCCGCCTGAGCGATGCTTCGTTCCGCTGGCGAGAGATTTTTTCCTGAGGAGCTGCTCGGACTCTGTGCCCAAGCACTCGCAGCAGCTAGAGCTATCAACATCAAAGTCGTAATAGATCTCATGACATTTCCTCCATTTCTCTCAGATAAAAGTCTCGTGGCCGCCTTGGGTCAGCGGCCACGAAGCTGGATTACTGAACTGGGCAAAGCCCCTGTGGTTGGCCACTGCAGCCGGGCTGACCTGGGCCTACGTGATGGCTGTCCCGCCCACTGTGCGCCGGTTGTACGTACGGAAATGTCGTGCCGTAACCGACCTCGTTGATGTTGACGCCATCGCCGATGCGCGTGCCGAATTTTACTGGGTCGGCCAGAATACCGGCCACGACACGGGAGGCAATGTCTACCACGTCGTCGTTGAGCCTCCGGCCGTTCGGGAAGCCAGCCTTATCGCCCACTAGGAGCCCCAGTCGCTTCTGACTGCCGAGAGCCGTGGGCGGAATGCCGGTGTTCAATCGGAGCAAATCCGCGATCGGACCCGCATCCTGAAGGTCGCATCCCGGACAGATCGGAGCCGTGTATTGGACGAGCGGCAGCAAGTCGGTGCGAGGCGCGGATGGCACGGGGATGCCAAGGGAAGCGAAGAGATGCGCAAGAAGCGGATCCAGGAAGAAGTTGGCGAATTGGCTGTCGTGCTCCGGGTCATCCACGCTGAAGCGGTCTTTCGAACCAGTGCCGATGATCAGTTCGTTGATCAGGGGGTTGCCTTCGCGCTGTACTTGTTGCCACGGGCCTTCGGTTTGAACCGCATTGTTGTCTTGTATCTCGGCGGCCGTGCGCCGAATGGTAACGTGCTGACGCGAAGTCGTGCCGTACGTTCCAATCACTGCATTCTTGTCGGAAGCCGGATGAAGCTGGCCGTCCACCGTCAGCATGGTGATCGGTACTTCCAACACGATTGAGTTGACATTGAAGCCTGCCACGGCATCAGGCGCGTAGTTGTGCGTGTCGTCGGCATCTACTTGCGGGTTCAGGACACCACCAACGCCCATGCGGAAGTTCAGAGAATCAAACGCCGCGCCGAGGTCGATAAAGAAAGGATCGTCCACCGTTCCGGCGAAAACCCGCACGCCGTTGCTTAATTCGTAGACGCCCTGATTGAATAGCGCCTGATAGTTCGGCATCGTGCGCGGCCCGACGTTCGAAGGAACAGCAAACAGCGTTTGTCCATTCGTCAGGTCAGTCGACACGCCGTTCCTGACCATCGTGACGGTGTACGTTTGACGCAGGCTCAGCCCAGTGGAGCCTGGACCGTCGAGTGAGGTGATGGGTGGTATCCCCGCAATTCCTCCTGCAAAACCTGTGAACACTGCAGGCAGCCGGGTCTCCGTCTTGAAACGAAACTGGAAGCTGATGTCCTCAATTCCATCGTGATTGTTGTCAACCTTCATCTCGTAGAGCACGTTGGGATCGAAAGGAAAGTAGTTGGGGCCGTTTGACGGCTCCAGAAAAGGATCGACGTTAAGTATCATCGTGACGCGGTCCGGGTGGTCAAAGCTGACGAAGGCATACCAGTCGGTGACATCCGCCGCGTGGTCCAGGGCTGTAATCGGTGCTTCCCGATGGCTGGAGGCCGGCACGTTGGCGGGGACTAGAATCAGTAGTGCCATCGCCACAGCTATCGCTGCTTTCATTCCCTTCATAGATTTCTCCTGACGATTGAAGTGCGTGGACGTGCCTTATCGTGCGCTTGCTGGCACGTGGCAACACGCCCCAGGCAGTTACGACCGGCTCCGTCTACAACTCAAGTACGGGCCAGATAGTCGGACGGATTTCTCGGGTAGGAATATTTTCCGGTTGCAAGGCAAGCTGATTTTCACTGATGCGCCAGCCTTTGACAGCAGCCCTTATCCCACGTGGAGCTGCCACGTCATCAGGGGAGCACTATCTCACCCGCAAGAACGAGCTGCGAATGCAATCCAATTGGCCTTGAACAACGTATGTTGTTTGTGACACGAAACCAGAATCTGTGTTCCCGCACCTCGGCCGCGAATGAGACCGTTTCATGATTGGCATCAAGTGTGAGATTCGGACTTCGCGAAGATTTCTGCAATTTGTCTGCTCCCTCTTGATGCTCGGGCCTTTTGCCCTTTGTGCTCCGGCTGCAACAGCAACCACCCTGTCGGGGAATATCACCGATCCTCAGGGTAGCGTTGTGGCCGGGGCCACAGTCCGTCTTTCCCGGCGGGGCGGCTCCTCACGCCACGAAACACAGACGGACAGTCAAGGACAGTTTTCCTTTTCTCAGGTCGACTCAGGAGAATACCGGCTTACCGTGGAATTTCCTGGCTTTGCCCCGGTCATGCGAACGATTGCTCTCTTCGATGGCAACCGGACTGAAAACATCCAGTTTTCCGCGGTCGCTTCGCAAAGCGAATCAGTCACCGTGTCCGCTGATGTCTCAGATGTCGGTCTCTTCGCTCCGGATCCTGCACAGCGGATCATGGTACGAGATGAGACTCTAGACGCCAACCCCGGGCGCCCCGGAATGCCCATCTCCATCCCAGGCATGCCGGTAGAGTCGCCCGCGGGAGGCGTAAAGCCACCACAATATTTTGTCCCGGGCGTAGCCGGTGACCATGGCGAGCCCATCGCGATGTTTTTGCAAGTGGGCGGCTTTCTGTTTCCGAACAACCTACCGGCCAACGCTCATGGGAATGGTTACGCGGACCCGAACGTGATCATACCCATCGCCATTGAAAGTGTTCAAACTGACGGGGGAGCCTTCAATGTGCGTGAAGGCAACAACTCAGTGAACTCGTCGGTAATCTTCGGACTTCGCGACCGGCTCGACCCGATGATACGGCTCACCGGTGACTATCGTGACCTGAACTTTGTTACAGGTTGGAGTCCTCGTGAACCGGCGAACAAGTTGTGGATCGGGTTGGAAGTTTCCTGTGGGAACGGCTTTCTGCAACGCCTAGAGCACCGGAAACAGTACAAAGGAAATGTCTCAAAAGTCTTCGATTTGGGAAAACATGAACTGACCGTTTATGGCATCGGCTACTACGGCTTCGCCTATCAGCCGGGTTTGATTCCGATCGATACTCCCGTTGCCGACGATACGATTGATGCCCGACAGCGTGAGGAAACCTCAAACGGAGCTGTGAGTTTCAACGATGTTTGGCACGTCACGGACCGTCGCCAGTTTCAGTTCTCTGGCTTCTATCGCTATTACGCACTGGACGTTCGTCCGAACTTTGGAGACGGATTGATCCGGCAGAGCGAGCACCGGAACGCAAACTCCGAAGACATAGTCTATGCTGAGAGTTTCAGTAAATCGTTCTCCCTGCTTGCGGGCATGAACTTCCGGCGCGAGGCGCCTCGCGCTCTGGCGCTGGACCACGTCAGTGACAACAATGTCTTGCAACCCGTAGCCGACAATAATCTGACGTTGAATTTCTACAGCCCATTTGTTTCGGCAGATGGAAGGGTTCTGCAGGTGCTCCATTACAACATCGGCTATCGGCGTGATGAGGTCACCTTCGACAATCAAGACCTCTATCGAAGCAACTCTTCCTTTTCGCGACGTGCGAGCATCAATTCGCCAAAGGAAACGATTACATTTCTCCCGCCAGCCTCATCATCTTACCTGCCGAGTGTGTCGTTGAGTTACGGGCAG
>Ga0306922_10000044_pt1 | contig 77571 bp, 67 predicted proteins | sample sta12Cox44000082_FD_203758 | JGI IMG/M metagenome (GOLD analysis project Ga0306922, IMG submission 203758) | Lab enrichment of tropical soil microbial communities from Luquillo Experimental Forest, Puerto Rico - statoxic.12C.oxic.44.000.082 (v2)... | ecosystem: Environmental > Terrestrial >... | reverse complement strand
CGGCCAGTTGAGCCATCATGCTCGCCGGGCCTTGCGCCGGATGCGCCAACGTCCCGCCCTGGTGTGCGCCTTTTGGGAACAGGCCGAACTGTTCCCGTTGTAACTATATTATGTGAAACTCAATAAGCACCATACCACCATTCCGCGTGAAGCGAAAAGGCTTCGTCCACGGGAGGCCGGAAGTGGAATCAACGGTGTTCGCCGGCATTCGGGTTGCGGCGGGCATGTCAGCCATTTATCTTGAGACTTGTCCATGAGCGACGAGCGAGAAACGCGCAGGTTCCTGGTCTCCGGACGTGTGCAGGGCGTGGGCTTTCGCTGGTTTGTCGAGCGGGAGGCGGCCACGCTGGGCGTGTCAGGGTGGGTGCGCAACCGCCAAGATGGCCGGGTGGAGGTAATGGCCACCGGCACGCGCGAGCAGCTCGCAGCACTGCATGCGCGATTACGTGAGGGGCCACGCGCCGCGCGAGTGGAGGAAGTAGCTGTGTCGCCCGCGCCGTTTCTGGACGCGAAATCATTTGGCATCGAAGGAGCCTGGTAACGAATGTCGTCAACAGCAGGGAATTGCAATGACTTGAAGGGCCTGATCCGCGAGGTTCCCGATTTTCCCAAGCCCGGGATCCTGTTTTACGACATCACCACGCTGCTGAAAGACCGTAAGGGTTTCGCGCGTCTCATTGACTCCCTTACCGAGTACTACATCAACAAGGATGTCGACCTGGTGCTGGGTATCGAGGCGCGGGGGTTCATCTTTGGGCCCGCGCTGGCATACAGGCTGAATGCTGGATTCGCGCCGATACGCAAGCCGAAAAAGTTGCCTGCTGAAACACTGAAGTACACATATAAGCTGGAGTACGGCACGGACACCCTGGAGATTCATAAGGACGCGATCACAGAGGGACAGCGGGTGTTGATCTGCGACGATCTGCTGGCGACCGGTGGCACGGCGCATGCAGCGGCGGAGATGGTGAAATCGTTGGGCGGGAAAATCTGCGGGCTGGGCTTTGTCGTGGAGCTGGACGGACTCAAGGGCCGCGACAAGCTGAAAGAGTACGACGTGTACTCACTGCTGCACTACGAGATCTGAACAATCCCCTATTTGTTTATGCCTGTTGCGAATGTGCGAACGCATGATCGCAAGGAAAGGAACCTTACAGTCGTGTCTCTCTTGCAATGGTGCGATGAAGCGCCGGCAACGGTTTCGGTGCTGGCCACCGTGGAAGACGCCATCCGCGCCATGATGGACAAGGATGTGGGAGCGGTGGTGGTGATCGACGAAAAGGGCGTTGTGGCGGGAATGTTTACCGAGCGTGACGTGCTGGCGAAGTTCGCGCTCAGCGGACGGGATGCTGGGACGACTCCGGTGCGGGAACTGATGAGCCCGATGGTCGAGATGGCTACCACCGAGACGACGGCGGCCGAGGCGTTCGCTGTCATGCTCGAACGGCACTACCGGCATCTGCCGGTCGTGGACGACCACGGGAAGGTGCTGGGCATCCTGTCGATTCGCAACATTCTGGAAGCGCGCATTGACGATCTACTGGAAGAATTGGGAAGTCGGAAGCCGTAAGCTGTTGAATCGCTGGAATCTCCAAGACTCTTAGAAATCTTAGTCAGTTACGCTCATATTTCTGCGCGGCTGAGCCTTTCCGCGTATAATCGAAAATTCACATGGCACAGAAGCGCTTAATTCGCTCGACTACCGTTCTTTGCGTGCGGCGTGACGGCAAGGTTGTGATGGCCGGCGACGGCCAGGTCACGCTGGGCGATAACGTCATCAAACATTCGGCTCGGAAGATTCGGCGGCTGTACCAGGACAAGATCCTGGCTGGTTTTGCCGGGTCGACTGCGGACGCGTTCTCCCTGTTTGCCCGCTTCGAATCCAAGCTGGAGCAGTATCACGGCAACCTGGGGCGGGCCGCGGTAGAGCTGGCCAAGGACTGGCGGACAGACAAGACGCTGCGCCAGCTTGAGGCACTATTGCTAGTAGCGGACCAGAACCAGACGTTCCTGATAAGCGGCCAGGGCGACGTGATCGAGCCGGACAGCGGGATTGCCGCGATCGGGAGCGGTGGGTCGTACGCTACCGCTGCCGCGACGGCCTTGTTCGAGCAGACGCAGTTGCCAGCGCGGCAGATTGCCGAGGAGGCGATGAAGATTGCCGCCAAAATCTGCATCTATACCAACGATAGGATCACCATTGAGGAATTGTGAGAAAAGTTGCCAGTCGCCACTTTGCGCTGACGCACGGCATTGATAACAGGCAACGAAGAGCTGACGACCGAACAACTGAGAACTGAAAGCTAGTTATGGCCATTTATCTTCCCGCAACTACTGATGACGAACACGTAGCTCTTGACGAGCTGACACCGCGTGAAATCGTGCGCGAGCTCGACAAGTACGTCGTCGGGCAGCATGAAGCCAAACGCGCGGTGGCGATTGCGCTAAGAAACCGGATGCGCCGGCAGAAGCTCACGCCGGAGCTGGCAGAAGAAATCATTCCCAAAAACATCATCATGATGGGACCCACCGGCGTGGGAAAAACCGAAATTGCCCGCCGGCTGGCAAAGCTGGCGAACTCTCCGTTCATGAAGGTGGAGGCATCGAAGTTCACCGAAGTCGGCTATGTGGGGCGCGATGTGGAATCGATGATTCGTGACCTGGTCGAGATCGCCATCGATATGGTGCGCGAAGAGAAGCTGGAGGACGTCGCCGACAAGGCCGAGCTGAATGCCGAAGAACGCCTGCTCGACCTGCTGCTGCCGTCGATGCCGACACCCGTGCAATCGAAGCCCGCGGCGCACGATTCGCAGATCGGCTTCAACATAGGAAACGAGCCGCTGCTGGCCGGTGAGCCCGGTTCACGCACGCGCGAGAAGCTGCGCCAGCAACTGCGCGAGGGCAAGCTTGACGAACGTATGGTGGAACTCGACGTGCGCGAGAAGTCGATGCCGGCATTCGAGATCATCACGAACCAGGGCACCGAGGAGATGGACGTCAACATCAAGGACATGTTGCCCAACATCTTCGGCCAGCGCACCAAGAAGCGGAAGATGAAGGTCAGCGAGGCGTTCGAGTACCTCATCCAGGAAGAGGAACAGCGCCTGATCGACATGGACCATGTGCAGCGCACCGCCGTCGAGCGCGTAGAGAACTCGGGCATCATCTTTCTCGATGAGATCGACAAGATTGCCGGACGCGAAGGCGGACACGGGCCTGACGTTTCGCGCGAAGGCGTGCAGCGTGACATCCTGCCGATTGTGGAAGGAACGACGGTGAATACACGTTACGGCATGGTGCGGACCGACCACATCCTGTTTATCGCGGCAGGCGCTTTCCATGTTTCCAAGCCGAGTGATCTGATTCCGGAACTACAGGGGCGCTTTCCGATCCGCGTTGAGTTGCAGTCGCTGACGGTGGAGGACTTCATCAAAATCCTTACCGAGCCGAAGTCATCGCTGACCAAGCAGTATATAGCTCTGCTGGAAACTGAGGGTGTGAAGCTGGAATTCACACCGGAAGCGCTGGCAGAAGTGGCCAACTTCGCATTCCGGGTGAACGAAGGGACAGAGAACATCGGCGCTCGGCGCCTGCACACCATCATGGAGCGGGTGCTCGACAGGATCAGCTTCGAGGCTCCGGACTTGAAGGAAAAAGAAGTTAGGGTGGACGCAGACTACGTGCGTGAGGCGTTGACCGACATCGTGAAGGACCAGGATCTGTCGCGCTACATTCTGTAGGAACTGCTTTTTATGGCCCCACCTTTATCGCTGTCTGTTGGCGATTGAGTGGGGCTAAAGTCTAATCCGTGGTGAAAAGTCGCGCCGGATGGTACAACTCTGACACTACTTGAGGATGGCTGATCCATGAATTTTACTCCCCGAGGGACCGTTTTTGCCGTCTTAATGGCGGCGACCACTCTTTATGGCGCTGATGCTCCGGTGCCCAGCGCTGCATGGAAAACCGACTTGCTGGCGTGGCGCGCACAGCAGGCGAAAGACCTGCAAAGACCTGATGGATGGCTCACGCTCATTGGCTTGGAGTGGCTGAAGCCGGGCGAGAACAGCTTTGGCTCGGGGAAGGGAAGCGCCATCGTTGTCAAGGCGCCGACTCCGGCGAATCTCGGAGTGGTGAATCTTCAGGGGAACACGCTGCAGCTGCTGCCGCCGAAGGGTGGGTATCCCTCAGGACTGATGGTGGATGGAAAGGAACCAGCGAATCCGCAGCCACTGGTGAGCGATAATCCCGGCAAACCATCGAGGATGACGTTCGGCAGCGTTATCGTCACGGTCATTCATCGTGGAGACCGGTACGCGCTCCGCATCAAGAACTCGCAATCACCCGAGCGGCTGCACTTCAAAGGGCTGAAATGGTTTCCGCCAAACGAAGCTTACCGTGTGACAGCCAAGTGGAGTCCGTATAACCCGCCGCACCAGGTGCCTGTGCCGACGATTCTGGGCACGGAAGTAATGTCGGAGGTGCCCGGAATAGCCGAATTCACCCTGGAAGGAAAGACCTACCGTCTGGAGCCGATTCTCGAGCAGCCTGACGACAAGGAGCTGTTCTTCATCTTCCGCGATACCACGGCAAAGACGGAGACGTATGGTGCGGGAAGATTCTTGTATACGCCTGTGCCGGACCATGGGTTGAGCCAGAGCGGGGAAGTTGTGCTCGATTTCAATCGTGCTGAAAGCCCACCCTGCGCATACACGCCCTATGCAACCTGCCCGCTGCCGGCGCCGCAGAATCGTCTACAGGTGAGCATTCCAGCGGGGCAGCTGCGGTATCACGAGTGAGAGAGTCGTTAACCCTGATCTGTCAGTTGAGTGCGAGGCGAGGTGATTTACAGCTCGCGGCCGTTACCCCTCATCGGTGGCAACGTTGACCGGGCTGAGTAAATCCGATAAGATTGAGTCGTTTGCCTGTACTATTCGTGTCCCGTCAGGGGCTGGCCGGCGGCCCGGAGCACTTGGCTCCGGCGAAGGTTTTCTTCCTGGTGCCGGTAAGTGCAAGTACACAGATAACTTAGCGACCTCGTAGGGTGGGGCGCAGTTGCGTTTGGGCAACAGTTTATAGTTAGGAGATGGCTATGTACGCGGTAATCCGCGCCGGGGGAAAGCAGTATCGCGTCGCACCCGGAGACGTGATCGAGATTGAGAAGCTGCCTCAGGCGAGCGGCGAGAATGTGCAGTTTAATGAGGTTCTGGCAGTGAGCGCGAGCGAGGGTGAGATCGCCAAGCCGGCGGCGGCGTTCGTTACCGGCGAAGTGGTAGAGCAGGGCCGCGGCGACAAGGTGTTGGTGTTCCACTACAAGCGCAAGAAGCAATACAAGAAGCTGCATGGACATCGCCAGGATTACACAGCGGTGAAGATCACCGGCATCAGTGTGGATGGTCAGGCGCTGAAGGCGTAATGCTAACGTGTCAGTTCATAGCTTGGGTACTGGCGGCGGTGAAGCGATTTGATGCTATCGCGCTGCACCCGTGGGAAACGGTGCGAGAAGTAGTGGGCGTCCGCCGCGGCGGCCCCTCAGGCCGTAAACAGGGATTGGCAGAGTAGCCCTTCGGGCACAGCCTCGTGACAGGGCACGACTTCAGTCGTGTAGTTAAGTTCTTTTTTTACCCGCCCGCGTGGACTCTAGGCCGCGCGGCCAATACAAGACGAATTCAGCAGCTTTTTAGCCGCGAAAATCTGTTTTCAAGTTCCGAGGGTTTCGATATGGCACACAAAAAAGGATTAGGCAGTTCGCGAAATGGCCGCGACTCGAATGCGCAGCGGCTAGGAGTGAAGGCGTTCGGCGGGCAAACAGTGTCGGGCGGAACGATTATTGTGCGGCAGCGCGGCACCAAACTGAAGCCGGGCGCCAACGTCGGGCGCGGCAAAGACGATACGCTGTTCGCGAAGATCAGCGGCGTGGTGCAGTTCAAAGACCGTGGTCAGCACGGGCGGTTCGTGTCGGTGGTTCCGCAGGAAAGCAACTAGCGACTAGCAACTAGCAACTGGCTTGAGCGATCGCGAGTTGCCGGTCTGTTTGATCGAACGTGTAGGTTTCAGGCCTCGTTGACGCGAGGCCTTTGTTGTGTGAGCCGAGCATGATCAGCAGCTTGAGGGTGAAAGTCCCTTACCGAACCGGATGGAGGTAAACGGTTGGAGAAGCGCAAGAGGTGCGCCGTGAAAAGTCGGTGTCTTTCAGCGGGAGTAGTCCCGTACGGGAACTGGTTCGCTCCACCCGGTAGCAACCGAAGCAGCGGTTTAGGTAACGAGGCTGTTGGAGCCTTCGGTGTAAAGGATCGTATAAGCGATTCGGCGAGCATGCAGGTTGTAATGCGAATGAACGTTGAGGAGGCCTCGAAAACATCGATGCAGGTGCTGACCGGCCCCTTGCCGGGGAAGGCTGATAACGATGGAAGAGATGAGCGAACAGTTTTCATCGTACCTGCCGGGGTAGTGACGACGACATGCATGCACAGGAAGGCATACGGAACACGGGAAGTCCCAGCGGTGATCGCAAGAAGGATCAAGGGGAATCTCGTGAGAGACAGGTCGGGCCGTCTGGGATGGCGGAGAGGCGCGGTTCTGTGAGCGGCTCGAGGTGCAATTGCCGGGGGCGTCTTGGCGACAGTGGGCGACCGCTTACCTATGAAAATTTGAGCGATCGTGAGTCGCTAATCACAGCTAATCACTAGTAGCTATGTTTGTTGACGAAGCCAAAATTCGGGTCAAAGCCGGCAACGGCGGCAACGGATGCGTTGCCTTTCGCAGAGAGAAGTTCGTGCCGCGGGGAGGGCCGTCGGGAGGCGATGGCGGGGGCGGTGGCGACGTCATCATGGAATCGAGCGAGCGACACAATACGCTGGTGCACTTCCGCTTCAATCCGGAGTACAAGGCAGAGCGTGGTCGCCACGGCGAAGGTTCCAACTGCACCGGGCGGGAAGGTGAGACCGTCGTGCTGAAAGTGCCGGTGGGAACAATCGTCTATGACGAACTTAGCGGCGAGCTGGTGCACGACTTCACTGGGCCTGACGAGCACGTGATCATTGCGCGCGGCGGCCGCGGGGGCCGCGGGAACGCGCGGTTTGCAACCTCGACGCACCAGGCTCCGCGTGAGTGTGAGCAGGGGTTTCCAGGCGAAGAGCGTGTATTGCGGCTGGAGCTGAAGCTGCTGGCGGATGTGGGGCTGGTTGGATATCCCAATGCCGGAAAAAGCACGCTTATCTCGCGTATCTCCGCGGCGCGGCCCAAGATTGCCGACTACCCCTTCACCACGTTGCAGCCGAATCTCGGCGTCGTTGTAGTCGGTGAGCCTGCGGATGAGATTAGCTTCGTGGTGGCCGACATACCGGGGTTGATTGAAGGCGCCAGCGAGGGAGCGGGACTGGGTACCCAGTTTTTGCGGCATATCGAGCGCACGCGGCTGTTGGTTCATCTGGTGGACGTATCTGATGCCAGTGGGCGGCCCGATCCGGTTGCCGACTATGAAGTGATTACGCGCGAGTTGGCGACTTTCGGTGCCGGGTTGGATAGCAAACCGACGGTTGTCGTCGCTTCTAAAATCGACGTGGCCAATCCTGAAAAGCTCGCGAAGCTAAAGCGGTACTGTAAGCGAAAGAAGCTCGGCCTGTTTCCGATCTCTGCGGTAACCGGCGAAGGTGTGGACGCCCTGAAGCAGGAGATGGCAAAGCGGGTGGAGCAATTGGCGAGTAGCAATTAGCGCTTACCAACCCAACTCTTCTCCTCTTGCAAAAAGATTTCCGATCGAACTGTAGCCCCGGGAGTAAGCGTATTCCTTCTTTTAAAGCACAAGATGGTAGGATGGCGGACTGGCGTGTCATTACAACACAGTCTATCGAAGACCATACGAACTCGCTTTGCTCGGGATGACACCGGGACAATGAGATGAAGAGTCGGCGATCATTTCTCATTACTGTGGGCCGTGCTGCTGTCGTGGCTACGCTGGCTCCGCGCATGACGCTGGATGCGGCTGAGTTTCCGCCCGACGTTGCAGCTTTATATCGGAAGAGTTTGGTGATCGATACGCTATGCGGTCCATTTCCAAGCGCTGACAGCATGCCAGACAAAGCTGCTGTCGATGCAGTACGCGGGTCGGGCATAACAGCGATCAACTTCACGGTATCGGCGCCCACCTTCGAAGGCACGGTGGAAAACCTCGCCTATATAGACGCCCTGGTCGAGCAGTGGCCGGATGTGTTCATGGTCGTGCGCAAGCAACCTGACATTGGAATTGCGAAGCGTGAAGGCAAACTCGGTATCATGCCCGGGTTTCAGTACACACAGTTTCTCGAAGATGACCCAGCGCGTATTGAGACATTCCGGCGGCTGGGTGTGCGCATCATGCAGCTTACCTACAACAACCGCAGCATCTTCGGCGACGGATGCCTGGAGCCGGGTAACGCCGGCCTGAGCAAGGCCGGTCTCAGCGCCGTACAGAAGATGAACCAGCTGGGCGTTGCAGTTGACTTGAGTCACAGCGGCTATCGCACCACGTCGGAGGCGATTGCTGCTTCGAAGAAACCGGTGCTGATTTCACATTCGGGGTGCGCGTCGATCTATTCGCATCCGCGCAACAAGCCGGATGAGGTGATGAAGGCGCTGGCGGATAAGGGCGGGTATTTCGGTGTGTATCTGATGCCATACCTTGTGGCCTCGCCAACAGTGCCGACGCGTGAGCATGTCATCAATCATGTGCTAGGTGCGCTGAACATTTGCGGCACGGACCACGTGGGTATCGGATCAGATGGATCGATACAGGCCCTGTCGCTGACACCGGAGCAGAAGAAAGCCTTCGACGAGGACATTGCGCGTCGGAAGAAGGCGGGGATTGGAGCGCCAGGCGAGGACCGCTATCCCTATGTGCCCGACTTGAACGGACCCGGCCACATGGAGATCATCGCGGGGGAGTTGCAAAAGCACGGACAGCCATCGTCGGTAATCGAGAGAGTGCTGGGTGCAAATTTTCGGCGGGTGATTGGGGACATTTGGGGGACAGGATAGTCAAGGTCGTAGCGAAAGACAAAATCGACCGCGGATTTACACGGATGACACGGATGAAGACACGTCATTATGGAACCGTCTGCATTTTCGTTTTCGCTTCCATGGTGTTTGGATGTGTTGCGCATGCTCAAGCGCCACAGGCGCCAGCTCTGTTACTGGGGACCGCTTGGTATCCGGAGCAATGGCCGGAGTCGCGCTGGGATGCCGATCTTGCGCTGATGCAGCAGGCGAGCATCCATATGGTGCGTGTCGGCGAGTTTGCCTGGAGCCGTATGGAGCCGAGCGAAGGTCACTACAACCTGGATTGGTTGGACCGCGCGATCGCGGCGGCGGCCAAGCGTGGCATCGTAACGGTGATCGGAACACCCTCCGCCGCGCCGCCCGCGTGGTTGACGCAGAAGTATCCGGAGACCCTGCGCACCAAACAAGACGGCCGACAGGACCAGCATGGCAATCGTCAGCAGTTCAACTGGGCAAATGCGAAGTATCGGCAACTCGCGCGAGCCATGGCCGAGCAATTGGCGAAGCGCTTCGGCCATAATCCCTACGTTGTAGGATGGCAGATCGACAACGAGTATGCCGAGGTCTCATTCGACGCCGATACCAAAGCCCAGTTTCAACGGTGGCTCAAAAACCGCTATGGCACACTCGACAACCTGAACGCGCGCTGGACCACCGCGTACTGGAGCGAGACGTATTTCGACTGGAACCAGGTGCCGATCCAGGTGGGATATGGCAATCCCGGCCTGCTGCTGAGCTGGATGCGCTTCGTTAGCGACACCTGGCGGAATTATCAAAAGAACCAGCTTGAAGTGATCCGCGCGTGCGCCGACCCGAGGCAGTTCATCACCACCAACATGATGGGCTGGTTCGACGGCTATGACCCTTACACAGTGGCACAAGACCTCGACCTGGCCGCGTGGGACGACTACGTGGGGCAGGGACACCTCGATCCGATACGCAACGGTGCGACACATGACCTGACGCGCGGCCTCAAAGGCAAGAATTTCTGGGTGATGGAGACGCAACCGGGCGGGGTGAACTGGGCCGACATTAACAACTGGCTCGATAAGGGCGAGGTACGCGCGATGGCCTGGCACGATATAGGGCATGGCGCCGATACCGTGAGCTATTGGCAATGGCGCAGCGCGCTCAACGGGCAGGAGCAGTATCACGGGACCCTGCTGGGCCCGGATGGCACACCCGATCCGCTGTATCCGGAGATCGCGCAGATCGGTAAAGAGTTTGCGAAAGCGAACCCGGCCCTGGCGGGCACTTCGGTGAAGTCGGAGGTCGCAATCCTTCACTCGTATGACAGCCGATGGGCGATCCAGTGGCAGAAGCACAACAAGGATTACGACCCGGTCAAGGAAATCCTGAGCTACTACGGGCCGCTGCGGAGTATCGCTCAGTCGGTGGATATTGTGCCACCGACTACTGACCTGAGTGAGTACAAATTGGTTGTGGCGCCGGGCCTGAACGTACTTTCGGAACCCAACGCTCAACATCTGATCGAGTATGTGAGAAATGGCGGGCACCTGGTCCTTGGGCAGCGCTCGGCCATGAAGGATGACGACAACGGCTTGTGGCCGCAGCGGCAGCCAGGGCCACTGACCGAAATTCTCGGCGGGCGTGTCGAACAGTATTACGCCTTGGTCGATGCCGTTCCGATTGACGGCGAGTGGGGCCAGGGGCAGAGCTCGATGTGGGCGGAGCTGCTGAGCGCGACCGACAGCGATGTCGAAGTCCTGATGCGCTATGGCAAGAGCAATGGTTGGCTCGACGGCCAGCCTGCAGCGATCACGCGCAAGGTTGGAAGGGGGCGGATTACCTACATCGGCGCTTGGCTTGATCCCCAAACTGTGAAGCAGGCAGCCACTTGGATGACAGACATCAATGGGGTCAAGCCAGCACTGGGGCCGGTGCCGGACGGAGTTGAAGTCTCGCCGCGATACGGGGCGAAGGGCGCCGTCTATGTGCTGGTGAATTTCGCCAACACGCCGCAAATTGTGAAACTTCCCTCCGCCATGCAAGATGTGCTGAATGGCGGAATGACGCAATCGGTGACGCTGCCGCACTACGGAGTGGCGATAGTGGCATTGTCGAAATAGGCACACACTGTAAAGAGCCGGTTATGGCGGACCGGCTCTAACTTTTGCGCTGCTTGAATACTTACTGAAGGGTCTTCACATATGCCGCGACAGCGGTAGCTTGGTCAGCGGTTAAACCGGCAACCGGCTTGCCGTGCGGAGCCTTCTTGCCTTCCCCGCCCTTGGTGAGCACAGCGGCGATCTGGTCCGCAGTGAGCGAAGTACCCGCCAATTTCGGGCCGGACTTGCCTTCGCCGTTGGGCCCGTGGCACATGGCACACTTCTGCTTGAAGATGGCCGCGCCGTCTTCAGCGGCGAGGGCCATGGATGACATCAGTCCAACTACGAACAACGCGATGATCAAAGGCTTCATGGAATCGGAGTCTCCTTGGTATTAAAATTGCGCAACTGCCCGACATTGTAAGCAGCCTCAGGGCCGGGATCAATGCCGGAATTCTTGGCACACGGCCGCTCGCGCGGAACGGCTGTTGACACCAGTTCAACTCTAGCGAGGCCTCGACGCAAGCCACAGTGACCGCCGTCACTAAGGCTTGGGAATTTGAGTCTCGAGAAATGCAGAGTGAAGACTCCATAAGAGATGTTTGTCTAAAAGGGGTCCTGCGACTCGCCCGACATCCGACAGGGCGGATGTCGCCATCGCTCAGAATGACAGAGTACGAGTTCATCCAATCAAAACCTAGTCAACTTTGTAGATGGCTAAGGATTGCGGCGCCAGTTCGAGCTGCAACTTCGTCCCCTGCAGCGAGGGCGCGGCGCCTCCATTGAGCGCACCGAAGCTCCCCGCGTTTGCGATGGACGTATCCGTGAGGTCGACCGTCAGGGTCTTCGGGGACTCACCTTTGTGGAACGCGATCAGCAGCCTTTCCCCGGGAGTTTCACGGGTAAACAGGTAATAATCGTCAGCGACGGTTACGTGTTTTTGCTCGCCAACACGAAGCGCGGGATGCTCACGGCGCAGTTTCAACAAGCCTTGCAGATGGGCGTAAACCTCCTGCTCCTCAGGAGTGCGACCGGCGGCCGTGAATACGTTGTGCGGGTCTCCGGGAAAACCTCCGGGAAAGTCGCGCCGGTTGTCCGGATCATCGCCTCCGGGCATGGCAATCTCGTCTCCGGAGTAAATCTGGGGAATGCCGCGCAGAGTGGCGAGCAGCGACAAGCCTAGTTTCAGCTTGGCCGTCGAGCCGCTCGCATCGGTCACGAAGCGTTTCATATCGTGATTCCCGATGAAGGTCACCAACAGCTCGGGATGCGGATACAGCCGGTCATGGCGCAGCACATCCACGATCTTCTTTGCTGACGCGCCGTGGTTGACGACCTCGCGGATGGCTGAGTTCATGGGGAAATCGAACGGCGTGGTCAGGTGTGTGTCGATACCATCGAATCCAGTTTGTCCTCCGGCAAAGTACGCAACGACAGGCGGCTCGAAGTTGTACACCTCGCCCACGGAGAAGAACTTCGGATAGGTCGCCTGCAAGCCTTGCAGGTACTTAGTCCAGAAGCTGCGCGGAACGTAGGGGAAAGTGTCGATGCGGAAGCCGTCCACCCCGCCGATTTCCATCCACCAATAAGCATTCTGCGATAGGTATTGCGCCACCAGCGGGTTTTCCTGCGCCAGATCGGGCAACACGTTGGCGAACCATCCGTCGAGCGCGCTGTGGTAGTTCTTCTCCACTGCATGCGTATCGGTGATTGGCGGGAAGTTGTAGTCCGTATCGATGTGCTCTGCAGTGGTGCCGTGCAGCCATCCGGGTGCAGGCTGCGATGTAGCCCAGGGATGATTCGGTCCCACGTGGTTCGGAACCATGTCAAGCAGAATCTTGATGCCCTGCCGATGCGCGGTATTCACCAGTTGCTGGAACTCAGCTAACGTGCCGAAGTGGTCCTCAACCGCGTACAGGTCAATCGCGCCGTAGCCGTGATAGGTCTCGCTGACGTTATCGTTGTCGACGATTGGACTGAGCCAGAGTGTGGTGACGCCGAGGTCCTTGAGATAGGGCAGGTGGTCCTGAATTCCTTTGAGGTCTCCGCCGTGGTAGGCCTTGGCAACCTTGCGATCGTACGTGCCGGGCCCCGCGCCCTTGGGCATGTTGTTAGAGGGATCGCCGTCGGCAAAGCGGTCGGGCATGATGAGGTAAATGACGTCATCGCGGGTAATACCCTGAAATCGGCCCTGCTGCGGCAGACGCGCCAACAGCGGGAACGTGGCTGTCGTTGTTCCCTGCCTGGTTTTCAGTGTGAGCGCAACATTGCCTGGCTTCGCGCCTTTGGCGATGTCGAGCCAGACGAAAGCATGTTTGCCGTCGGGCTGAAGCTGAATCTTTTCGACCTTCACGCCGGGATAGGAAACCGAGATCTTCGCGTCCTGTAGATTCCCGCCGTAGAGCAGCACCATGACAGGTGAGACAAAGCCGGTCCACCAATTCGGAGGTTCGATCCTTGTCACCCGCGGTTGTGCGGCAGCGCACAGCGAGATGGTTGCGAGAACAAGCCACGCAAGAAGGCGTTTTGGGTTCAGCACGGTGGCGCCTCGAGATGAAGTATGCGAAATTCCAGCAGCGATGGTAGTGGAACTGTGTAGGTGGGGCAACACGGCACTCGTTTGGCGGTTGACTGCCAAACGGAGTACAGTTGCGGGTGATTTCTGCGCCCTGTCGGCGCTAGCAGCAATAGGTCTGAAGGAATGATTCAAAAACCGCGCAAGAACTTCTGGCAGATCTGGAACATGAGCTTCGGCTTCCTCGGTATTCAGTTTGGCTGGGGACTGCAGATGGCCAACATGAGCGCCATCTACGAATATCTGGGCGCGACGGCCGACAAGATCCCCATCCTCTGGCTGGCAGCGCCGCTAACCGGACTCATCGTGCAGCCCATCATCGGGCACGCCAGCGACAACACCTGGACCTGGCTTGGCCGGCGGCGTCCATACTTCCTTACTGGTGCGATCCTCAGCTCATGCGCGCTCATCCTAATGCCGCGGTCGTCAGCGCTGTGGATGGCGGCTGGGCTGCTGTGGATTCTCGACTCGTCGATCAACATCAGCATGGAGCCCTTCCGCGCCTTCGTAGCCGATTTGTTGCCGGAAGAGCAGCGCACCCAAGGTTTCGCCATGCAGAGCCTGTTCATCGGACTCGGTGCGGTGGTGGCATCGGCGCTTCCCTGGCTGATGACCAATGTGTTCCATGTCGGCCTCGAACATGGCCCGCATGCGATTCCCACAACTGTGCGGCTGTCGTTTTATATCGGCGCGGCGGCGTTCTTTGGTGCGGTGCTATGGACAATCATCACCACAAAGGAGTACCCGCCGGAGAATCTGGAAGCCTTTCGCCAGAAGAAGTCGGGGCATCGCGGAATCGCCCGCCATGCGGAAGAGATCTTTACCGCCATTGCTCACATGCCACAAACGATGCGCCAACTGGCTCCCGTGCAACTGCTGACCTGGCTCGGCCTGTTTTGCATGTGGCTGTACTTCCCGGTCGCCGTAGCGCACAACGTGTTTGGCGCCAGCGATCAAACATCGCCGCTTTACACGCGCGGCGTGGAGTGGGGCGGCATCTGCTTCGGAATGTACTCGCTTGTGTGCTTCGTCTTCTCGTTCTTTCTGCCGAAACTGGCCAAGCTCGTCGGGCGCAAGCACGTGCACAGCCTGTGCCTGTTCTGCGGTGCGCTTGGATTAATGTCGGTGGCGCTGATCCACGACAAAAATCTTTTGCTGCTGTCGATGACCGGTGTCGGGATTGCCTGGGCGAGCACACTCGCCATGCCGTACTCGGTGCTGGCAGGCTCGTTGCCGGCCGAGCACACCGGCGTGTACATGGGCATCTTCAATTTCTTCATCGTGCTGCCTGAGATCATCGCTTCGCTCGGCTTTGGTTGGGTGATGAACCACGTGCTCAGCAACGATCGTCTCGCAGCAGTAATCGCCGGAGGCGTATTCATGGCGCTGGCAGCTGTACTGATGCAGAGAGTGATCGATCCCGGTGCGGAGGTCATTGCCGAGGCGGCGCCGCTGCCCGGCGATGCTGAGGTGATCGCTACTCTGAAGCCCGGCAGCGTAAAGTGAACATTTTTTCGGACCGAATGGCATGAGCTTTCCACGATCCAGCGGTATTCTCTTGCATCCCTCCTCTCTGCCCGGCGCACATGGCATTGGCGAGCTGGGCGGCGAGGCGCACCGTTTCGCCGACTTCCTGAAGAACGCCGGACAAACCATCTGGCAAGTCTTGCCTCTCGGACCAACCGGCTACGGAGACTCGCCTTATCAGTGCTTTTCAGCGTTCGCCGGGAATCCGCTGCTCATCAACCTTGACACGCTGGTGAAGTGCGGCTACCTGTCGGCCGGCGATCTGAATTCGCAGCCGAAGTTTCCGCGCGAGAGCGTGGATTTCGGAACGCTGATCCGCTGGAAGCTGCCGCTTTTGCGCCAGGCCGCTGCTGCCTTTCGCCAGAAAGCCGACCGCGCCGAGCTAGCAGCATATGAGGCGTTTTGCCAGCTTCACGCGGCGTGGCTCGAGGAGTTTGCGTTGTTCATGGCGCTGAAAGAAACTCACGACAACGTCATGTGGACATTATGGGAGCCTGGGCTAGCCCTGCGCGACTCTGTGGCACTTGACCGTGCGCGTCGCGAGCTGCATGAACAGATCGAGGCCAATAAGTTTATACAGTTCGAGTTCGACCGTGAATGGTCGGACCTGAAGGCGCATTGCGCTCGCAATCGCATTCGCGTGATGGGCGATGTGCCCATCTACGTGGCACAAGACAGCTCAGACGTTTGGGCGCAGCCCGAGCTATTCGATCTCAATCCGGACGGCACGCCGCGCGTCATCGCTGGCGTCCCACCCGATTACTTCAGCGCCACCGGACAGTGCTGGGGCAATCCGATTTATCGCTGGGATGTTCACGCCAAGAGCGGATACAAGTGGTGGATTGCACGCTTCCGGCGCACGTTTGAAGTAGTGGACATGATTCGGCTTGACCACTTCCGCGGATTCGCCGGTTACTACGAAATTCCGGGCACGGAGACTACGGCCGTCAACGGCCGCTGGGTGCAAGGGCCGGGAGCAGCCCTGTTCGAGGCCGTAGAAGGCGCATTGGGCAAGCTACCGATTCTGGCCGAGAACCTCGGTGTCATTACGCCTGAAGTGGAAGGGCTCCGCAATCAGTTCGGATATCCGGGAATGGCCATCCTGCAATTTGCCTTCGGCAAAGACCCGCAGGCCCCCGATTTCAAGCCGCACAATTATCCTCGGCACCGCCTTGCCTATACCGGCACGCACGACAACGATACGGTTGTGGGATGGTGGAGCAGCACCGGAGAGGGCGACAGCGTTCGAACTCCTGAAGATGTGGCCAAGGAGTTGGAATTTGCCCGCCTCTACCTCGACACGGATGGCTCGGAAATCCACTGGGTGCTGATCCGCACGCTGATGGCGTCGGTAGCAGATACCGTTATTTTTCCGCTTCAGGACGTGCTGGGCGTAGGAACAGAAGGGCGCATGAACTTGCCTGGCACATCGTCGGGAAACTGGCGCTGGCGGTATCGCGCCGAGGAGCTGACGCTGGGCATCGGAGACCGCTTGCGACGAATGGCGCAGGCCTACGACCGCCTGCCGTGAAGCAAATGATTCACTTATTTCTTCAACATGAAACATAAGCATCACATTGGTGTCATACATCACAGACAAGCGTTTGCCAGCACCTCACAATGAGTTGTAATCGGGGGTGTTTCAATGGCTGCGCCCTGGGCCGATCGCTATGCACAGCGGACCAAACGGCAAAAAGCTCCATCATCCGTGAACTGCTGAAGCTCACCACGAATCCAGAAATCATTTCCTTCGCCGGCGGGCTACCCGCGCCTGACGTATTCCCCGTGCGTGCAGCGTTTCCACGAGGCTTGCGAACAGGTGCTGGCAACACAGGCTACGGCGCATGATTCGCGAGGGCACACGCCGCCTGTCGATCGCTGTGGAGCATGAGGGAACATTGCACGATGCCCGGGACCGAAGTGAGGGCATAGTACGGGTCGGATTCGCTGGGTACCCCACGTCTGCCTGCATCTGATAAACGTGGGAATCGACATTCCTTGTACGGAACCCCTCGCCTCTTTCCGCCGTATCATCTGTCAGGGGGAGTTATGTTCACGTTCCTTGTGTGGCTTGTTCTTCTCTTATTCTGCTGGCCGCTGGCGCTGCTCGCGCTTGTGCTTTACCCGATCGTGTGGCTGCTGCTCTTGCCATTTCGCCTCATCGGAATCGCGGTGGAAGGCGTGTTCGAACTGCTGAAAGCAATGATACTTTTGCCGGCACGGCTGCTGGGCGGACCACGGCGCGCGTACTGATTTCGAGGTAGGGAATATAGACCCGATTGAAATTGCTCGGCTACGGTCTGTTAACACACCAATGTGTAACCTCGCTAGAAAACCGCAAGCCTTGGTGAGCGAGCCGCGTTCCCTAGGCCGATGGGTAAGTGCCAGACCATTTAAGATAGAGTTTTCCACTTAACGGCCCGCCCCTGCGCGTTCAGCCGTGAGGACCGAAGTACTCATGAGTGCTACGAACAGTGACCTTCAGACAAGCAGCGCTGCTTCGCCTGTGTCGACGCCCAAAGCTTCAAATTTCATACGCGACATCATCATCGCCGACCTCGGGTCCAACAAGTTCAACGGACGCGTGCAAACCCGCTTTCCGCCGGAGCCGAACGGCTACCTGCACCTCGGTCATGCCAAATCAACGTACCTGAACTTCGGCTTGGCGGCGGAGTTCGGTGGACGCACCAACCTGCGCTTTGACGACACCAATCCCGAAAAGGAAGAGCAAGAATACGTCGATTCCATCATTCGAGACGTCGAATGGCTCGGTTGGAAGTGGGACGGCCTCTACTATGCTTCTGACTATTTTAACCAGCTCTACGAGTGGGCGATTCAGCTCATTAAAGCAGGCAAGGCTTTCGTGTGCGATCTGAGCGCCGAAGAGGTACGCCAATATCGTGGATCGCTCACCGAGCCCGGCAAGGAAAGCCCCTACCGAAACCGCAGTGCGCAAGAGAACCTCGATCTGTTTGAGCGGATGCGCGCAGGTGAGTTTCCCGACGGAGCGCGCACCCTGCGTGCCAAGATCGATATGGCTTCGCCCAACCTCAACATGCGAGATCCCGTGATGTATCGCATCCTGCGCGCCACGCACCATCGCACCGGCGACAAATGGTGCATCTACCCTATGTACGACTATGCGCACGGACAGTCGGACTCTATCGAGCACATTACGCACTCCATCTGCACTCTGGAATTCGAAGATCACCGCCCGCTCTACAACTGGTTCATCGAACAGCTGGGCATTTTTCCATCGCAGCAAATCGAGTTCGACCGCCTCAACGTCACCTACACGCTGCTCAGCAAGCGGAAGCTGCTGCAACTCGTACAGGAAGGCCACGTCAGCGGTTGGGACGACCCCCGCATGCCCACCATCTCCGGCATTCGCCGCCGCGGCTACACGCCAGAATCTCTACGTAATTTCTGTGCCGCCATCGGAGCCTCGAAGACCAACGGCATAATCGAGCTCGGCATGCTCGAGCACTTCGTCCGCGAAGACCTCAACCGCCGCGCGCCTCGAGTCATGGCTGTGCTTCGCCCGCTGAAAGTCATCATCGACAACTATCCTGAGGGTAAGGTCGAGCACCTCGAGGTCGTCAACAATCCCGAAGATCCATCGGCCGGCACCCGCGACGTCATCTTCTCGCGCGAGCTTTACATCGAGCAGGACGACTTCCGCGAAGATCCGCCCAAGAAGTTCTTTCGCCTCTCGCCAGGCTCCGAAGTGCGCCTTCGCGGCGGATACTTCATCAAGTGTGCCCACGTCATCAAGGACGCTACAGGCGCCATCACCGAAGTTCACTGCACTTGCGATCCCGAAACCCGCAGTGGCAACGCGCCCGATGGACGCAAAGTGAAGGCCACCATCCACTGGGTCTCGGCCGATCACGCGGTGGATGCAGAAGTGCGTCTTTACGAGAACCTGTTCCTGAAAGAAGACCCCAACGCCGTCGAGGAAGGCCAGACTTTCCTCGACAACCTCAATCCCAATTCACTCGAAATCCTGCACAACTGCAAGCTCGAACGCTCCCTGGCCAAGGCTGAAGCGGGCGACCGCTTCCAGTTCGAACGCCTGGGCTACTTCTGCGTCGATCCCGACACCACCAGCGAGCGGCTGGTCTTCAACCGCACCGTCCCCCTGCGTGACACCTGGGCGAAGATCGAAAGTCGCGACAAGACAAGCGCTGGTTAGGTTCAGCCTACCAGAGCAATTTCAGAGTTCACCGCTGTCGGGTGGAGTAACCGAATAGTAAAATTGAGCCGCTTTGCGGGCGCGACCCTGAGCGAAGCTGCGGGGGAGAGCCCGCAGGCGAAATCCCGAGGTCGCCACGGCGGACGAGGGACCTCGGGCAGCTTTTCTGTGGCTGGCCGCCGTCAGGCATGGATCCAGCCATGGCAAACGCGACTTGGTGTCCAACCTAGAGAACGTCTAGCCTCGCTTCGATATCCCGGCTCACTGTGCTCACTAATCTTATCGCCACACTCTCCACTCCTTCTGGCTCACTCGCCACTGTCCCGATTATCAAGAGCGCCGGCGCTGCAGGAGATGACAGCGACGTTAAACTAGCCAACTTTGTCCAGTACATTTCCTGACTCGGGAGGCTGGCATTAGAGACAATCAGGCAGGGAGTCTGTGGTGACAGCCCCGCCGCCATTGCCTGCTCAGCAATCGCACCATAACGCTCACTAGGCATATAAATCGCCAGCGTCGCCTTCGTGTGTGCAAATCGCGCCAGGTCGGTCGCCATCTTGCCGTTTTTCAGCTGTGCCGTAAGGAAAACCACGGCCGCCGCACTCTCGCGATCCGTCAGTGGAATTCGCGCCTCGGCCGATGCCGCGACTGCTGCCGTAATGCCGGGCACGATCTCAAACTCCACGCCCGCGGCCCGCAGCGCCACCATCTCCTCTGCCGCGCGCCCAAAGATCAGCGGGTCCCCGCCTTTCAACCGCACCACTCTTGCCGACGACGCAGCAAACTGCACCAACATTCGGTTGATGATTGCCTGCGAAATCGGCTTGGTGCCCGCTCGCTTGCCAACATTTACCAGCAGCGCATGCGGACGCGCCATCGCTAAAATTGCCTCCGCTACCAGGGCGTCATGCAGCACCACATCAGCCGATTGCAACAGCCGTGCGGCTTTCACCGTCAGCAGCTCTGGATCGCCCGGCCCGGCACCCACCAGATACACCTTGCCCCTCATCCCGCCTCCCGCAATTCGGGTTGCCGCCGCTTGCTTTCCCGCCAGTGCTCCAACGACTCGCGGCTCGCCAGGTGGGCCAGTAATCGCCTGCGCGTGGCGAAGCTCACGTTGCGCGCCATCAGGGCCTCACGCACTTTACCTAGCCACACAAGCCACTCGCCATACTCGGGACCGAACTGCGCTTCCAAGTCTTTGCGCAGCCGCTGAGCCAGCGACGGACTCAGTCCCGCCGTCGAGATCGCAACCTGTAACGCTCCGCGCTGCACCACTGCCGGAAAATAGAAGTGGCAACGCCGAGGCTCATCGACTGCATTGCAGAGAATTCCGCGCCGATCGGCTTCGCGATACACCGCCTCGTTCGTGGCGTCATGCGAGGTCGCCGCAATTACCAGGTACGCTCCGTCGAGATGGGAAGGTTCGAACCGCCCTCGCGCCCAACCAAACAAATCCTGGCGTTCCATCCGTTCCAGCCGGTCTGTCAGTGCTGGGGAAACCACTGTGACCTGTGCTCCCGTCCGTAGAAGGCTTTCGATTTTCGACTCCGCCACCGGACCCCCTCCGACTACCACGCAGCGCCGGCCTGCGAGCTTCACGAACATCGGAAACAGTGCAGGAGCCGAGGGATTCATCCTTCCACTCCGTGGGGCGTGCTGAGCGTCGCCAGGTCGCGCGCTTCGGCCGGCACAAGTGCTCCCGCTAAAAAATTGCGAATCTCTTCGCTCGAATGTCGGGCGAAGAACTGCCGCACGTTCTCACCCGGCTCGCGCACCAGCAGGTAATGCCGCAGCAACCGCTCGATGGCATCTGGCACCTCTGGGGCCGGGCACCGGTAACCCACTGGACGCGCGATCGCCTGGTGCAGCCCTACGGCTCCGCCAACGCAGAAGTAGTAGGCGTCAATTAGCTCTCCGTCCTGCTTGATCTTCTTGCCCTCGAGCCCCAGATCGGCTATCCAGTGCTGGCCGCAACTGTTGGGGCAGCCGGTGACGTGCAGCTTCAGGTGCTGCTCGAATCCCGGCAGCCGGTCGTCCAATTCTTCTGCCAGCCAGCGGGCAAACGATTTCGTCTCAGTGATGGCGATCTTGCAGAACTCGGTTCCTGTGCAGGCGATGATCCCGCGCCGAAACGGCGAGCCTGCCACCGGTAGGCCAGCCTGCGTCAGCCCACGTGCCACCGGCGCAACGTGCTGCTGCGGCACATTGACGATCAGCAGGTTCTGCATATTCGTGGTGCGCAGCTCGCCGCCCGCGTATTGCTCGGCGACCTCGGCGGCTGCAAGCAGCTGTTGCGCCCTGATTCGCCCGCGCAGCACCGACGCGCCCACATAGAAATATCCCGGCTGTTTCTGTGCACGCACACCGACGTGATCGCGATAAACATCGTTAGGAATGATCTCCGGAACCGCCGGTGCCAACTCGAATCCGATGCGCTTTTGCAACTCGAACAGGAAACGTTCCGCGGTCCAGCCGTGCTTCAGGAAGAGAAACTTCAGCCGCGCACGCTCGCGGCTCTCACGCAGCACATCGCTGTCACGAAAGATCTTCGCAATCCCGGTGAGCACCGGCAGCACCTGATGCGGCAGCACGAACGCATTCAGCCTCTGCGCCAAGTGCGGATCAGTCGAAAGCCCGCCAGCCACTCGTAGCGAGAAGCCGACCTCGCCATCGCTTTGGCGTACTGCCGTCAGGCCTACATCATTGATCTCAGGATACGAGCACCACGCGTTGCAACCCGTGATGCAGATCTTGAACTTGCGTGGAAGATTGTAGAACTCAGCATTTCCTACGAATTGCTTCGTCGCTTCTTCGACCAGATGCGACGCGTCGTAAATCTCGTCGCCATCAACCCCCGCCAGCGGGCAGCCCACGATGTTACGCACATCGTCGCCGCATGAGCCCATCGTCGTCAGGCCCGCGCGCCACAAGCTCTCCAGCAGATCAGGCAGGTCTTCGATCCTAACCCAGTGCAACTGAATGTTCTGCCGCACCGTGATGTCCGCCTGATCGCGGGCGTATTTGCGTGTGGCCTCGGCAATGGTTCGCACCTGGTTGGCCAGCAGCAAACCATTGGGAACCCGAATCCGCACCATGAAGTACGGAACCGCGGCGCCCTCACCTCCGACTCCGCCAACCGCCCCAACTCCATCGCCCTGGGTGTACACGCCCCAGGCTCGAAAGTACGTGCCCAGCCACTCCGCTGGAATCGACCCATGCCCCTTACGCGCAAACGTGCGGATTTCGTCCAGGTGCTCCCAGGCGTTTTTCTCGCGCTTCAGCCGCTCGATGCGTTGCGCTTTGGTTTCCTTCACTTCGGTTTGCATGCCCCACCTTTTTTGGCTGCAAAAAGAAAAATCTCACTGCAAAAAGAAAAACCCACGGGTCAGATATGCATCTGACGCATGGGTTGGAGATAAACCTTGTAATTAAGCCTAGGTAGTATTCCTCTCAGCGCCAGAACACGCGGCCGCGCAACAACAGCAGCAACAACACGCGAACTGGCATGAGAAATACATGTTCCCGTACTTTACCCGCATTTGATGGAGTGGTCAATCCAAGGTTGCAAGAAATTTACGGGATATTCGTAAAAACCAGTAAGCAGGCCGGCACGCGAACGCTTACTAGGTGGGGCGGACACGCCGGAATCCCCAAACCGTCAACCCGCCGCTCGCCAGCAAGAAGAGAATTCCGATACGGTGTCCCCTAAACCTGTCATGGCTCCAGCCCTGGAGGGCCAACATCAGTCAAGCCACAAAGAGCAGCCCGCCGATTACGCCGAGCAACTTCCTCCACATAACGCCTCACTGCACAGCAGTGTCGCGCTGCGCGCCCTGCACCGAAAGGAGCCGCATCACTCTCATTGGTGATTGCGCTGGAACACCGCCCTAATTCTTGCCGTACTACCATCAGAGGTTCTGTCGCCTTGAGAGCCATCTTGTTCAATTCTCGCGGACTGCGCGCCGGATGGCGCCTGCTTATCTTCGTCGCAATCTTTCTAACGCTGAGCTTTTTGGCCGGCTTGTTTGTTGAGAAAATCGTGCACCTTAGACAGTGGCCGTTCTTGGATCCGATTTCTTTCTGCTACGACGAGATCCAGGCGCTAATACTGGTTTTGATTGCCACCTGGGTCATGTCACGCATCGAGCGCCGGCACTTCGCCGCATACGGTATTCCGTCCATTCGACGATCCTTCGGTCGCGACTTTTGGATCGGAATCGTTTGGGGCATTGCCTCCACCAGCGCGGTCATCGGGCTGATTGCGGTATTAGGCGGCTACCGTGTTCGGGGTTTCGCAATCCACGGTGCCACACTGTGGTACTTCACCGTCTTGTGGACGCTGGCGAACCTGCTGATTGGCTTCGCCGAGGAGTTCCAGTTCCGTGCCTACCTGCTGGCCACCACGGCTGACGGTCTCGGCTTCTGGACCGCCGCGATTCTGCTCTCCACCGGTTTCGGCGCGCTGCATTTCTTCTTCAAACCGCACGAGCGCTGGGAAGATTTCGCCTCCACTGGCTTGCTCGGACTGTTCATGTGCTTTACCCTGCGGCGTACCGGCTCGCTGGCCTTCGCTATCGGCTTCCACGCTGCCTTCGACTTCGCCAATCTCTTCGTCTTCTCGGGGTCGAACGCGGGCGAGTTCGCCATCGGCCATCTGCTCGGCACCACCTGGCAGGGTCCGAACTGGTTGACGGGCGGGCTGCTCGGCCCCGAGGCAAGCTGGATGGTCTTCCCCGTCATCGCCGCCATGTTCACGATCTTTTCGCGGATCTACACCACGACCAAGTTCCCCCCACCGAACTAGAGTGTCATGATGAACGGTCGCGGCAATCACGAAAAGCAAAAGCGAAGCACGAAGGGCGACAAAACGAAAGGCGAAACGCGAGCCAGATTACTTGCGCTGGCACTGGGATCCTTGGCTACCGTGTGAACCGCCGGATCAACTCTGCTGCTTCCGGATACTGCTCAATCAACTCATCTGGTATTGCATTTTCATAGTCGGCATAGTCGAATCCTGGCGACATGGTTGTGCCCATCAACGCCCATTTCCCTCGTGGCGCAAGCTGGCATCCCTGCCACACTCCGCCGCGCACCACCATCTGCGGCTGCTGTCCGGCGCGGAGCTTAAGTCCAAGTGTCACAGTCTCGAACTCGCCATTTGGATGGAGCTGCAACATCTCCACGGGGTCGCCGAGATAGAAGTGAAAAATCTCGCTGCCCGGCAGCCGATGTAAGGGGGAAAATGACTCGCGCGTGATCAGGTAATAGATGGCGGTGGCGATGGAGCGCGGGCCCTTTACGCCGGCGGGTAGGCAATCTGGCTGAACCTGCCACCGTGAGCGATAGGTTTCACGGAAGAACCCACCTTCGAGTTTCAGGGGAGTGAGTTGCAACAGTCGGATGACGTCGTCAGCAGTCATAAACTCAGGACAATATCACCAAGTTGGTAACCTTCCAGTGTCCACCGACGGACAGAAAACCGTGCTTCTGGACGCAGCCTTAGTAATCAATCTGTAATCTCCGATTTTAATTTGCCACGGTTACAGCAACTTAGGAGACTTACGAATTTGGCATGAAAACTGTAGCCCACAGTCATACGGGCTGTGAAATGCGCGTAATTCTCTGAAAAAAAGTGACTAACCAACTTCAGGGTCTAACGTCATACGAGCAGCAAGGAGGCAGTATGGACCGCAGATATTTGGCAGCAACGCTGGCCTTGGCGGCAGCCTTTGCCGTGTTTTCCCGCGGATTCGATTCCGGGCGCCTGGCCAGACTCCCGCATTCACGCGTGGAGATACTTGCCGACCTTGCCTGCGCCAAGCGGTATGTGGCACAGCAACTGGTGGCCGAGTTGGAGCCGTACACCGGCACCCATACTGCTGAACAGGCCCAAATCGTAGCCGAGCTAAACCTGCCCGAGCTGGCGCGTGCCGAGCAGCAAATGGCTGCAGCACCGGTCCTGGCCCAGGAGCAGATGGCGCACCAGGAGTGCGAAGCTAGGCTACGCGCCCAGAAGGCTGCCCAGCAGGTTTATCACATGCGTTTCCTTACACGGGACCATCCGCAAGTGCTGACTGACCTTGCTGTGATTCGGGCAGAGGATCTGAGCGCACGCGTCGACGAGTGGCGCGCGATGGCCGATGCTCAGCGCTCCCAGTTCAACTTAAACATGGAAGATCTGGAGCGGGCCCAGAAGATCTCGGCTCGAGCTGCAGAACAGGCGCGGCGCGCCATTGAGCGCTCGCACCGGAAACTGACGACGCCGCAAGTCCCCGGGATGCCGATACATATCAACTTTGTCACTCCGGTGACGACCGACTTTACCATTTCGGTGCCGGCAGTGCCGCAGTTCAACGACGGTAGCATCAACTAGGGAAGGCCCAGCGAATTCCACGCTGTCGTGCGAATGCCGCCTGTTCTGGTTCCGGGGTCCCCGCCCACCACCAGCTGCGACGGCACTTTCTTGCGATCAAGACGCTCTTCACCTTTCGCTCCGGGGCGAAGAGCCAAGAGCGAAAAGCGCGCCGCGGTAAGCGCCCTGAAACTCCCAGTCGGTGCCCGGCATCTACCCCAGCCATGAAGATCGCTTTCATCGGACTGGGCAACATGGGCGCCCACATGGCGCGCAACCTCGTGCAAGCCAAGCAAGACGTAAGCGTATGGAACCGCACAGCCTCCAAAGCCGAACCACTACGCGCCCATAACGCGCATGTTTCCGCATCGGTCCCGGAAGCCGTAAGGGACGCTGAGGTTGTGATCACGATGTTGGCCGACGACAGCGCTGTCAGCTCTCTAGTCCTGGAGCCAGATGGCGTCCTTCCCCACCTGAAGGCAGGCGCTATCCACATTTCGATGAGCACTATCAGCGTTGCACTCTCGCAGCAGCTTGCTGTCGAACACCACAAGAATGGGCAGCATCTTGTCTCGGCACCGGTTTTTGGTCGCCCCGAGGCCGCCAGCGCAGGCAAGCTGTTTGTGGTAGCCGCCGGTGATGCGGCTATCCTCGACCGCTGCGCACCGATCTTTGCGGCAATAGGCCAACGGACGTTCCTTGTTGGACACAAGCCGGAGATGGCTAACGTGGTAAAGCTTGCCGGGAATTTCCTGATCAGCGTGGTGATCGAGTCGCTCGGCGAATCCATCGCGCTCACGCGCAAGTACGGCATCGCCCCTCAAGAGTTCGTGGAGTTCCTCACCAGCACCCTCTTTGCAGCACCGGTGTACAAAACTTACGGAGGCCTGATTGCCGAGCAACGCTACCAACCTGCAGGATTCGCCATGCGCTTAGGATTGAAAGACGTCCGTCTCGTGGCCGCCGCCGCTGACAGCGCCGGCGTGCCCATGCCCTTGCTAAGCGTGGTGCACGACAACGCCGTCTCCGCCTTGGGTCGCGGCATGCACGAACTCGACTGGAGTTCCCTGGCTCGCCTCGCCGCCGAAAACGCCGGGCTGAAATAGGGAGAGGGGTACCGCATAGGATTCCGGTTTTGGATTGTGTGGGAGTGTTCGCTTCGTACTACGATGTCGAATAGGTTACGAGCCTTCCTCGGGGTCTATCCACTAACCACCGACCACTTGTTCTGCTACCATCGCTGTCGCCCATGCGACCCAAACAGCTCCTGCTTGCCATCGTCCTCTGCGCGTCATCTCTACTGGCTCAGTCTCCCTGCAACCAATCCGGCGCCCTCACCCTCACCCGTGGCGCGCGCAACTGGCAATTCCTCAATGCCGTCGCGCAGCACGCCGGCCTGTTTGGACGCGAAGACGGCTCCTTCGAGGCTTGGATTTATCCGCTCAAACTCTTTCGCGATTTCCAACTTCGCTTCCGGGTCGGCGACATCGTTCTCTCTGGCGGCGCCATCCCCCGCACGATCACCGTCCGCCCCGAGTCGTCGTCGGTGCTGTACATCTATGACTCCTTCACCGCCTGCGCCACTTGGTTCGTTCCCATCAAGGAGAGCGGTGCCATTCTCGACATCGAAGTAAACTCCGCCGAACCCGTTGCCGTCGAAGCCAGCTTTACCCCCGACGTTGCCTGGATGTGGCCGGCCGCAGTCGGCGACGCCTACAGCCAATGGGACGCGCAACTCAAAGCATTCCGTTTCAGCAATGATCATCACCGTTTCTGGGCCGTTGCCGGAGCTGCAAACTCGAACGCTCTCCTCACCACCTACGCCGCCGACTACTCGTCCGGCAGCACCGACTCGTTCTCCTTTGGCCCCCCTGCGAAAGGCCGTAAGCTGTATCGCTTCGTAATGATTGCATCCTTCGAAGGCCAGCAGCAGGCTGACGCCGTCTACCAGAAGCTGCTCGGTGACAACAGTTCCCTGGTTCAGGAAGCTCGCGAATATTACACGCACTATCTCGACAGCACCGTTCAGCTTTCGCTACCCGACAAGGCTCTGCAACTTTCCTACGACTGGGCGCGCATCAGCACGGTCCAAGGCTTGGTGGACTCGCCTTACGCAGGCATCGGCCTCGTCGCCGGATACAACATCTCTAGCGGCTCGCACCGTCCCGGCTTCAGTTGGTATTTCGGACGCGATTCCATGTGGACTGCGCTAGCCCTCGACTCGATTGACGACTTCGCCACCACGCGCACCGCGCTCGAATTCCTGATGCAGTATCAGCGCCCCGATGGACGCATTCCGCACGAAATTGCGCAATCGGTGAAGCTGGTGGACTGGTGGAATGACTATCCCTACGGCACTGCGTCTGCCGACGCGACGCCTCTGTTTCTCGTCGGCTTTGCCGATTACGTCCGCGCCTCCGGAGATGTTGCTTTTGCCCGCGAACACTGGGACAGCCTCTGGCGGGCTTACCAGTTCCTCAGGTCGACGTATTCCTCCAGCGGCCTTTCGCAGAACCTGAACATCGGCCACGGCTGGATCGAGGGTGGCCCTCTGCGTCCGCAACCCGGAGAAAAGGACCCTGTTACCGGTGAGCCGCTAATACCGTTCTCGGGCGAGTTCTACCAGGCCGGTGTCGGTATCGCCGCGGTCCGATCGCTGGCAGCCATTGCAACGGCAATCGGCAAGACCGAAGCCAAGCAACTGAACCAGGAAGCCGAGGCGCAGACAGCCACACTCGAGAAGGTCTTCTGGTCGCCCGTCAAGAATTACTACGCGTTCGCCGTCGACCTTCAGGGCAATCGCATCGACAAGCCTAGCGTGCTGGGTACGGTGCCTTTGTGGTTCGGCGTTACCGACCAGAGCAAGAGCGACCAGTTCCTCAACGTTATCGCCGCACCCGCCTACCAGACCGATTGGGGGCCACGCATCATTTCCAATCAGGACCCGCTCTACTCTCCCAGCGGATATCACTTCGGCAGTGTATGGCCGCTTTTCACCGGATGGGCTTCGGTTGGCGGATATCGTTATCACCATGCGCAATACGGCTACGAGAACCTGATGGCCAACGCTCAGCTGGCGCATGACGCCTCGCCCGGGCGCACGACCGAAGTGTTGTCGGGCGACTTCTACACCCAGCTCTCCACCAGCACGCCGCACCAGATCTGGTCTTCCGCCATGGTCATCAGCCCGATTCTCCGCGGCATGATGGGGCTGGAGGTGAACGCCTTGGATTCCTCGCTGCGTTTCGAGCCACACGTCCCAGCAGGATGGACGGATTTCTCCATCCGTAACGTAAAGGTCGGGGGCGCGCAGATTGACCTAGCGTACCACGCTGTGGGAGACGATCTCATGCTCGAAGTAGCTCGGCGCGGCAGCGGCAAGGTTGATCTGCACTATTCACCTGCCTTGAGCATCAGGGCTAAAGTAACTGGCGCTGAGGTAAATGGACACAAAGTCTTGCCGACTCCTTCCGGTAACCCGAACGACCAACATGCGACAATAAGGACCTCTATCACCGGCGACAAGACAACTATCCATCTGCACGTCAGCGGTAACTTTGGGATCGGCTCTTTCTATGTTGCGCCGGCCGACGGCGCAGCCAGCACCGCGCTGAAGGTCGTCGCGGAGCAGTGGAACGCGGCCCATGATCAGCTTCAAGTGCAGGTTGCCGGTGTCGGCGGCAAGACTTACATCGTGCCCATTTATAACGTGCCCAGCGGAATAGCGGTCGAAGGAGCGGCAATCACCAAGCTACCCAATGGTCTTGCACTGGAAATCAATTTCGCCTCGGGAGAAGCAGCAGTCTATTCCACCCGTACGGTCACGCTGCGGTTCCCTGCACGCTAGCGCGTAAGGGCGCAACTTTCCAATAACGATAGTAGCTGCGCACTCTTGCCGAGGATATCTCTCTATCCTCCTTTTCAGCCGCTTCGTCACAACCGGACTCCGAGGCTGTAACTTTCCTCGCCTCCGGACATCCCAGAAGTCAGATTCCTGCGGCGCTGAACAGAACCACTCCTGGATTTGAAGGCGCTCTTGGGAACGCAATTACTGGAGGCTGTTATGAAGATCGTGGTTTGCAAATTCGCGATGCTGGTTGCCTGTATAGTAGCGCTGACCGGCCTTGCCCTGGCACAGCAATTCGCTTATCGCGTAGCTGCCGATATTCCATCCGACTTCTATGTGGGAGATCAGCACTTCGCAGCCGGGAATTACATCTTCAGCGTGAACTACGGCGACCACGCTGTAACCATTACGAATGAGGCCAGCCGGCGCAGTTCTGTGGTGCAGGCCACGCCGGTGGCGTACGCCTCGCCCGGTTACGATTACCGGAACAAACCGGCAGTCGTAGAATTAAACTCTCTTGGCGGGCGCTATCAATTGGCCGACATCAAGGCCCGCAACGAGGGTGTAAGCTTTTCGACGAGAAATCCGGCGGGCTCGCTCGCAGAGCAGAATGCACCGGTGACGATCGTTGCGTCTCTTCGGTAATTCTCTGGGACTGGTTAGATGCTCCGTCCAGTATGACTGGCACTGGGCGGAGATCGTTACCAGTCGTTACTTGCCCATCCTGTTTTCCTGTCAATTTCGAAGAACAATCTGCTCCGCGCTCATCGGCGGCTGGCCTTGGCTTCCATCCTGCCTGTACCGCTATACTTTTCCTTACGCGCATGACGATCATTCGTACCCTCGCCTTCGCTGTGTTTGGGCTGGCAGCCAGTCTGTCGCTTGCGCAATCAGTGAACGAGCAGCAGCTCCCCGCGAACCCGCAGCCGCAGGGCTCGACCACTCCGGCAACGCCGCAGATCCCGCGCACGGCGCCATCGAACACAATCGCGCCTACTAGTTCGTCGGCACCGGCCCAACCTGCGAAGCCCGCAGACGCACCTGCTGCTCCCATTATTCCGGCCGCTGCCGAACGCCATTATCACGCCGCCCGCATGGCCGAAAAGCAGCAGGACTACGCGAACGCGATCACCGAATACCAGACCGCGCTGAAGGAAGACCCGGACTACCTCGATGCGCTCTCGCATCTCGCCAATCTGCTTATGAATCGCGCAGACTATACCGGGGCCGTCGCAAACCTTCGCCGGATCGTGATGCTCAAGCCCAATGATGCGAATGCCCGCAACGATCTCGGCTATGCGCTTAAGAAGAATGGAGACGCCAAAGGAGCGGCCGCGGAGTACCTGCAGGCCATCAAACTCAACCCCAAGCTCGTCGCGGCACAGAACAATCTCGCGAATCTGCTCTTTAACAACCATCTTTATTCAGCCGCCATTGAGCATTATCGCGCCGCTGTCGAGCTTCAGCCCACGAATGCAGACGCGCACATGAACCTTGCGACAGCGCTCGATGTCACAGGGAAAACTGACGAAGCGATCATTCACTACAAAGAGGCCGTGCGCCTTCGCCCTAATGACGCAAAGATTCACTACAACCTCGCCATCGCGCTGCAGAACAACAAAGAGCCCGCCGCCGCCGTTGCCGAGCTGGTTACAGCTACCAAGCTCTCGCCCGACTGGCTCGCGCCTCATCGCATGCTCTACAACCTGCTAAAAGACTCGGACCCGAAAACCGCGCTGGATGAATGCATGATCGTGGATGGCCTCTCCCACGATGCCAAACTGCATGACCAGTGCTTGAATCTGCAAAAGCAGGCGCAGTAGCAATCGTTGGTGTGTCATCCGGAGCGAGGTCGCTGCGGCGGCCAAGTCGAAGGACCCCTTGGTTGCGAATATTGTGAGGGTTGCTCATCGTAAGATGGAGTTCTAGCACCCCCATGCGCTCCCTTCCCGAAATCAAATTCCGTCTGCGCCAGGAAATCGCAAACGCGCTCCTTGCAGTTTCTTCACCCAGGCTGGAACTCCGCGCTGATTTGCCTCTCGCCATTCTTCCCCATCCAACGGAGGTTGCCGGCGGGCTTAGCGACTCAGATTACGCCCGTGAGCTTACCGCCATTGCGGATGAGATTCTGTGCGGCCGCATACCCATTCTGGGGCAGGTTATCGATTACGGCCCCGAGATCGCATGGCGAAGAGACCCACATCGCGGTACCGAGACCGCGACGAAGTACTTCCGCCGAATTCCCTACTTGGATCTCGCGGCAGTTGGGGACCACAAGTTCATCTGGGAGCTGAACCGGCACCAGCATCTCGTGCTGCTTGCGCAAGCAGCGGCTCTTACCGGCGGCAAGAAGTACAGCGACCGCGTCTTCCAGCACATCGAACAGTGGTGGGCTGAGAATCCGTTTCAGCGTGGGATCAACTGGAGCAGCGCCCTGGAAGTCGGGTTCCGGGCACTTTCGTGGATTTGGATCTTCCATCTGATCGGCGACCGCATGATGGAGGAATTCCGGGGGAGGTTTCTTGCCGAGCTGTATCGCCACGGTTCGCATGTCGAGTACAACTTGTCGATCTACTTCTCGCCCAACACGCATCTGCTAGGGGAAGCCGTAGCCCTTCACGCCTTAGGAAGGCTGCTCCCGCAGTTCCCACGGGCTGACAAGTGGCGGTCGGTGGGCGGCAACATCGTGCGCGAGCATATGCAGAAGTGCGTAAAGGACGACGGCAGTTATTTCGAACAGTCCACGTACTACCACATGTACGCGCTCGACATGTTTGCCTTCCATGCTGTGCTCGAACCTGCTTCGCCGACTTATCTGGATAAGCTTGGCCGCATGGTCGGATTTCTCGCAGCCATAGTGAACGAGAAAGGCGAGTTGCCTTTTCTCGGCGATGACGACGGCGGACGTTTTTTCCATCCTTACGGTCAGCGCTCGCGCTTCGCCCGCGCCTCGCTTGCGGTCTCCTCGATTCTTACAGGGAAGCGATTTTTCCCCTGTGAAGACCGTGACCTGGACGAAATCGCCATGTGGTGGCTCGGCCTGGAGCGCAGCGCCGTGCAACTGCCCACTGCGGGCGCGTCCTTCCCTACTCGCCTCTTCGCCGACACAGGTATTGCCGTTCTTCGCCGGGGCCCAGTCGTCGCGATCTTCGATGCTGGACCTTTCGGCCCCGGCAGTGCCGGTCACAGCCACTCCGACACGCTCTCCCTCGTAGTTGCCGCCGGCGACCACGAACTTCTTATCGACTCCGGAACATTTAGCTATATGGATCCCGAATGGCGCAGCTACTTCCGCGGCTCCTCCGCCCACAACACCATTCGTATCGACGGATGCGACCAGGCGGTTTCCCTTGGACCCTTCCGCTGGACACAAAAGCCCGAAGCCGGCGCCTCTGTACGTCGGGTCTTTACCGAAGACTCCAGCGTGGCATTTGGCCATTGCATCGCTGCCGGTTTCCGATTCTCCCGCTTCGTTGAGTTAAATGAAGACGGTGTCACCGTGATTGACGGGGCTCAGATAGGCCCACCGGGAGAGCACCTCGTCGAGCAGTATTGGCACTTCGCGACCGAGCCCCGCCAACTCGCTGACGACATCTGGACAATCGGCGAGGTCGCCGAGTTTCGCGCCCAGGGCGGCGTGGTGGAACCAGCTTGGCGCTCCCGTTGCTACGGATCCAAGGAACCCGCTTGGGCGATCGTCGTCCGCCGCCGCACGACGTTGCCCTTCGAACTCGACGCCCGCTTGCGCTTCAAGCTGTAACCAACAATCACGCCGCCCACAATCCTTGCCGATCTCCGGTCGCCTTTGGTCATCTCCCAGCTTGAAACTCACGATTTCGAAGCGTGGAAATCCTCCGCTTACGGTACCCCACCTCAAATGTATAGAATCAACCTTTGGCTTTTTGCGATTTCTAGGAGACGCCATCATGCAGGTTGCGGAGAAATCCGTGAGCACGTATCAAGCACTCAAAGAGAAGATCGAAAGCAAAACCGCCCGTGTTGGCATCGTCGGTCTTGGCTACGTCGGACTGCCACTCGCTGTGGAATTTGCGAAGGCGGGCTTTCATGTCACCGGCATCGACCTTCAGCCGTCGCGGGTGGATCGCCTCATGCAGGGCGAATCGTACGTGCAGGATGTGCCCAGCTCCGAAGTTGCGCAATTGGTAAAAGAACGGCGCTTCGACGCCACCACCGACTTCTCCATTGTGCGCGAGCTCGACACCATCAATATCTGCGTCCCCACGCCGCTGCGCAAGACGAAGGACCCCGACATGAGCTATATCGTGTCGGCCGCCGACCAGATTGCTAAACACTTTCGTCCCGGTTTGCTGGTGATCCTCGAGTCCACGACTTATCCTGGCACCACGGATGAGCTCTTGCTCCCGATCTTCGAGAAGCATGGACTGAAAGTTGGCGAGGATTTCTTCCTCTGCTTCTCGCCCGAGCGGGTCGATCCCGGCAACCCGGTGTATCAGACCTCGAATACCCCCAAAGTTGTCGGCGGTATTACCGCGTCCTGTACTGAGATAGGCAAGCTGTTCTTCTCACAGGCTCTGCAAAAAGTCGTGCCGGTCAGCAATACCCGTGTAGCCGAGATGGTGAAGCTGCTGGAGAACACGTTCCGCATGATCAACATTGGTCTAGTCAATGAGATGGCCCTGATGTGCGACGGCATGGGAATCAACGTCTGGGAAGTCATCGACGCCGCTGCCACCAAGCCCTTTGGCTTCATGCCCTTTTATCCAGGGCCCGGCCTCGGTGGACACTGCATTCCCATCGATCCCTTCTATCTATCCTGGAAGACCAAGCAGTCCGGCATCGAGGCGCGCTTCATCGATCTTGCCGGATATATTAACGGCAACATGCCGCATTTTGTGGTCGGCAAGGTGCAGCAGGCGCTCAACAACCACGGCAAGCCGGTCAAGGGCTCACGCATCCATGTTCTCGGAGTGGCTTACAAGCGCAACATAGACGATATGCGCGAGTCTCCCGCACTCGACGTGATTCTCTTGTTGAAGAAGCTCGGCGCGGAAGTCACCTATAGCGACCCCTATGTTCCCAAGCTCAAACTCGACGGTATCGACCTTGCTTCGCAGGATGCACTTGCCTCGGCGAAGCACGCCGACTGTTGCGTCGTGATTACCGACCACTCGAATTTCGATTACAGAGCCTTGCTCGACGCCGCGAACCTGATCGTCGACACGCGCAACGCCTTGCGCGGCTTCGAGTCTGACAAGATCGTGCGGCTGTAGTTCGTCATGAACAACGCGACAGGTTGTCTCTTCAGAACGGCAATCGCATGGTCAGAATCCAGCCATGGTTGTAGGCATGAAAGTACGTAGGCAATTTGCACCCCGGTTCCCACCGTCGCCCCCAGCCTGTGCCAGATAGGAAATTTGCCGAAGACGACACCCCTAATCGACATCTCCTCTTTTTTCTTTTACAAATCGGAAATACCTTATCGAAGACTGCAGTGGCGTCGGGGTCCTGGAGAGCAGGACGTGGGTATACTCGTGACTACCGCCAACAACCGATTCCGGCGTTCAATCGATGGATAGGGTCTTTAGTAATTTCGGCCTCCCAAAATACCCGGTCGCTCGCCCATTTCCGCACAGCATTTGCCAAGCGCGGACACGAAACGCCGGTTTTGAATTAATTAAACTGGTTCAAAACCAACGGCTTAAGATTGGTGTTACGGATGCTTCCGGTCTAGTGCAGCTTTCTGCCGACTGGAGATAAAGTGGCCAACATTGAGCGCAAACGTGAAGTCGTTGCAGGGCAATTTGGCGAGGAAGAGTTTCGACGCAAACTGGCTCAGGGGTGGAAACCGATCGTCATCGAGTGGGAGCGCCAACTGGCTCCCCAGGCGGGCACTGCCACCACAGCGCCGCCCGAGGTTCCCTACGGTCTGCGCGTCTCCGGTGACTGCGCACATCTGGAAGCGGACCCCCACGAGCGAGAGGTGCTGTTCCAGATCATGGAGCTGACGATCCAGGACGGCCCCTACTCCGGCATTGCCGCCGAGCTGAATCGACGCGGCTTCCGGCGCCGTGACGGCAGCCTGTGGACTCCTATCTCCGTCTTCCAGATGTTGCCGCGGCTCATCGAAGCTGGACCAGGTATTCTCAGCAGTGACGAGTGGCGCCTGCGCCGCCAGAGGCTGAAATCCCCCACTCCATAGCTGACCGTTCAGCGTGCAGGCATTTTGCTCCGCGAAAAATCGGCAGTTTGTGACTAAGAGTTGACATCTTGGCCGCCATTTGGGAGTACTATTTTCCTCACCGGCAGCAGCTTCGTTTGGGGGTGGCCGATGCGGGGCGCGATAAGGTTCGCATTCTGGAGTCTATCGATAACAACGCTAGTCTGCTCAGTCGCCATAGCCCAACGAACCGGTAGCAACAGCGGCGCCCGTGCTATGACGCCCGCCCGAGCTGCGAGTCGAGTCAACACCACAACGCCGGGCATACAGTCCCCAATCTTTTACAGTGGGAAGGTGCTGCTCGATACCGGTACCCCGCCTCCGAATCCTGTGGCGGTCATTCGGAGTTGTGCCGGTCTCAACCGTCGAGAAACGTTTACCGCACCGGATGGATCTTTCTCATTCATGCTCGGTGAACGCTTTCGGGATACAACACCGGACGCATCGGACGACACACGATTCAGTTCGGAAAACAATGCAGTTACCCGAAACGCGATGGCTGCGAGCGGCCTTACGAACCCCAATTCCTTCATTTCCGACTGCGAGCTGCGTGCTGACTTGCCGGGATACTCGTCTACGACCATACGTCTCGATCCCTCCATGAACAACTCGACTGTGGGCATCATCATGCTGCACAACCGGGCCAAGAAGGCCGAAGGGATGGTGACCGCAGCCAGCCTCGAAGTTCCGGCCAAGGCCCGCAAGGAATACGAAAAGGGAAGCGAGCAGTTGGAGAAGGGAAATCTGCTCGAAGCGGAGAAAACTCTCCACAAAGCCATCGACGAGTACCCGAAGTTTGCCGAAGCCTGGAACCGGCTGGGTGACCTGGAGCAGCGGCGAAACAACCCCGATGCGGCTGAGAAGGATTATCAGGAGGCCATCTCCGCCGATCCCAATTTGCCGCTGCCTTACTTGCGCATGGCCTTTTTGCAAGCCACGGCGAAAAATTGGGAAGACACCCGTAGACTTACCGTGAAACTGATTTCCCTCGATCCTACTGACTTCCCGCTGGCCTATTATTACAACTCGGTGGCAGAGTTTAATCTGCAACATTTGGATAAAGCCGAGAGCATGGCGTTGCGTGCCGAGAGTATGGACAAGCAGCACTCTGAGCCCCGGGTCCAGCTACTGTTGGCGACCATCTGCACTGCCAAGGGCGCCTACTCTGCCGCCGCCGATCACTATCGTACTTATCTGGCACTCGTTCCGAATGGGCCGCTTACTGAGCGCATAAAGACCGATATGGCCAAGATGGAAGAGTTGGCCAAGTCTCAGACACCACAGCCGCCGGCTAACAAGTAGCGCAACCACAGAGTCAACACTCAATTCCATCCAGGCTCTCTGCCTCATGGCGGCGCCACACGATTCAGGGCTATGATGTGATGTCCTTACTCGAAGCCTTGATCGGACGATGACTTCGCCCACCTTTGACCCCGGCAGCATTCCCATCAGTGCACGCCTGGTAGCTGATGAATTCCGTAACAGGTACGGAACTCACCCATTGGTGTTCTTCGCGCCGGGACGAGTGAACCTCATCGGCGAGCACACCGACTACAACGACGGATTCGTGATGCCCTGCGCTCTCGCCTTTCGCACTTATGTTGCAGTTGGCGCACGCAGAGACAGCATTCTGAACGTGTTTTCATTTGACCTCGGTGATACTTCGACGATCGACTTGAATAACCCGGGATCAGGTCCGACGGGTCACTGGACAGACTACGTGCGAGGCGTGGCTGCCGTCCTTCGGTCGCGCGGGATAGATTTACGGGGGGCGAAGTTGATCATCAAGGGCGACGTGCCGATAGGTGCGGGCCTGAGTTCCTCGGCCGCGATCGAGGTAGCCACGGCTCTCGCGCTGTTGGGCGTTTCCGGGACTTCCCTAGAACGGCGTGAGATTGCTGAAATCTGCCAACGTGCCGAACACGAATACGCCGGGACCAAGTGTGGCATTATGGACCAGTTCATCGCCTGCTTTGGAAGCAAGGACCATGCGCTTCTGCTGGATTGCTGCAGCCTCGAATCAGAGCCGTTGCCGTTGCCCGAGCAAGTTCGGATTGTGATTTGCAACACAATGGTGAAACATGAATTGGCAGGCGGCGAATACAACAAACGCCGTGCGGATTGCGAGGCCGGTGTACGTATCCTGCGGCAAAGCCTTCCCCATATACGCGCCTTGCGAGACATTGATGCTTCGGAACTGAATCAGTTTGCCTCAGCCATGCCGGAGCGAATCTTCAGACGCTGCCGCCACGTGGTTACGGAGAACGCACGGGTGCTCGAATCGGCTGAAGCTTTGAAGCAGCACAACCTCAAACGCTTTGGAGAATTGATGCACTCATCCCACGTCAGTCTTAGAGATGATTACGAAGTGAGTTGCCGCGAACTCGACATCATGGTGGAGTCGGCCAGCCAATGCACAGGTGTTTGGGGTGCTCGCATGACCGGAGGCGGATTCGGTGGCAGCACTGTGAATCTGGTGGAGGCTGATGCTCTGGCTGCGTTTCAAACTGAGGTTTCGCAGAAGTATCAAGCAGGGACCGGGATCGAGCCGGCAATCTATGTATGCAGCGCCGCTGAAGGCGCGGGCGAAATTCTCCTGGCGACAACATGATCGATCTCGGCCCGCTTCGCGAAGTACCTCATCGCCGCTGGAACCCGCTTACCCGCGACTGGGTCTTGGTTTCGCCCCATCGCGCGCTCAGACCATGGCAAGGACAGACTGAGCCACAGCCCGAAGAGCGGCCTATTCGCTACGATCCCCTCTGCTATCTCTGCCCCGGAAATCAGCGTGCGGGAGGAGTGAGAAATCCCAATTACGGATCGACCTTCGTCTTTGACAATGATTTCGCTGCCCTGAAGCCCGGTGTTGGGTCGGTTCATCTCCAGGATAGCGTCAGCGAAATCGTCGTTGCCGATTCGGAGGCTGGCATCTGCCGCGTCGTCTGCTTCTCACCGCGACACGATCTGACTCTGGCCGACATGGACCTCGGCACGATTCGGGCCGTAGTCGACCTATGGGCTGACCAGTACAGAGAGCTTGGCTCAATGCCCGACATCAATCATGTCGAGATCTTCGAAAACCGCGGCGAGATGATGGGCGCCAGTAACCTGCATCCCCACGGACAGATTTGGGCCAACCAAGCAGTCCCCAACGAACCGCGCAAGGAACAGGCTTCGCTGCTGGAGTACCGGGAACGTCGGCGGGGCTGTCTCCTGTGTGATTACCTTGAACTGGAGCGTTCTGCCGGCGAACGTCTGGTTTGCGAAAATGCCCAATTCGTTGCCCTGGTGCCGTTCTGGGCAGTTTGGCCATTTGAGCTGTTGGTCGGTAGTAAGAACCACGTCGCCGACATCGCTTCCCTTGATAACGACAGCCGGGCGGGATTGGCTGACATTCTCAAGCGCATCACAACCCGCTACAACAATCTCTTTCAAACCGCGTTTCCCTACACCATGGGATTTCATCAGCAGCCGACCGATGGTGTGCAGCATCCCGAATGGCACCTGCACGCGCACTACTATCCACCTCTGTTGCGTTCTGCGACGATCAAGAAATTCATGGTGGGATACGAGATGTTAGCAGCCCCGCAGCGCGACATTACGCCAGAGTCGGCTGCCGAGCGCCTTCGGAGTGTGCCGGAGCGTCAGTACCGTAGCCCGGATTCCAACCACGTCTGAGGATGGCAGCCATTATGCGCTTGCAAGTAAGTTCGCTGTCGGCTGCAACAATAGGCGCCTCCGTGCCGTCGTAGCCTGTTCGAATGCATACGCCAGCTTAATTAGCTTTGGCTCGCTCCAGGCTCAGCCAAAGAAGGAAATTCCTATCGGCAGCCCAAAAATCAATCCCATGGGCACCGTTGATGTTGGGATATCCAACAACCGCTGCCAGGCTCGAACTTCCTGCGACGGAGTGGCCCCATTCAGCTGGGTTCGTACTCCTAGCCGGAGATTCAGTTGGCGCAATCAGCGCATCGAGTTTGAACTTATCCAGCGCTGCATCGATTCCCACTTTTCGCTCCCCGGTCAGACCATTTCTGTTCCCCACAGGTCATGCAGATGCAGGACTCCCAGCAAGGCGCCATCTTCGTCCACAACCGGCAAGGACGTAATCTTCCGTTGCTCCATGATGTCCAGCGCGGTAATCGCGAATGCATCCGGACCGATTGTTACCGGCTTGCGCGTCATACACTGATCGGCAGTAAGGTCAAAAATGTCCTTGCCATGATGCTCCAGTAGCCGTCGCAAGTCGCCATCGCTGATCAGGCCCACCAGCTTTCCGTCATGCGTGACGGTTGTCATCCCCAGGCCCTTGCGCGACATCTCATAGATCACGCCGCTGATCGCCGTGGAAGGTGTCACGCTCGGCATCGCATCTCCCCGATGCATCAGCGCTGAAGCGCGGCTTAGCCGCTTTCCCAGCTTTCCGCCGGGATGCAGGTTGGCAAAATCCTCTGCTTTGAACCCGCGCTTTTCCGACAGAGCCACAGCCAGGGCATCTCCCAATGCGAGCATGGTGGTCGTCGAAGCGGTCGGAGAGAGCCCGAACGAACATGCTTCGGACGCAACCGAACAGTCCAACGTGACATCGGCTGCCTGCGACAACGTTGAGCGTCTCCGTTCGGCTGCTTTCGGCGAGTAGAGATCGTCGCATGTGATGCTAACCAGACGGATCCCAAGCCGCTTCACGGTAGCCAATAGCTGAAGGATCTCCGCCGTTTCTCCACTGGCCGACATCGCCAAAACCACGTCGCCACGAACGATCATGCCGAGGTCCCCATGCATCGCTTCTGCCGGGTGCAAGTAGAGAGCAGGTGTACCCGTGGAGCTTAGCGTGGCAGCCACTTTGCGTGCGATCAGTCCGCTTTTGCCCATGCCGGTCACTACCACCCGGCCTGCACATCCAAAAAGCAAATCGACGGCGCGTTCGAAGTCTCGCGCCATGGGGCCGGCAATTCGGTCTGCCAGCGCGCGCAGGGCATCGGCTTCGATGCGAACGACATTCTCAGCTGTCTTGATCATGAAATATTGTGCGTGTCGCTTTCAAGGTTGGGGTGTAAAGGTAGGGGTCGGGATAACCAATCCGCGAGCATTAAACACCAGCGTTCCCTCGGAATTCGGACCGCCAGCTAACGCAATGTGCTGCCCGTTGAAAGAGATATCGACAGCCCCAGCATTGCCCGTCCAGAAGACAACCTGCCTCGTGGCGTGGACCGTCTTCACATCTGGAGGACTGATGATGCCCCTCACGGTGATTTTGCCATCCGACTTGATCGAAACCCAGGCGCGGTCCTTCGCGCGCACGCTGACCTCGAAGGACTGTGTGTAAGCAGCACCAGCTCCCTCGGTCGCTGATACTGAATTCGGCGTGGTCACCGCCGCAGCTTTTGTTGCGTCAGCGACTTTGTTTGGACCAACCAGAGTTGTGGTATCGGTGGCAGGTTTTGAAGCTTCGGCAGCAGTTGTCGTATTCTTCGCCTCCGGATTCGTACCCACCCCAGGATTCACACCAGAATTTGTCAGAGAGTCCTTTGGCGACGTACTCACGGCTGGCGGGCTTGCCGGCGTCGCTTTTTTCTGAACGGATGGCGCGTTAGCGACCGGAGTGTTTCCCGGCGATGGTGCAGCGGTTTCGCTCTTTGTGGCAGGCGGTTGGCCTACGTCCGCAGCCGCTTCGCTCCGACTCGCGCGTGCGTTAAGCCGCTCCTGATAGACCTTCCAGCCAGCCCAACCTGCCGCTACGACAACGAGCAGGATCAGGACCGGAATAAGCGGGAAGCGAGGGGCACCTGAATGTCCTAAATTCTCGCCCCCGCGTTCCATACGAGAAGCATTCTGCTCGGCAATCAGCCGGGGATCTGGACCGGATTCCCCTGCAGCCTGCAAGTAATCGGCGACTGCTTCCTCTTCGTTCAGTCCCAGGTACTTGGCGTAAGCGCGTACGAACCCCTTGTTGAAGATGCCGCCGGGAAGCAGTTCGAAGTGCTCCTCTTCCAGCGCGCGCAACAGCCTTGTTCCAATTTTGGTGGCTGCGGCGATGTTCTCCAGCGAAATGCCGCGCATTTCGCGCTCCCGCCGCAGCCGCTCGCCAAACGATCCTGCCATTCCGTCGTCCTTGGTTAGAAGGTCACAACCATTGCTGCGATCATGTTGCAACCAAAGGCCAAGCCACCGCAAGGTATCCCAGCGCCGATCGTCCTATAGGATAAACCACTGTTTTCCTGTAACATAGAGTTCGTTTTTATGTCTGCCTAAGAATCCTCCAGCCGGCTTCGTCGCTGCGGCGCGCCGGATCTAAGCCCGAACGGCAGAGTTAAATTACTTCAGGTCATCCAAATTGGCGCCTGGTACGGAAAATGATCGGCAGCTGTATGAGTTGAAGATCTTCCATGATGTCGCCAAGGCGCTCACTTCAACTCTGGATCTCGACACCATCCTGCAGACCATCATGGAGAAGATGGCGGCTTACTTCGAGCCGGCAACCTGGTCGCTGGTGATGATCGACGAGTCGAGCCAGGAACCCTATTACGCGGCCTCGGTGGGGAGGGGCGCAGAAAGTCTGGGCCAGCTACGCCTCTCCGACGGATCGACCCTCGTCGATTGGGTAATTCGTAATGGCGAGCCGCTCGTCATCGAGAACGTCAATGCGGATCCAGCGGTTGATCCCGATAGCCGCCAAACATGGTTGGACGGCAGCTGTCCAGTTGTCTGCATGCCGGTTAAAACCGCTGGCAAAATTCTGGGTGTCATCGAGCTGGTAAATATCGACATGGAGGTTTATACCCGCAGCCAGATGCTGCTGCAGACTCTCGCCGACTACGCCGCCATCGCCATCGAGAATGCCCGCGCGGTAGGACGCATCCAGGAACTCAGCATTACCGATGACTGCACCGGGCTCTACAACGCGCGCCATCTCTTCACCATGATTGCCGAGGAGCTGCACCGTTCCGCGCGTTTCGGTTACGAATTTACGCTGCTGTTTCTCGACCTCGATCATTTCAAGCGGGTCAATGATCAGTACGGACACATCGTGGGAAGCAGGCTGTTGGCCGAGGTAGGCGATTGCCTGCGCGAGAGTCTGCGCTTAGTCGATGCCGCTTTCCGCTACGGCGGCGACGAGTTCGCAATCCTGTTGCCGCAGACCTCCGGAGAAGCCGGTCTGCGCGTGGCTCGCCGCATTGCGAAAGTATTTCATGAGCGACTTTGGCTTCCGCAAGAGGCGTTTGGACTTCAAGTCCGTGCCAGCATCGGCATCGCTACGTATCCGACCGACGGAACAACTCCGCAGATTATCGTGCAGCACGCCGACGACATGATGTATGCAGTGAAGCAAGCTGGCCGTGACAACATCGCTGTTTCCGGAGTGGGAATTGTGGGACTGGACGAGGACTAGAGCGGTTAAGAATTACTCTATCCCGATATTACTGCTAGAGCCGAGCTTCTGCTCGGCGTTCCGGAGCTTCTTTTAAGTCAAAGTCGGGTTCACTCATTGTGGGGACGCTGTACCGGAACTCGGAACCGCCCCGCCAGGTGTCCGGATTTGGAGGGGCTTGCGGGTTCACGCCGAAATCCCACACATACAGATTCAGTTCCTCGGGACCTAACATCTCAACTACCGCATATTCGCCCGGCGGCAGGGCCTGTGCTGGCGTGACTTTCAACCACTCGCCGATTCCGACCTTCTCAACATTGGTCGTGATGTAATTACCTTGCTCCGACGCTTTCCCGGTGAAGCTGACCTTTAGGTTGCCGACCACCCTGACGTCCTTCTTGATATCGGCCCGCACAATGCGGAACCTGCCGTTCACCGCTACATCATTCATCGCACCTTCATCGATGTCGACATAAATCACCGGCGTGGTTAGGTGCGACTGAATCCTCGCGTGCGGGCCCCGGAGTTCAAACGAATGCTTGGAGGATCCAATGGGGATGGCTGAGCGCAAAACGTTCTTCTTGTTTGAACCTGGATTGAGTTCGCTGCCATTCTGCAAGATTTCCGCCAACTCAGGCTTGCCGTTGAGTTGGTCGAGCAGAAAAACTCCGCCCGTTCCCGGAAGCCGCAACCCCGGCAGTATCTCCGGTGAGTTCGCCTCTTCTCGTTCGCGTTCTTCCCGCTCTTCGCTCGTCTCCACGTGAGGCCGGAGCTTGCCACTACTGAGCTCGGCTTCATATTTCTTCGTAGCCTCCCAGTCCACCAGTGAGATGGGAAGGTCCTCCCAGTCGTAACGCTCTGCGCTGAGATAGTGGACGCGATCGCCCTGAATTTCGTACTTGGTTACCATCTGGAACGATCCGTCTTTCAAAATAAGCCGCTTCGTTTGTTGCTGTGGACTTATGCCAGTTGATGTTTGGGCTAAAGATGAATGCAGCAATGCCACCCAAATCGCAACGCCCAGCGTTAAACTAAGGACAAAACGCATCATCAGCCCTAGTTTAGACCTTCTTACGCCTGGCGAATGTGTTCTGCCTGCCAGCACCGACCCGAGCTATAGCCTCACCATCTACAACACCGCAGCCGGTGCGCATGGAATGATGGTCGGCTTTGTCTGGTGGTCGATAGCGATGGTGCTTGCGGCAACCTACTTCATCTTCATCTACCGGATGTTCCGCGGGAAGGTGCGTGTCAAAGAAGGAGCCGGCGGTCACGGATACTGACGTACACCCATATAGTCGGGGCGCCCCATCCTTTCCCTTCTTTTGAGAAAGGGGGGATCGTTTTTCGTCACTCGATCACGGTCCCGCTCTTCGCCCGTCTCACAACAAGATATTTTCACGCACTTGGGCCTTCGGCCCCATTTCAACGATAATTGCCCACTTGGCTCAGTTTGCAATTTATCGGGAGTTCAACGCCATGAAACTCGCTCGTCTGGCAGCGGTCTGTATGCTTTCGTGCGCGACTTTCGCGCAGACCGGCAGCCCGTCCCAAACGCTTTCTCCGCCGCCTACTCGAACTGACAATGTTCAGGAGGTCCTAAACGGTGTTACGATCACGGATCCTTATCGCTGGTTGGAAGACCAGAACAGCCCCGAGACGCGGGCCTGGATCGACGCGCAGAACGCCTACACACATGCTTTGCTCGACCAGTGGTCTGGGCGCACAGCCCTCGAGAAGCGCCTCGAGGAACTGAACAAGGTCGAGAGCATTCGTGCTCCCATCGAGCGCAACGGGAGGTTCTTTTATCGCAGGCGCACCCCTGACCAGGAGCAGTATGTCATCTACATGCGCGAGGGCGTCTCCGGCAAAGACCAGGTACTCCTCAATCCTGACTCGATGAGTGCCGACCACTCGACCAGCGTCGAGATTGCCGATGTCTCCAACCAGGGCAAGCTGATGGCATACATGATTCGTACCGGCGGCAGGGACGAATCCGAAGTGCGCGTCATGAACGTCGATACTCGCCAGGACCTTCCTGACCGTCTTCCCGACGCAGTCTACTTCGACTTCTCCTTCCTGCCTGACAGCAGCGGCTTTTATTACGCTACGATGGCCGCCGATGGCCCGCGCGTGCGCTTTCACAAAATGGGAACTGAAGCCACCAAAGACGCAGACATCTTCGGCAAGGGTTACACCAAGGAAGCCATCATAGTCGGCGACGCCACTCTCGACGGTCACTACTTAGTGATTCAAGTCTTGCACGGTTCATCCGCCGACAAAACCGAAATCTGGCTGCAGAACCTCGTGCAGAAGAGCCCCATCGTTCCGCTGGTGAAAGACATCGATGCCCGCTTCTTCGCCTTCCCCGGCGGCGAGCACCTGTTCCTGCAAACCAATTGGAAGGCTCCCAACGGACGCGTGCTCGCCGTGGACCTCGCCAACCCTGCACAGGAAAGCTGGCGCGAAGTCATCCCGGAAAACGATTCCGCTATTGAAAGCGTCACGCTAGGCGGAGGAAAGATCATCGTCGGTTACGTCAAGAATGCTAGCTCGGTAGTGAGGGTCTTCAGTGCTGATGGTAAGCCTGCAGGGCAAGTCAACTTTCCCGCACTTGGCTCCACGGACGAGATTCAAGCCCGCTGGGACCAGAACGATGCTTTCCTGCGTTTTTCATCCTTCGCCATTCCGCAGAGCATCTTCCGCTACCAGATATCTTCCGGCCAGCAATCCGTGTGGGCTGAACCAAAGGTCCCGGTTGACAGCACCAACATTCAAGTTGACCAGGTGTGGGTCACCTCCAAAGACGGCACGATGGTTCCCATCTTCCTAGTTCATGGCAAGGGACTGAAGCTCGACAGCAATCGTCCAACTGTATTGACCGGCTACGGTGGCTTCACCGTGAGCAACACGCCGCACTTCTCGTCGTCGGCCATCATCTTTGCCGAGCGGGGTGGAGTCTACGCGCTGGCCAATTTGCGCGGCGGCGGCGAGTTTGGCGAGGCTTGGCATAAGAGCGGCATGCTCGCCAACAAGCAGAATGTGTTTGACGATTTCATCGCCGCGTCTGAATGGCTCATCCAGAACAAGTACACCCAGCCGGCAAAGCTCTCCATTCTCGGTGGCAGTAATGGGGGCTTGCTGGTTGGAGCGGCCCTCACTCAGCGACCCGATCTGTACCGTGCGGTGGTCTGCTGGCACCCGCTGCTTGACATGCTCCGCTACGACAGATTCATGGAAGCCCAGTTCTGGGTTTCCGAGTACGGCTCGGCAACCAATCCCGAGCAGTTCAAGTGGCTGTACGCCTATTCTCCCTACCAGCACGTGAAGCCAGGCGTGAAATATCCGGCTGTTCTGTTGATGAGCGGCGACGGTGACACACGCGTGGCGCCTTTACACGCTCGCAAAATGGCCGCTGAGCTGCAGGCCGATACGGCTTCTGACCGGCCGATTCTGCTGCGATACGAATTGAAGGCAGGTCACTCCGCCGGACGCAGCGTATCGCAGACCGTCGGGGACCTGACCGACCAGCTCGGTTTTCTGCTGTGGCAGATGGGCCAGTAATTGCTCCGTATCAACGGACGACTTCGCCACCGTGGCGGGCGCAACAACCCTGGTTCACGAATGTTTTGTCTCAGAGCATGACCAAGGTCGTGCCCTGAGACGTTCTCACAAATTGCCGTAAGTGCCGCAGGGCCATCCTTGTCGCCCGCATTTTGGGCAGATAGCGGTGGGACAAACATCCGCGAAGACTGAATTGGTGGGCCCTAGTCAACCGGAAGCAAAGAGCAAAAGGCCGCGAGTGTAGGCCCGGGATGAACTTCGCCTGTCCGCTATGCACTATCGACTCAGGGATGGCCGTTCAACCCTATAATGCTCCGATGAAGAAGGACTGGACCACAAAGCTCATCCACTCGGATGCGAGGGTTCCCAAGGGCTTTCAGTCGCTGGCGACGCCCACCTATCGCGGCTCGACCACATTGTTTTCCGATGCTGCGAAGGTTGACGACAACTGGAACCAGTACAAAGTAGGCTACACGTACGGCCTTTACGGCACTCCCACCACTTTGGAGCTGGCCGGAAAGGTTTGCGAACTGGAAGGCGGCTTCCGGACGCTGATCACTCCCGGCGGCCAGTGCGCCATCCCTACCATCGACTTCGCCTTCCTCAAGGCCGGAGACCACATCCTTGTGCCCGAGAGCGTATATGGGCCAAACCGCAAGTTCTGCCGCCTGGTGCTTAAACGATTCGGGGTCGAAACGACCTTCTATCAGCCGACCATCGGCCGCGAAATCGAATCGCTGTTCAAGCCCAACTCCCGTATGGTGTGGTGCGAGAGCCCCGGGTCAATCACCATGGAGGTGCAGGACGTTACTGCCATCGCCGAAGTCGCCCACGCGCACGGCACTCTAGTAGCCGTCGATAACACGTGGTCGGCAGGCGTTCTGTTCGATGCGCTGGCGCATGGCGCCGACATCACCATGCAAGCGGTGACGAAGTACATCGGCGGGCACAGCGATCTGCTGCTGGGCTCAATCACCGTAAAGACCGAGGAATTGTGGAACAAGCTCGGTGAACATCACCAGGTGTTTGGGACGGCCGCTTCGCCGGACGATTGCTCCCTTGCGCTCCGCGGTATGAAGACAATGGCCGTGCGATTAAAGGCCATCGAAGCCTCGGCATTGCGTATCGCGAAATGGCTCAGTGAAGGGCCGGAGGTCGAACGAGTTTTGCATCCTGCGCTGCCGTCGTGCCCGGGACATGAGTTCTGGAAGCGCGATTTTACCGGTTCCTCGGGCCTGTTTTCGATTGTCTTCAAGCCAGAAATCGCGAAAGAGAAAGTGATGGCTTTCGTGAACGCGCTAGAGCTGTTTGAGATCGGCTATAGCTGGGGCGGCGTAGCCAGCCTTGCGGTGGCCTATGATTTCACGGGATTCAAGGGGCGTCCTTCATACGGTCACCGCATCGTGCGGCTCCATATCGGGTTGGAGAAGACCGAGGACCTGATCGCGGATCTCGAACAGGCGTTGCAACAACTCCGCTAAGAATTGCGATTACCCCGAAGTGGGGAACCTGTTGTAAGCTTCCCGCGCCACTTGCGGAGGTGAACCATGGCAGTCTGGGGATTCTACGTCGATTCGTACTGGGTTTATTCAGAAAACGAAACCGCCAGTTATACGGACGACTTCAATTTCTCCCCAAACAACGTGTATGCCACGGCGATGCTCACTGGCGTCCTGGTGGCCAACAACAGTTTTCTGTTCTAGGGAATTCTCGAGTACCAGAAACGCGATCCGAACACTGGCCAGGAACAGGTGGTTCCGGTAGGCACGACGAACGAGAGCTTTGGATTGGCGGAAGTTATCATCGACAACAATGTGGACCGAGTGACTTTCGCGCTAGCGGTTTGGGAGACGGGAGGCGGCGATTTCGGCGCACGTGCTGACGCCGTACACCAGGTCTGGTTCTACGACTGAGGAGGATCGAAACAATGTCTGGAATCATGAACGGTAAGCCGATCGAGCCCAAGATCTATATGGCTGTGCTCTACGATCCACACACGGGCCGCATCGCCCATTGCCATCGAGTGGTGCAATTCGACAGCAAGAAGAAGGTAACTGAGGCGCACGTCGAGGGCCGGCTCCGCGAAATGGCCACACGTCACGGCTGGGGATGTCTCTAAGTTGAAGACATTGCACGTGGATCCCTCGAAGCTGGAGCGGGGCATGCGGTACAAGGTTGATCTCCAGAAAAGGACGTCGCTTGCGTCGCCGCCGCAACCTATGCCGCACGGCGACGACCCGCTGCGGTTGAAATTCTGATCAGTTATTTGCCGGTGCCAGCCTTCTTGAGAATTTCTTCCGCGAAGAAGTTTTCAACTTTGGCCTCGTCGCGAATGACTTCGTAGTAGGCAGCCTTCAGCAGTTGCTCCTGGCGATCTCGCAACTGCTCGCGAACAGCCTGTTGCACGCGCGGATCTTTCAGCTCGCGCTGGCCCGCAGCTTCTTTGCTGATCAGCTTTACGACGCGAAAGCCGAAGATTTGATGGCTGTTAGGGTCGGCCACAATTAACACTGGAGAATATTGTCCCGGCTTTAGCTTGTTGATGGCTTCAAACGCAGGCCTGTCGCCTTTGAGGGAAGACTCCGGAACGAAGCCCAGCTCGCCGCCGTTCTGCGCGGTCTCCGGCTGCTCGGAGAGCGCCATTGCCACGGACGCGAAGTCTTCTCCGCTGTCGAGACGGTTCACGATGACCTGAATCTTCTTCTTCGCGTCCGCCTCGTTCTGCGCTTTGCCCGCGACGTTCGGCGCCTGCGGATTGGGCTGCGTAGTCACCAGGATCTGCGCAAGGTGATATTGCGGCTCGATGAGGTTGAACTCCGATTTGTGCTGGTTGTAGTAAGCCGTGATGTCCTGGTCGGAGATGTTGATCTTCGAGGTGATTTCCTTGTTCAGCACCTTGTCGACAGTGATGGAGCGGCGCAGGTCGGCCTTGAAATCGGCAAGGGTGATATTGCGCGTCGCCAAACGCTTGTCGAAGTCCTCCTGGCTGAATGGCGCCTTGATCTCCGCCAGTTTGCTGTTGACCTCATCGTCGGTGGCCAGCAGTCCCAGCTTCTCGGCACGTTGCATCAGGATTTCGTTATCGATGAGCTGCTTGAGGATGTTCAAGCGAAGCGTGTCAGCCTGTTCATCCGTGGGCTTCTGCGGAGCGTCCGCGGTCTGGTTGTTGAAGTACTTGCCGACTTCTGTGCCAGTAATCTTGCGGCCGTTCACGGTGGCCATAACGCCGGTATTGTCTTTACTGGTTTTGCAAGCGGCGCTGAACAACAGCAGGATGAGCATGCCTGCCAAAGTGGCTGTAATCGCGGCGCTCGGTCCGCGCTTCCGGTCCGATCTCAATCCTTGCTCCTCACTGTGGGCGCAGGCACACGCGCCGGTTTCGGTCCGAACCAAATCGTGCCAAGGAATGCTTGCGCGGGCCCTACTTGCTTGTGGTTTCCTGCTTCTGCTTTGCCGACGTTGGCAATGGCGCCGGTGGTTGCACCCCTGCCGCCAGCAGTTGCGCATCCAACACGGCGCGAACCTCGTCGGCATCCACTGCACCTTCCAGCTTCTGCCCATTGATGAATAGGGTTGGCGTGGCGTTGAGGCCCAGTGATTCGCCTTCTGCCATGGAAGACTTCAGCTGCTGGTCGGGCTGGCCCTTGATACAGGCCTGCAGGCGGTTCATATCGACCCCATGTTTCTTACCCAAATCGATCGCGATGCGGTCAAGCTCGCTCGTGGCCTTCTGTAAATCCTGCCCGCTGCCGATGGCTTTCTGATTGGCATGAACATAGTCGGCGAACTCCCAATAGGCAGTGCCATTCTCAATGGCGAGGCAATTGGCGTTATTTGCGGAATGCGGCGCCCAGGGATGCATCGAGAGCGGGAAATCCTTGTACACGATCTTGATGCGATCGCCGTACTGAGGAAGGATCTCCGTCATCAGGGTGGCGTGCAGCCGAGAGCAGAACGGGCACTGGAGATCGTCGTAATTGACCACCGTGACCTTAGCGTTGGGATTGCCGCGCACCGGCCGGTCCTTCACGTCGATCTTGTTCATGCGCTCGGCATAGATGTCTTTGGTAAGGTCCATCCGGGTAACCTTGGCTAGGGTTTTGCCATCCTGGGAAAGCAGGAAGTCAACTCTTTGCTCGCGGCCGCCGCTGCCCGTCAGCGTGATCGTCACGGTATCGAATGTCGGGAAATCGCTGGGCCTGCGCAGTCCCACATCGACTTTCACGTCGGCAGGAAGGTCATACTGCGCCTGAATCTGGCGCTGAATTTTTGCCTTCAGGTCGGGAGCAACCGCCGTTCCCGACACCGCGCTTTGGGCTTGTGGCTGGCCCTGCTGCGCCTTAGGGGAATCAGATTGAGCCGAGCATCCGGCGCACACTAACAGCAAAAGAAAAGCTATACGTTTCATCAGAAGAATACAGACCACCTTTGCGTTCAGCCTGAAATTTCGATTATCTCATGCGGAGTTGCTCTCAGCTACGCGGCCTGAGCTGTCGTTCAGAATGTCCGAATTCGGGCACTGGCGGTTAAGAGCGAACGTGAATTGCTATCGATACTGGCCGCCCAGAGTCAATAAATCGTTGGGGCTGAACCAAATCCGCTCTGGCCCCGTATGTGCTCGGTAAGAAGAGAGGAATCTGAAACATGCAGGACCTTCGCCTCGCGCTGAGGCAGCTACTCAAGTCGCCCAGTTTCACTCTGACTGTTGTCCTGACGATCGCGCTGGGAATTGGCGCAAACACCGCCATTTTCACGCTGGTGCATGCCATCCTTTTGAAATCGTTGCCGGTAACTGATCCCAACACACTCTTCCGCATCGGCGACAAGGACGATTGCTGCGTGAATGGCGGGTTTCTAGACGACGATGGCGATTTTGACCTGTTCTCCTACGAGTTGTACAAGCACTTGCGCGACACCTCGCCGGAGTTTGAGCAACTTGCCGCCATGCAGTCAGGCGAAAACATGATGACAGTGCGGCGGGGATCGGAGCCGGCGAAGTCGTTACGCAGCCAGTATGTCTCCGGTAATTTCTTTACGACCTTTGGGATCGGCCCGTTTATCGGGCGCGTGTTGTCGATGAATGACGACCGGCCCAGTGCGCCGCCTGCGATGGTCCTGAGCTATCGGGCGTGGCAGGCTGAGTACGGTGGCGATCCGTCGATTGTCGGTTCGACCCTCTATGTCCAAACCGAGCCCATGACAGTCGTGGGCATTGCACCACCCGGTTTTTTTGGCGACCGCCTTCGGCCGAGTCCTCCCGCTTTGTGGATTCCGCTATCCAGCGAGCCGCTCATTCATCATGACAATTCGCTGCTACCGCTGAAGGAGAGCAATTGGCTTTATGCAGTCGGGCGATTGAAAACAAGTACACCGATTCACCCGCTGGAACAGAAGATCTCCAATAATCTCCGAATTTTCCTGTCAACGGTGGATCAGTACACCCGTAACGGCGGCACGACCGTCATTCCCAAACAGCACGTCGTCTTAACGCCAGCGGGCGGAGGCATCCAGAATCTGCAAAAGGAAACCCATAAGGGCCTGTACCTCTTAATGACGATCTCGGCGTTGGTGCTGCTGGTGGCCTGCGCCAATATCGCAAATCTGCTGCTGGCTCGCGGGACTACTCGCAAAGCCGAGACCTCCATTCGCATGGCGCTCGGGGCAGCGCGCCCCCAGCTCATCGGCCAAATGCTGACCGAGAGCGTCCTGCTGGCTGTTCTCGGTGGCCTCGTGGGCTTGGCTGTCGCTTATGCGGGGACGCGGACCATCCTCTCACTGGCGTTTCCCGAAGCACCCAATTTGCCGATTCAGGCCAGCCCGTCTTTGCCGGTGCTGGGCTTCGCGTTTCTTCTCTCGCTGATCACGGGAGTCGTGTTTGGAATTGTTCCCGCCTGGATCACTTCGCACTCCGATCCAGCGGAAGCTTTGCGCGGAGCTAACCGCTCCACACGCGATCGCGGTGCGCTACCGCAAAAAGGGCTGATCGTCTTTCAGGCGGCGTTGTCGCTAGTGATGCTGGTGACTGCGGGCCTACTGACGCGGACGTTGCGCAATCTGGAACACCAGAATTTTGGGCTGCAGACTACGAATCGCTACGTGGTACACATTGATCCGGCGGGCGGGGGGTACACGGTGGAAAAGCTGCCGGCTCTCTACCAGCGATTGGAGCAGGAGTTTGGCGCGTTGCCCGGAGTAAGGAGTGTCGGCCTTGCCCTGTACAGCACGCTGGAGGGTAACAACTGGGGCGAGTGCGTTCGTTTTGAGGGGCGCCCGGAGCCGGGGCCCAATGATAAGTGCAACTCTTCGTGGGACAGAGTCAATGCGAAATTTTTTGAGACCGTAGGGCAACCGGTGATCCGCGGCCGTGGTTTTACTGATGCTGACACCGCTACAACGCAACTTGTGGCTGTGGTCAACCAGGCATTTGTGAAGAAGTTTTTCCCCAAAGAGGACCCGATGGGTCGGCACTTCGGCGTTTTTGATCACAAATATGCCAGCGCGTTCGAGATTGTCGGCATTGTGGCCGACGCCAAATATACCAATCCTCGCCGAGAGGTGCGGCCGATGTACTTCCGCCCGCTGACGCAAAAGCTGCGGGTGGAGCCGACCGATGCGAATGCGATCATGGCGGAGGGCATGTCGCTGTTCATTAATTCGATCACGCTCAATTTCAGCAATCCCCTGCAGAATGTCGATTCTGTGGTGCGCCGAACCCTGGCCGATATCGATCCGAATCTGACTATCATCGACTTGCACTCGCTCGACCAGCAGGTGGCCGACAATTTTACCCAGGAGCGGCTGATCGCCCGCCTGACGATGCTGTTTGGATTGCTGGCACTGGTGCTGGCGGCGGTAGGGCTATACGGCATCACGTCCTACGCGGTGGCTCGGCGTACCAGCGAGATCGGATTGCGAATGGCGCTAGGCGCCGACCGTAGCAAGGTGGTGCGGATGGTCATGCGTGGCGCCTTTATCCAAGTGGGCCTGGGTTTGGCAATAGGAATTCCGATTGCGCTGATCGGGGCACAATATATGGCAGATGAGCTCTATGGCGTGCGCGCTTGGGATCCGGTTAGCCTGGGGATCGCAATTGTCGTGCTAACTGTCGCGGCGGCCGTTGCAGGATTTCTTCCGGCGAGGCGTGCAGCCAGTATCGAGCCCATGCAAGCGCTGCGCATCGAGTAGGCGCGGTGGAATCAGATTTTCGAGCGGGTGAGGACGTTAACCGGCAGCGTCGCGTTCATCGAGCCGGAACGGAAGCCTTCCAGATCAAGCGTGATGTAGGTGAATCCAAGAGCCTTGAAGATGCGGGTAAACTCAGTCGCCATTTCGGCTGTGAGTGCGCGAGGTAATTCATCGCGAGCAATCTCGATGCGCACGATGTCGCCGTGATGGCGGACGCGGAGCTGGCGAAACCCTAAATTCCGCAACGCTTCTTCGCCTTTCTCGACTGCCAACAGGGCTTCTGGAGTAACCTCGCGCCCATATTCAATGCGCGAGGAGAGGCATGCTGAAGCGGGTTTGTCCCAGATCCGTAAATCAGCTGCGCGCGCCAGCTCTCGAATTTCCTGCTTCGACAATCCAGCTGCCAGCAGTGGAGCAGCAACTCCATGCTGCCGGGCCGCCCCCTGTCCCGGGCGGTGATCGCCCTGATCGTCCGTGTTCACCCCGTACGCGATGACTGAAAAGCCGTGTTCGGCGCGGAACTGTTCCATCACGGTGAACAACTCGTCCTTGCAATAGAAGCAGCGGAAGCCGTCATTTTTTCGGTACTCCGAGCGTTCCATCTCCGCGGTCTGAATGATGGCGAGAGGAATGCCCCGTTCCTGAGCAAAGGCAACAGCATCTTGCATCTGGGAGCGGGCAAGACTAGGCGAGTCGGCCAGTACGGCTAGCATGTCGTCGCCGAGCTCGCGGTAGGCTGCCCATGCCAGGAAGGCTGAGTCCACGCCGCCGGAGTAGGCGACAAGAAGGCGTCCGAGGGAGCGCAGGTGTTCCCCTAATCGTCGCGACTTGGCAGCCAGGAGGTTGCCGTCGGATTGGGCAGCACTGGACATCATTCCATTGTAGATGCCGCAGAGTGGAACAGGGCCGCTTAATAGAGTCGCTGTAACCGCTTCAAGTTACCGAAAGTTCCTACGTTGCTGAGACTGAATGCGAAACGGTATGCATTCTCGTTGCGCACCGGCCCAAGCGCCCAGCGCGCGTATTCGAAGGTGAGTCCGCAGCAGTCCCAGTTGTAGTTGGTCTGGATAGTTGCGCCTTGCAGGTAAACGTTTTTGGCATCGTAGGCGATGCCGGCAGCACCGCCGAATCCGTGCGCAGTCAGGCTGCCGTAGGTAAGCTGCACGCGGAACTGGTTGGAAATATCCGGGGCGAGCGTCTGATTAATGCTGGAAGGGATGACCTCGCCGGGCGCATGAATATAGGTTTGGCCGCCTAACAGGGAGATTTTTGAGGTGAGGCGCTGGCCCAAGAAAATTGTGCTGGCATTGACCTGATTGAATACAGGATCGTAGTCAAGCGCCCATTGCAGGCTTGTGCCGGTAGCTTCGTGGTTATACAAGAGGCGCGTAATGATAGGGGAGGCGTTGCGGGGCTGCGTGAGAAACGCGATGCCTGAAAAATCTACCGAACTGTCGAACACATTGCGTTGATTGGGAACAAGGGCCCCGCCAAAGGTCGGGGTGAAGAAGTATTTCTGCGCGATGGTCAGAGTGAAAATCTCCTTGGCCGCTCCACTCTTATCATCGCAAGCCTTTCCGGAAGCGAGCTGCTTTGCAACTTCGCTGGCTGGCGTAGCAGATGGCAGATACTTTGGTTGCAGGTAACAGTTCGCCTGTGATTTGGACTTTTTCGCGTAAATGCGATTCGTAACACCATATTCGACAGAGCTGGAGTCAGCAATAATGTCGCGGTAATCGAAGCGAATGATGTTGGCGAAATTGTTCACACCGTTTTCGTAACGATAAATTGCATAAGGCTCGATGACGTGCTTGATCACTTGGCCGAAAAGCTTGTGGTCGAAGATGCGTGCCACCGATGGCGGACGGAGTTCCATCGATGCGGAGGCTACGTTGCGATTCAAAGCCTGCGCCACGGCGATGCCTATCACGCCGGTGTTGTTCTCCGTAGGGATGAGGCGCTCGCTGTACACCGTTTCCCGCACCCCCACCTCGGGGCGGAAGGTCCAACCGCGAAAAAACGTCGGCAGCGAGATGGTGGGAAAAATGTCAAACCGACCGACGACGTTTTGCGTCTGAAAGCCCGGTTCGTGGCGGGAAACGCCCTCGCCTGCCACGTCGTAGGTGTACATGAATTTCGAGCTGCCGATAGGCTGTTCGAGCCCAGCCAATTGCAGGCTTGGGATATGGGCGATGTCAATCACATCGCCGTGCACTGTGCTTTGATAGTTCTGGTACCGGGAAATCCAAAGGCCGCCGAAATTAGCCGTCGAGCTCTTGCTCACAAATCCAGAGGAGCGCACTTCGGAGTTGATGGCTTCTGTAAAGCTCTGCCCAAAGGCAAGACGGAAGAGGTACGAGCTCAGGTAATCGACCGACACCACGCCGCGAAAACCATGCGGCAGGTACGCTGAACCGTTTGCCTTGAACTCTTCGCCGCCCTGGTTCTGGTGCGACGTCGGGTTGCCTTTTTCGTCGATGACGCCATAGTACTCAGCATGAAACTGGTACTTCCAGCCAAGGATTCGATAGCTGCCGATCTGCGCCCATCCGCGCGAAGAGAAGTAGTAGCCACCGATTTCGGCATCCGAGTTTCGGTTGATCGCCCAGTAGTACGAATCGCCGATGATGAACCCTTTTGAGTTCGACTGCCCTATGGCTGGAATAAGAAAGCCACTCTGGCGGCCAAGATTGTCTGCGGGGTGCTGTACGTAAGGGAAGTAGAAGACTGGAATCCCCGCGATCCGCAGGGTTGAGTGATACATCTTGGCGTCGCCGCCCACCTCGACTGTGGCCGTGGCGGGGTGATACTCCCACTTCGGCTTGGGTAACTGGCAGGAAGTAATGATCCCGTTGTTGACGCGGTAGAGATCGGGTCCAAGCTTGTCTACAACTTTTCCAGTAAAGAAAAACGGTGTGGACGAGCGCAAGAACATCATCTGGTTCTTTACCTGGATCCCGGTTGACCCGACTACGTCGTAAAAAGTGCCGGTATCACGGCTGATGTCATACGTTGCGTGCGTGCCTGTGAGGTGCTCGCTGTGGGTTCCGCCATCGTAGACCACGTGGCCGGTGGCGTTAACGATACCGGTGGTTGAATCGTAGGTTGCCTCATCGCAATGAATGATGTTGTTGCGGAAGCGGATTACCACGTGCCCACGAACCTTGTAAATGTCTTGAAGCTTTTCCTGCTCTTCGGCGCGGATCAGCACCTCGTTTTGGTTGAGCGCAACGTTTGCAGGTGGCGGTGGTGTACCTGACTCCTGGGCAGCCGCATTTTGCATCTGCTGTTGCACGACCTCTTCCATGACCCGCATGCCTTCATCGTTTTGGCTGGAGGGCGGAACGGTTTCAGGTTTCTGCTGCTGGGCAGGCTTCTCCGTAGTGAGTTCCTGGGAATTCGACGAAGTAGTTGTTGTTTGAGGCGATTGCGAGCCGGCCGAGTTACTGCGCAACTGGCTGGTTAACAGCACGGGTGCGAGAAACAGATGACATCCCAACACTGCCGTGATAATCAATCGAATGCGGGAGATCATCGAAAGCCGCGCGTTGCCTCACCAAGGAAGATGCAATCAGCTGTACCTTGCAACTTAGCATGTTGCGAGCAGCCGGGCCAAACGCGAAGCGCTGCCGATTATTTCACGCCGCTCTGGTGCTTCTCTAAAACCCGACTGGTTGCAGGTGGTTGCGTCGCGCGGCGGGAACGATGCGTGTTCCTTTGTCGCCATGCCTGCAGAAAGTGGGTGGCTTCGTTTCCTTAACATAGACTCCGGAGCCCGCAGGACTTGGCCCGGCGGAGAAGAAAGACACGCGCCACGACATGACGGAACAGCAGCTCTCGCAATATGACGGGGTGGCCGCTTCGACCGAACCGGCGGACCTTTGGCGAAACGAAGTGCAGGACCGACTGGCGCGCTACAAGCGCCGCCGCGGCCGCCGCATCGAAGGCGCATTCACCATGCGCTTCCCTTTTCCTGCAGAGGAAGTTCCACAGGTTACACCAGGCGAGACGGCGAGTGCCGCGTCGGCGGCGAAGCCAACCGCTGAGCCATCTAAATCCATCCCAACGACCTCAGTCGCTGAAGCCTCAGCTACCGGAGTGAGGCTATTCGAAACTGAACAGCCGGTCGTCGAACGCTCGCCTTTAGTACAGGCGCAGGCCCCTCCAGTCGAACTCGTTCTCGAAGCGCCGCCTGTGTACGAGGACGTGCTCACTCGGTTCGTCGATACCGTCTCTCGTCCGCACCCTAAACGTAAGGTGATTGCCTTCCCCAAGCATCTTTCTGTGGCGCCCGAGCCGGTATATCGGCTTGCCGACCCAGTTTTCGCGGAAGCGCCTCGCATCCTGGACGTGCCCGAAGAGTTGGAAGCGATTCCAGCCACGCCGTTCCTCGATGGAATGGGACTGGATCTGAGGGTTAATGCGACTGCTGTACAGGCGGTCCGCGAACATGAGGAGCTTCCGTGCCAGCCGGTGCGAATTCCGCAGCGACTCGCTGCGGCGGCGACTGATATGGCCATTGTTATAGCGAGCGTTGCCGTTTTTGCTGCGGTAGCCTACAAGATCCTGGAGTATCCGCAGTTGTCGAAGCCGCTGTGGTTCGGGTTGGCTGCAGCGACAGTGGTGCTGTGGAGTGCCTATCACTACCTGTTCCTGGTCCACGCTGGCAAGACGCTGGGCATGATGGCAGTGCGGCTTCGCCTGCGGGCCCTCGAAGGCGAAGCGCCCCAAAGAAAACAACGGCGGCTGCGAGTCCTGTCGATGTACTTTTCGACGCTTTCTCTGGGAATGGGACTGATGTGGGTTTTTGCCGACGTCGACGGTTTCTGCTGGCACGACCGCTTGAGCCGGACATTCCTGACACGCCAGGAATGAGCCCGCCACATTAGCTCGGTTCTCCCGCTCTTGCTACCATCGAAATGTGAGCAAGCATTCGAAGGTACGTGTCCGTTTCGCACCGTCTCCTACTGGGCAATTGCACGTCGGCAATGCCCGCACCGCACTCTACAATTGGTTATTCGCGCGCAAAACGAAGGGCACAATGATCCTGCGCATCGAAGATACTGATCTCGAGCGCAGCCAAGTCCGTTACGAGGAGCAACTTCTCGAAGACCTGAAGTGGTTTGGCATCAACTGGGACGAGGGCCCGGACGTCGGAGGTCAGTTCGCGCCCTATCGCCAAAGCGATCGTCTCGAGATCTATCGTGACCACGCCGAGCGCCTGGTAAAAGAAGGCAAGGCCTACCTGTGCTTCTGCTCGCAGGAAGAGCTGGAACGGGAGAGGGATCTGGCGATCGAGCAGCATCGCTCGCCGGTGTATTCGGGCAAGTGTCGCGGTCTTGATCCGACGGAAGCACAACGGCGCCGAGCCAACGCCGAGCCTGCCGCAATTCGACTCGCCATTCCCGAGCACCCGATTCGTTTTCACGACATCGTGCGCGGTATGGTGGAATTCTCCAATGAGGCGGTGAGCGATCCCATCATCCTGCGCTCAAGTGGCATTCCGGTTTACAACTACGTGGTCGTCGTGGACGACGGGCTGATGGAGATCACTCACGTCATTCGCGGTGACGATCATCTGTCGAATACGCCAAAACAGGTGGCGTTGTATGAGGCGTTGGGCTGGCCGGTACCGGAGTTTGCGCATTTATCCACCATTGTTGGCAGTGATGGCATGCGGTTGTCGAAGCGCCATGGTGCAACCTCGATCGCGAACTTCCGCGACATGGGTGTGCTTCCCGAGGCGCTGGCGAATTACCTGGCGCTACTTGGATGGGCTCCGAAAGGTGGCACGCGTGAGGTGTTCACGCCCGAAGAGTTGTGCAGGGAATTTACGCTGGAGCGCGTGACGCCCTCGGCAGCCATGTTCGACATGGAGAAGCTCTATTGGTTGAACCGACACTACATCAAGAAGAGCCCGCCGGAGCGTATCGAGCAGCTGGCCGAGCCGTATTTCATTAGAGCCGGGTTGCTGCCCGAGAGTCCGGATGAGCGCACGCGCGCATGGTTCGCAAAAGTCGTCGCGTTGCTGGCGCCCTCGGTGAATAAGCTGGACGAATTACCCGATCGCGCAGGGTTGATCTTCCACGTGGACGCAGCGTCCGCGCTGGCGTCGGCCGACAATGCTGAAGTGCTGGGAGGGCAGAAGGCGAATGAGGTACTTGCCACATTTGCTGAGTTAGCGGAGGCAGACAATTCGCTTATGACGCCCGAGCGATTCAAGGCCATTATGAATGAAGTGAAGGCTAGGACCGAAACTGAGGGCAAAGACTTGTTTCATCCTGTGCGCATCGTGTTCACCGGCTCGCATTCGGGACCGGAGTTCGACAAGCTAATCCCGATCCTGGAAGAAGGGTCGCAGCTACCGTTACCGGTTCACGTAATGAATACGCACGAGCGAATTGCGGCGTTCAAGACCGCTCACGCGGCAAGGTGACTACGCGAGGGCCCTTCGCAACGCCGCACGTGCCAAAATCCCCGTCGAGTCCAGCGTCGGCAGCGGCGAGCTACTGTCGTTGATGATCAGCGGAAGCTCTGTGCAGCCCAGTACCACAGCGTCGCAACCCTCGCTCTTCATCCGCGTGATTACCTGCTGGCAGTAAGTACGCGATTCGTCCGAGAAAATTCCATTTACCAGTTCCTCCATGATGATCTGGTCGATGCACATTCTCTCCTCTGCATTGGGCACGACATATTCGAAGCCAGCGGCTGGCAGCTTTGTCTGGTACACCTTGCCTTCCATGGTGTACTTCGTCCCAGTAACGGCAAGCTTGCGGAAGCCGCGTGGCTTCGCTACGGCGGCGACCTCATCGACAATGTGCAGCCACGGCAACGGCGAGCGCGGCGCGACCAGCTCAAACGCGTGATGGATGGTGTTATCGGGACAGATGAGGAAGTCTGCGCCAGCCTTAGCGAGTTTCTCAGCCGACGACAACATTATGTCGGCTACACCCTGCCAATCGTAGCGCCGAATGAAGCCCATGTACTCGCCCAGACAGTGAGTATGCAGCGACACCTCGGGGTGCATGTGCGCCCCCATCAGCGCGAGTGATTCGTTGCAGACAGTGCGATAGCACAGCGCAGCGCCTTCCGCGCTGCAGGCGACGATTCCGATGTGTTTAGGCATGGTTCTCTCGCGATCGAAGCAGAAGACCATTTGACCACGGATTTACACCAATCACAGGATAGAACTCGATTGTCACATATTGTCCGTCATTGCTTCCGCGTTCAGAACATTGCGACGATCTCACGCTTGCGGGTTTCCGGCAGAAACGAGGCCTGAAACGAGTTCATTGCCAATTCGCGAAGCTCTTGATCGCTGAAACTGAGAGCACGCTGTGCGATCTGGTACTCTTGCCCCAAATCAGTGTGAAACATCTCCGGATCGTCGGTATTTAGAGTGACCAGAGTTCCGGCGTCAAAGAGCTTGCGCAGGGGATGTTCTTCAGCCGAGCGGCAGCAACCGGTGCGAATGTTACTCGAAATACAGATTTCAACTGGGATCTGCTTCTCCGCAAGAGAGGCGACTAGAGCAGGATCTGCCCAGACATGCAACCCATGGCCGATTCTGTCGGCCTTTAGCTCGCGGATAGCCGACCATACCGACTCAGGCCCGACGGTCTCGCCGGCGTGAACGGTAGTTCGCAGACCTTCGCTGGCAGCGCGAGCGTAAACCTCACGGAAAAGGCCGGGTGGCGCTTTGCGCTCGTCGCCACCCAAGCCGATACCGACGATGCTGTCGCTCGTCTTGCGTATAGCGAGGGTCTCGTCCAGCACACGTTCGGCGGCTTCGCGACCAAAGTGCCGGACCGCGTCGAAGATCCAGTACAGCGACATGCCGAAATCGCGCTCGCCTCGCTTGCGGCCCTCCTCCAGACCTTCGAACAACGGCGCGAATTCGCCGCCACGCCAGTGGATAACGCCAACCGACACGTACACTTCGGCGTGCCGCACCCTCTGCGCGCGCAACTTCTGCATCATGCGGTAAGTGACCAGCTCGTAATCGTCGGCTGTACGCAGGCGCTCGGTGACGGCTTTGAAGGCAAGCAGAAATCCTGTGAAGCTTTGGTAGCTATAGAGCTCGCGCGCTTCTTCCTCGGTGAAAACGCGGCCGCTGTCAGCAATGTTGGTGTAGCGATTATTCGGCGTGGAGAGCGGCGTCGGATGCCTGCGGCTGAGCTCAGCCAGGGTAGCCGGGTCTACGGTTCCCTCGAGATGAAGATGCAGCTCGGCCTTGGGCAGCGTGCCGATGAACTGGCTGGGCTGCCCGTCCATCTAGCGCCTGCGATCCTCGGGGCAAAATTCGCTGCGGTAGCGGCTGTACAACAGGTAGACTGTCAGGCCAATCAGCAGCCACACGAAGAACCGAATCCAGGTCAGAATCGGCAGGCCAGCCATCAACAAGACGCAGAACAGCACGCTCAGCACGGGCGCTGAGAGCCCCAGCGGCGCGCGAAATCCGCGATGGCGCTCAGGCTGCTGGTAACGCAAAATAATCACACCCAACGACACCAGTACGAAGGCAAACAGCGTACCGATGTTCGATAAGTCGGCGAGTGTGCCGATATCCAGAATTCCACCGGGAATTCCGACCAGAAATCCGGCAATCCAGGTTGCCGTGGAAGGCGTGCAAAATCGAGGATGCACGCGGCTGAAAAGCGAAGGCAGAAGCCTATCGCGCGACATGGCAAACCATACTCGCGCCTGGCCTAACTGAAATACCAGCAGCGACGAGATCATTCCCATCATCGCGCCGAACAGCACTACGAGGCGTACCCAATGCAGCGTCGAAGAACCCGTCGTAAGCCCAAGCTGCTTGAGGCTATTCACGACCGGCGCTGCGTCGTCGATCAGCCTCTGCCACGGAACCAGTCCGGTCAGAACCACCGCAACCGCGATGTACAACAGTGTGCACACCACCAGGGTCGCGATGATTCCGATTGGCAAATCGCGCTGCGGATTGCGCGCCTCCTCCGCGGCCGTTGAGACCGAATCGAAACCGATATACGTGAAGAAGATGATCGAGCCGCCGGTAAGTATCCCCGACCATCGGTTGGGCGCGAATGGGTGATAGTTCGACGGATGGATATAGTGAATTCCGGCGAAGACGAATGCCAGGATCGCAGCGATCTTCAGCAGCACCATAACGTTGTTTGTCTCGGCGGATTCGCGAATGCCGCGCACCAGCACCACCGTCAGCAACATCACGATGAGAAATGCCGGGAAGTTGAAGCCGAAGTGCCAGCCCGACGCGTAAAGCATGTTGCCCTTCAGGTCGGCCATGCCGGAGGGAAGATATGCCGGCGAGATCCAGCGCAGCGGCGGGTGCCATCCGAACCAGTCGAACATATCGACCAGGTGCGCTGCGAAACCTACGCTTACCGCCATATTGCTGACGGCGTATTCCAATATCAGGTCCCACCCGATGATCCAGGCGATCAACTCGCCCATCGTCGCGTAGGTATAGGTATAGGCACTGCCGGCGATAGGGATCATCGAAGCCAGCTCGGCGTAACAAAGCCCTGTAAACGCACAGACAATGGCCACTAGGACCAGGGACAATGCCAGCGCCGGCCCAGCACCCGGGCGTCCCAGTGTAGCCGTGTGATGCACGATGTAATCGGCGAGTGGAGCGTTGAGAATTGAGGATGTATCGAACTTCTGTCCCGCGATCGCCGTCCCGATGACGGTGAAGATGCCGGAACCAATGACAGCGCCAATGCCGAGAGCCGTCAGCGACCACGGCCCCAGCGTCTTTTTCAGCCGATGCTCCGCTTCCTCCGAGTCGGAGATCAGCTTATCGATGGACTTACACGCGAAGATTTGACTCGCCAGACAGTGCTCCCGGAAACCCTGGAATGGATGCCTCAGGATTGAAACAGAAAGCGGCGAGGCGGGGCAAGTGCGACCACCCTTCCATCTACTCGTTCTTGTACACCACCCCGCCCTTCATCACGAATTTCACTCGCTCCAGTGTAGTAATGTCGGCCAGGGGATCGCCCTCCACCGCGATGATATCCGCGTAGCGGCCGGGCTCAAGTACTCCCACTTTGTCGGACCAGCCGAGCAGGTCGGCGTCGTTGAGGGTCGCAGCCTGAATTGCCTGAAGAGGCGTCAGTCCCAGCTTCACCATCACCGCGAATTCGCGCGCATTCAAGCCGTGGGGATAGACGGCCGCATCGGTCCCAAAGCCAACCTTCACGCCGCTGGCAAAAGCGTGTGCAATGTTCTTGCGGGCTGCGGGCATAACCTCCCTGCCCTTGGCCAGCATCGAGGGCGGAACATTCATCTTCGGCGCATTCTCCAGAAACCAGTCGCTGAGATATAAAGTCGGAACCAGATAGGTCCCGTGCTGCTTCATCGCTGCAATCGCAGCGTCATCGATATACGAACCGTGTTCGATAGAATCCACTCCTGCTTCCGCCGACCAACGAATACCCTCGGCCCCATGAGCATGCGCAGCCACTTTGCGCCCCAGGCGGTGAGCATCGGCAACAATGGCGTTTAACTCGGCCTGCGTGTATTGCGAGTGCTGTGGATTATCGCCTAGCGACAGCACGCCCCCGGTAGCGCAAATCTTAACAACGTCGGCTCCATACTTAATGACCTCGCGCACCTTGTGTTGTACGTTCTCCACGCCATCAGCAACGCCGACTTCCGTAGCGTGCCATCCGTAGGGCAATAGGTTGTCGTCGCAGTGTCCGCCGGTAATGCTCAGCGCCGGGCCGCTGGCGTCGATCCGCGGTCCGGGCACGTCACCTGCATTGATGGCGTCGCGCAAGGCGATGTCAGCGAACTCGGTCGCGCCGACATTACGAATTGTGGTGAAGCCCGCCAGCAGCGTAATGCGGGCATTCTTAGCTCCAATCAGGGCCTCGCGGGGAACAGAAATCGCCAGCCGGTCATAGCCGAACTTGGGGTCGAAGGTGATATGTGTATGCGCATCGATTAGTCCAGGGAGGACGGTCTTGTCGGACAGATCGATGACCTTCGCGCCTTCGGGCGGGGCATCCGTGTCTGACCCTACGCTGATAATCTTGCCATCCTCAACCACGATAGCCCGGTTTGTCAGCATTTTGCCTGTGCGGACATCGAGAAACTTCCCGGCACGAACCACTGTCCGGGCAGGGGCTGTGGCTTGTGTTTGCGCAATTGCGGTTATTCCAGGCTGCAAGATCAACAGAAGCAGCACAGAAAACTTCGCCTGTTTAAAGGTCATTTAGCTTGGTCCTGTATTTGGAGATTGCGCCCACTTGCCAGGCGCCAGATTCTTTTCAAACTCGTCCTGAATCAAGTGAAACAAGTGCGTTCGCGAGGCCTTGCCGGCAATGCCGTGCGTCTTTCGCGGATAGAGCATGAGTTGGAACTGCTTGCCTGAGTTAATGAATGCGTTCACCATCTGAATCGTGTTCTGCAGGTGGACGTTGTCGTCGCTGGTGCCGTGCACCTCGAGCAGGTTTCCCTTCAGGTCGCCTGCGAAATTCACCGGCGAGCTCTTCCGGTAGCCGTCTTCGCCGTCAATTGGCAGGCCCATGTAGCGCTCGGTGTAAACCGAGTCATAATCACGCCAGTCAGTCACCGGTGCGACCGCAACGCCAACCTTGAACAAGTCGCTTTTTTCCAGGGTGTACAGCGTGAAGTAGCCTCCGTAGCTCCATCCCCAAAAGCCCAGCCGCGAGCCATCCAGTTGTGGATACTGCTGCAAAACCTGCTTCACCGCTGCCAACTGATCGTCGAGTTCGGCCGCGCCCAGGTGGTGCTTGATGGGCGAGGCAAAGGCCTTGCCGCGATTCGCCATGCCCCGGTTATCCACTTTGAGGACGGCGAAGCCACGGCGCGCGAGGATCTGATCGAACAGATATCGCTCACCACCCCAAGCGTCCCGCACGTATTGCACACCAGGACCGCCATACGGGCTGAGAATCAGCGGGGCTTTCCCGTTCGCCATCATGGGACCACCTTCAGGTAGCAAAAGTGTCCCCAGCAGCTTGGTCGTGCCGTCGGCGGCCGTAAGCTCCACCGGCTTGGGCGCGATTAGGTTGTACCCTTCCAGGCTATGCGGCCGCCAGAATGGAGTGCATGCGCCGTCTATCGTGCACAGTGCGGTACGCGGTGGCGTCGCCAGCGCCGAATAAGAATCCACATATACCCTTGCCCTGGGTGGTCCCACATTGACGTTGTGAGTCCCGTCCTCTTTGGAGATCCGGTGGAAGTTCTTGCCGTCCAGTCCGACGGCAAACAGATTCGCTTGCCGCCAGTCGCCCTCGTTCGCGGTGAAGTACACCATAGCTTGCGTTTCATCGACGGCATTGATGTTCTCCACCTCCCAGTCGCCGCTGGTTAGCTGCGAAACCAGGGCGGCTTCGCCCGTCAGCGGATTCTGCTTGTCGAAGCGATAGAGGTAAATGTGATAGTGACCGTCGCGCCAGCTTGTCCACAAAAAGCGATCACCCGACGAGAGCAGGTCGAAATCGATTTCCGGATGCATATCGATCCAGACATCCGTGGTTTCGGTCAGCACGCGACGCGACTTGCCGCTCTGGACGTCTATGAAGTAGATGTCCGCCCGCGTCTGGACTCGGTTTAGAACTATTGCCCAAAGCAGTCCGTCCCGAACCCAGCCAAAGCGCGGAACCAGCACGTTAGGATCGTTGCCCAGCGGCAGGTCGCCTTCCTTTCCACCGCCAGCCGAGATCCATTTCACTTTGCCACCCGTAGAAGGCAGCACGCCGAGTCGCACGACGGGATTGGGATCGCCCGCCTTGGGATACTTCTCCATGTCCACCGTTGGGTGTGTCGGAAGCCAGTCAACGATTGGGTACGTCGGCACATCCTTCTCGTTCATTTGCAGAAAGGCGATCGACCTGCCGTCTGGCGACCAAACATAATTGCTGCGCGTGTAAAGCTCCTCCCGATATACCCAGTCCACCTCGCCATTCAGCAGGTTGTCGCCGCCATCGCGCGTCAGGGCTTCCTCCCGGCCGCCTTTGAAATCGCGAACGTACAAGTCGTGCTTGCGCACGTACGCCAGACGTTCGCCATCAGGAGAGAACTTCGGATCAACGGCCGGATCCGCGCTGGAAGTCACCTGGACGGCCGTGCCGGTCTCCAGGCTGTACATCCAAAGCTGTCCCATCGAGTCGAACAGAAGGTGCTTGGAATCCGGCGACCAGTGATAAGCCGCCACCGAGTAGCGCTGCACGGCTTCCTTCTGCCGCTCGTCTTTGATCGAGCTAGCCGGAGGTGCCAGCGAACTGAGCTTTTCGCCCGACACCAGCACAGCCGACTTACCGGTCGCCAGGTCGATGTAGTAGAGTGCGCCGTGCTCGCCGCTGTCATCGCGCTGCACGTAGGAGAGCTTGGTCCCGTCCGGGCTCCATTGCATGCCTTCCGGAGCCTGACCCGTGACGCCGCCCTCAGAAAAGATGGCTTCGATCGTGAGCTGCTTGTTAGCCGAATCCGAAACGGGAGGTTGTTGTGCCGAAGATGCAAAGGACAATACGAGTGCGCAGACGAGGGTAGAAATCCGCCAGATGTTCACCGCTACTCCGTGGATGGAAGTGTTGGAAAGCCAGTGTATCGCAGCGGCACCTAAGGACATTGCGGTCGACGGGTCTCACAACGAAGACGAGGTGTTTGGCCGGTTAGTAGATCATCTGATGCAGCCGGACCAGTTGAATGAGGGCGACAGAAATTCCAACGGCGAAGAAGAAGTTGTGCGCGTATCTTCGGGGCATCGCCGTCGGTAAGTCAAACCCCCGGCGGCGGCAAGCAGCAATCAGCAGATCCTCCTGCAGCAGAACGAAATCCGCGATGCGAACGTGAAAGGCGGCGATGAGCAGCCCCACGCACAAGCGGGCAATTTCCAGGGCCATATGGGTATGGTAAAAATAACAGCTCGCCTGCGGTCAATACCATGAAAGAGCAAGGCAAAAGTCGCACGGCAGCGCCTGAAAAGGCCACATTTCTGCATGCTAGAATCCAGACAGGTTCCCGCCAGCTATAAATGACCTCTGACCTGCAAAAACTCATCGCGCTGCAAACGATTGATTTAAGGATCACGGCCTTGCGCTCGGAAATCACAGCGCTGCCCAAGCACGTAGCGCGTATCGAGGCCAAACTGGCGGGATCAAAAGCTAAGGTGGATTCAGCACTCGCCGCTGCCAAGGTCGACGAAGCCAGGCGCAAGAAGCACGAATCCGACATCCAGGACCAGCAGCAGAAGATCAGCAAATACCGCGATCAGTCGCTGAATGTGAAAACCAATCAGGAATACAGGGCCCTGATGGAGGAGATCAAGTTCGCCGAACAGAAAATCGCCACCTCGGAAGATAAGATTCTGGAATTGATGGTCGCCGCCGACGATCGCAAAGCAAGCCTTAAGGTCGCCGATGCCGAGCTAAAGGCCGACACAGCCGAGAATGATAGAGAAAAAGAAGAAGCACGCCAGCGCACAGCGGCCGATGAGAAAGAATTGGCCGAGCTGACAGCCAAACGAAATGAGTTGCGGACTGAAGTCTCCGAGGATGCGCTTCGGCATTATGATCGCGTGCTCAAGCTGCGTGGCTCGGCCATGTCGGCCGTGCACGATGACCAAATGTGCTCGTCGTGCAGCGTCATGCTACGTCCGCAGGTCTTTCAGGATGTCATGAAGAACGACCAGGTACTGACCTGTGACACCTGCAAGCGGATTTTGTACTACGCGCCTCCGCCGTCCCAAGCGGAAGACCAGAAGAACGCTCAGCCGGTCGGCGAAGGCGCTCCGGTCCCGGACGAAGCCTCACCGCGGTAGCTCGCTTCAGGTTCCATCGCATCGCTGTTTTCTTAACGCGCCTGCAGTGCCAACTTCTTACGAATACTGATGTTGCAGTCCGCAACCCGGGATGGCATAAGGTGGCCACGCGCTTCAGCGCGGGGTAAGCTGTTCTTGAAAGGGCAGAGCTGGTTTTACCGGCGATACTCTTGAGCGAGGGCGTGAGCCCGACCTGTTGTGAACTCCATTGTTGCCATCCCAAGGCTCCACTCCGTCCATCACCGTTACGCCTCGCGGCGCCCAGCGCCTGAAGTCTGGGCATCTGTGGGTCTATCGCTCGGATGTTAAGAAGGCCGATGATGTTCCTGCCGGAACACTGGTGGGTGTCCGTGACAAGCACGGCCGCAAGCTGGGTTCGGCGCTGTACAGCAACTCGTCTGAAATCGCAATTCGCCTGCTGACCTCCGACGTCATCGCCGAGGCCGACCTCCTGCCCCTCATTCGCCAGCGCATCGATAACGCCGTAGCCTTCCGCGAAAACAACGTTCACGACTCCGACTCTTACCGTGTCATCTTCAGTGAAGCCGACCTGCTCCCCGGCGTCATCGTGGATAAATACAACGATGTGTTAGTGATGCAGGTACTTACGCAGGCGTTCGACCGCGAGGACATCCGGCGAGGCGTGGTCGAAACACTCATCGAGCAGTTCCCCACGTCCAGCCTCTTCGAGCGCGTCGATCCTCATATTCGCGAACTGGAACAATTGCCGGCCCGCGAGTCCCAACTGATAGCCGGCAAAAATTTCGCCACAATCTTTACCTTGAACGGTGTCCGCTTCTACTTCGACGGCCTAGGTGGCCAAAAAACCGGAGCCTTCCTGGACCAGCGGGAAAATTACGCCGCGGCGACCCGCTATGCTCACGGCGATACTCTTGACTGTTTCACTTACCAGGGCGGGTTCGCCTTGCACCTAGCGCGCGTCTGCCGGTCAGTTACGGCCGTCGATGCCTCTCGTACGGCACTCGAGCTCGCCGAGGGGAACGAGCAGCTGAACCGAGCCTTACGCACTTGCGGCGAGGTCGAATGGATTGAAGGCAACGTCTTCGACCTCCTGAAGGACTACTCCGCCGCCGCTCGCGAGTACGACACTATCGTCCTCGATCCGCCTGCCTTCGCCAAGTCCAAGCGCAACGTCGAAGCTGCCCTCCGTGGCTACAAGGAACTCAACCTCCGCGCCCTGAAGATGCTGCGGCCGCGCGGTATTTTGGTCACCTGCTCCTGCTCGTTTCACGTCGGCGAGGGAGAATTCTTGGAGATGCTGGTCGCAGCGGCGGCAGACTCGGAAAGGCGTCTGCGAATCCTCGAAAAGCGCGGTGCGGCCATCGATCACCCCGTACTTGTGGGCGTCCAAGAGACCCAGTACCTCAAGTGCGTAATTGTTCAGGTAACTGAATAAATGACACTTAGTAATGGTTGCGTAGAAGCAAACAGCCCAATTTAACTTGATAATAATACGCTAAGATTTTATGATTTGTTTTGACTAATGTAGCATCTATATATATTAGTGGCTGGCTGTTTGTCCACAAGTTTCTATACGTATTTGGAGGCAGAAAATCATGACTAGTGTTGACTCGTTGGGACCCTTTTCGTGAATTAAACGCGTTACAGAACCGCTTGAGCCGCTTGTTCGAAGAGCAGTACGGCGGTCGCGAGGAAGCGCTAACCGCCGGTGCATTCGTTCCCCCGGTCGATATCTACGAGGACGAGCACAGCATCCAGCTCAAGCTGGAAGTGCCGGGCATCGATCAGAAAGACCTGGACGTGAAGGTCGAAAACAACGTCTTGACCATCAGGGGCGAGCGCAAATTCGAGAAGGAAGAGAAGGAAGAAAACTTCCGCCGCGTGGAGCGTCGCTATGGTAGCTTCAGCCGTTCGTTCACCCTGGCCAACACGGTGAACGCAGAGGACGTGAGCGCCGATTACACCAACGGCGTACTGAAGATCCGGCTGGGCAAGCGTGCCGAAGCAAAGCCGAAGCAGATCAAGGTGAACGTCGGCAGCGGCCCAGTCTTGGAAGGCAAGAAGGGTCAGGCTGCCTAAGCATCCAGGCAAGTCCGGTTGGACCGGTTCACAGAAAACCGTAGGGAGGCGGAGCATGAATTCCCCTCCCTTTTTGTTTGCCCGGGCGCATCCCAGTTACGGACTAGAATTAACCCGTGCAGCAAAGAGCGAAAGCGGATCAGCGGTTCTGGCTGACAACTGATACTGACAACTGAGGGTTTTATGGCAATTCGATGGGACAAATTAACCGTAAAAGCCCAGGAATCCATTCAGCGGGCGAACGATCTTGCCAGCGAGCATGGCAGTCCTGAGCTGCAGCCCGTCCACGTTTTGGCGGCGCTGTTGGAGGACCGCGAAGGCATTGTTTCGCCTCTCCTGGAACGTGTCGGACTCCAAGCGGCGTCGGTCCAGTCGCAGGCGATTGCGGCGATCGACCGCCTCCCCAAAGTCTCAGGCGGCGCGGCACAGGCATCGCTTTCCAGCGCGACGAATCAGCTGCTGGAAAGTGCCTTCAAGGAGGCGTCGAACTTCAAGGACGAGTTCGTCTCCACCGAGCACCTGCTGCTGGCGATGACTAAGCTCAAGCGCGATGCCGCGCAGGAGATCCTGGCCAAGGCGGGTGCAACCTATGACAACATCCTTCGCGCACTGACTACGGTTCGCGGCAATCAGAAGGTGACGGATCAGAATCCTGAGGCGAAGTACCAGGCGCTGGAGCGCTACGCCCGCGACCTAACCGAACTCGCCCGCAAAGGCAAGCTCGATCCGGTGATCGGTCGCGACGAAGAAGTACGTCGTGTTGTGCAAGTGCTCTCGCGCCGCACCAAGAACAATCCGGTGCTGATTGGCGAGCCGGGTGTTGGGAAGACCGCCATCGTCGAAGGCCTCGCACAGCGCATTGTCTCCGGAGACGTGCCCGAGCAGCTGAAGAACAAGCGCGTTGTCTCGCTCGACCTTGGTGCAATGCTAGCTGGTGCGAAGTACCGCGGCGAGTTCGAAGACCGCCTCAAGGCTGTGTTGAAAGAGATCGAGCAATCCCATGGACAGATCATCCTGTTCATCGATGAGCTACACACCCTGGTCGGAGCGGGAGCGGCTGAGGGAGCGATTGACGCTTCCAACATGCTGAAGCCCGCGCTGGCGCGAGGGGAATTGCGGGCCATCGGTGCAACTACGCTGAATGAGTACCGCAAGTACATCGAGAAGGACGCCGCTTTAGAACGCCGTTTTCAAATCGTCTTCGTCGGCGAGCCGAATGTGGAAGACACCATCGCCATTTTGCGCGGACTGCGCGAGAAGTACGAAGTCCACCACGGCGTCCGAATCAAGGACTCAGCCATTCTGGCCGCGGCGACATTGTCGCACCGCTACATTTCCGACCGCTTCCTTCCGGACAAGGCGATCGACCTCATTGACGAAGCTGCAGCTTCGCTGCGCATCCAGATCGACTCGATGCCGACCGAGATCGATCAGCTTGAGCGCCGCGCCACACAACTCGAAATTGAGCGCCAGGCGCTGAAGCGGGAAGATGATCCCAACTCGCGCGAACGGCTGGCCACAGTCGAGAAAGAGCTGGCCCACATCAAGGAGCAGGCGAACGCGCTGAAGGCCCGCTGGAAGCAGGAGAAGGAAATCATTTCCACAGTGCGCGCCAGGAAAGAACAGTTGGAGCAGCTCAAGCTCGATATCCAGGAAGCCACACGCAAGGGTGACTACAACAAGGCCGCACAGTTGCAGTACGGCGAGCTGCCGAAGCTAGAAGCGGAAATCAAGAAGCTCAGCGCCCAGATGGACGCCAAGCAGTTTCGGCTGCTCAAGGAAGAAGTCGACGAGGAAGACGTGGCCAAAATCGTCAGCAAGTGGACCGGTATTCCTGTTTCCAAGATGCTTGAAGGCGAGGTGCAGAAGCTCGTCACCATGGAGGAGCGGCTGGGGCATCGCGTGGTCGGCCAGGACCAAGCTCTAGCTCGGGTGGCCAATGCCATTCGTCGCTCCCGCGCCGGGCTCAGCGATCCTAAGCGGCCCATCGGCTCATTCATTTTCCTTGGACCTACGGGCGTCGGCAAAACCGAGCTGGCGCGTGCCTTGGCGGAATTCCTCTTCGACGATGAGCACGCCATGATTCGCATCGACATGTCGGAGTACATGGAGAAGCACGCGGTTTCACGCCTGATCGGCGCGCCTCCGGGCTACGTCGGCTACGAAGAAGGCGGACAGCTGACGGAAGCCGTGCGGCGGCGGCCGTATGCGGTGGTGCTGTTCGACGAAATCGAGAAGGCGCATCCCGACGTGTTCAACGTCTTCCTCCAGATCATGGACGACGGACGCTTGACCGACGGCAAAGGGCGCAATGTCGATTTCAAGAACACAATCATCATCATGACGTCAAACATCGGCTCGGCTTATCTGCAGCAAGCGAGTGCGAATGCGGAGAAACAGGAAGAGGCGCACGAGCAGGTGATGGAAGCCCTGCGCGCGCACTTCAAGCCGGAGTTTCTCAACCGCGTGGATGACATCATCTTCTTCAACTCACTCCGCAAAGAGCAATTGACCAAGATTGTCGATCTGCGGCTGCGCGACCTGCAGAACCTGCTGGCCGCACGCCACATCACCCTGGAGCTGACGCAGAAAGCGAAGGAGCTGATCTTCACCGAAGGTTACGATCCGGTTTATGGCGCGCGTCCTCTGAAGCGGGCGATCCAACGACTGGTGCAGGATCCGCTGGCCATGAAGATCCTCGACGGCGAGGTGCTGCATGGCGACACAGTACCAGTGGACGTGGATCCCAAGACCAAGATGCTGAAGTTCGAGCCGATCCATAGCGAACAGCCGGCAGAAGCGGTCGCGGCGAAGTAAGAACCACACCCCGAACTTTGAGTGCCTCACCCTGTTGTCCAGCTTTTTGCACGACAGGGTAGGTTTTTGAAGTATTTACTTTGTATAGCAAAGTACTTGACAGCAATAAAGCCTCGCGCTAAGGTGGCGTCATGCCCCATCCCCGCAGTTGCCGGCGTACTCGCCACAGGCTGGATTCCAGCCCTTCTCCGGATGCTTTGGAGCAGCTTGCTCTCATCCGACAGACCATTGAGCGCAGCACAGCCTTCACCGCCGTATCGGGCTGGGGATACATCGGTATGGGCACCACTGCCTTGGTCACCGCCTCGATTGCCATCCGCCAAACTGAATTCAACGCCTGGCTTGCTATCTGGCTCGGCGAGGCTCTGGTGGCTGTAACCATCGGCCTGGCTGCCATGCACTGGAAAGCCACCCGCCAGTGTACCCACATTCTGTCGATACCGGGGCGGCGTCTGTTCCTCGGACTGCTGCCGGCTTTGTTTGCTGGAGGAGTGATGACAGTTGCGCTCGTGCGCTTGGGCGATAAGCAGCAGATTCCCGGCATCTGGCTGCTCCTGTACGGTGTGGCGGTCATGCAGGCAGGAGTGTTCTCCGTGCGAACGATCGCGGTGATGGGCGCGGTATTTGTGCTCTGCGGAGCCATAGCCCTGCGCCTGCCGTGGTATTGGGCGAACGTTATGCTCGAAGTGGGCTTTGGCATGGTACACATCGTTTTCGGCGCTTACATCGTTCGTCGTCACGGCGGATAACCGCTCTGTGGATTATGGAGGACGCAAAGTCATGCCATCGGAAAAGCTCAACATCGTCAGCTCCCGCATCATTCTTGTTCTTTCGCTGATCGCACTCCTCAACGTCCTGATCGGCTTCGCCCAGCCGCGACAACCCGCGCCGTCCGACGAAGGCACCGGGGCACATATCTTTCAGATCGCAATCGTCCTGGTGCTGATGACGGGATTGATTTTTCTCTTCACAGCTGACTGGAAAAACCCTGCGCGGAGCGCAAGAAGGCTTGTGGTTCCGGGGATTACGCTCGTGGCGGCCTTCACAGCACTTTATTTTCTGGAGCACGTTTATTTTTGGTAAACCGTTATGACCCAAACCAACACCAATCGCGCAACTCGCGTTTCCACAGTTCCTCGCCGAAGCACCAGCGAAATTGCCGCTCAGCCAGCAGAGAGCCTGAAACTCGATGCGCTGATTCACGAGCGCGTCCGCCTGGCCATCGTGAGTGCGCTGGCGGTAAATGAAGTCCTCAGCTTCAACGACCTCAAGAAGCTGCTGGAGATCACCGATGGCAATCTCAGTGTGCATGCGCGCAAGCTAGAGGATGCGGGCTACGTGAAGTGCACGAAATCATTCGTTGGTCGCCAGCCGCGCAGCGAGTTCCGGCTGACGGCCTCGGGACGACGCGCGCTGGAAGGCTATCTCGAGCAGATGGAATCGGTGATTCGGGCGGCGCGAAAGTAGTGGAGTCAAAATCGGGCCTTATGACGGCTTGCTGTGCAACATTAAGTTTTCGTCAATGAGGTCAACTGATGTATACCAACGGAAACCTTGAGGCTCACCTGGCGGCGCTGCTGTTTCTAGGGTGCACCGCAGTGATCTTCTTTCTGCTGATTGCGGCCGCCATTCTCTTCTTCGTCCGCCGGAGATGGGCACCGTATCCGCTACTCGCTATTGCTGTCGTCGTGATGGGTTATGGACTGCTGCTGGCGGCTTTCTCCTACACCAGCTACGACCGCACCGCCGCTCGCAGCGACGAGAAGTACTTCTGCGAAATGGACTGCCACATCGCTTACTCGGTGCTGAACGTGGAGCACGCGAAGTTCATCGGTGACGCCACAGCACACGGTGAGTTCGTGATCATCACTCTCCGCTCGCATTTCGACGAGCGCACCATCACCCCCTGGCGGGGCAATTCTCCGCTGCGCCCTGATCCGCTGTTGCTGCAATTGATCGACGCCAGCGGCCGTTCCTATTCTGTCTCCACCAATGGGCAAGAGGCATGGGACACGACCCATCCGCAACCACATTCGCTGCGCGATCCTTTGCGACCCGGCGAGTCGTTCAAAACGACCTGGATCTTTGACGTTCCTCCGGATGCGCAATCAATGCGACTGCTAACCGAAGTTCGCGGCTTTCCGACCTGCCTACTCATTGGCGACGAAACCACCCCGCGGCACGGAAAGACCTACCTGGCACTTTGACCTCTAGGATCGCGCTCCTATTCCTCTTAGGGTTATCGAACATCGGCGTTGTGCGGCCCGCGGTTAGAATGGTGCGGCACTTTAGTCCCAATACGGAGAGGATTACTGCATGAAGCTCGGAGTATCGGTACCGAATATTGGGCCGGTGGCGACACCGGAAGCAATTAAGACAGTCGCTAAAAAAGCCGAGGCGATGGGCTACAACAGTCTATGGACGGTAGAGCGTTTGCTCTGGCCGATAGACCCCAAGACGCCCTATCCAGTCACGCCCGACGGCTCGCTCCCCGAGCCGTATAAGTACAACCTCGACCCGCTGGACGTTCTGACGTTCGCCGCCGCCGTTACGACCAAGATCAGGCTGGGTCCCAGCGTGCTCGATATTCCGTACTACAACCCGGTGACGCTGGCGCGCCGGCTGAGCACGATTGACATCCTGTCGAAGGGACGCCTGAACGTTGGCCTGGGACTAGGCTGGTCCCCCGACGAGATGGAGGCAACTGGCGCAGACATCAAAGTGCGCGGCGCTCGCGCCGACGAATTCATCCAGGTGCTGAAGGCCCTCTGGACCACAGATCCTTCCGAGTTCCACGGCAAGTTCTTTTCCTTGTCAAAGTCGCACATCAATGCCAAGCCAGTGCAGAAACCGCATCCCCCGATATACATTGCGGCGTTCGCTCCCGCGGCGCTTAAGCGGGTCGCTAGCATGGCCGACGGCTGGAATCCGACTGGACTATCAGTTGAAGCTATGGCGCAGATGTTCGGGGCGATCAAGCAAATGGCCGAAGCTGCGGGACGTAATCCCTCCGAGCTAAAGATGATAGTGCGCGGCAACTTGGTCCTCAGGGATAAGCGGGTGGAGAAAGACCGCCCGATTTTCATAGGTACGCCTGACCAGATTCGCCAAGACATCGCCGCCTGCGAAAAAATCGGTGCCGACGAAGTCTTCCTCGAGTTGGGCTTCACCCATGGCGGACAGGAGCTGAGCAATTGGGAGTGGTGGATGGAGGAATTCAAACCCGGGCGGTAATGGGTCTTTACCACCGAGCCGCCCTGCGACTTGGCTCAGGGCAGGGCCGGGGCGCGGAAAGCAGCAACAAGCCAGTGCTCGCTAGCACCGTCATCAGGCTAGATTGGCTGCGGCGATAGCTTGCATCTCTTCGCGCTGGCGTCCTTCCACGATACTCCCAGAGCATGAAGAAAGAGATGATCGTGGAGATTGAGCTCGGCCGCATCGAGGACGGCTTGCCAGGCATTCATGGCCCAGGGATTGCGAGTGATGCACCAGAACTCGTGGCGGAAGGCTGCATTGCAGAATTCGCAGGTGGCCTCAGCGGGATAACGATTGATGTGAAACCAGGGATTTGATTGCGGGACTGGCATGCCATTTCTCCTGGGGTCTTAAATCCTTCCGTCGAAGCTGCCAGGCACGATGCGCGAAACTGGGTACCTCTGCATAAATCGGCAGATAGGGTATGAGAAAAGATTGCACCGGAACGGCTGAAGGAACCCATGAGTCGAACCACAAAGCATTGTGACGTACCGCACAAATTGGCGAGAGCAGTCAATTCGTTGCAAAACTCATGAATTCAACGAACTGAGCGTAGTCGACACAACCAGGAACGGGGAGCAGCGAGCGGCACGAGCCAGTTTTACTCCAACGCTCACGCGCGGCAACATCGCCGCGTCTAAGGCTCAGAAGCAGGGGGGGCGGCTATGGATGCTTTTCGGAAGGACCTTCCCTGTGACTTGTCCAGTTTGGTTTCATAGTCTCGAATGT
>Ga0306922_10000043_pt1 | contig 77641 bp, 69 predicted proteins | sample sta12Cox44000082_FD_203758 | JGI IMG/M metagenome (GOLD analysis project Ga0306922, IMG submission 203758) | Lab enrichment of tropical soil microbial communities from Luquillo Experimental Forest, Puerto Rico - statoxic.12C.oxic.44.000.082 (v2)... | ecosystem: Environmental > Terrestrial >... | reverse complement strand
CGAACGCATACGAATGCTCGGCCTTGAGTACATGTTCCTCATCGGTGTGCGGATTCTATCGGGAACCGTCACCGCGCGGCAGGCAGGTGAGGCATATGCTCGTCTGGCTGATGCTGTAATACGTGCTGTGCATCGCGCGATTGGTGACAATTTTGCCGCTGCCCATGGCCACATGCGTTCAGAGGAAACCGCGGTTGTGGCTCTCGGAAAGCTGGGCGGCTATGAGATGACCGCGACATCGGATCTTGATCTCATTCTGATCTACGATTTCGACGACAAGCATCCGGAATCCGGCGGTGCGCGGCCACTCTATGGGGCGCAATATTTTGCTCGTCTCACCCAACGTCTTATCAATGCCTTGACCGCGCAAACGAATTACGGAGCCCTTTACCAAGTGGACATGCGATTGCGTCCATCAGGCCGCGCGGGGCCGCTTGCGACGCAGGTCGATGGATTTGCCGCGTATCAGGAAACGGAGGCTTGGACCTGGGAGCACATGGCGCTCACTAGGGCGCGCATCGTCTCTGCTTCACCTGTATTCAAGACTCGGATCGAGAGCGTCATTCGCGGAATATTATGCCAGCCACGCGATGCAGCCTTGATTGCAGGTGATGTCGTGGAAATGCGCTCGGCCATCGCGAAGGAAAAAGGCGACAAGGAGCGGTGGGATTTAAAGTACGTCGCCGGCGGGCTGGTCGACATCGAGTTCATTGCTCAATACCTGCAGCTTATTCATGCCCATCGAGTGCCTGACATCCTCGACACGTCTACGGCGCGCGTACTCGACAAAGCATGGTCATTGCGAGTGCTGACGGCGAAGGACGCGGAAGTCCTTCGACCGGCTGTGGAGCTTTACCAGGATCTCACACAGATTCTCCGGCTGTGCCTGCCAGGAACGTTTGACCCAAAAGCCGCTGGATCAGGCCTTTTGCCACTTCTGGCAAGAGCAGGTGATGTACCGGATTTCGCCGCACTCGAGGCCACGGTGATTGATACACAAGCTAAGGTGCGGGAGAGCTTCGTTCGGATTCTGGGTAAAGAACCGTGAGACCGCTACGCTGCCTCTTCCTTCGGTAAAAGGCATTGAGGCTCGAACGGCAGGCGTACGACGACCAGCGTTCCTTTACCGAGTGTTGACCGGATGCGCATGGATCCGCCATGCAACTCGATCAAGGATTTCGATATAGCGAGCCCTAGGCCCGATCCCTGGTGGCTTTTGGTCAGCTGACTTTCCACCTGCTCGAATGGACGGCCAAGTCGCGCAAGGGCATCTTTGGCGATACCGATGCCGCTGTCCAAGATGGCGAGCGTTATGCAACGGTCGCTCGCCCGACCGCGAACGGTAACATGCCCCCCGTAGGGAGTAAATTTTACAGCGTTCGAAAGCAGATTCAGCGCAATTTGTTTAAGCGCGCGCCGATCCGCACGTAATCGGAGTTCGGGCGATATCTGCGCCGTCAGCTGTAGTTGCTTGTCCTGAGCGCGTGCTGCGACAACACGCATCGCTTCTGCTAGCAAAGAATCAAGATTGAGGTCCTCGAAATCAAGTCGTATGCGCCCAGCTTCTATTTTGGACATGTCGAGAATGTCGTTGATGACTTCAAGCAAATACTGACCGCTACCACGAATGTCGCTGCAATATTCGTGATATTTTTCGGCGCCAAGAGGCCCAAACATCCCGGATTCCATAATTTCAGAAAATCCGATGATCGCATTTAAAGGTGTTCGCAGCTCATGACTCATATTGGCCAGGAATTTCGATTTCGCCTGGTTCGCCTCTTCCGCGCGAGTTTTTTCCTGAGCATATTTTTCGGCAAGTTCTGCCAAACGCTGTTGCGAGGCGCGTAGGTCGGCAACGGTCGCCATTAGGCGTTTTTCGCTGTCGACCAGTTTTTCTTCGTGGGTCTTGAGGGCTGTGATGTCCGTGCCGACCGACACATAACCCCCGTCTTTCGTGCGTCTTTCACTGATATGTAGCCAACGACCATCTTCAAGCTGCGCCTCGAACGTGCGCGCGCCAGGGATGCTCGGTCCGCCGGCGATAACTTTGTTGCGCACGACGGGCTTGCTGCCTGCGGCGACCACGGACTCGAACGATGCACCAACCGTGATCGCTTCGTCGGGCAGACCATGCAGTTCCTGAAAGTTGGAATTGCAGAGTACGAGACGATTTCCGGCATCCCACAAGACGAAAGCTTCGGGGATAGTCTCGATCGCGTCGCGCAATCGCATATCGGCCGCGACAGTTTTTTCGACCAGATTTTTTTGCTCCGTAATGTCGACGGCAATGCCGATCAGGTGCAGGCCGGGTTCGCCAGGTTGACGGACCAATTCGCATCGTGCGCGCAGCCACACCCAGTGGCCGGCCGCATGACGCATTCGGAAAGCGTGATCGATCGTAGTTGTCGTTGCGTCGGCGAGCTCAGCCGCAAGCTGGTAAAGGCGAACGTCGTCTGGGTGCACCAGCGCATTGACGTCGCCGAATGACAGTAAATCGTCTTTTGTGTCGAGGCCCAGAATCTCGAACATTGATTGTGACCAGAAAATGCGGCCTCGAGCCAGATCCCAGTCCCATAAGCCACAGCGACCGCGATTGAGCGCCGTATCAATTCGGGTGCGGACGGTTTCGTAGATCAGGTCGGCTTCCCGAGCTCTTGTTGCTTGCCAGTGAAAAGCAAATCCAAGAATGAGGACAACAAAGCCAGTGGTGGCGGAGAGAGTTACGGTAAGGGCAGTCAGCGATCGCCAGCCGGCAAGCGCGGCGTCGCGAGATTGCACAATGGCGAGCTCGCCATATGGCGCGTTAAGCGTGCGGACGGTCGCAAGCACGCGAGTCTCATTCGGCAGAAGGATTTCCAGAACACCTGCGCCGGCGCCGAATGTCGTGAGTGGTTGAGCCGGGCCTAGTAAGTCGACCAATCGCCGACCGACGGAGGCGCCACCGGTGGGATTTTCTGCCGTGACGATCCCGTCGGCATCGGTCAAGAAGAATCGCCGTCCTGCGGCAGCAGCCCAAGGTGGTAAGACACGTGTTAGAGTGATTGGAGGTTGATCAACAACGGCTGCGGCACTGTTGAGAGGACGTTGCAGTCGCTCGACGGCAAAGTCGGCCGCCGCTTCAAGAGCTAGCATTTCGTTGGTGAGGGTTTGGCGGCGGTGGTCGAGCACCTGCACGAGGGCACCGACGCAGATTGTCGCGAGGAACGCGATAATCAGGACCGGGACGGCACGCCGCAATAGCGGCTCGGCGGTCAGGAGCCTCCGATACGCCGGGTTGGCGATCGATTGCGCGAGGCCCTTAATAGAATCGGCATGTGCAGACGCACTCGCCACATCGGCGCGCGCCATAGAAGGCCTCCGTTCGGAATTTCCCCTGTCACCTTCGAGACGGAAGGATGTGCCGCATCGCTTCCCGAATCACTTGTCGATTGGAATCGATGGGCGCTGATTTGTCGAGAGTCCGATGAGTCAATTGTTTAAAAATTGTTACCCACGACAGATTTTGAAGGGCCAATTTCTAAGGTCTAGCTCTCAAGATACCGCCAGGGCACGTTCGACGATGTCGGCCAGGTCGCGGGAAATGCCTGGGTTGGATTTCATGCGGGCGAGGGCCGCTTCCGCCTTTGCGCGACGTCCAGGTTCGAGCGTTCGCCAAGTTCGGAAGGCGGTCGCAAGTCTTGCAGACACTTGCGGGTTTTTCGGATCGAGAGCAAGCACGGTATCGGCAATGAAATTGTAACCGGCGCCGTCAGCACGATTGAATTGGGTAGCATTACCCTGCGCAAATGCGCCGATCAGCGCGCGAATCCGGTTCGGATTCGCGAGCGAAAATGCAGGGTGCGTTGTCAAATTGCGTACCTTTTCGAGCGTCTCTGGCTGCGGAATGGTCGCCTGCAGGGAAAACCACTTGTCGACGACAAGCGCATCGGATGCATAGCGCGCATAGAAATTCTCCAAGGCCCGCTGACGTTCTGGCCCATCGTGCAAGCACAAAGTTGCGAGCGCCGCCATGCGGTCCGTCATATTGTCTGCCGTTTCGTACTGCTGCGATGCCCGAGCAATGTCACCAGGTTGGCCTGTTGCGGCGAGTAGATCGGCCGCGACGTTCCGCAAGGCGCGGCGTCCAGCGCTTGTGGCATCGGGCGAATAACCACCGCCCACGTGTATTCGATCATAGACTGTGGTGAGCGGCACACGGAGGCGCTCACCTGCGGTGCTGCGAAATGCTGACCGCGCTCGGAAAATCGAGTCGGGATCTATGTCTCGGCCGATTTCACGCGCGATGTCGCCTTCACCTGGCGGGATCAGCGCAAGAGCGACGAAAGCAGGTTCAAGCGCAGGATCCGCGACAATGCTTGCTAAAGCATCGATCAGTTGATCGTCGATACGCATTGTTCGACCCGCGCGCAGGGCCGCTACGTTGTCGACGAGCAGTCGCATCGAAATCGTTTGTACGGCCTGCCAGCGGTTGAACGGGTCACCATCGTGTTTTGCAAGAAAAGCCAGCTCGTTGGCCGAAAGATCGTTGACGATCTTGATTGGCGCCGAGAAACCCCGGTTGATTGACAGGACAGGGCGTTCATCAACATCGATGAATTCGAATGTTGCGGCAGCGTCAGTTAAAATCACCACGGTGTCGCTGATCGACCCGCCGGCGGATCCCTTAAGGGGCAGGTCGCGGCCGTCCTTGCCGACCAGGCCAAGCGATAGAGGAACGACCATTGGTTGCTTGGTTGGCTGGCCTGGTGTCGGCGGCACAATTTGTTTGCAGTTCAGCGTGTAGGTTCGACCGGTCGCATCGTAGTGACCGCATGTTGTGACCTCGGGTGTGCCAGCCTGACTGTACCAGCGCATAAATTGTGTCAGGTCGCGGCGGCTCGCATCGGCAAAGCATTGGATAAATTGTTCGACGGTGGCAGCCTGACCGTCGTGACGTGCGAAATAAAGATCCATGCCGGCGCGGAAATCTTCGCGGCCGATCATGGTTTGCACCATCCGTACCAGTTCTGCTCCTTTTTCATATATCGTCGTCGTGTAGAAATTATTGATTTCCTTATATGTATCGGGTCGCACTGAATGCGCCAAAGGCCCAGCGTCTTCGACAAATTGCGTTGCACGGAGACCGCGCACATCAGCAATTCGCTTTACAGGCCTTGAACGCATGTCGGAAGAGAACTCTTGGTCCCGGAAAACCGTGAGACCTTCCTTCAGACAAAGTTGAAACCAATCGCGACAAGTGATCCGGTTGCCGGTCCAATTGTGGAAGTACTCGTGTGCAATGACCGCTTCGATGTGCGCAAAATCAGCGTCGGTCGCGGTGTCAGAACTGGCCAATACATATTTGTCATTGAAAATATTTAGTCCCTTGTTTTCCATGGCCCCCATGTTGAAATCGGACACGGCGACGATCATGAAAATGTCGAGATCGTATTCGCGGCCAAAAGCTTGCTCGTCCCACCGCATCGCTCGTTTGAGCGAATCCATGGCATAGGCTGTTAGTTCCTGCTTGCCATGTTCCACAAAGATCTGGAGCACCACGTTGCGGCCGGACATGGTGGTGAATTGATCTTCGACACAAGCAAGATCGCCCCCGACCAGTGCAAACAGGTAGGATGGTTTGGGATGTGGATCATGCCAGACCACAAAGTGCCGCCCATTCGCGAGTTCACCACGCTGTTCAAGATTGCCGTTCGAGAGTAACACGGGGGCTTCCCGTTTGTCGGCTTCGATACGAGTCGTATAGACGGCCATAACGTCTGGTCTGTCAGGAAAGTAGGTGATACGGCGAAAGCCTTCGGCCTCGCACTGGGTGCAATAGCTACTGTTTGAACGATACAGGCCTGACAGCTGAGTATTGGCCGTTGGGTTTATGACCGTTTCAATTTCGAGCGCGAAGGGACCATTTGGAGGTTGTGGAATTGTGAGACGATCGGAGGTGACGATATAGCTGTCGGCGGGCAACTCCGTCCCGTCGAGCTTGAGCGAAAGCAGCGAAAGTTCATCGCCCTCCAGAATGAGTGGAGCTGAAGCGGCTTTTGGGCTCGGTCTGAGGACCAATGTCGCACGGACCCGTGTCGCAGTGGGATGAAGTGAAAAATCCAAAGAAACCGAGTCTACAAGCCAGTCAGGCGGACGGTAATCCTTGAGACGGATGGGCTGGGCGATATCGGTGCGCATAGGATTTGATCTAGAATGTCCTGTGCTCAATTGGAAGAAATAATAGCGATGCAGACGATGCGGGCCATGATGCTCGATCGACCACGAATGCCGCTGGTTTTGCGCGAAAGGCCGCTGCCCGCACCTGGGGCCGGGCAGATCGTAGTGGAAGTGAAGGCATGTGGCGTATGTCGCACGGACCTGCACGTGGTGGATGGAGACTTGTCCCACCCGAAGCTGCCGATTGTGCCCGGCCATGAAATTGTTGGGCGGGTGTCTGCGTTAGGAACAGGAAAGCCCGAATTTGCGATAGGCGAACGAGTCGGCATTCCGTGGCTAGGTTCCACGTGCGGAGTCTGCCCGTATTGTCAGAGTGGTCGGGAAAACCTCTGCGATGTCCCGGTATTTACCGGTTATACCAGGGACGGAGGTTTTGCGACCCACGCGGTTGCCGACGGGCGCTTTTGCTTTCCGCTGGGAGAGCATGGTGAAGACACGCAAATTGCGCCGTGGCTTTGCGCAGGACTCATCGGTTGGCGCAGCTACCGGATGGCGGGCGACGGGCAGACGCTGGGTCTCTATGGTTTTGGCGCAGCAGCGCATATTCTGATCCAAGTTGCGACGCGACTCGGCCGTCGCGTACTTGCGTTTACCCGCAGAGGCGACGAGGCAGCGCAAGATTTTGCGCGCTCACTTGGAGCTGCCTGGGCAGGTTCTTCCGACCAACCGTCGCCTGAACCGCTCGACGCGGCAATAATCTTCGCACCGGTTGGCAGCCTAGTTCCAATTGCACTCAAAGCGGTTAAGAAGGGCGGACGTGTGGTCTGCGGCGGAATTCATATGTCAGATATTCCACCGTTTCCCTACGCATTGCTATGGGAGGAGCGGTCGATAATGTCTGTGGCGAATCTCACGCGCAATGATGCGAGAGAGTTTCTGGACATTGCACAAAAGTCTAACGTTAAGTGCCAAGTCAGAGGCTATCCTCTTGCAACAGCCAATGACGCTTTGGCGGACATGCGTGAAGGCCGACTGAGGGGTGCCGCAGTTCTTATTCCCTGATTGGTCGGTCAGCGTATCGGCTCGGCATGCCCAACTACGCGCTTGATGGTCGGCGACCGCTGTTTCAATGCGCGCTCGAGTGCGTCGACATTTTCGTGCGCGCCCTGGACGCTCAACTGCGGATCCACGCGACAGTGAAAATTCACGATCTCGCCCTCATCCGTCTCGCGCACACGAACGTTGTGCACGTCGCGAATGTCACGGCCCAGTGCTGCAAGCTCGGACAGTGCCGTTTTCACCGCTTTGACACGCTCCGGCGGTGCTTCGCGCCCGGAGGCGTCCGGTGGTTGCAGCGGCTCGATGTGCGTTTCGACCTCAACGCTTGAGCCGAGTTCGGCCGCGATGGCGCTCTCCAATCCGTCGGCCATTTCATGCGCGGCGCGCAGTGAAAGTCTCCCGTCTACTTCGAGATCGAGCGAAACCGCTAGTTTGTCTCGCAACTCGTGAACCGTAACGTGGTGCACGGCGAGCGCGCGGTTGCGCGCAATGACCATGATCCGGTCGAGAATCGTCTCGTTATTGAGCGCTACCGGATCCGTTGTAACAACCGGTTCGGCGCCCGGAATTTGCTCGCGCAGCGCGGCCGCAACCTGGTCTTTCAGCGCGCTTACACGATCAAGCGGCAAGGTACGGCTGACTGCCAGCTGAAGGTCGATAAACGTCTGCTGGCCGACGGCACGCGCGCGAACCTGTTCAACTCGGACTACTCCTGGGATACGTCCGGCAATGGCTGCAATCTTGGCAGCCGCACCCGGGGGTGCGACATCCGTGAGCGTATCGATTGTGCGCTTGCCCAGCCGCCAGCCGGCGACACAGACCAAAATCGCTACGACCAGGGCAGCCACAGAGTCCGCCCAAGCGAACCCGAAGTGTACGCCGACCAACCCTATCAAAACGGCAAGCGAGGACCAAAGATCGGACGAAAAATGTAGCGCATCGGCCTCTAGAGCGTGGCTCGACGTCTTTTCTGCGGTATGCGAAAGCGCGCGGGCTCGGAAGAAATCAATGATGATTGACGCTAGGACGACTCCGAAGGCCCAAATGGTCGCCTCGACCGCGTGGCCACCTTGTGCAAGCAATCGGTTGATGGCCTCCCAGATTACAATGCCAGACAGTAGGAATAGCAAAGCAGTTTCAGCGAGTGCAGAAACTGCTTCGACCTTCCCGTGACCGTAGTGGTGCTCTTCATCTGCCGGCTTGCCCGATATCCGCACGGCGACATAGGTCATGACCGTGGCGCCGAAGTCGATAAGAGAATGGCCGGCTTCCGAAAGGATTGCCAGCGAGCCGGTCGCAAAGCCTACGAAAGCCTTGGCGATCGTCAGAGCTGCCGAAGCGGCGATCGACACGAGAGCAACATGTTCTTTTTCTGTCGGCATGCGACTCAAAACTCTCGCGGCCATTATTTTTTTTCTTTTTCCGCGACGACTTGATCGATATCGGACTGTTCGTAGTGTCCCCCTGCCAGGCGTTCTGGATTGCTCAGGAAGTCGCGTATCAGAGCGAGGAACCGGCCAACCTGTTGGGCATCGACCAGGCGGTGATCGGCCCGCAAGAATATCGGCATTACATTGACCGACACGAATTGGCCGGAGCGCGTGACCACTTTGCTTTCTACCGGCCCCAACGTCAGATTGAATGAATCCGATTTATCAGGAAATCGGGTTGGTTTGTAGACCCGCATCGGCGGCGCGCCAGGGAATGACAGGTCGTTCACCATCATACAGCCGGCGCGTGTGCCATCCAGCCGGCCAAGCGTCGGAAGTCTCAAATGGCGATCCAAAAAGCCGTATAGCCGCACAACTCGGCGAAACCAGAAAGCAGGAAGTCGACGGAGTCTTGCAAGATCGCGGTCGCGTCCCCCTTCATTGCGAGCTGCCTGAAGCATTCGCTGCCATATCTCTAGCGCAATTCGTTCAAGACTCTTGAGGTTTGCCTGCTCGATCAGCATGAGATCTATTTCTGAATACCGACGGTGAACAAATGCCATTCGAATGTTGATGTTACGAAAGGCATATATGCGCCGGCGAACCAATCGAACGTTCAGTTCCGGACATTGCTCGAGGGCGAGAGCCGTCGCGCGTATCAACGCGTGAGCGGCAGTAAGCAAGATGCGTCCACCACGATTTCGTTCGTGGAGAAAGGTCTGCAGGGCATCGGCGTCAATTTCCGTTCCCCATACGATCACAGGATCGAATTGGCTCGCCGGTGACGCGTGGAGATAAAACCGGTTGTAGAGCGGAATCTGCGTGTTGGGGACTGGACGCTCGACCAGGGGCCACTTCATCTTCAAATAACTCTTTAAGCTCCGGCGGTGGCGCACATGTAAGCAATTAGGCGTTATGCTTGCGGCAACGCCTTCTGCTTTAGCACAAAGCTGACAGTATCCTCGATGGTGCGAAAGTTCGAGGGGTTGACCTGGTCGCTGTCAAAACGCACGGCATAAGCCTCTTCGATGTGGAAAATCAAATCCATCAGCAACAAAGAATCCAGCATGCCGGTTTCCAAAAGATCTGTTTGTAAGGTGGCTTGCGCATAACGCGTGCCCCGAGACTGCACAAAGTGCATCAGGTCCACTTCCAGTCCTTTTCGATCAGAGCTCATGGAGATTGCGTCAAAATATCGCCTGGCTGAACGCGACGCTTACCAGGAATCTCAGGGACGAGGAGCGCCAACGCCGCGCGATCAATCTTGTAACCCGACGTCAATGGGAATCGTTCGATCACCTCGTAGTGTACGGGCTGCTTATATGGAGGAAGTTCTTTTTGGCAAGTCGCTCGAATTTTTGCGACGTCGATTGGCCGATCATCTCGCGGTGCAAGAAACAGAACGAATCTGGTTTCGTCACCGCGCGCGGTCGGAATAGCAACAGCGGCGGTCTGGGGGAAGTCAGCTTCAACCAGCCCTTCGATCTCTGCCGGGTGTACACGGTGCCCTTGGACCTTGACCAGCAAGCTCGCCCGGCCGTGCAAGAAGAAAAAACCATCTTCGTCGCGATGGGCCAAGTCACCGGTTCGCAGCCATCCATCCGCACTGATCGCGTCGGCCGTGGCGGCCGGGTCGCGCCAGTAACCGAGCATCACGTTGTTTCCCCGGGCGCAAAGCATACCAACGGCGTTCGCGGCTAGTTCGAGGTTCGATTCATCCATAACGGCAAGTTCGACGCCCGAGATTGGCATCCCAATCGATCCCCGACGAGCATGGAGTTGCTGAGGCGGCAACGACGACAGTCGCGCAGTGGCTTCCGACTGGCCATACATTACATAGAATGATGCTGGGCTGATACGGCGCGCAATTTCTTCAGCCAGATCGTGCCGTAATTCTCCGCCCGCAACGGTCATGTATCGCAAGGCCGGCAGCGGCCGTTCTCCAAGACGTCCGTATTTTAAAAGCATGCTGTAGGCCTCAGGAACCGCGGAGAAGCTCGTGGCTTCCATGTCGCGGAGCGATTCGACAATAGACGATGGAAAAGCCAGGCCGCGATCGAGAAGAAGTGTTGCGCCGCTCAGAATATGCGTTTGAAGGATTGAATTGCCATACGCATGACAGAATGGAAGGACGACCAACGCCCGGTCGTCTGGGCGAATTGGAAGCTCCCGGAGGATCGAATCCGCATTTGCTAAAAGGTTTCGATGGCTGAGCATGACTCCTTTGGGCGTCCCCATCGAGCCCGAGGTGAAGAGCAGCATCGCCAGATCCTGGTTTTGCCGACGTGGAGGTGGTAACGGATCCTGTGGATCGCTTTCTTCGGTCAAGCGTAACGTTGAGGGAGCCGAGTGATGCTGTGGGGCGTTGACATCCGGCGGGCTACTGATCAGCACGTCCGGTTGGGACAACTCAAGGATTTGCGTCTTGCGGCGTACTTCAAGGGAAACAGGGAGTGGCACCACGACACAATCGGCAAGCAGCGCCCCGTAAAAAGCGGCCACGTATTCCGGCGAGTTAGCCAACTGCAGAGCCACGCGCGCTCCCGCGACGTGTTTGGGGCGGGAGGCCAAATATCGGCGAACCTGATCCGCGGCGCGGGCGATCCAACTATAGGAGAAGCAACTTGCTCTGGTCGCTACGGCAGGGTGATTTAACCGAGCTTTGGCAACGTCTGAAAAACATGTTCCCAGGTTCGTTGCGCTCACATGAGCCGAGTAACCCTCCGCCGTGTACGCCGATGGTTCCATCGCAGGATCGATCTGGAGCAGAAGGATATCCATACTCATTCCACGCGCACACCACGGTTTGGATCTGACGGCCTGACGCTTTCTGTAGGTACCAAGGGTTCAATAAATCCCAGGAATGAGCCGATACGTGCGTGCCATGTAGGCTCGATACTCGTCGCCGAAAGTCTCAAGCATCATCCGCTCCTCGTGGCCAACACGCGCAAAGAATAGCGTACCAAAGCCAATGATACCCGACAGACCCGCGATCCAGTTCGGCAGCAGAAGTGCTTGTGAAATAGCCCACAACCAGAACGCAGCGTACATCGGATGGCGCAGCTTCTCGTAGATTCCTCGGGTGATCAACGTGTGCTTGTCTCGGATTTCCAGCGTGATCGACCAGGCGCGGCCCAAGTCTCGATGCGTGCGATAGAGCAGGGCCATGGCGGCGATCAACACAAGCACTCCTACTGAGGTTTGTATCGCGCTGAATGTATAGCCGGCAAATTTCGGCTGGTCGGTCAGCACATAGATCAGCGGAATTATGAATAGGCCGCTGTAGGAGATCAGCATCAAGGTTCGTTCGCGAATGAGATCTCGGCGATCTGTGACACTTGTTTTGCGAGCACGACGCTGGTGCGGGTAGCGGATGATGAAATACGTCACGCATCCAAGGCCCCAAATGAGCTTCGCGACGAAGAGCGTCATCAGACTGTGCCTGTAATTTTGACTCGCGCCATCTGCCTGTCGCTAGTGATCTAGCCATTAGTATGAGTTTATCAGAACACGAGCGCGCAAAATCTAGCGTTCGGTTGACGCACATGACATAGCATGGGTGGGACCAACTAACCTATCGGAACAGCGTGATTGCTATTGATTAGATTCGAACACATGAAATAAACAGTCTGTTCGCAAGTGTCATCTCTAGGATTCAAGCGATCGCTGGACGGCAAAGGCGCGCTAGCCCGTCGACTGCAGTACAATAGGTAGATTCTCGGGTCCCTCGGCGGGGCGCTAGTACGATCGTGATCCCTGCGGTATTGCTCGCGGGGGTCCAGGCCTGTAGTTTTTCGTAACGGAACATTTCGCCATGCCTCGCTATTACTTCCATCTCAGTGACGGCAAAAAAGTTCTCAGCAATCACAAAGGTATCGATTTGTCGGGCAATGCCGCCGCTCGCGAAGATGCCTTGGTGTTGGCGCGCGACCTCAAACATGGAGCCGTCATGCCCGGATGGGATTGGAGTGGCTGGTTCGTCATGATCGTGGATGAGCGCGGTCAAAAAGTCGACGAAGTGCCGATCGCAGATTCCTAAAAGTATGTTCGCTTCTGACCTGCCGCGGACTGCGATCGATGTAACTCCCTGCCTCTCCCAAAGGGAACGATCTTGTTGCTGGTGTCGTGCCCGATGTCAGCCCGTCCCATCCAAGGAATTCCGGACCTTTGGCACCAGTAACGGGTGATCTCTTCTTCGTTCATTCCGAAATCAGGTTCGTTCGGGGTGATGCTGCTGCAACGGCCAAGCATGACGCCCGACACCCGCCTGATTTTGGGATTACTGGTAATATGAAATAGCGATCTATCGATCCTGTACAGTGCTTCCCCTACCTCTTCCAACATGAGCACATGCCCGTCGAGGTCAGGTTGCAACGGTGTGCCGAGTAGCTGGCTAAGAACCGTCATGTTAAACGCTGCCGTCAGCATCCCGCGACCTACCGTAGGCTCCAATGCTTCCGGCGACCTATCGACTATCCAGGCGAGCGCTCGCTCAATCGCTGCGTCTCCTCCATCTCGAAGAATGTCCTGCGCCACGGGACCATGCGTTACGGCCTCGAACCCAGCCTGGTACAAGGCGGCGAGCAGAACACCGGCATCACTGTAGCCCATGTAGGATTTCCGTCGGGACGGCTCCTTCAACCCACACATGGCTGCTTCCACCACGCGGCAGGATCCGTATCCTCCACGCGCGAACCACACCGCGTCGTAGCTCTCGTCGTTAGCGATATCGAGGAAAGCCCGCGCGCGCGTTTCGTCGTCACCGGCGAAATGGCCCTGCGAAGCGAAGCACTGCGGATGGAAAACGATTTCCGGAGGCCTGTCAGGATACAGCGATCTGGCCAAAATCGGCACTCGCTGAGCAACTTCCGGAGACATGCGCGAAGCCGGCGCGACCACGCCGATCCTACACTTCCGTTTGCTCATTCAGGCGCCCAGCCTACGTTGCACATCATCGGCAACCCTTCTAGATTTTGCCAATGGCCCACCAGCTCGGAGATTACTTTTTTTGCGGCGTGGGGGGTAGTGGAATGACCCCGCTCGCAATGCTCATCAAAGCCAGGGGTGGACTGGTTGAGGGTTCTGACCGAGCACATGACCAGGGTCGCAACGCCAAGAGATTTGATTTTCTGCGTGCGAACGGCGTGCTTCTGCATCCCCAGGATGGCAGTGGCGTTACGCGACCCAGTCAGATTCTGGTTACGTCCGCTGCCGTGGAGGAGACGGTCCCCGACGTGCAAGCCGCGCGCCGTATTCGGGCCACCGTCACCACTCGAGCGACGTTGCTCGCTGAACTCTTTAACTCTGCCGCCTTAGGCGTCGGTATAGCGGGCACAAGCGGCAAGTCCACCACGGTTGGCATGCTCGGCTGGATTCTGCATCGCGCCGGAAAGAGTCCAACGATTATGAATGGCGCGGATATGAAGAACTTCATTGATGTGGGCTCGCCCTTTGCCAGCGCCAGGATCGGTGAGGGCGAGGTTTTTGTCAGTGAGTTGGACGAGAGCGACGGCTCAATTGCGCTTTTCGAGCCCCGTGTCGCAGTTCTGAACAATATCTCCTTGGATCATAAATCGCTCGACGAGCTCCGCGTGCTTTTCTGGAGCTTCGTTGCCAAGGCGCAGACGGTGGTGCTCAATCTCGATAACGCAGAAACAGCAGCACTCGCGGCCGATTTGAAGCCGGGGAAAGCGTTAACGTACAGTCTGAATTCCGGGCAAGCCGACCTCCTTGCGTTTGCGCCAGTTCATTCGTCCGCGGGGATCCGGTTCCAAGTGAAGGTGCGCGAAACCGGTGAGGTCATCAAAGTGGACCTGAAGGTTCCAGGACTCCACAATGTGGCCAACGCACTTGCCGCTCTGAGTGCCGCGAAGGCGTGCGGCGTGACCCTCGCGGTGGCCGCGGCCTATTTAGGCGAGTTCAGTGGCATTCGTCGGCGACTGGAGGTCGTGGGCGCGGCAAATGGAATAACCGTGTTCGACGATTTTGCCCACAACCCCGACAAGATATCGGCCACACTCGAAACCTTGCACGCGTTTTCCGGCCGCTTGCTGTTGATGTTTCAGCCGCACGGATACGGTCCAATCCGTTTGATGAGGAACGCGTTAGTGAGCTGTTTTGCAAACGGGTTGGCCGATGAGGATGTTCTGGTTATGCCGCAGCCCGTTTATTTCGGCGGCACGGTGGACCGCAGCGTCGGAAGCGACGAAATTGTTGGCGAAATCCAGCGGTCGGGTCGGAAGGCCTTTGCTTTTCCAGACCGTGGCGGATGTGGCGACATGCTCGTCGAGTTGGCCCGCCGTGGGGATCGCATCGTGGTCATGGGTGCGCGAGATGACTCGCTTTCGCAGTTCGCACATGATCTTCTTCGACGGCTTTCGGTAACACGAGACGAAGGTTCAATTGCCACTCGCTGATCGGAAGTGAACGAACGCTATCGCGTCGCAGAATTACGATGGCTTTTAAATGAGACTTCTGAAGCGTTTTCTGCAGCGCTTGGCCATCTTCGGGCTCGGCCTATTTAGCGTCTGGTTTATTGTCTTTGTTGTCTTCGAGTTTGCGGATCGCTGGCTGCCGTGGTTTCTGGCTTTGGCCGCCACTTATGGAATCGCAGCATACGTTGTCCTTCCCCGTATCGTCCGGATGGGTCTAAAAGTACTCCAACACAAACGTGTTCCCCGCTACACAATCACCGGCGACGGATTGCCCGGAGATCCTGTCAATTTCGTGCTTGTCGGCACCCTTGGGCAACTTCGGGATGCGTTTGCACGCGCCGGGTGGTCAGAGGCTGATCGGTTGGGACTGAAAAGCTCGTGGCATATGGTCCGAGCATTCCTCTTCAACGCGTCCTATCCTACCGCTCCGTTCAGCACACTTTATCTTTTCGGCCGGGGTCAAGACATCGGCTTCGAGAAGGCAATTGATGACAGCCCACGGAAGCGCCATCACATTCGATTTTGGGCTTTGGATACCGCGCTCGTTGAGGCCACATGGGGAACGGCCAAATTCTGGCTTAACACCGATCGGCCACCGCATGATGCCCACGTTTGCTGGATCGGAGCTGGAACCAAGGACACCGGTTTCTCTTTGACTCAACTCACGTTTCAGATCACTCACGCGACCGATGCGGATACGAATGCCGAGCGGGATTTTATCATCGCCGAGCTTCGGAATAACCGAGTCATCGGAGAGGTGAGTGAAATTCAAGCGGGTCAACACATCGAGCACGTCAATCACTACGTCACTGACGGTGAAATCGCACTTGCGAATCTGATAGCTCCTCACGAAATGGTTCGGGCCGAAGTTAACGCGCGCGCCCCCAGCCTGTCCTAAAGTGTCTGCTTCTGGCCCAAACATGCGCCTGACCCGGTTGGCGCTCGCAACAGCGCCCGCGCTGTTCGTGCTTCTATGGAGCACCGGATTTATCGGCGCCCGCTACGGCCTGCCATACATCGAGCCATTGACCTTTCTAGCCATACGGCTGGGTTTCGCTGCGATCATCATGGCGGCGATCGCACTCTTGGCTGGTGCACGGCGGCCGAATACGAATGAGATCGGCCATAGTCTTGTTGCAGGCTCGCTGATGCACGGACTTACCCTCGGAGGCGTGTTCACCGCGATCAGTCAGGGCGTACCTGCCGGCATTTCGGCACTGATCCTGGGGCTGCAACCGATCGTGACTTCGACACTCGCCAACCGCCTCATGGGCGAGAAGATTACGCGGCTGCAATCGGTCGGGCTAGCGCTGGGGCTAGTCGGAATTTTGCTTGTCCTGCACGACCGCAACATTGTACTCGCGGGCTCTGTCCTCGGCTGGGTTGCAAGCTTCTTGTCGCTGATCGGCATTACGCTTGGAACGCTGTACCAGAAGAGCTATTGCGGCAGTATCGACTGGCGCACCGGCAATCTCGTCCAATACGTCGGAGCGGCAGTGTTGTTTACGCTTGGCGCCTTTGCATTTGAGACGCGCGAAATCAATTGGACGGGTGAGCTGATTTTCGCAATGGTCTGGCTCGTGCTTGTCCTGTCGATCGCGGCCGTTGCGTTGATGTATTGGCTCATCCGCCGCTCTGCAGCGACCGGGTTTGCAAGTCTGTTCTATCTGGTACCGGTCGTGACTGCCTTGTTTGCTTACATTCTTTTCGGTGAGCGGCTGGACTCGATTTCGATCTTTGGAATGCTAGTGTGTACCGGTGGCGTGGCGCTCATTAATCGGGTTGCTGCAAGGCCCGCCAAAGCTTGAACGCCGCATGTAGACTATTCCGGCGTAACATCTCCTATTGGACGCGCGTGCAAAAAGTGAGTTGTGCCGTCTTTTTCGATGCGGTCCAGCAGATCAACTTCCCAAGACAGATAGGCATCCATTGCCGCTTCAGTGTCTCGTGCCTGTTCGTAGGGCTTGAGCCAGACATCGACAGCTTCATCGGCCATTCTGTTTTCTGTCGAGAGCGGATAACCGGCAGCAGTCCAGGCGGCGTTGCCGCCCGTTAGCAAGCGTACTGGTGTTTTCGTTATCGCGCGCGCTTCCTCAATCGCGAGGTCAGCGAGTACGCCATCCTCTGATGTAAGAATAAGCGTATTGGCAGCAGCTATCTTTTCCATAGCAAGGTCGAGTCGGCCCCGTATTGCAAACCACGCGCCAGGAATATGGCCCCGACGGTAATGTGGACTTGTTGACAGATCGACGACTGAGGCGGTCTTTTGTTCAAGCAGTGAAGATAACTGCGCAGGGTCGATGCTCTGGTTGGTTGGAGGCTCGCGCAGCAATTTGTGTGCAGGCTCGCCGCTTTCATTGCCTGCTTCCGGCAGAACGAACACTTCGCTCCAACCCATCTGTTTAAGCCATGAGGCAGTCATGAGCGCGCGGACTTCCTTGTCGTCGCTGAGCACGATGCGGGCGCCCAGTGTGCCTGCGTAAATGTCGGTCGCCTGCACCAGCTGGCCTCCAGGAGCCGATATGGCGCCGGGGTAGTGGCCTGCGGTGTATTCCGGGGGATCGCGAACGTCGAAAATATAGGTCGTGCGCGTCTGATCATTCAGCCACGCCTCAAGTTGGGTTCGGTCGACCCGACCGACGTCGAATTTCCCAGCCACCGCTTTTGCCGCCGACTTCGCCCAAGCAAGCCCCTTCTCGGAAAAATTCGGCGCGCGGTCCGACTTGCGGCTCTCACAAGTGAACCCTGCGAGATGCCAGCCCATCGTGCCGTTACGAAGTGCAACCACCTTGTTGGTAATGCCTGCGTTGATTAGCGACTGGGCACCGATAATGCTCCTGGTGCGACCCGCGCAGTTGACGACAATAGTCGTCGACTGCAAGGGAACAATGTCGCGGACGCGCAGAACCAACTCTGCGCCCGGGACATTCATAGCGGTCGGTATCGAGATTCGCGTGTATTCGCCGAATGGTCGGCTATCTAGCACCTTAAGGTCAGCACCGTTCCGCAACATCGCGTTCAGTTCGACGGCGCTAATGCTTGGTGTACGGCTGTCGTGCTCTACGAACTCACCGAAGGCTTTGCTCGGCACGTGAACGCCGGAAAACAGGACAAAGCCGGCCCGTTCCCACGCTGCCACGCCGCCGTCGAGATACGAAAGGTCCGTATAGCCAGCACTGGCGAGGATAGCTGCGGCGCGCTTAACTAGGCAGTCGCCACCATCGCACAATACAATTCGAGTCGTTAGACGAGGAACGAGGCGAGCAAATCGCAACTCAATACGGCTGAGTGGGACATTCCGCGCCCACAGTAGGTGGCTCTTCGAGAATATCAGTTCTTCCCGTACATCGATCAGCGCCAGTTCGGCGCCATCGGCGAGCATCGACTTAACGGTGGCGGGGCTGACCGCGCGGAACATCCTAGAGTTCTACAAAGTAAGAAGTGACACCCTACGCTAGGTTGCCTGCTGTGCAGTCATCTGCTCGACCTCGCCCGTTTTCAAGTCAATACGGATGCGATCGATCTTGTCGAGGTTTGTGCCAGTCACACGAATGAAACGCGCATGATCAGGATAATCGATGGAATGAATAGCGCCGTTCTGGTAGATGCCGGCCTTTCCCGGCGTAAGTCGGTACTTTTTTGCAGGTTTTAGCTTGGCGTGCTTTGGATCCTTACCGTCATCTTCCCGCGTCCATTCGATCATGTCGGTATATTTCGTGGCCTGACCATAGATCGCCCATGACGCGCCATGATCGTGAGGTGGTGATATGCGAGCCTTTTCGTTCACATGTGCAAGGATCTGGAAGCCGAGCTCTCGATCCTCGTACAGCAACTTCAACCCGCGCGGCGCGTTGTCACCGCAATATCTCTCAATGAAATCCGTATTGCTGAGCAGGCGTTCGAGATTGACGCGCACCTGCTCGCGGCCGGCAGGGCCTGGATCACGTCCGAGTGTTGAACGACAATCGGCAATGAAATGTTGGAGCTCGTAGGTCATGGCGTTGTCCCGGGCTAGGCCTTGAATTCTTACATAGGCCCGAGCCGAAAACTAGTAAGTGCCATTGGCAGGTTTACGCGTGCACTTTTCGACCTCTTTCCATGCAATCTGCCGGTTTACCCTGCGTTGCAGTAAGCCCGTCAGGTGCCATCCATCCGAAGCGTATCGTTGACGCTCCATCCAGCAAGTGTTGGACTATTGGAACCTTCACAGATCGGGGTGCGAACTGGAGAGAGGCGTATCGGCGGCCGTTGAAAATGCCAAATATTTTTTTCGAAGACAAAAAAGCTGAAGGAGGAAACCATGACAATGCGCAGCAAATTGGCCAAGCTGCTTGTGCTATTCGGCACCTGCCTTGGTGCGGTCCTCGGCGCTTCCGGGCCGACAGCGGCACAAACAAAAGAAGTGAAACTCGGATTGATCGCACCGATGTCGGGTCCATGGGCTCGTCAGGGCGACCTGATGCTGAAGGGTGCGAATCTTGCGGTCGAAGACATCAACAAGCAGGGCGGTATCAAATCGCTTGGTGGCGCGACCGTAAAGCTTTTGGTTTTCGACGCTGGCGATAGCGTTGAGAAGGCCAAGAATGCCGCACAGCGGATGACTGCACAGGAGCCCGACCTCGTTGGCGCGACCGGCTCGTGGCTCTCGAGCTTCACACTCGGCGTCACGGAAGTAACCGAGCGCGCAGAGCTTCCCGTTTTGACCTTGTCCTATTCCGATCAGATTACCTCGCGCGGCTTCAAATATGTGTTCCAGACCTCGCTGGGCGGCGGCGCCCAGGCCAACCAAGCAGTTCCGGCGCTGATTAAACTCGCCGAGAGCGCAACCGGTAAGAGGCCAACCACAATTGGCATCGTGCAGGACAATACGGCCGCATCAGTCAGTTTTGCCAAGCCAATGCGCGAAGGCGGGCTGGCGAAACTCGGCCTCAAACTTGTAGTAGACGAAACTTTCACTCCGCCGTTGTCTGATTGCACGCCGCTGATCCAAAAAGTGCGCTCATCGAGGCCAGACATCTTGTTGTTGCTGCCGACGGCGATTTCTGACGACAAGATGTGCGTGGAAAAGCTGCATGAGTTCGGCTTAGGGCGCGGACGTTTGCCGGTGATTTCCAATGGCGCGCATATCGGCGCTCCCGATATGCTCAAGAATGCCAACAAGGAATTGTTGGAAGGTTTGATGACTGTCGTCGGCAATTGGAGCGGCAAGGGTCAAGAAGCTATAATGAAAGAGTTCGTCGCAAAGACGGGCGAGCCGTGGATTACCCAGGATTCTTTGTCGACCTATGGCGATATGTGGATCTTCAAGGAGGCGTTGGAGAAGGCAGCTTCAACCGACCGCCGCAAGGTCGCTGAGGAGATCCGCCGAATGGATACACGCGAGGGGCCGGCGAAATTCTTTCCCGGTGGCCGCGTGAAATTCGACGAGGCTGGCCGTCGTGTGGATGCCGACCTCGCGATCGTGCAATGGCAGGACGGCGTGCCGGTTACAATTTATCCACCGGCCTCGGCGCTTGCGCAGCCGATCTGGCCGAAGAACTGAAAGCTATCGTCCTCACGTAGGGAATTGGAGCGGGTGCATGCCTGCCTACGCTGCCACGTGATCGAGCGCCGCCAACAGATGGGGGCGGAATTCTCGATAGTTCTCGATCATCGGGAAATGCCCCATACCTTTCATGATGGTGAGACGCGACCCGGGAACGGCGGCGGCAACAGCCTCGGTCATTGCCGGAGTGCATGAATAGTCATATTCGCCGGTAAGCAACGCGACCTTGCAGCGGTTGGTGTCAATGCGCTTGAGGTCGTCGCGTCCGTCCCAATCTACACTGTAGAAATAAACGTCGCCTTGGTAGACCCCTGGTCCTGACTGGCTGTAGTACCACCAGTTTTCCCGCCGCGACGCTTCTGGACTGAACGGCGAGTTGAGGCCGTAGGTGTAGCTCGCTGCCAGTTCGCCGCCATGGATGGCGGGATGATGAAGCAGTTCGTTATAGCGACCCGGAGCGTAGGCGGAGCTTTCTAGTCCAATAATCCCGGTAAGTTCGTCCTGGTATTCAGCGGCGATCTTGAGTGCGATCGCGCCACCCATCGAACAACCCAAGACGATCGGCCGTTCGAGTCCCAGCGCGAGCCATACCGTGCGGACCATTCCCACATATGACGCCGTCGTCAGCCGGTATTTTTTCAGCCACCATCCGTCTGGCGGAGTTGAGCGGCCATGGTAGGGCAGGTCGAATGCGACGACCCGAAAATGCTCAATGATCTCCGGATCGTTCAATAGATGACGGTATTGGCGGCTATCAGCTCCCGCCGTGTGCAGGCACAGCAATGGCAGTCCCTTGCCGGCTTCCTCGACATACACCCGATGCTCGGCTCCATCGATGCTGACCGTGAAAAACCTTCCAACGATAGGTTCAAATTCAAACATCCGGCGCTCCGGTCTCGCGCATGATGTTCATTATACGATGCAGCGCGCGGGCATTCTGCATCGCCGCCAAGGCGTCGCCCTCGAGCACGAACTCTGGCACCCGCATTAGCATGGCAAAGAAGTCGTGGAACAGCGGCGGTGGGTCGGGGCTTAAAAACTTGCGCCAGACGTCAACGGGCGCGTGAAATCCGAAGATTGCGCGCACGTCAAACTTCGGCGCCTGCGTGATGTCGACAATACGGCCTTTTTCGAGTTTGAGCGCATAGCGGCTATCACCAAAAGCCAGGACGAATGTCGTGGTAAACCAACTTCCGATCACCTTGAGTTCGGGGTCTGCATTGACTCGCTCGCGATAACGAGCGAGCCAGGCAACGCCCGGATAGTCTTTCATGACGCCTCCAGTTCTTGCCGTACGGGCGTTCGTTACGTACGAGATGTCAGCTGCGCCTCTTGAGAGTGAAGGCATTTCTCCAACGCGGCGAGTGCGTTCATGTGATTGGAGCTGATGAGGGCGGCAGCTAGCGTTGCGTCCCGATTTTCATAGGCCTTCAATAGACGCGCGTTGTCGTCGAGCGACGCTTGCATGCGGTCCGGCTGTGAGAGGCTCAGTCGTCGCAGTCGCAAGGTACGCAACAGTAGCGAGTCGAGAATCCGTTTAACGGTGCGGTTATTGGCAAGCTGTGTGTTGCGGTCGTAGAAATCGACATTAGCCCACACGAAGGTGTTGAGATCGTGGTCGCGGAACGCACGCTCCATTTCGGAAAGCGGCGCGCGCAGCGTGCCGATATCATCGGTCGAGGCGTTTCGCGCGACCGCGGTTGCAATCAGGTCGAAAAGCGCGGCGCGCGCCTGATAAATCTCGCGCACTTCTTCCATCGCGAGCAGTGCGACGCGGGGTCGCCGGCGCGGCGGAATTTGTACAAGGCCTTCTTTCTCGAGCAACATCAGGGCTTCGCGGATCGGCGTTCGGCTCGTACGAAAGCGTCGCGACAGCTCAACTGAATTGAGATCGTCGCCAGGCGACCGCTGTCCCTCAATGATTTCGGCCGCGACCTCGCAGGCGATGTTGGAGACGAGCGAGGGACGGTCATGCCGTTCCGCGACGATCGCGCGGGCGACCTCACGCGCTCGCGCGAATGACCGTTGGTCCTTGGTACGCGGCGGCGCGGCGGTCTGGCGTTTGACGGGTGTGTCGATGGGCAACTCTCCAATCGGGCTTGCGGACCCTAGCAGAATAGGCTTTGCGGCCAACAATTGTCGACACTCGTCAAAAGGCTAAAAAATAAAAGGGGGAAATAGCCCTTATTTATAAGGCTTTCCCGCCTTGACGATACGTCAAATTGTAGCTTGAGTGTCGACATAAGTCGTTTTTTCGCGGCCTAGCGGCCCGTACAGAGCAAGGCAGCACAATGTCAGTGGATTCATTTGTCACCGGCAATATGGACTACATCCGCCGCCCCTTCGTCGCCAATATCAAACCCGGACACCGCGTTCTCATCCTCAGCGATTTTTCGCACGACACACGGGTTTGGCAGGTGGTTCAGAGCATCTGCGCAGAGCTCGGCGCCGAGACCACGGTCGCACTCTTCGAGCGTCGGCCGGCCGACTACTACGATCCGCCGTCGGCTGTGAGCGAGGCAATGATGAAATCGGATTTCAACGTGCTGCTCGCGTCGACGGGCATGCTGCACAGCCACGCCAATTTCACCGCGATGGCAGCGGGAATCCCCGCCATATGCATGGATGGAGGCATGCGGCTGGAGTGGTTTCAGACGGGCGCAGTAACTGACGACATGAAGCAAATCGCTGTGCGCAAACATTATGTCGCCAAGAATGTGTTCGGGCCGAACGCGCGGGAATGCCGAGTCACCTCCGATTTTGGCACCGATTTTGTTTACAGTGTCGCCAACCGCATCACCCAGCCGCCGTTGCCTGGTCCAAATTTCGATCCCTACAAAATCATCAATTTTGCAAAGGATGAGAACAGGCCAGGCAATAATCTGCTCTACTATTTGTTCCCGACGGGCGAGTTCAACGTCGCGCCTGTCGAAGGAAGCGCCAATGGCAAATTGGTTATTGACTTGACCATGCACCATATTGGCCGGCTGATCACGCCGATCGAACTCACAGTCGAGAGTGGCCGCGTTGTGAAGATCGACGGCGGAGCGGAGGCACGCATCTTACGGGACTATCTCGAGAAGTACGGCGACGACAACGCCTACATGTGCCCGGCCGAAGCGTCCGTGGGCGTCAATGCCGAAGCGGTTGTGCGCGGCATTCAGCGCGAAGACAAGAACATCATGGGTACACTGCATTTCGGGCTCGGCACAAATGTGGATGTTGGCGGTTCCGTCAAATCGAAGATCCACATGGATGGTGTGATCCTGCATCCGACGCTTTATGTAGACGGCGTTAAGCGCATCGACCGCGGCAAGATCCTCGTGCCAATCGAAGGCCGGTGAGCCGCGCTCTAGCGGTTATGTGTTGGAGCAATATCGCGAAGGAAGGCGGCAAATGTCCGCGCCATTTCTTCCGGTTGTTTCGATGAACAGCATATGCGGCCCGCGTGAGAGCACGGCAAAACGCGCCGCCGGGATGGCGTCCGCTATCCGCTGTACGACCGGGGGCGGCGAAGATTTGTCGTGTTCGCCCGCAATGGAGAAAGTCGCGGCAGCGTGTGGACGTCGCCCTTGGCGTACCACGCGGCCGCCCAACCATTCGGATCGTCCGAGAGAAGTCGTTCGCGCACGGGTCTGTCCTTGCCGGCCGCGCGAAAAGGGGCTGTGAACCACCGATCGAGGGTCGCTTCGGGTACATCAGCCATGCCGCTGTGTCGCGCATCGTCGCCGCGCTTCCGTGCGATTTCCACGGCTCTCCGCTGTCTGCGTCGCGGTGCAGGCGCAGATCGCAAGCGCGCTTACGGCTTGCGGATATTTGAGCGCGGACACCATTGCCACCATGCCGCCGAACGAGAAGCCAGCGATTGCCGCCGACGCGAAGTTGATTTCGTACAGAGGCTTATGCAGATCGTCAGCATAGTCCTCGAGCGAGCTCATCGGCACACTCATGCGGCTCTCGCCGTGACCGCGTTGGTCGAGCGTGAGTAAGGTGAATTCCTGCCGCAAGATACGGGCTACGGGGGAAAGAAACGACAAATCAAGGCCGATTGGGTGCAGCAGTACCACGTGTGGCCCGTTTCCACCGAGTTCGTACTTGAGCGAGCTCATCGCGCTTTACCCTTGGAGTAAAGCACTCTTCCAACCTGTGAGGTTCCGCGATGACGAAGCCTGGATTGCTCTTGTTTATGACCGACATCGATGCCGCGCACGAAACCGAATTCCACCGCTGGTACGAGGAGGAGCATATTCGCGAACGCCTGGCGATCCCGGGATTCCTTACGGCCCGACGTTTCCAGACGCTCGAAGGAAGTCCGAAATATCTGGCCATCTATGATCTCGAGAGCCCCGGCGTACTGCGCTCTCCCGAATACCAGCTCATGATTGGAACTGGGAAAACGCCATGGACGCGACGCATGGAGCAGCTGTTCGTCAATGCTCGGCGCAACGTTTACGTCGGGATTTCGGAGCGGCGTCGCTGATTGCGGCATCGTTGCCGGGCCGCTCACGGGAGCAGAATTGAGGCGCCACTGGTGCGGCGGCTCTCAAGATCGCGGTGAGCGCGCGTAACATCAGCGAGAGGATAGCGCTGGTTAATCGGCACATTTACCGCGCCGCTTTTCATCATCGCAAACAAATCCTCGGCGCGCTCCAGCATTTCCTTGCGATCGTGCAGGTAGTCGGCAAGTCCGGCAAACGTGACGTAAAGCGATCCCATCCGGTTCAAGCGCCACAGATCGAACGGCGGAATCACGCCGCCGGCCGAACCGTAGAACACCGCAAGCCCGCGCCGGCGCAGGCATTTGAGTGAAGTCTCGTAGGTGCTACCACCTACGCCGTCGTAGACGACGGGCAGACCTTCGCCCTTTGTGATTTCGCGTACGCGTCCGACCACATCCTCTCGGGTGTACAGGATTGGGTAGTCGCAGCCGTTTTGCTTAGCGAGCGCGGCTTTCTCGGCAGTGCTCACGGTGCCGATCACCTTGACGCCGAGATGCTTGGCCATCTGGCATATGATGATCCCAACCCCGCCAGCCGCGGCCTGGACCAGGATCGTCTCGCCGCGTTTGATCGGATAGACGCCGCGAACAAGGTACTGCCCCGTTAGTCCTTTCAGGGTGGCTGCAGCGGCGGTTTGGTCATCGATCCAATCCGGGAGCCGGATGAGTCGCGTGACCGGCATCACGGTCTCCTGCGCATAGGCACGCGGCTTCTCTGAAGCATAGGCTACGCGATCTCCGGGCCGAACTTCGGTAACGCCTTCACCGACCGCTGTGACAACGCCAGCCGCCTCCATGCCGATGATGTGGGGGAAGTGGGGCAGTGGATAGCGCCCGGTGCGGAAGTGAATATCGGTGAAGTTAAGGCCGATAGCGGTATGACGGACCCGCGCTTCACCGACCCCCGGCGCCCCGACCTCAACCTTTTCATAGCGCAGTTCTTCCGGCCCGCCGGTCTTGTGCACGCGCACGGCGTAAACGGTGCTCATCGCTTGCCCGCTAGTTGATAACGCGCGCAACCGGGCGCACGGGCGCACCGTCCGAGCCTGCGATATTGAGTCCGAGAAACATGATTTCGGCACGGTGGCCGGCGAGTTGTTCGAGATTGGTGACATGCTCGGCGATTAGCACGCCTTGGCTGAGAAGTGTGTAATGCACCGGAAATGCAAAATCCGCCGGCCGACGCACCGTGGCAAGATCGGGGGTCGAGAAATCGACCCCGACGATTTTGGCGCCGTGCTTGACAAGCCAGCCAGCCGCCTCACCGGTGAGGCAAGCGTGTTCCATATAGCGCGGTGTATTGACGTGCTTTGCCCGTCCGGTTTCGATGAGCACGATGTCGCCTTCTCGCATGCGCGGGGTGGCGCGCTCGAGATCGGCGGCATCGATCACGCCATCATCGGCCACATCGAAATGCCAGATCACGCCGGCTCCGTAGAGGCGATCGAGCGGCACCTGGTCCATGGTGGGCCCGTCGCTGATAAAATGGCGAGGTGCATCGAGATGGGTGCCGTGATGCACCACCATGTGCACTTCTGTCACGTTGGCGCGGTGCTCGGGGATTTTAGCGATCTGTCTAATGCGCGGTTGCGGAAAAGAGGGAATGCGCGAGAGGTCCTCCGTGAGCCTATGTGAAAGGTCCGTCCATGCGCCGGCGGCGCCTGATATCTTGGGCACCGGAACATCGAGCCAGCCTTTCCAGCCAGGAATCCTATTTGTCGCGGTTTCACACATGCCGTTTGCCCACTATTTCTGGTTCGACCGATCGATCGGCCTTGATTCATTGCCACCGACAACGACCCCGGCCCACTCCTCGATCATCTTCACCAAGGTCGTATAATCATCGTTACCTCGCCCTTGCGTCATGGCGTGGAACCACAGCTGTACGACGTTTGAGCCGACCCACATCGGCACGTTGAGCTCGCGCGCTTCCTCAAGACAGAGAAGCACGTCCTTGTACATGGTCGACAATTTGCCACCGTAGTCAAAACTGCGGGTAAGCACCGAGGTCGGAAACTTGTCCATGGTGGCGCTGTTGCGGCCAGTGCTGGCGTTTACGGTATTGATAAGCACGCGCGCGTCGACCCCTGCCTTGACCGCCATCGCAGAGGCTTCGAAAGCGGCTGCCATGCCCGCCGCCGAAATCATATTGTTGGCGAGCTTTGTAACCTGGCCCAACCCCGGCGTTTCGCCCACGTAGAACACGTTGCGTGCAATTGCCTCGAACAACCTCTTCACCTTTGCGAACACGTCAGGCTTGCCCGCCACCATTGCTGATAACGTTCCGGCCCGCGCACCGCGCGGTCCGCCGCTCACAGGTGCGTCAAGTACGGCAATGCCAGATTTGCTTAGTTTGCTTGCGATTTCTTTGACCGTGCCCGATCCGATGGTCGACATCTCGACGTAGACTTCAAGCCCGCGGCATTCAGAAATACCGCCCGCCGCAAGTGCGACCTCGCGGCTGATCTCAGGCGAGGGGAGGCAAGCGAACGCGATCTCGCAGCCCTTTGCCGCCTCGCGCACGGACGGGCACGCGACCGCGCCGCGCGCGACGAGCGGGGCGGTAGCTGTCGGATTGGGGTCACAGATGCGAAGCTCATGGCCGGCGTCGATCAGTCGTTCCGCGATTGGCGCACCCATCGCGCCGCATCCGATGAAGGCAAGGTGTGCGGACACGCTTACTCCTCCCAAACTTTGCCAGTGGTCGAGGCGGTTTGCCCACCGTCGATCACCAATTCGGTGGCGTTGACGAAGCGCGATTCATCCGAGGCCAGATAAAGTACGCCGTAGGCGACGTCCCATGCCGAGCCAAGCGTTCCGGTCGGCACTGCCATCTGGCGCTCCTTGATTCTTTCCTCGTAGTCTTGCGGGTTGCTGCGTTTGAGACGGTCCGTGATACGCGGGGTTGCGATATAACCCGGCATCACACAGTTGCAGCGAATGCCCTTGGCCGCATACTGCACGCCGATGTTCTGCGAAAGCTGCTTAACCGCGCCTTTGGAGGCCGAGTAAGCGACGTTGGCGTAGGTGAAGCGGATGCCCGCGGTCGAAGAGTTGTTGATGATGGAACCGCCACCCTGCTTGAGCATCTGCGGGATCACTGCGCGACACGTCAGATACATACTCTTGACGTTGACCCGCATCAGACGGTCCCAATCTTCTTCTTTTACCTCGAGTGGGCCGCCGATAACCTGAAGGCCTACATTGTTGAACAGCACATCGATGCGACCATAGGTCTTGATGCAACTGGCGACCATGGTGTCGACCTCCGACGCGTTAGAGATATCGCACCGATGAGGGGTGCATTGTCCGCCTTCGCCGGAGATGATGCTGCAAGTCTCCTTGGCTGCGTCGAGATTTTGGTCGACCGCAAATACCTTGGCGCCTTCGCGCGCGAACAGGACGGCCGTGGCTCTGCCATTGCTCCACCCTTCTGCGATTGACCCCGCACCGGCAACGATCGCGACTTTATCTTCCAATCTTCTCACGTCGGTATCTTGCTTTGCTGGTGGGCTGATCGGGCCGGCATCAAAGCGATGCCGGCACGTGGGGCCGTCCAAAGTCTAGCTCTTTGGCCACTTTGCTTTGGCGAGCGCTCGGTCGGTCGGAAATACTGACACCGGTACGCCGCTCTGCCATTGCACGATCACGAGCGGAGCGCCAACGCGGCGGCCGTTCTCGTCAAATTTCACGACGCCCGGGAAGGCATCGGCCGCGGGTCCGCTTTTGAGTTCCATCTTGTGGATCTGTTCATTGACAGCGACCTTGTCGGCCTTGCCCGCGCGTTCGAGCGCTTCCTTGAGAATCCAGGTGTGACCATAGCCGGCAAGTCCGTCCTGAGTGATCCACGGCTCACCGGTCTGTTTCTTGTAAAGGTCGCTGATACGCTCCTGGCCCTTGAGCCCCCAGTTGGCAACAATAAACATTACGCCTTCCAACAGCTCGGGCGGCACGTTTTTCACGACTTCTGGCGCGCCCATATGTGCACCGTTGCCGATCACCGGGATTGCGCCTTTCGCCAAATGGAACTCATTCATCTTCTCGAGCCCGAGTTTGAGATCGGAGATGGTGGAGGAGATGAACAACAGGAATTCCGGTCGAGTGGACCGCACTTTTTGGATCAGTGGTGTCGCATCCGACAGCGGTGGCGTGTAGGTCTCGTCCAACACGACTTTCATTCCAAGCTTCTCGAGCCCGCCTTCGCGCATGGGTTTAAGGAAACTCACAGGCGATGCAGTGTTATCGCCGATGATTCCAGCAGTTTTTGGCGGCTTGCCTGTTGCCGCCTTGCCGAGTTCAACAATCGTCGGTACCGCTTCGGTCGATTGCACGCCCGCTGGTGGCGAGCTCTGAAACACATATTTGAAACCGCGGCTTGTAATTGTGTCGGCATAGGAGAGGGTGAGCCACGGTACCTGTGCCCGCTCCGTTACCTCGGTGATCGCCAACGTGAACGTGCTTAGCCACGCGCCCATGCCGCCTACAAGATCCGGCTCTTGTGCGATCAGGCGTTGCGCCGCATTTTTCGCCTTTTCGGCGGAATCGCCGGCATCGCCGGAGATCAACTCAAGCTTGGCGCCACCCAGCGCCTTGATTCCGCCCGCAGCGTTGATTTCGTTGACGGCTGTTTCCGCGCCCATCTTCACGAGCTGGCCTTGACGTGCCCAGGCGCCGGAGAGTGGCACAATTACCGCGATCTTGACCGCCTTCGGCTGTTGCGCCGTCACGTTGGTTGAGATCATCGCGAATCCTGTGAGCGCCACAATGGCTGCCGCCAATCGGGCGATGGGTCCCCACATCAAACTAGACATCAACCTTCTCATAGTGCCTCCTCCGTTATCATGGCCGTTGGCCTTGGCGGGCATTCGCGCTCGCGTTTGACGATGATGTCGCATGCTTACATTCCGAGATAGGCGTGTTTCACGCGCGTGTTCGAAATCAGCGTGTCGTGCGATCCTTCGAGGACCATTCGCCCTGTTTCCAGGACGTAGCCGCGATCGCAGAGCTCGAGGGCTTCTGCCACGCGCTGCTCGACCAAAAGGATGGTCACCCCGTGATGGCGATGGATGAACTCGATGCGGTCAAAAATTGCGTCGACGATGGTCGGTGCAAGCCCCATGGAGGGCTCATCGAGCATCAGGAGATCAGGTGCAGAGGCAAGGCCGCGTCCGATCGCGAGCATCTGTTGCTCGCCGCCTGAGAGTGTGCCCGCAAGTTGGTCACGCCGCTCGGCGAGAATCGGGAAAAGCTCAAGTACCGTCTTTAGCAGCTCGGCACGGCGCGCTCGGCTTTTGCGCGTGCTGGAACCCATCTCGAGGTTCTCTTTGACAGTCATCGAGGCAAAAACCTGGCGGCCTTCCGGCACGTGAGCGATTCCAAGCTGCGCCCGCTCGTTGGGTGGCACCTTCAACAGGTCTTGCCCCTTGTAGACAATTTCGCCCACAATTGGCGTGACGACTCCAGAGATGGTCTTGAATAGCGTGGTCTTGCCGGCACCGTTCGGTCCAACCACTGCCACGAACTGACCTTCGTCAACGTCAAGCGAAACGTCGCTCAAAGCGTTGAGACCTCCGTAAGCGACGTCAAGCGACCGAATCGTGAGCACGTTCCATCCACTTTCTGCCGAGATAGGCCTCAATCACGTTGCGATCCTTGACCACATCAGCTGGCGCGCCGTCCGCTATCAGCTTGCCGTGATCGAGCACGCTGAAACGGTCGACGAGCTTCACCATCGCGTGCATGGTGTGCTCGATAATCGCGATGGTGACACCGTCGCGGTTTATCTGCCGAATGATGCGCAGCACGTCTTCAAGCGCGTCGTGCCCAAGCCCGGCCAACGTCTCGTCGAGCAGCAGCAGGCGAGGGCCCGGCGCGAGTGCGCGTGCAAGCTCCATAAGTCGAAGCTGCTTTGTGGTGAGCCCGCCGGCGATTGCGTCCGCCTGCTCATCAGCCAGTCCGACACGATCGAGCGCTGTCATCGCAAGTCGCGCGGCCTCAGCATTGCTGGTCGAGCCCACGAAGGCGCCGATGACGACGTTCTCCAGCACGGTCATACGCGGAAACGCGCGCACAACTTGGAACGTGCGGCCGATGCCGTGCCGGCAGACGTCGTGCGGCTTGAGCCCTGTGAGCTTTGTGCCGGCAAAGGTTATGTTACCGCTGTCGGCGGCGAGAAAGCCGTTAATGACGTTGAATAATGTGGTCTTACCGGCACCGTTTGGTCCAATGATGCCATGGATCGTTCCGGGTTTAATGTCGAGCGTGACGTCGTCGACAGCGCGCAGGCCACCAAAGGTGCGGCGAACCGCTTGAAGGTGCAATAAAGGTCCGTCGGCGGGCGCGGTCTGCGTTCGGGATTCAGCGATCGGTACCACGCTCGCAGCGTTTGCCGCCGCAGGCGCCCACGAGACGGGCCTTTTGATCAGGGTGGCCGGGCGGGCCAGCCATTCGCGAATGCGCCAGTAGATCCCCTCTGGTGCCAGCAAGATGATCACAATGATGGCAATGCCATAGACTACTCCCTGGATGCCGGGGATGACGCTGCCAAGTTCAGCGTGCAGCGTCTCCGCAAGCGGCACCAGGACGGCCGCACCGATGACGGGACCCCAGAACACGCCGACGCCACCGAACAAAGCCATGATCAACGCCTGCGCCGAGACAAGCGCGCCGAACATTGTTTGCGGCGTTACGACCAGCAGGACGATTGCGTATAGCCCGCCGGCGGCTGCACCTATCGCCGCGCTCAGCATCATCGCCAGCATTTTCCATCGCAGCGGATTGATTCCAGCGGCGGAAGCTGCCGCTTCATTCTGTTTGATCGCCAGCAACGAACGGCCGAAACGCGAGCGCTCCACGTGCAACGAGATAATCATGCAGATAACCAGCAGAACGAGTGCCAGCGCCATGTACGTTCTCTGATCGTTGAACTGCGCGTAGAGAGTGGGCGCCTCGCGTTTCATCGGCAACGAGACTTCCTGGTAACCCATCCACTCAAACACGTAGAGCATCGCGAGTGGGTAGGCGAGCATCGAGAGTGCGAAATAGTGGCCGCGCAGGCGAAACGTCGGCAGTCCAATGATGATGCCCGCGATCACGCCGACCACGACACCGAGCGGAATGCCAATCCAGGGCGTAATACCGAAGGTGACGAAGGCGATCGTCATCGTATAGCCGCCAAGGCCGAAAAAGGCCGCGTGACCGAACGAGATCATGCCGCTGTAGCCGCTAAGCATGTTCCACGAAATGCCGACCGTCGCCCAGATCAACACGAGCGTCATCATTAACTGATAGTAGGAATTACGCACGAACCACCCGATCAGGAGATAGACACCGGCAAATGCGAAGATGGCGAAATATTGCTTGGCTTTGTCCGAGCGACCCATCACGCCCGCTCCCAGACCCGGCCAAACATGCCCTGCGGACGGAAGAAGATGATGAGCAGGAAGATGACAAATATCGCAGTGTTCTGGAGTTGGTAGGGCAGGACCAGTGTAGAAACCTGCTGGACGAGGCCAATGGTCAGGCCGCCCCAGAACGCGCCGAGAATCGAGCCCATGCCCCCGAGCACAACCCCGGCATACATCACGATCACGAAATCGAAGCCGATGTAGGGCTGAAAAGATTGAGTGCTCGCGAGCAGACCGCCGGCAACCGCCGTTATCCCGACGCCCAGCCCGAAGGCGAAACGGTGCGAGCGGTCGACGTCGATGCCCACATAAGCCGCCGCGATGGGATTATCAGCGGCCGCCCGCAGCATTTTGCCGAGATCAGACTTGGTAAGAAACAGGTATAGGCCGACCGCGAATAGGATTGCGAGCACGAAGGCGACAGTGCGCGCTTGGTTGAAGAATATCAGCCAGACTTCCCAGGACTCACGCGACATCGGTGTCTGCACCGACAAAGGTGTCGAGCCGAACAAGATCAAGCCACCGTTCGCGAGCACGAGCGCAACACCGAGCGTCATGATAATTTGGGTGTAATGGCCTTCGGCTTCCGCGGAGATAACGCGCGCACCAGTGATGCGCGCCAGCAAATAGCGGTGCAGTAGCCAGCCGATCGCGAAGACGACCGGTCCCGCGAGCGCCGCCCCGACTACCGGCCCAGCGTACGGGCCCAGGAAGGCGAGCACGCCGAATCCCGTCACCAAATAGTAGGTGATGTACATTCCAAGCATCATGAAATCGCCCTGCGCGAAGTTCACGACGCGCATAACGCCAAAAATGATCCCAAGGCCAACGCACATCAGCCCATACGTGCCGCCGACGAGCAGTCCAGCGGTGACTGCCTGGAAGAAATCGACAGCAAACCACTTCAGTTCTTCCATGACGCTCTTCGATCCCAAGAGATGGCGCGTTGCGCGCCGCTAGGGTGGAGGGTGACCCTATCGAAGAGGGGCAGCAAAATGCCGACACTCGCTGTCCGCACGCCAGCTACGCGTGGGAGCGAGCGCCGGAAAGAGGTGCCCGTTTCGATCCGACGTGCCCCCACCCGCCACAGTCGGATAGACGCGGGAATCCTCGTATTTGCAATGTGAAAACACGTAGGCTCGGCACACCTATGAAGATTGAGGGGGCGCACCTTACTACTCCTCCCACCGGTCCGGCGCCCGACCGCACCAAAGCCGCCGTCAATCGACTAGTTCTTATTGTGTCGACACTTTGGATGAGGTTACGGTTGCTAACTTCCGGTCGTCAAGCGTCTCCGCAGTCGCGGCGCCGCAACTCCAGACTTGATTGGATAGGAAAAATGCAATGAAAGCGCTGACCGCAGCTCTCGCCGAATTCGTTGCCAACATCCACCCCGAACAGATCCCCGAGCGTTGTCTGTTCGGGGCACGCATGGGCATGCTCGACTGTGTAGGAACAATGATCGCCGGCGCTCGAGAAGAAGCGCCGCAGCTCGTCGCGGGGATTGCGCCCACCTCCATGGCCAACGATGGCTCACCCGAGATCCCCTCGGGGCGCAACCTCACTCCCCCCGATGCAGCGTTGGTCAATGGCACGGCTGCCCACGTACTCGACTATGATGACGTCGGAATGGATGGCCATCCAAGTGCAGTCTTGACCTCGGCCATCTTGGCCGAAGGCTGGCCGCTGGGGGCGAGCGGTCACGATGCGCTTGTCGCTTACATCGCAGGCTATGAAATTTGGGCCTTGATGCAGGAGCTAGAGCCTGGCCACATGCATGACCGTGGCTTCCATCCGACCGCGATCTGGGGCACCCCGGCCTGCGCCGCCGCATGCGCGCGCCTTAACCGGCTCAATGCCGATCAAACCGCGCACGCAATCGCGATCTCGGCGTCACTGGCCGCCGGCGTCAGTGCCAATTTCGGCACCATGACAAAGTCGTTGCACGTCGGGCGTACCGCACAGGCCGGCGTATTGGCGACGCGCCTTGCCAAAGTGGGGTTTACCGGTTCGCTGGATGCGCTCGAGCACAGCACGGGATTCATGCGCGCGCATTCACCGTCGGGTGAGCCGTGTTTGTCGCCGGCCGACTGGCAGCTCGGCAGAAAATGGCGGATGGCCGAACTCGGCATCAACATTAAACGCTATCCAATGTGCTACGGTACTCACCGAGCAATCGATGCGATGCTCGACCTCGTCGAGGGATATGACCTGCGGCCGGATTTGGTTACCGAGATCAACGTGCGCATCGGGGATACGCAAGCGGTGATGTTGCGCAATCACGAGCCTAAGACCGCGCTTGAAGCAAAATTCAGCATGGAATTTGCTATGGCGGCTGCGCTAATCGCGCGACGGGTCAGCCTCAGGGAATTGGAAGATGGATTTGTGGGGCGAGGAGACATCGCCGTCGCGATGCGGAAGGTGCGGATGTCGACAACAACCGAGCGGTTACCTAACACGCCGTTCGCGCCTGACGATCGTGTGAATGTCGTTCTGCATAACGGTGAGATACTGGCGCACGAGCCGGTGGCGCAGCCTAAAGGAAGTTGGGAGAAGCCGCTGACCGATTCTGAACTACGTGAAAAGTTTCTCGATTGTGCGAGCGTCGGATTGTCTAAAAAGCAAGCTGCCTCGCTGTTTGACTCGTTGGCATCGCTCGATCGGCTTTCGAGCCTGCGTGAGCTTCCCATCGTTTCGGTCCACTGAGCATGTTGTCGGCCGACAATGATCTGTTTTTGCGAGTAAAGCGCCACGCCTGTCATTGAACGACTGTCCGGACGTCCGCTATTGACCCATAGCGGACATGCCTAGTTGCGCCGCACGCGTCCGCTTTTGACCCAAGCGGACATACGCTTGTGGAGTGCAGGAGCCCGCTTTTTGACCCAAATGCCTAGTCGCGCCGCACATGTCTGCTCTTGAGAGTAAAGCGGACATGTCGGTTTACACTGCATATGTCTGCTTTTGACCCAAAGCGAACATTCGTAGGCCCTTCAAATGCGCAGGTAGCGCCGATACCATGATTGTTTCTGATGCCTTGGGGCGGCAATGAGACGACGCGTTAAAGCAGGCTACAAAGCGCAGCGACGGAAGATTTCGGCGCGCCGTAATGCGCCAAAGACCACACACCCTCGCAGCTCCCGCGCTGCTGGCAAGGAACCAGAGGAGGTCGCGCGGCTCACCCGCGAACTGAAAGAGGCGCGTGAACAGCAGATAGCGACTGGAGAAATTCTTGCGTCGATAACTGGGTCGATTACTGACGCGAAACCAGTGTTCGATGCCATCGCGCGTAATCTACGACGCTTGTTCGGTACGCACCTTGCCGTGGTGCAAATATTAAAGGACGGAATGGTTCACCTAGCGGCCGCTGGTAGCGAACGGGAATTCAAGCTCCTCAGAAAGCATTTTCCGCAACCGGTGGATGAGAATACGGGCGGCGGCCGCGCGATGCTATCGAAACAGGTGCTTCATTACGTGCCTGTACTTGGCAATTCTACGGCCCCGCCTGCGACCCAACAATTCGCACGTGATCTAGATTTCAATTCGGTGATCTTTGCGCCCATGATCCGGGGAGGCACAGTTATTGGGGCTCTATCGGCGGCGCGCCGTGAAGCAAAGGCGTTCGACGAGGAGGAGGTCGCACTCATCAGGTCATTCGCCGACCAGGCGGTCATCGCGATCGAAAACGTGCGGTTATTTGAAGCTGAACGGCAACGCACGCAGGAGCTGTCCGAGTCGCTAGAACAACAGACCGCAACCTCCGAGGTACTGAAAGTCATCTCCAGCTCATCCGGCAAACTCGATCTGGTCTTTCAGACCATGCTTGCGAACGCGACCAGAATTTGCAACGCGGCCTTCGGCTCAATGTTGCTCATTGAAGGTGACGTGTTTCGGCGCGTCGCTCTTCACAATGCCCCACCCATGTTTGTAAAATTTAACAAGAAGACCCCGGTCATTCCGTTAGGCCAAGTCCATGATTTAAATCTGCTCCTTGAAACTAAACGGCCCGTTCATATTGCGGACGCAGCAGGGACTGCAGACAGCCCGATTGTCAAATATGGAGGTGCCCGTACGCTTGTGATTGTACCGATGCTTAAAGAGGCGGAGGTCATCGGCGCAATCGGCATTTACCGTCAAGAGGTGCGACCTTTTACCGACAAACAAATTGATTTGGTGACCAACTTCGCGGCGCAAGCCGTCATCGCCATTGAGAACGGGCGGCTGCTTAACGAGCTGCGTGATTCATTACAGCAGCAGACTGCCACGGCGGACGTCCTCAAGGTCATCAGCTCATCCCCGGGCGATTTGGGGCCTGTGTTCGAAGCCATGCTGGAGAAGGCAACTAGCATCTGCGGCGCAAAGTTCGGTACGTTGTTTTTGTCAGAAGGCAATTGCGCTCGAGCCGTCGCCCAATTCCGAGCCCCGCCCGCCTATGCTGAGGTCTTACGGCGCGAGCCAATTATCACCCTTGGCGAGGGCGCGCTTGGTCGAGCAGCGCGGACCAAACAGGCGGTTCAGATCGCCGACGTTCGCACCGATCCAGCCTATGTCAAAGACCCACGAAGGCTCGCCATTCTCGAGCTGGCGGGGGCTCGCACGATGCTCAATGTGCCCATGCTTAAGAACAACGAGGTGGTCGGTCAGATAGCCATCTATCGTCAGGAAGTACTGCCATTCACAGATAAGCAAATTGAGGTGGTCAAAAACTTTGCCGCGCAAGCTGTAATCGCCATCGAGAACACGCGGCTGCTCAACGAGCTGCGTCAGCGCACCGATGATCTTTCCGAGGCGTTGGAGCAACAGACGGCGACCTCAGAGGTGCTAACCGTCATCAGCAGCTCGGCCGGTGAGTTACAGCCGGTGTTTAATACGATGCTGGCCAAGGCAATTGAGCTATGCGATGCAAGCTTTGGCGCGATGTGGCTGGTCGACGGTGACGGCTATCGAACCGCAGCCCTACACGGCGATTTACCGAAGACCTATCTCGAGCAGTGGCGTAGCGGAACATTACACCGTCCCAAGGCCGTCGTTCCGATGGTGCGCGCGATTCGATCCCGAGAACCGGTCCATGTCATCGACATGCTCGAGGATGAGGCCTACTTGGAGAACGATCCGCTGGCGCGGAGCGTGGTCGATATCGCCGGCATTCGGACGTTACTTACTGTACCGATGCTTAAGGATAACGAATCAATCGGGGTTGTTACGATTTATCGCAAGGAAGTTCGCGCCTTCTCGAACAAGCAAGTTGACCTAGTATCGAACTTCGCCGCTCAGGCCGTCATCGCCATTGAAAACACGCGGCTGCTTAATGAATTGCGCGAATCTCTTCAGCAGCAAACCGCCACCGCCGATGTGCTCAAGGTAATCAGTAGTTCGCCCGGTGATCTTGAACCGGTCTTCAATGCCATGTTGGAAAACGCGGTGAAGATTTGTGACGCCAAGTTCGGAACGATGCTTCGAGTGGAGGGGGACGGCTATCGCGTAGTGGCTATGCACGGAGCGCCAATGGCTTACGCCAAAGAACGGCGACATAACTCGCTACTCCGCGTCGGACCAACAAATCCACTGACTCGGCTCGCCAGGTCCAGAGAACTCGAACACATTGCCGATATAAGGACGGATCAGGCCTATCTCGACCGCGATCTTCCGTTTGTTCAGTTGGCAGATTTTGCCGGCGCGCGAACGCTGCTCTCGGTTCCAATGCTCAAGGAGAACAATTTCGTTGGTGCCATCGTCATCTACCGTCAGGAGGTGCGGCCGTTTACGGACAAGCAGGCCGAACTGGTAAAAAACTTCGCCGCACAGGCCGTCATTGCGATTGAGAACGCAAGGCTGCTCAACGAACTGCGTCAGCGCACTGATGACCTCGCAACATCTCTGGATAACCTGCGTACCACACAGGACCGTCTGGTACAGACGCAGAAGCTCGCCTCGCTTGGCCAATTGACAGCCGGTATTGCGCACGAAATTAAGAATCCGCTCAACTTCGTCAATAATTTCTCCGGGCTCTCGGCTGAGTTGATTGATGAGCTGCAGCAGGCCCTCAACGACGGGGATTTTAACGAAACAAGACGCAGCGAGCTCACTGAGCTGATGATCACGCTAAAAAGCAATCTCGATAAGGTTGTTCAGCACGGCAAGCGTGCGGATGCGATCGTCAAGAACATGCTGCTGCATTCGCACCAGGGTTCGGGGGAACACCGGCCCGTCGCGATCAATACAATTGTCGAGGAAAGTCTCAAACTTGCGTATCACGGGGCGCGGGCCGAGAAGCAAAATTTCAATATCATGGTGGAGCAATCGTTCGATCCGGTTGCCGGAGAGGCCGACATTTTCCCGCAGGAAATTACGCGAGTCCTGCTGAATTTGATCTCAAACGGCGTCTATGCAACGAGGGACAAAACTTCGCCTGACGGTCGAATTTACAGGCCAACTCTCACAGCCTCGACGAAGGACCTAGGCGACCGCGTTGAGATCAAGATCCGTGATAATGGAATTGGCATTCCACCGGAGGTCAAAGAGAAAATGTTCAATCCTTTCTTCACGACCAAGCCACCCGGAGAAGGTACTGGTCTCGGCCTTTCGATTAGTCACGACATCGTAGTCAAACAACATGGCGGCTCGATCGAGGTCGATACGCAGCCCGGCGAATTCACGGAAGTCAGGATTGTTCTGCCGCGAACGGCGGCTTCCATTTCCGGCTAAGCTATAAATCCGGCCAATGTCCACTATTGACCCAGAGCAGACGTGGGCTTTTGCACTGCACATGTCTGCTTTACCTGTGGTGCGATGATAATCGGCCACTTGGTTCCGCATTAAATTTGTGGTCGCCATCCGACATAGGTGGCAACGATGGGCTGGTTGCACTCGTTGCCCACGCATGAAACCGAACATTGAGTGCAGAAGGTTGGCGGAATTGCTTCGTGAGAAAGCAATGACCATGTCCGACCCGGAACTGAGGGCTGAGTATGCATATTTGGTGCGGAGCTTTCTGCGTCTTGCAGCTCAATTCGAGCAAGATATGGCAGAAAGGAAAGTACCGCATAAGCGGCCTTCAAAAACTGCTGCGTGATCAAAACGCAAATGTCCGTTATTGGCGCAAAGCAGACATGAGCTTGCGCACTGCAGATGTCCGCTTTTTGCACCGCACATGTCCGCTTTTGGCCCAAAGCGGACACCGGCTATTGCACTTAAAAATCCGCTTTCGGGGGTACTGCGGACATGTCGTTTTGCACGGCATATGTCTGCTTTTTCTGCCTCCCAATTCACCATCCATGCGTTTGCGGTCGAACGTTTGCGCCTCGGGATGCGCGATGGCGCCGGCTTTCTTTGGACGATCTGGGCGATAAAAGCCTTTGAGCCATCTTTTCGCGAACATCCTATTATTGACCCCATTTGTGTCGTACCGATTTTGTTGTTGTCGTACTTGTTGTACTGCAGTCAGTCGCTCTTGCCAGTCCGTTCCAAACGACACGACCAAAAAAATACGACATTGTCGTACTGGCAACTTCAAAATAGGCCGAAATGCGCTAGAAACGGACGACATGAGACAGCCACGGAAAACAACAGGTGACTGAGAATCCACAGAAAAGCGGAAAAATCAGCCGGTGGCGCTTTTGTGTCGCTCCGATGATGGAATGGACTGATCGCCACTGTCGTTTCTTTCACCGGCTGTTGTCTCGTCGCGCGCTGATTTACACTGAGATGCTGACCACTGGCGCTATACTGCACGGCGATCGCGCTCGGTTACTTGCGTTTGATCCGTTCGAGCACCCGGTTGCACTCCAACTTGGTGGATGTGATCCGCAAGCGCTCGCGCAGTCGGCGCGTATTGGCGAACAGTTTGGCTACGACGAAATTAATTTTAACGTGGGGTGTCCGTCCGATCGGGTTCAAGTTGGCAGGTTCGGCGCGTGTTTGATGGCGGAGCCATCTCTGGTCGCCGATTGCGTTGTCGCCATGAAAGCGAATGTCAGAATTCCGGTGACCGTCAAATGCCGGATTGGGATAGACGATCAGAATCCGGACGAAGCGCTTTTTGCGTTCACGCGTATCGTAAAGGCGGCAGGGGTTGATGCCCTGATCGTGCATGCTCGAAAGGCTTGGCTGAAGGGACTATCACCGCGCGAGAATCGCGAAGTGCCGCCGCTTGACTACGCGCTGGTCCATCGCCTCAAAGCGACACATCCGGGCCCTGAAATCATACTCAATGGCGGCATCGGATCGCTCGACCAGGCATTAACTGAGCTCGGCGCGCTGGACGGGGTGATGATGGGCAGGGCGGCGTATCAAGAGCCGTGGCAATTGCTCAACGTAGATCCCGTGATTTTCGGCGAACCGGCACCATTCGACTCGGTGAAAGACGCTGCGTTCGCGCTGATGCCTTATATCGAACGCCAACTGACCAGTGGTGTGCGCCTGCATGCCATTACACGCCACATACTTGGACTTTTCCGTGCGGTTCCCGGTGCGCGCGCGTTCCGGCGGCATCTGGCGACTGAAGCCGTCAAGCCGGGTGCCGGCTCAGTCGTTCTTGCTGGTGCACTGGCGTTTGTGCTGGACAGAGACACCGAATTGGCGCACATCGCCGCCTGACAATTTTTCCCCGCCGCTTAAATTTTTCGGGTCATCATGATCTTGGGACATCCGATCGGCGAGATCGCGTTTCTCGCGCTTTGGATCGCAGGAGCCGGCATTTTGGTGGGCGTCCTGGCCGGGCTGTTTGGCATCGGCGGCGGTGCCGTCATCGTGCCGGTCCTGTACGAGGTATTTCGGGGCCTCGGCGTCCCCGAAGATGTGCGTATCCAGGCATGCATAGGTACTTCGCTGGCGATTATCGTACCAACGACTATTCGCTCCTACATCGCACACAAGAAAAAAGGCGCCGTAATCCCGCATGTCGTGCGTATCTGGGCTTTGCCCGCGGTTCTGGGCGTCGCGACGGGCTCAGTCATCGCACACTACGCGCCGGCGCCGCTCTTCAAAATCGTATTCGTCGTCTTCGCAACCGTGATTGCGCTGCGAATGCTGCTAGGTACTGAGCATTGGAATCTCGGCAATGAATTGCCGGGACGTCCGTTGCTAACTTTCTACGGCTTTCTCACCGGATTGATTTCGTCACTCGTTGGAGTAAGCGGGGGGTCAGTCTCAAATGCGGTTTTGACATTCTATGGACGGTCAATGCAGCAAGCGGTTGCGACCTCTGCAGGAGTAGGAGTCCCAATCACTATTGCCGGCACCATCGGGTACATGCTCGCTGGGTGGCCTTACATGTCCCAGATGCCACCACTTTCCGTGGGTTTTGTATCGTTGATTGGTTTTATATTCATGGCGCCGGTTTCCAGCTACACCGCGAGCTATGGGGTTCAACTGGCTCACTGGTTGCCGCGGCGTAAGCTCGAGATTGCTTTCGCCATTTTCCTCTTTTTGGTGTCGCTGCGCTTCCTTATCAGTTTGCTTGTCTAATTGCGCTACGGTGTTCCTCGCATCCGTAGTCTATCTCCGCGCACCTCCCAGCTTTGCAGCCGGTCGAGAAAACTCATACCGAGCAGGTTGTTCTTGAGCTGGCCCGCCTGCGCCACAAGCGCTGGGACCGATCGTTCGGTCAGGCCGCCGACAGCAACACGATCGAGTGTCACCGCCGCCGCTCTTGTCCGCCCGTTGGCAGTATCGACATTCACAGTATAATTCAGAACTTCGATCGGGAGGCCAGCGGCCTTGGCGGCTTCTTGCGTCAGCACGACCGAACTGGCACCGGTATCGAGCACCATCGGAACCCGCGTTCCATTGATATGCGCGGCAACTGCAAAATCGCCGCCATGGCCACGGACGACTTCGACGTTACGGCCGTGACCGGCTACGTGACCAGGGACAAGTTCGGCCACGACGCGGTCGGCAACCTCTCGCAGCTCAAAGCGGTAGCTATAACCGACGACGAGCAGCAGCCCGACGATCGCCCAGAACAGCGTTGCCTCGATGGCGTTCGAAAGGCGCTCGCGGAACAGTGTCAAGATCAAGCCGCCCAGGAAAACCAGCAATATGATTTTCAAGGCAAGCGAACCGATGTCGTGGCGCAGCAAATTGGTGATGGCATCCTGATCACGGCTTGCGATCAGGGCTGCCAACGAAACAGCTACGCCGAACAAAAGTGACCAGACGAGGCGGCGGCTCACGGCATCATCCCATCGCTTTTGCCGGGTTTGTGCCTTTGCAGGCCGCAAGCCTGTCGGGCAATTCGCGCATCACCTGGACGCGTTCGGAAACGTCCATGGCAGCCCAGCGGGCGATTTCGTCGACCGTTCGACCACAGCCTAGGCAAAGTCCTGTACGGGCATCGAGGGTACAAACTTTGACGCACGGCGTTTCAATCATGGGTTCGGTCAGAATCGGCTGCGAACATAGCCAGCGCAGGCAAAAATACAATTGCGCGATTGTCGCAAGGCTACAAATCCTAGGTGCCCGCACGGAACAGCGGTCTGCTGTTCAGCCGCCGCGCGGAGAGGCGTCGCTTCACCGGAGATGTGTCCGGAGTCAGGGCCGCAAGATCGGGTTTTTCGCCTGGGATCGGCATCAATGGACGCTAAACACTTGGAAAGACAGTCGGCAGCGTTGCGCAAAAACCTTAAGACCAAGCTTAAGAGGGGCCTAAGGAGCCTCGTTAATGATTGGTTAAGTGCCTTTGACAGCATTTTTTCCCCGTGTTCGGCTTGATTGAGGAACCAACAAACCCGGGACGGGAGCCGCGAATGAAGCTCTACGACAGCAAAGTCGCACCGAATCCTCGCCGTACGCGCATTTTTCTTGCCGAAAAAGGCATCTCTGTCCCGACCGAACAGGTCGACATTGCGGCCATGCAGCACAAGACGCCCGAATATGCTGCGATCAATCCGTTACAGCGAATGCCAGCCTTGGTGCTCGACGACGGCACCATCATCACCGAATCGATCGCGATCTGTCGTTACTTCGAGACGGTGCAACCGGAGCCACCATTGTTCGGGGTTGGTGCGAAAGATATCGCGATCGTCGAAATGTGGAATCGCCGGGCGGAGATCAATTTTTTTTCGAACGTGGCGGCGGTTTTCCGTCACACGCATCCGGCGATGAAGGAGCTCGAGATCCCGCAGGTGCCGGCTTGGGCCGACGCGAACAGGCCACGCGTAACATGGTTTCTTGAGCTGCTCGATCGAGAACTTGCCAAACGAGAGTTTGTAGCCGGCGACCGCTACACGGTCGCCGATATCACCACGCAAGTCGCTCTGGATTTCATGAAGCCGGCGCGCCTTTCGGTGCCCGAAGGCGCCGACAACATCAAACGTTGGCACGCGACCGTATCTGCTCGTCAGAGCGCAAAGGCGTGACGCCGATCGTTTGAGCGCGGATGAATCCTGCCGATCAACGATTGAGCAAGGCAATCAGGCTCGATGTGTCCCAGCGTTTGCCGCCCATCGCCTGAATCTCCGAATAAAATTGATCAATCAGCGCTGTAATTGGCAGGTGCGCGCCATTCTTGCGCGCCTCACCCAGACAAATTCCAAGATCCTTGCGCATCCAATCAACTGCAAAACCGAAATCGAATTTGTTCGCCGCCATCGTTTTGTAGCGATTTTCCATCTGCCAGGATTGCGCTGCGCCTTTGGAAATAGTCGCTATGAGCTTCTCGATATCCAGTCCTGACTTTTGGGCGAAATGCAGACCTTCGGCCAATCCTTGAACCAGCCCGGCAATGCAGATCTGATTGACCATCTTTGACAGCTGCCCCGAGCCGGTCGATCCCAACAAATTGCAAGCTCGTGCGTAAGTCGCGATTATCTTCTCGGCCCGCGAGAATGGTTCAGCATCTCCGCCGCACATCACTGTAAGAACGCCGTTCTCTGCGCCGGCTTGGCCACCGGAGACCGGGGCATCGATAAAATCAAAGCCCCCCTTTTTAGCGGCGGCATAAAGTTCACGTGCGATTTCGGCGGACGCCGTGGTGTGATCGACAAACACTTTGCCCTTGCCCATTCCGGCGAAGGCGCCGTTTGCACCCAGTGTCACCTCGCGCAGGTCGTTGTCGTTGCCGACACAAGCCATGACAAAGTCCTGTCCTTCGGCCGCAGCTTTGGGAGTAGGGGCGGATTTCCCACCATGTTGTTTGACCCACTGCTGGGCCTTTGCGGCCGTCCGGTTGTATACGGTCACTTCGTGGCCACCTTTGTTTTTCAAATGCCCCGCCATGGGGTACCCCATCACGCCCAGGCCCAGAAACGCCACTTTCGCCATCGTCGATCTCCTTCAAGAATTTCCAGCATCCCTTGGCCGGATGCCGCCAATGCCTATCTGCCAATAGGTCATTGCAGGGGCCGGTGCGTCAACAGGTCTGAGCACGGAACACTGCATTGACCGCCACGCGCTCATGCCTATGGTGGCGGCGCAAAAAGCCAGTTCGGACGGTTGATCATGACGGTGACGAAAGAACAGGTGCTTGCGGCATTGGCAAGAGTGCCGTCTCCCGGCGGGACGGCTTTGCCGGATGCGCGCGTGCTATCCGATGTTGTCGTTTCCGACGGGAAGGTCTTCTTTTCGTTGACTGTCGATGCCGCAACAGTGAAGGCTTGGGAGCCTGTGCGCGAAGCGGCCGAGAAAGCCGTGCGCAGTATCCCCGGCGTACAGTCGGCCCTTGTGGCACTCACTGCCGAACGCAGTCCGGGTTCAGCCACCCCAGAATCTCGACCCGCGAGTGCACCGCAAGCCCGTCAAGCTGCCCACCCAACCGACAAGGTGCAGCCCGGTATTCCCGGCGTCGACGCCGTCGTTGCCGTCGCCTCCGGCAAGGGCGGCGTCGGAAAATCGACCACGGCCGTCAATTTGGCACTCGGGCTGCGTGATCTCGGAATGAAAGTGGGCATGCTCGACGCCGACATTTACGGACCGTCTTTGCCAAAATTGCTGGCCATCAAGGAGAAGCCCGAAACCATCGGCGGCACTCGGCTCAAACCAATCCAGCGCTATGGCCTCACGGTGATGTCGATTGGATTCCTGATCGACGAAGAAACGCCAATGATCTGGCGCGGCCCGATGGTGATGTCGGCCATCACCCAGATGCTGCGCGAAGTGGAGTGGGGCAAGCTCGACATTATGGTGGTCGATATGCCTCCCGGTACCGGTGACGCACAACTTACAATGGCACAGCAGGTGCCTCTCAAGGGTGCGGTGATTGTCTCAACGCCACAGGATCTGGCTTTGATCGATGCTCGGCGCGGGGTCTCGATGTTCAAGCGGGTGAATGTGCCCGTGCTCGGTGTTGTTGAGAATATGAGTTATTTCCTTTGCCCGAGTTGCGGAACACGATCCGATATTTTTGCGCACGGTGGGGCGCGGCATGAGGCGGAACGCCTTGGCGTACCCTTCCTCGGCGAGGTGCCTCTGCACATGACGATACGCGAGAAATCGGATGCCGGACTTCCGGTAGTTGCAACCGCGCCCGACAGCGAGCATGCCCGAATTTATCGCGATATCGCGGGCAAAGTTCTTGCCCAGCTCAAAGGTGGGGCGGGCGGAAAGGCCGCTCCCAAGATCGTAATAGAGGCCTAGACCCCGCGAAGTACGCAATCTCACGGTGGGTCTGGACCCGATGCAGCCTCCCGAGCAGGCAGAGCTCATCAAGGCACTAGAACGGTCAGCCCGCGCAGAAATGAGATTACGCTCAATGGCACTTGGATACGCAAAGAGCAAACTGCGCTTATTTAGCGGATGCGGTTGATGTGCTTCGCGAGAGGCTCTGACGGTCCCGCCAATCAGCCCAGAGCCGGCCATGTTGCGTCTGTCCGAAATCAGGCGCTTCCGGAAGCACCGGTCCACGTAAGCTAAGGGCCGGAAGCGACTTCGGTACTGTTCCCTTGACTTGACTCGTCGTGGCCGGTGCCGGACGGTGCCACTAGAGGGGTGCGCAAGGCCGCGACGGGCCCGGGCGCCTGTGTTCGGGGGGAACTGCTTGGCCACGACGGCGCACGCGGTGTCTCAGGTTTATTTCGGTCTCAACGCGATGTGGGTGTCGACGGGCATCCTCGCCATTACCTATGCCACCATCATGTCGGAGAAAGTCAACCGCGCGATCGTCGCTCTGATCGGCGCGTGCGTAATGGTCATCGTCGGCGTGCTGGACCAGGAGGAGGCATTAAAGGGAGTTGATTGGAACACAATCGGGCTACTGACCGGGATGATGATCCTCGTTTCAATTTCGCGTCGTTCCGGGATGTTTCAATTTCTGGCGGTATGGTCAGCGAAGGCAGCGCGCGCACATCCTGCTGGTATCCTTTTTATCCTGCAGATCACCACTGCCGTGATATCCGCCTTCCTTGACAACGTCACCACTGTTTTGCTGATCGTTCCTGTGACGCTGGCGATTTGCAATACGTTGAAAGTGCCGGCCTATCCGTATCTCTTCGCAGAAATCTTTGCGTCTAACATCGGCGGCACCGCAACGCTTATTGGCGATCCGCCGAATATCTTAATTGGCTCGCAAGCTGGCCTATCATTCAACGAGTTTGTCTATCATCTGACACCGATCATTCTGATGGTTATGACCGTCCAGGCGCTGATCATCCATTTTCTTTGGGGCAAGGATCTGAAAGCATCGCCCGATGCCGAGGCCCAAGTTATGCAGTTGAATCCAGCGGACTCAATACAGGATTGGATATTGCTAAAGCAGGCTGTTGTCATTCTCACAATCGTAATGATCGCGTTCGTTCTCGCTCGACCGCTGCGCCTGGAGCCTGCCACGATTGCAATGACAGGTGCCGCGATCATGATGTTACTCGACAACTGGGCGCATCATTCCGAAAAGGCCGCACACAATATTCATCAAACTTTCGGCGATATCGAATGGATCACCATATTCTTCTTCATCGGTTTGTTCGTGGTGGTACATGGAGTTGATGTCGGCGGGTTGCTGCAATTACTCGCGACAAAGCTCATCGACACTACCCAAGGAAACATGGCTACTGCGGGTTACGCGATCCTATGGGCTTCGGCCATACTCTCGTCTATCGTCGACAACATTCCTTTCGTGGCAACCATGATTCCGCTAATCAAGAACATGGCGCCGGCATATGGCGGCGCTGATAAGATCGAGCCCTTGTGGTGGTGTTTATCCCTCGGGGCTTGTCTAGGCGGCAATGGCACGTTGATAGGAGCGTCCGCAAACCTGACGGTGGCCGGCATCGGCGATCGTAATCAGGTGCCATTCCGATTCATAACCTACACACTTTACGCGTTTCCGATGATGATTGTGTCAGTCGCGATATGTCACGCATACGTGTGGTGGCGCTATTTCTAAAAGATGCGAACAAAATTTGAACCCTTCGTCGACGAGAAAGCGCGATAGTTTATTGTGAACGGTATCAACAGCTCTGATATCGCCGCTAACGTCTGTCCGAATGCGTTTTGAATGAGCTACTTTGCTTTGCGATTGTGAGCCGGGCAAAACGTCCGCTTTTGACCCAAAGTGGACATTTGGCATCGCACATGTCCGCTTTCTGGGGCCAAGCGGACACGGCTGTCGCGCCGCAAAAAGTCTGCTTTTACCCAAAGCGGACATTGACTCAGCCGTTGGTACAACGCGTATTTCTTGCGATATCAGGAGCGCTTTTTCAGCTGGGGGAGGCGGACGAGCCGCACCCGAGATCGTAATCGAGTCGAGTTCCTATATTTCCAAAACGAAAGGATTAGCCGAGTTGCGCAATGTGCGCCTTGTGCGCTATGCGAAGCGGCATCATTGTAAGGAGCGCCGGACGTATTCGCTGCGGGGCGAGGCTGAAACGTCAGGCGCCCAGATGGAGGAACAAATGAAACGACGCCAATTTCTAACTGCAATGGGAGCCGGCGCTGCCGCCGCCGCGATTGCCTCTCCGGCAATTGCTCAATCAATGCCTGAACTCAAGTGGCGGTTGACCGCCAGCTGGCCGAAATCGCTCGATACACTATTTGGCGCGTGCGAGACCTTCGCCAAATTTGTCTCGGAAGCAACCGATGGCAAATTTCAGATTCAAACTTTCGCGGCTGGGGAAATCGTGCCCGGCTTGCAGGTGCTCGATGCCGTGCAGAATGGCACGGTCGAAATGGGGCATAGCGCTCAATATTATTACATCGGCAAGGATCCGACTTGGGCGCTCTTTTGCGCCGTACCTTTTGGTCTTAACGCTCGTCAGCAGAATGCGTGGTTTTATGAAGGTGACGGTCAGAAGCTGATCGATGAATTCGGAGCCAAGTACAACACCAAGTGTCTGCTGATGGGGAACACCGGCTGCCAGATGGGCGGATGGTTTAAGAAGGAGATTAAGACCGCTGACGATCTTAAAGGCCTTAAGATGCGGATTGGTGGTTGGGCAGGAAAGACGCTTGGCAAGCTCGGCGTCGTTGCGCAGCAGATCGCCGGTGGCGATATTTACCCCGCGCTAGAAAAGGGAACGATCGATGCGGCCGAGTGGGTTGGACCCTACGATGATGAAAAGCTTGGTTTCTACAAGGTCGCTCAGTTCTACTATTACCCAGGCTGGTGGGAGGGCGGCACCACCAATCATCTGTTGATCAATCAGGCGAAATGGAACGAGTTGCCAAAATCGTATCAGGCAATCGTTGCAGCAGCTGCCGGCTACGCGAATGTGGACGAACAAGCTCGATACGATGGCCGCAATCCACAAGCCTTGAAGCGTCTGATTGCCAACGGCGTTCAGCTGCGGCCTTTCTCACAGGGAATCATGGAGGCCTGCCTGAAGGCATCAAACGAAGTAAATGCCGAAACGTCTGCCGCAAACGCAAGCTATAAGAAGGTCTTGGATTCGATGACGGCATTTCGCCGCGACCAATATCTCTGGTGGCAGGTCGCCGAATATGGATTCGACAGCTTCATGATCCGCACCGGCGCCAGAAGCTGATGTATCGATAGACGACGATCAGGACCGGTTCGAAAGCCGGTCCTGATCTTTTTGCGCATAGCCCCTCTTACAACTTTGGTTCAAGCAGGGCAGACTGGCTTCGGCTAGCCGGCTCCGCCATTGTTGGCGCCATCCCCCGAGTCGAAAAATAAAAGGGGGACGTTGGGTCGCCGCTTACAAAGGAACCTAGGGAGGGTAAGGGAATGAAGCGTCGTCAATTCTTAAAAGCTGCGGGTCTGGGTGTTGCCGCGAGCGCTGTTGCCGCGCCGGCCATCGCCCAATCGATGCCGGAAATCAGATGGCGCATGCCGGTAAGTTGGCCAAAATCGCTCGATACACTCTTCGGTGGTGCCGACGTCATGTGTAAGGCGGTCGGGGAAGCCACGGACAACAAATTTCAGATTCAGATCTTTGCTGCCGGTGAAATCGTTCCTGGTCTTGCGATTGTCGATGCGGTGCAGAACGGTACTGTCGAAATCGGCCATTCCGCATCTTACTACTATTTCGGAAAAGACCCGACCTTCGCCTTCGGAACGTCGGTTGCTTTCGGGCCTAATCAGAGGCTGAACCAGGGTTGGTTCACGCTTGGCGGCGGCAAGGAGGTCCTGAACGAGTTTTACAAAAAATACAATTGCATGGCACTCCTTGCCGGCAACACTGGATGCCAAATGGGCGGCTGGTATCGCAAAGAAATCAATACGGTCGACGACCTCAAAGGTCTCAAGATGCGTATCGGAGGATTTCCCGGGCGCGTGCTACAAAAGCTTGGTAGTGTTCCGCAGCAGATTGCGGGCGGTGATATCTATCCGGCCTTGGAGAAGGGCACACTCGACGCATGCGAGTGGGTCGGCCCTTACGACGACGAAAAACTTGGATTCTACAAGGTCGCGCCGCACTACTATTCTCCGGGCTGGTGGGAAGGTGGCTCGATGCTGTTCGCATTCGTCAACCTGGACAAATGGAACTCGCTGCCAAAACATTATCAGGCCGTGCTTGAGCAGGCCGGGCATTACGCCAACACCTGGATGATGGCCAAATACGACCAGGTAAATCCCCCGGCGCTCAAGCGCTTGCTTGCCGGAGGCACAAAACTGCATGTTTTCTCGCAGCCAGTCATGGAGGCGAGCTACAACGCGGCGATGGAGTTGCACAGCGAAATCTCGAAAGAGAATGCCAGCTTTAAGAAAGTGAATGAGTCCATGATGGACTTCACGCGAAATGGTTATCAGTGGTTCCAGGTGGCGGAGTTAAACTACGACAGCTTCATGGTTCGCCATACACGCGCCTGATACCTTGCGTTCAAGCTAAAAACCCCGGAGCCTTCGCTCCGGGGTTTTTTTATCTATAGGGCGTCGCCTATTTGATGTTCAGATCGAGAGGTGGCATCTCGATCTGCGGGATTTCAATTTTTACCTTGTTCGGGTCGACCGTCGATAATCCGCGCTTGTAGTGCATGACCATGGACGGAAACAAAATGACCATTACCACCATGATCACCTGGATTATCACGAATGGAACCGCGCCCCAGTAAATCTGGCCGGTCGTGACGCCTTCCGTGCGTTTGCCGGACACACGATCGACGAACGTTTCACGTGGCGCAACCGAGCGAAGATAAAACAGCGCGAATCCAAATGGTGGATGCATGAACGAAGTTTGCATATTGACGCCGAGGATGACGCCAAACCAGATCAGGTCGATGCCGAGATGTTCGGCGGCGGGGCCGAGGAGGGGAATAACGATGAAGGCGAGTTCGAAAAAGTCGAGGAAGAAAGCCAACACGAAGACGAAGGCATTGACGAAGAGCAAGAATCCAATCTGACCTCCAGGCAATGACGTCAGTAAGTGCTCAACCCAAATGTGTCCGCTAACACCGTAGAAAGTCAGAGAGAACACGCGCGCCCCGACCAGGATGAAAACCACGAAAGCGGATAGCTTGGCGGTGGATTCGGTGGCCTGGCGAATCAGGTCCCAACTCAGGCGCCGTTTGAGCGTGCCAAGGATTAGCGCGCCAGACGCACCCATCGCGCCACCTTCGGTAGGGGTAGCGACTCCGATAAATATGGTGCCGAGTACAAGGAAAATCAGGAACAGCGGGGGCACCATTACAAAGGTGGTCTGCTGTGCAATGTGTGAAAGAAAGCGGAAGCCCATGTAACGGCTAGTGAGCCAATTAACGACAGCTACTGCGAACGCAAACAGAATGGCGAAGAACATAGTCAGCACGACGAAATCGGCACCGTGCGTGTCAGAATTCCGCATCATGAACCAGCCAAACACGCCGCTGGCAATGGCGAGGGCGGCAAGTGAACCGAGCCCGCGACCGCCGCCTGCCTCCCGGAATCCGACGGCCTGCGTCGGCAGGCCTGGAGTAGCCTTTGGCCATATCAAAGTGATGAGGAAGATATAGAGGGCATAGAGGCCCGCGAGTACGATTCCCGGGATAAACGCCCCTTCATACATGTCCCCGACCGAGCGGCCCAACTGGTCGGCCATAACGATCAGGACAAGCGATGGCGGAATAATCTGCGCGAGAGTGCCGGAGGCCGCAATCACCCCGCTGGCCACGCGGCGATCGTAACCGTAGCGCAGCATGATCGGGAGCGAGATTAACCCCATCGAAATTACCGACGCTGCCACGACGCCTGTTGTTGCGGCGAGCAAAGCGCCCACGAAAATCACCGCATAGGCAAGACCTCCGCGGATGGTGCCGAATAATTGGCCGATAGTGTCGAGCAGGTCTTCGGCCATCCCGGATCGTTCAAGCACCAAACCCATAAAAGTGAAGAAAGGAATCGCCAGCAGCGTGTCGTTGCTCATCACGCCATAGACACGCTCCGGCAACGCTTGAAGAAAGTCCGGAACAAACAGGCCAAGCTCTATGCCGATTACCGCGAAGAAGAGTCCAACCGCGCCAAGCGAAAATGCCGCCGGGTAGCCAAGCAGCAGAAAGATAACCAGGGCGCCGAACATGATCGGAGCCATATTGGCGATCAAAAATGCTTCCATGCTCGACCCCGGTTACGCCAATAAACAACTAGTGCTTTTCAATTGCGTCGATCAGTTCTTCGGCCTCGGTCTCGAGCGAACTCTTCTGGCCCGCATGCGGGTCCGGAATGAGGTTTCGCATGACTGCAATGCGCTTGACCAACTCCGACAGGCCTTGGATCAGCAGCATTGCAAATCCAATCATGATTAGTGCTTTGCTTGGCCATTGCGGCAGCCCACCGGCATTTCCCGATTGCTCATTGATTTCAAACGATCGCAGGAAAAAGGGGATGCCGGTGACGACCATCACGATGGCCAATGGGAGCAGGAAGAACGCGTGACCAACAACGTCGATGCTGTCCCGTACACGCTTGGGCAGCATGTTGTTCACGATGTCGATGCGAATGTGCTCGTTGGCCAGCAATGTCCATGGCGAGCACAAGAGAAACACTATGCTGAAAAGCACCCACTGCAATTCTAGCCAAGAATTAGACGAGGTGTCGAAAACCTTGCGAACAATGGCATTGATTGCCGAGACGATGACAGCCGCCAGGATCAACCACGCCAACCGTTTCCCGATCCATGTCGTGGCGGCGTCAATGACGCGCGTCACCGGCAGCAATGCTGTAAGCAATGCGTTCAAGCCGCCCACGTGACCTCTCCCCACGAACCGGCTCTGCTGGGTGGCCGGCCCTCGTTGTTGTTGTTCATTCCCCACGCCTGGTATGACCAAGCCCCACACCTTAATCCGATGCCGCCATAAGGCGTCAATGGAGAAATTGGTCGAAAGATGGGCCCAAAGCCGAACCCCGCGCTAACGAGCCATAAGGTCTCGTTTAACTGGGGGAGGCGGGACGGCGAAAATGAATGGGCCTGGCCTATGTCGACGTTTACCCACCGGTCGTGCTCATGTGGCGCTGCAACGCGGGCTTCTGATGGCGACGGTCGATCACGAAATCATGGCCTTTGGGCTTGCGCATGATCGCCTCGTCAATTGCCTGGTTCAAGAACTCGTCGCTTTCCGAGGCGCGCACCGAACGCCGCAGGTCGGCGGCATCATCCTGGCCAAGACACATGTAAAGAGTTCCGGTGCACGTGAGGCGGACACGGTTGCATGATTCACAGAAATTGTGTGTGAGAGGCGTAATAAAACCCAGCCGCCCACCGGTTTCCTTCACGCGAACATAGCGAGCAGGGCCGCCAGTACGATAATCGATATCTTCAAGCGTATAGGTCTCGGCCAGTCGCGACCGCACGATCGATAGCGGGAGATACTGATCAAGTCGCGACTCATCCACATCGCCGAGGGGCATGACTTCGATTACGGTGAAGTCCATGCCGCGTCCGTGACTCCATTCAAGCAGGTCGGCAATTTCTTCCTCATTTACGCCCTTGAGGGCCACCGCATTGATTTTGACCTGCAAGCCTGCTGCCTGTGCTGCATCGATTCCGGTAATCACTTTGGTTAAGTCGCCCCAGCGGGTAACGGCGTGAAACTTTTCAGGGTCAAGTGTATCGAGCGAGACGTTAACGCGATTGATGCCGCACGCCTTTAGCTCGGACGCGTACGTTTGTAACTGCGAGCCGTTCGTCGTCAACGTCAGCTCCTTAAGCGCACCGCTTGCCAGATGGCGCGACAAGGAACGGACCAACGTCATAATTCCCCGACGCACCAGCGGTTCGCCGCCAGTCAGCCGCAACTTGGTAACGCCTTTCGCGATGAATGCACTGCAGAGGCGATCAAGTTCCTCAAGACTCAACAGATCGGCCTTGGGCAGGAACGTCATATGTTCCGCCATGCAGTAGACGCAACGGAAGTCGCATCGATCAGTGACCGATACGCGCAAATACGTGATCGCGCGCTGGAAAGGGTCAACCAAAGCCCGCGGCTTCTGCCCGGGGCGATCAATTTCAATTGTCGAAGCGGAACTGACCACTATTGCCATCCATTGCCCGCGCGGCGGATCCTGGCTCACGACCTTACATATAGGAATTCTGCCCGATATTGGCCAGCGTCGGCAATCGGAGCAAGTTCTCGCGATTTACGCCGGTACGCCGCGCCGATTTATTGGCGTACGACCGGCGGATTTGTCGGCCAAGGTGATGATGGCGCCTGAGCCGGTGCGGCCGTCATGGGTGAAGGGGGCGGAGCCGCCGTAGTCTTTGGTCGCGTAGCAGGCTTCTTTGTCGCGGATTTGGTCGACTTCTTAGCCGTCGATGGTGCCGCCGGCGATAATTCAACGACCACAGGGTTGGGACGCAACCTCGGCGGTTCACCGGTCGATGTAATTGTCTCAAGCTTTTCCGTTTCCGGCTGGTAGCCGTTGAGGGTGAATGTTATCGACGACGAGGCGTCGACCGGCAGCGCGAGCGAGCACGGAGTGCGGCAGTTTTGTCCGTTGGAAGCCTTCGCATCGGCGCCCGGGGGTTCGGATTCGAGACTTACTGTGTCTAGGAAAGGCCCCGATTTGAACCCCGCCATGTCAGATGAACATGCGGCGAGCGCGGCTACACTGCCGATAACTGCAAGAAATCGGTGGATCATGTTAGACAGTCCCACTCAAGCGGCATCGCGCCGCTCGCCCCATGGCAAGGATACGAGCGTCGTCGCGCGCGTGCAACATGGGGTATCGTTTTTTACCGTACTACGCTAGGCTGCGCTTGGGAGCGTCAAATATTCTGCGCAAGAGCCGCAACCGACATAGGCAGCTGCGCGAAACTACTGATGGTCCGGTCAGGTCCGAAATCCGCCACCGGACGTTCGCTGTAGCCAAAGTCCACCGCAATGACCGGAATGCCTGCCGCGCGCGCAGTGTGGATATCGACAATTGAGTCGCCGATCATGATGGCCTGTTTTAGCGTTCCGCCGGCCCTCATCACGGTGCGGCGGAGAATTTCCGGATCAGGCTTTTCGATTCCAAAGGTGTCCGGCCCGCAGATTGTGATGAACCGCTCAGCGAGGTCGTGGTGCTTTAGAAGGTTTGTCGAAAGCCGCTCAATCTTGTTCGTGCAAACTGCGAATTGATAGCCACGTTCCGAAAGCGCATCAAGCGCATCGGTCACTCCTGGAAAAGGCTGCGATCGCTCAGTGAGGTGGTCGCTGTAATGCGCGATGAAATCCGCCAACAATTCTTCGAGCCGTGGCGGCGGACAGGGACGCCCTTCGGCTTCAAGCCCGCGAGCAATCATGGCCTTCGCACCGCCGCCGACTAGATTGCGCGCTGTCTCGTAGGCCAGGGGCGACAACCCCTCCCGGATCAGAATGACGTTAAGAGTCGCGACGAGATCGGGCGCAGTGTCGATCAATGTGCCATCAAGGTCAAAAACGATAGTAGGGCTGGACATCCTCGATCGCTATTTTTCCTTCGGCTGCAAGTCTCGATTTAGCAGCCACGATGGATACGGCAGATTTCGGCTATTCACGAGAGGTGATCGAGGCTAGATACACGTGACATCGTTAAGGTCAATCGATGCTCGAAGCCGGTACCCATGAACGCCGACGCCCAGAAACGCGCTGCCGCTGCACGAGCTGTTGAATTTGTGCGACCGGGCATGCGCCTGGGGCTCGGGACTGGATCGACAGCGAAGCACTTCATCGAGTTGATCGGTGAACGAGTTCGCTCCGGCCTTGATATCGTTGCGGTACCAACTTCGGATACGACTTTTGCCGATGCAAAACGCTGCGGGATCAGGCTCACGACATTGGACGAGGTGCCTGAGCTAGATCTCACCGTTGACGGCGCTGACGAAATCGGCCCCGGTCTTTGCCTGATCAAGGGCGGCGGCGGCGCCCTTTTGCGGGAGAAGATCGTCGCAACGGCCTCTACCCGCATGATTGTGATCGCCGATCAAAGCAAGACCGTTGATGTCCTAGGTCGTTTTCCGTTGCCGATTGAAGTGGTTTCATTTGGCTTGGCGGCCACCCAGCGAGCACTCGAAAAAGCAATCGGATCGGTTCAGCGCCCCGGTCCCCTGACGCTCCGTCGGAGCAAGGACGGCCATGCATTTGTCACGGATGGCGGTCACTGGATTCTTGACGCCGCGCTAACCAGGATTGACGACCCGGCTTCTTTGGCGCATGCGATTTCGGGCGTACCTGGCGTCGTAGAGCATGGCCTGTTTATCGGCCTCGCGCACAAGGCCATAGTCAGCGGCCCGGATGGCGTGACAATCATCGAACGAGCGTCATATCTCTAGCCAAATGGAGTTTCCTAATGCGTGTCATTGAGGCCATCAAAAACGGCGCCCGACCGGCCGCGCTTGCGATAATGTTGGCCACAATCGGGCCGGCTGCAAACGCACAACAACCGCCATCGGCGGCCGCGATGTCCACCGCAAAAGAACTTATTGCTGTCGCAGGCGCGACGAGCCTTTTCAGCCCGCTGATCGCCGGCGTCGTCGAGCAGGCGAAAGTTCTATATCTACAGCAGGATCCGAGCCTGGCGAAGGACCTGAATGAGATTTCGGCCCAGCTGCGCTCCGAACTCCAGTCGCGCTTTTCGGAGCTGAACGACGAGGTCGCGCGCCTTTACGCTGCAAATTTTTCTGAGCAAGAACTCAAAGAAATTCTCGCCTTTTACAAGACTCCATCGGGAAAAAAACTTTTAACTGAGCAACCCAAGGTGGTCGATGCGAGTATGAAATTTGCGCAGGATTGGGCAAATAAGCTTTCCGATCAAGTCGTCGCAATGATGCGCGACGAACTGAAAAAGAGAGGCCACGCGCTTTGATGGAGCTGTGCGCGCTCGGCTGGCGGCCTTCGCTAATGTAGGGGGCGGCAGATGGCCGATCACGACGTCGACCTGTTTGTCATCGGAGCCGGATCTGGCGGCGTGCGGGCCGCGCGAATTGCTGCAAGCTATGGCGCACGCGTGATGATTGCCGAAGAGTATCGGGTCGGCGGCACGTGCGTTATCCGCGGTTGCGTGCCAAAGAAGCTACTGGTCTATGCGTCACGCTTCTCCGGCGAATTTGAAGATGCCGCAGGTTACGGGTGGACCGTGGGACAGCCGGAATTTTCTTGGCCGGCTCTCATCGCCAACAAGGACCGAGAAATCGCGCGGCTTGAAGCAGCGTATACAACGACATTGGAGCGCTTCAATGTCGGCCTCATAAAGGGCCGCGCCAGGCTGGAAGACGCTCATACTGTGCGGTTAGCCAGCGGCGCTCGTGTTCGCGCAGAGACGATACTGATCTCGACCGGGGCTTGGCCACATATGGGACCAAAAATTCCTGGCCGCGAGCACGCAATCTCGTCCAACGAGGCGTTTCATTTTCCGGAGTTGCCAAAACGCATTCTCATTCACGGCGGCGGCTACATCGCCGTGGAGTTCGCTTGTATTTTCGCCGGTCTTGGTTCCAAGGTCACGTTGGTCTGCCGCAATGTGAACATTCTGCGGGGTTTCGACGATGACATTCGTGAGCACCTGCGGAACGAAATGGTCTCACGCGGGATCACCGTAATACCCGACCATACCGTCGCCCGGATCGACAAGTCCGGTGACGAGTACGTGACGCATCTGCATGACGGCATCAAAGTAGCCACCGACAAGGTGATGTTTGCCCTCGGCCGGCAACCGAATATCACAAGACTCGGCCTAGAGGCCACCGACGTCCGGATTCATGAACACGGCGGCGTTGAAGTGGATGACTATTCGCAGACGTCGGTCGCGAACATCTATGCGGTCGGTGATGTCACCAACCGGGTCAACCTTACCCCCGTGGCGATCCGGGAAGGTCACGCCTTCGCCGATACCGTCTACGGCGGAAAACCGACCGCTGTTGATCACGTCAATGTGCCGACAGCTGTTTTTTCCGAGCCCGAAATCGGCGTCGTAGGATTGACCGAGGCGCAGGCTCGCGAACGACTGGACAAAGTCGACGTTTACAAAACCACTTTCCGCCCTATGAAGGCGACGCTTTCCGGCCGCGATACACGTTCGTTCATGAAACTGCTGGTGGACGGGATCACCAATCGCGTCGTGGGTTGCCATATTATCGGACCGGATGCGGCCGAATTGATCCAGATCGTAGGGATTACGGTGAAGATGGGCGCCACAAAAAAGGACTTTGACGCGACCATGGCCGTCCACCCGACGGTCGCGGAGGAGCTTGTGACCATGCGCGAAAAAGCCCTGAGCTACGGCCGAGCGGCGGCCGAGTAAGCCCAAAAATAACCGAATCCGCCGGAAAAAGTGGCTTAGCAAGGCCACGGTCGTGTATAAGGCCGGCCAAATTCTGGAGTAGCGAGATGGCCGAGCGATGGACGCCGGATAGTTGGCGCAAGAAGCCAATTCAGCAGGTTCCGGATTATTCGGACCGGCAGGCGCTGCTTGACGTCGAAAAACAGCTCGCCACGTTTCCTCCACTCGTATTTGCGGGCGAGGCGCGCAACCTGAAAAAGCAGCTGGCGCGAGTCGCAAAAGGCGAAGCTTTCCTGCTGCAAGGCGGGGACTGTGCAGAAAGCTTTGCCGAGCACGGTGCAAACAATATCCGCGATTTTTTCCGCATGTTCTTGCAGATGGCGGTCGTACTGACCTATGCCGCAGCTTCACCGGTGGTGAAAGTCGGTCGCATTGCAGGTCAGTTTGCAAAACCGCGCTCCTCTCCGAGTGAGAAGCGCGACGGTAAAGAACTGCCCAGCTATCGCGGCGACATTATAAACGACATCGCTTTCACCGAAGATGCTCGACGACCTGACCCGCGGCGGCAGATCGAAGCCTACAGGCAATCGGCTGCGACGCTCAATCTGCTCCGCGCTTTCGCACAAGGTGGCTATGCCAATCTTGCCAGCGTTCGTCAGTGGATGCTTGGTTTCGTCAAGGACAGCCCGCAGTCTCGACGTTACGTCGAACTTTCCGATCGTATCTCCGAAGCTCTTGGCTTCATGCAGGCTTGCGGCCTCGATCTTGAGAGTCATCCGGAGCTGCGAACGACCGATTTCTATACAAGCCACGAGGCGCTTTTGCTCGGCTTCGAGGAGTCATTAACGCGTGTCGATTCAACCACGGGCGACTGGTATGCCACGTCGGGTCACATGCTGTGGATCGGCGATCGTACGCGGCAATTTGATCATGGCCACATTGAATACGCGCGCGGCATCAAGAATCCGATCGGTCTGAAATGCGGCCCCTCACTCAAGGCGGACGATCTGCTGCGGCTGATCGATATTCTCAACCCGGACAACGAAGCGGGGCGTTTAACCCTGATCGGTCGCTTTGGAGCCGAGAAAGTCGGTGAGTATCTCCCGACTCTTTTGCGTGCGGTAAAGCGCGAGGGCAGAGTCGTGTTGTGGTCGTGCGACCCGATGCATGGCAATACGATAACGTCGGCGACCGGCTATAAGACCCGACCGTTCGACCTGATCTTGGAAGAGGTTCGTAGATTCTTCGAGGTCCATTCGTCCGAAGGGACGTATGCCGGAGGCGTGCACCTTGAAATGACCGGACAGAATGTAACTGAATGCACCGGTGGCGCGCGCGCTATCACCGAAGCTGATCTCAACGACCGTTACCATACGGTCTGTGACCCGCGTCTCAACGCTGAACAGGCGATTGATCTTGCTTTTCTATTGGCCGGGCTACTGACGAAAGAACGATCGGCGTTGGTCAAGCCGATTCCGGCTGTGGCAGGCCTCTAAAGCCGGGAAGTATTTTCTCCAGTTTGGTGTTAGTGTCTTCGGAGCTAGCCGCGGCTCGGCGTGACTCGCATTTCGCAAACAAATATATCCGAGCAGGGGAGGCGACATGACAAGCTTGCGTTGGCGGCCGGCGAAGCTCGGCTTCGCGTTGGCCCTAGTGCCGTTACTAACTGTTGGCGCCACTGCGCAGATTTTAGTGTCTGCGAATGACAACAAGGCCGTACTAATCAATGGCGCAAATGTTGTACCTGCCAACCCGGCGGCGGACACCGTCAGCATCATAGATCTGGGTGTTTTTCCGCCGAAGCTCATCGGTGAGGTCAAAGCGCCCGCTAGCGTGATTGGACCGCCGCAAAGTGTCGCGATATCGCGTGAGGAGAGCTTTGCGTTAGTGACCGGCGCCTTCAAGGTGGATCCCGCTGACCCGAAAAAAGCTATTCCTGACAACAAACTCTCGGTGATTGATCTCGAGGCCAAACCTCCGGCTGTCATTGCGACACTTGAGGCTGGTCTGGGAGCCGCAGGCGTTTCGATAAATAACGCCGGCACCTTGGCGCTGGTAGCAAACCGCAGCGAGGGCACCGTGTCTGTCTTTACGATCGCAGGCAACAAGCTGACGCCAGCCGGCAAAATTCAGCTTGGCGATTCAAAATCGGGCCCGAGTCATGTCGCGTTCACACCCGATGGCAAGAGCGCCCTGGTAACTCGCGATGGAGACAACCGGGTTTCAATTCTCACCATCGACGGCAACAAGGTCGAGGATAGTAAGACATTCATGGTAGGTGGCGTCCGCCCCTACAGTCTGGAGATCGGCCCCAAGGGTGATGTTGCGGTATTCAGCAATCAAGGCGGAGGCCAAGGCGACATCGATGTCATCAGCGTCATCGACCTCAAAGCGAAGCCACCGCGTATCGTAGATACAATCAGCGTTGGCCAGACGCCCGAAGGCGTAGGAATGTCGAGCGATGGCAAATATGTCGCCGTCACCGTCATGAACGGGTCTAACAGGCCGAAAGACCATCCTGCGTTCAATGATTTTGGCTTGCTGCAAGTTTATTCGGTCAACGGTACGACGCTGAGTAAGATTGCACAGGCCAAGGTCGGACATTGGTGTCAAGGCGCGGCCTTCAGCAAGAACAACAAGACCGTCGTGATTCAATGCATGGTCGAAAAAAACCTGCAGGTCTTCAACTTTGACGGCCGCAGTCTCAAACCGGCAGGTACGGTGCCCTTAAGTGGTGGTGGCGCTGGACTTCGGACGGCCGCGCGGTAACCCGCGCGACTACTGTGCAAGATGCGGGGCTGGCGCCGGGTGAAGGTCACCAGCGTCTGCCCTGAAGTAACAACTTTGTGGTAGCAGACCTGCAGGACTGCCCATTGATCAGCGGGCTGGCAAAGCGGTAGAGATTTGCCATGAGTACGCGTCCCACGGACAAACTCGCGATCACGATCGCACAGGTCAACTCGACGGTCGGTGACATTTCTGGCAATGCCGAAAAGGTCAGACGCGCACGAGCTGCCGCCGGGGACGCCGATCTGGTGGTCTTTCCCGAGTTGTTCATTGCGGGGTATCCACCAGAGGACTTGGTGCTTAAATCGGCTTTTCAAGCTGGATGCCGCGCAGCAATCGAGGCGCTCGCGCGCGAAACCGCCTCGCCGGGTCCAGCGCTCCTGGTTGGAACGCCGTGGCTCGATAGCGGAAGGCTTTATAACGCTGTCGCATTGCTCGACGGCGGTTCGATCGCAGCGCTGCGTTACAAGGTCGACCTTCCGAACTACGGAGTGTTCGATGAAAAACGGGTATTTGCGCCCGGTCCGATGCCGGGGCCTGTAAGTTTCCGTGGCGTACGCCTGGGAATTCCGATTTGCGAAGATATTTGGGGCGCGGAAGTCGTTGAGTGTCTGGCGGAGACCGGGGCCGAGATGTTGGTGGTGCCCAACGGATCACCCTATTGGCGGCAGAAGGGTGACGTCCGGCTCAATATCGCGGTTGCGCGAGTCTCCGAGCAGGGACTGCCGACTATCTACGTCAATCAGGTCGGTGGCCAGGATGAGCTTGTGTTCGACGGGGTGTCATTTGGCCTGCACGCTGATTGTTCATTAGCCTTCCAGCTTGGCGGATTTCAGGAAGAAACGGTTACGACAAATTGGGTACGTCGCAACGGCACCTGGCGCTGCGAAAGCGGCCCGATGGTAGACGGCGTCGAGGCCGATCATGCCGACTATACTGCGTGTGTGTTAGGTCTTCGCGACTACGTGAACAAGAACGGCTTTCCTGGTGTTGTGCTGGGTTTGTCGGGGGGCATTGATTCCGCAATATGCACAGCGATGGCAGTTGATGCCTTGGGTAGGGACCGCGTGCGCTGTTTGATGCTGCCCTACAGGTTCACCTCCCGGCCGTCACTCGACGATGCGGCTGCCTGTGCCAAGGCGCTTGGCGTGCGTTACGAAATTTTGCCAATAGCATCGGCGATCGAAGGCTTCGAGGCTGCCCTGAAGCCGGTTTTTTCCGGTTTGCCGCGGGATGTCACTGAAGAAAATTTGCAAGCACGCGCACGCGGCACGATCTTGATGGCGATTTCCAACAAGTTCAATCTGATGGTGGTGACGACTGGAAATAAGTCGGAGATGTCGGTTGGCTACGCAACCCTCTATGGCGACATGAACGGCGGGTTTAACCCGATCAAGGATCTCTACAAGTCCGAAGTGTTTCGTCTAGCCCGACTGCGCAACAGTTGGAAGCCGCTTGGGGCCAAAGGCCCGGACGGACTGGTCATTCCGGAAAATATCATTGCAAGGCCACCGACCGCGGAACTACGGGAAAACCAGAAAGACGAGGATTCGCTGCCCCCTTATTCCGTGCTCGATGCGGTTTTGGAGCGTCTGGTGGAGCGAGAGGAGCCGATATCGGCAATTGTCGATGCCGGATTTGATCGCGACACGGTCACGCGCGTTGAACGCATGATCAACACCGCAGAATACAAACGACGCCAAGCCGCTCCGGGAGTAAAAGTGACTCTGAAAAATTTCGGGCGCGATCGGCGCTACCCGATAACAAACCGTTTCCGTGATTCTGGCACGCCGATGCCGGCGCCCGATATTTCGTTGATCACGGGCAAGCCAACAAAGTCAGAAGCATTCGATTATTAAAAGCTTCGCGTTACCGCGCTGGCCAGAAAGTTGGGCCAACAGTGCGTACGCTGCGTTTCGTCGGATCCGTCTGGCCCGATGCTTCGGCGTTCGGTGACGTAGCCGTCGGTACGGCTGCTGCTGCAGACGTGCGCTGGTCCTGTCGGATCGGCTTGCCGTCCACGCGCGGTTGCGACAACTGCTTCGCGTTCTGCTCGGTGACGACGACGTCGCCGGGTACGACCGTATCGTCCGGACCAATCGCTTTCAGAGTCTGTGCCCAACTTTCACCCGGCCGGCGACAACTGCACTCTGGGCTCATGGATTTGCGGTACTGAAAAGCAGTTGGCAATTCTGAGTATGGCCGCCCGTTGAGGGAGACTGCTTGTGCCATTTCCTCGCCTGGATTGTGATAGGTATAGAGCGACACTTCGGAGGCCGGACACATGCGCTGGCAGGCCATTTCGTCATCACTGAATCTATCCGGCGAAGTTGAGTAGGAAATCGGGAAATAAAATCCATCGCATGTACGTACGCAGACCGTGCGGAACGTTCCACCCATCGGGCCGAGCGGCGTTGAGACCACACTGCCGCCGCCGTTGTCGCCAAACAAACGGTCCCAAAAGCCTCCCTGCTGCCCGGCAAGAGCCGCGGCGCGATATTGCGGTCCGCATCCGTTGTCGCCTAGAGCGATCAGCAACCCCCTGCGTTGCGCAGCGCGCTCTGCCGTACCACCGTTAAGGCGTTCCAGGTCGTTCCGCATCCGCTCGAGCGCGTTGCGCTGCTGGCCAATCTGGCGAAGGATTGCCCCGCATTGCGGCGGCGGATTACTGAAGATCGAGAAAAACCCGGACGTCTCGCAACCAATGCGGCGCGATTGAGTCACCATCCGATCGACTTCATACTGCTGGCGATTGACCATATCCTCTGTACGGCGGATCTGCTCGACACGCGCGGGATCAGTATTCCCCCTGTCGAGACTCGCGAGTTGTGCTTCAAGCCGTGGGCAGATTGGATTCGACGACTGTGCGTGGGCCGCACCAAACGTCAACGAAGCCGCGACAAGCGTGCCGGCGAAGTTGCGGAATGATTCCGTCATGTGTGGGCACTTTAGCCCGAAATTCATGATGGTGCGAGCCTTGCAATCAATGCGCCCGTGCGACCTCAGAACGCAGGTTCCAGAGAACGCCGGACACAATGATTAACGCTCCGAGTAACACAAAAATGTCGAGTCGTTCACCATAAAATGCCCAGCCGACCACCGCGATGAGCGGGATGCGCATGAAATCAAGCGGCACCACCAAAGTGGCGTCTCCAGCCCGAAAAGCGTTGCTTAGACAATAGTGTGATGTAAGTCCGGCCGTTCCGATGCCGATGGCGGGCACGAGGTGGCGAACATCGAGACTCAAAAATGCCGCCGGGTTGCTGCCGATCAGCGAGAGGGGGAATTGAATGACGGCCATCCAGAAAATGATGGCGAACGTAGTTTCAGTTATCGTCAGCTTCTTAGTGGTAATCATAGTAATCGCGTAACCAAACGCAGCCAACAAAACCAGAATGGCTGCAGGATTAAAGCCGGCGACACCCGGTCGCAGAATGACGAGCACACCGACCAAACCGAGCACCACCACGCCGAGACGACTTGCGGTCATGCGTTCGTGCAAGAACCAAACCGCGAGGACGGCGGTCCACGCTGGCATCGTGAACTCCAGCGCAAATACAGTAGCTAGCGGGAGCATCGTGAGACTCAATGCCCATGAAAATTGTGATGCGTAGTGCACTGTGTTCCTGAAAATATGAAGGCCCATCCGCCGCGGCACGACGTGTAGCCGCAAATCCGGCTGCGCTGCCAAAATGCTCAGCATGACCAGCAAAGCGACGCCACTGCGGATGGCAAGGATCTCAAAAATGCTCAGGCCGCCGCGAGACAGCTCGCGGATCGACACAGCCATAATCGAAAAAGAGAGCAATGCACCCAACATCCAGAGAACGACGCGTGCGAGCTTATGAGTGATCACGGTATTTCGCTGAGGTTGAGAAAGTGCGGTGCGGATCTGGATCAAGGCTATCGGTGTGGAGTCATTCGGCGTCCGGCTGATTCTCGGGCCTTGCTTTGTCGAAGGCGGGAAGTTTCAGACAGGCAGCATCGATCGCAACGATCTTCGGGAACTTGTCGAGGGGGACCTTGAAACGCCGCGCGTTGGCGACTTGCGGCACTAGACAGATGTCAGCGACGGTGATGCGGGCTCCGCAGGCGTAAGGTCCCGGACTGATCATCTCTTCCAGTGCGGTAAACCCCTGAGTGATCCAGTGGTGATACCAGGTATCAATGTCAGGCTGCTCGTGTTTGAGGTGACGTTTGAGGTACTGCAAAGCAATCAGATTGTTGAGCGGATGAATATCGCAAGCGATCGTTTGCGCGATCGCGCGCGACTTGGCGCGACCGAGTGCATCGGACGGCAGCAAGGGTGGTTCAGGATGAGTTTCGTCAAGATACTCGATGATCGCAAGAGACTGCGTCAGCACTTCACCGCCAGACACTTCAAGCGCAGGTACTCGCGCTAGTGGATTGATTACTCGAAACTCCGGTGTGTGCTGCCGGCCGCCATCCTTTGTGAGATGGATCGGTACCATCTCATAGGGGACACCTTTGAGATTGAGCGCTATGCGAACGCGATAGGCGGCGGAAGAACGAAAATAGGAATAAAGTTTCACAGATGGACCCCGACTTGCACCGTCGCAATCTAGCCGGAGCGGCGTCCGTTGGCGATACAGGGCGCGAGCTTTGCTGACCTTTCGGTCAGTTTTGTGAGGGCGCGATCGAGCGCCGCTCGATCAGCTGCGTCGACCGTCTCCAGCAAATCGCACGCAAATTCGAGCGCAATCGGCGCAACCTCTCTGTAGATTTGGCGACCCGTTGCGGTAAGGAACAGGAAAGCTTCCCGCAGGTCGGCTCGGTTGGCACGACGAGCGATTAGTTTACGCCCGTCCAGCAAGGCGACGGCGCGCGATACTTTTGTCGTGTGCCGGTTGCCTTCGCGGTCATGGCGCCAAATTGCCCCAATGTGACAAGCACACGCCATTCTGGCACTCCGATCTTGTAGCGCTCGGCGTAGATTTTCGAGAGAGCGTGTGAGATAAGACTGGCACAGACATTCAAACGATATGGCAAAAATTCTTCCAGCTTGAGCACCACTGGATCGACCGTACAATCTCGCGCTTTTTGAGCGGTTTCACTGGTCATTTCGGTGCTGATGCAATGTTGCGCACCGGACGATCCGGCTGGCTTTCGGCACTCACGCTTGCCGAAAATCTTGGCCGAAATTCACGTAGTTTTGCAATGATTCTAAACTACGTTCTTCCGGCAGGACGGCCAGAAGCGAAGCGCGGCAAGCCGCCCGGACAGCGTCCGCGCCTTAGGTTCCGCAAGGTGTGCGATGAGCAGAATGGATTTGGCAAAAACTCTGAAGGCCACAATTCTCATACCAACGCACTCGCAAGGTCCCGTCCGACACTAAGAACGCTCAGCGCGACCTGCTGTTCCAAGCGACAATGATTTTGTGCAACTAGCTGTCGTCCACACGTGCCGTGCTAATCTGGCGGCGACTGAGCGGGACGTCATGGAAAAAGACGGTCTTCGAAATCCGGCCGCTGAGGGAGTTGTTTAGCTAGCATTGAAACGGATCCGTTCGCGATTCCGCTCTTGTTTGGACATAGGTGCCGTGAATGGCAAAGGGGTGTGAGTGGTGACAGGGTTCGCTTCTACCGAAGACCTCGCCGAAAGGAAAATTTCGTTCGACCAGATCGGTACTGGGCTGTATGCGTATACCGCAGAAGGTGACCCAAACTCTGGCGTGGTCATCGGCGACGAAGCAGTCATGGTTATCGACGCGCAAGCGACACCGGTGATTGCCGCTGACGTGATTGCCCGCGTGGCGAAAGTTACCGACAAACCAATCAAGTACCTTTTGCTGACGCATTACCACGCGGCGCGGACACTCGGTGCCTTTGCGTATAAGAACGCTGAGATTCTTGCGTCAGATGCAACGCGCGCGCTGATTGCGGAGCGCGGCAGACAGGACATGGATTCCGAAATCGCCCGATTTCCGCGTCTTTTCCGCTCGGCTGAGACGATTCCGGGCTTGACCTGGCCGACGATGACCTTTCCCGATCAAATTTCCGTTTGGCTAGGACGACGAGAGGTCCGCATCATGCATATCGGACGGGGGCACACTGGCGGCGATGTGATTGCGGTCGTTCCCGATGCAGGTGTGGTATTCTGCGGTGATCTCGTCGAAAACAAATCCGCGTGCTACTGCGGCGATGCCCATTTCACCGATTGGCTGGCGACGCTTGATCATCTCGCCGAGCTGCAAGCCAACGCGATTGTGCCTGGCCGCGGTCAAGCGCTTGCAACGCCGGAGACGGTTGCCGAGGCCATTACTCTGACCTCGGACTTCGTTTCCACGCTCTACAGCTCGGTGCAGGAAAGCGTCGCGCAGGGCCGGTCGTTGAAAGATACGTTCGACTTCGTCCGCCTAACTCTGAACCCGAAATTCAAGAATTTTGCGATCTACGAGCATTGTTTGCCGTTCAGCGTATCTCGTGCCTATGACGAGGCACGCGGCATCGACTGGCCGGTGATCTGGACCGCCGAGCGTGACCGGGAAATGTGGGCAGCGCTTCAGGGTTGAACGTGCTCTCTAAACTTGGGAGGCATCCCAACACATGAAATTGGCGCGATGTATCTACGCGCATGTTAGCCTGCTCACGTCGACGTGTTCACGAGAGCATGAGCAATGGCAGATCTAAAGCAATACGAGGATCTCGCGGCGCTGGTCGCTCGTTTGTTTATGGGCGCGCTTTTTGTCTTGTATGGCTATTTTAAGCTGACCAGTTATGCGGGGACGGTTGCTTATATGGGGAGGCAGGGTCTTCCGGCCCCGGCGTTATTTGCGGCACTCGCGGTCATTATCGAACTCGGTGGCGGCTTTCTGATCGTGTTCGGCTATCAAACGCGTCTCGTGGCGCTCGGCTGCGCGATCTATGTACTGATCGCCGCGCTTATTGCGCATCGCAATTTTGGCGACGCAAACCAGATGTCGCACTTCTGGAAAAACATGGCGATTGTCGGCGGGTTCTTAGCCCTGATGGTTGCCGGCCCTGGTTCCTACTCGGTGGATGGACGCAGGGCATAGGCCCGATTACGTCAACGCGTGCACACGATGGCGACGACGTCGCAGCTACTGCGATGGCAGCTGTCCGTACCTTCGGCGTGAATGGCGCTAGTTTTGTCGCCTGGATCTGCCTTATGGAAGGTCGCCGCCTCTGCAAAGGATTGTCTTTTGCAATAGGCATTGGCGACCGCCGTTCCGCATTCGGCACCGGACGCAAGGCAACGGTCTATGCCGTAGCCGTCCGAATCGTTGGCGATGAAAAACATTCGTCGCTCGGCATTGGCGGGCGAGACGAAACTTAGGCAAAGCGCGGCGACGAGGCCGACCAGAGGTGTCCGCATAAGGTGCGCCCGACTTGCTGGGGAAGCTTGTTTCGACAATGCGGACAAATCGTTAAGCGGTGCTTAACCCTGCAATCTCCCGAGCGGTTATCGATTTTTTCCCGTGTTTCGCACCAGTTCCACCACCACCTTGACGTGCTGCGTCCGACAAATCATTGTGCCGTCATGAACGGCCTTAACCATATCTGCGGCATTGGCCCGGAGATTATTCGCTAGCGCTGTCCGCGCTGGTCACGGCCGTCTTTTCTCAGACTTGAGATAGCACGACGCCCGGCCAGCGGGGCCGAGGAATGTCATCTGCTATGGAGCTTAAGCTCTACGATACGCTCACGCGCGAGAAGCGGGTATTCACCCCGCTCGATCCTGCTCGCGTGCGCATGTATGTGTGCGGCCCAACCGTCTACGACTTCGCTCATATCGGCAATGCGCGACCGGTGATCGTGTTCGATGTGCTTTTCCGATTGCTGCACCACATCTTTGGCAAAGAACAAGTCACTTACGTGCGCAACGTTACCGACGTTGATGACAAGATCAACGCGCGCGCCGCCGAGCGCGGCATAGCCATCGGGCAGCTGACGAAGGAGACCTACGAGATTTTCCATAGCGACGTACAGGCGCTCGGCTGTATCGATCCTACGCACGAGCCGCGCGCCACCGAATACATCGAGCCGATGAAAGAGCTGATTGATCGGCTTTTAAAATCCGGCCATGCCTACGTGGCGGAAGATAATATACTATTCCACGTTCCATCAATGAAGGACTATGGCAGGCTTTCCAATCGTTCGCTCGACGAAATGATCGCTGGCGCGCGCGTCGAGGTCGCGCCTTATAAAAAGGATCCGCAGGATTTCGTTCTTTGGAAGCCTTCGAAGTCGGGCGAGCCCGCATGGCCATCACCCGGCGGAATCAAGACTCTAGGACGGCCGGGTTGGCACATCGAGTGCTCTGCGATGTCGTGGAAGCACCTCGGAGAGACTTTCGATATCCACGGTGGTGGAATCGACCTTGTGTTTCCGCACCACGAAAACGAGATCGCACAATCGCGATGCGCCTTTCATACTCCAGTGATGGCGAATTTCTGGATGCACAACGGATTTCTTCAAGTCGAAAGCGAAAAGATGAGCAAGAGCCTCGGCAACTTCGTGACTATTCATGAGTTGCTGAGGGACTGGCCGGGCGAAGTTGTGCGTGCCACGATGTTGCAAACCCAATATCGGCAGCCGATCAATTGGACGGTGGCAGGGCTTCGTGAGTCGCAGAAAAATCTCGATCACTGGTACGAACTGACAGCCGATGTACAGCCGGGCTTTTTGTGTGGCGACGTGCTTGATGCGCTATATGACGATCTGAACACACCGAAGGCCTTTGCAGCATTGCACGAATTGCGCAGCGAGGCCGCGAAAGGCTCAAAATCCGCGGCAGGAGGTCTGAAGGCGAGCACGCAACTCATCGGTCTTCTCCAGCGGCCGGCGACTGAATGGAGAGCCTTTCGTCCGGCCTCGGTTTCGATCGACGAGTCGAAGATCGTCAACCTTATTGAGGCAAGGGCAGCTGCGCGTGCGGCAAAAGACTTCAAAGAATCCGACCGCATACGGGATGAGCTCGCGGCGATGGGCGTCTTTCTAAAGGACTCAAAGGACGGTACCACCTGGGAGATCGCGCGATGATGGCCGTTGCACATCCCAAGCTTGGTGTACGCCCATTTCTCCCGGTGGATGCGTCGCTGCTGCGGGAAATCTTTCGCGACAGCATCGAGGAGTTGACCGCGGACGACTATAGCGAAGCGCAGCAGGAAGCCTGGGCTTCCACTGCAAACGACGTCGGCGATTTTACAGCAAAGCTTTCCGAGCAGCTCACATTGGTTGCGACGCTGGAAGGCTCCCCCGTTGGATTTGCCTCGCTGCAGGGCAAAGACAAGATTGACATGCTTTATGTGCATCCCGCCGCGACAGGACAAGGTGTCGGCGCCATGCTGATCGACGCACTTGAGAAACTCGCCGGAGCGCGCGGTATGACCAGGCTTGCGGTCGACGCGAGCGACAGCGCGCGCGGCTTCTTCGAAAAACGCGGTTATGTCGCGCAGCAGCGCAATTCCATATCTATTGGCGACGAGTGGCTCGCCAACACCACCCTGCACAAGCAGCTTGCCGCCAAACGGGAGGTTTCATGACCAAGCCCGACACTCCGTTTCCTCGTCACTGGCTCTACTACATCGTGCTTAAGTACAGCGTGCTGGCCGCGGCCGCCCTTATCGCCCTTTATGTTGTGTATCGGCTCGCCTGATGGAGCTCCAGCGACACCATATCGTGTTCGGCGTGATCGCCGTCCTCGTTGCCGCGGCATTGGCAGCGAACTACTACCTGTGGTGAAGGCAATGGCCCGCGAACGCCTCTATCTCTTCGACACGACCTTGCGCGACGGCGCCCAAACCAATGGTGTCGACTTCACCCTCGCAGACAAGCTTGCAGTCGCTTCGATGCTCGACGATCTGGGCATCGACTACGTCGAAGGCGGCTATCCGGGCGCCAATCCCACCGATACCGAACTGTTCGGCAAGGATCGCGGGTTTGGCACGACTTTCACCGCATTTGGCATGACCCGCCGGCCGGGGCGTTCGGCATCCAACGATCCGGGTCTTGCCGCATTGCTCGAAGCAAAGTCGGACGCCATCTGCTTTGTGGCCAAGTCCTGGGACTACCACGTCAAGGTTGCTCTCGAGACAACCGAAGAGGAAAACCTCGCGTCGATTCGCGAGAGCGTTCGCGCGGCAAAGGCGAAGGGCAGGGAGGTGCTGCTCGACTGCGAACATTTCTTCGATGGCTATAAGGCAAATCCGAAATTTGCACTCGCGTGCGCCCAGGCTGCGTATGACGAAGGCGCGCGTTGGGTCGTCCTTTGCGATACCAACGGCGGTACACTCCCCGACGAGGTAGAAAGCATTGTCCGCGAGGTCGTGAAGATTATTCCGGGCGATCATGTCGGAATCCACGCTCACAACGACACGGAGCAAGCGGTCGCCAATTCACTTGCCGCCGTTCGCGCCGGCGCGCGTCAAATCCAGGGAACGCTCAACGGTCTTGGCGAGCGATGCGGCAATGCGAACCTGGTCTCGATCATTCCTACGCTCAAACTGAAGCCTGAATTCGCCGAACGTTTTGACATCGGTGTCTCCGAGACCGCGCTTAAAAATCTCGCGCACGTTTCTCATGCTCTCGATGAGCGGCTCAATCGCGCGCCGAACCGACACGCGCCGTATGTCGGTGAGAGTGCGTTCGCCACGAAAGCGGGCATTCACGCATCCGCCATCATTAAGGATCCCGCGACCTACGAGCACGTCGCTCCGGAGATGATCGGCAATCGTCGCAAGGTATTGGTCTCGGAACAGGCGGGGAAATCGAATGTCCTGGCGGAGCTCGAACGCGTGGGCATAAAGGTCGACAAGGATGACCCGCGAATCGGCCGGCTTCTTGAGGTGGTGAAAGAGCGTGAAGCTATCGGTTACGCCTATGAGGCGGCGGATGCCTCGTTCGAACTGCTCGCCCGGCGCACGCTTGGCAAGGTGCCGAACTATTTCGACGTCACTCAATTCGACGTCAATGTCGAGCAGCGCAACAACGCCAAAGGCCAGCGTGTCACAGTCACGATGGCCGTCGTCAAGGTGAAGGTCGGCGACGACAACATGATTTCAGCGGCGGAAGGCAACGGCCCCGTCAATGCGCTCGATCTCGCGCTGCGCAAGGATCTCGGCAAGTATCAGAAATACATTGCGGGGCTCAAGCTCACCGACTATCGCGTGCGTATCCTCAATTCGGGTACGGAAGCAGTAACGCGCGTGCTGATCGAAAGTGAGGATGATCAGGGCGAGCGCTGGACCACCGTCGGTGTCTCGCCAAATATCATCGATGCTTCATTCCAGGCCTTGATGGATTCGATCATTTTTAAGCTCGTGAAGTCGGGTGCACCTGCGTGAGATAGTGCGGGAAGGGCGCATCCATGATCGACCACATCTCGCTCGCTGTGCGCGATATCAAGGCCGCTGAAGCATTCTATACTGCGGTGCTGGCACCGCTCGGGCTCGCCAAGCTTCGTGAGTGGCCGAACGCGGCCATTGGTTACGGCAAGAAATACCCGGAGTTCTGGATCAATCACCGCGCTGGGATGACAGCCGTCGAAACCGACAGTGGCGTTCATGTTTGTCTGCGGGCCGCTTCGACAGAAGCGGTCGATGCATTTCATGTCGCAGCGCTTGCCGGCGGCGGCACCTGCGATGGCGCCCCCGGCCTTCGGCCGGAATACAATGAGCGCTATTACGCCGCCTTCATTCGCGATCCCGACGGCAACCGCATCGAGGCGGTGACATTCATCGCCGCAGCGTGATCGCTATAGGCGATTGGCGATCACGGCGGGCATTTCCTTTTCCTCCGGCGGGACCGACTCGGCGGCCCGTTCCAACTTCGGCAGAATGTCTTCGACGCGACCCGCGACAAGCAGATCGAAACTGAGATTCTCGCGGATGAATTCGAGGCTCTTCATGTGGTCGATGAGTGCGCAGAGGGGTTCCCAGAAGTTTTTGATGTTCGCAAGCAGTATCGGCTTGCGATGGCGGCCGAGCTGAACCCAGGTAATCTGTTCGACCACTTCCTCAAGTGTTCCTATTCCACCCGGCATCGCAACGAAGGCGTCCGCCAATTCGAACATCTTGCGCTTTCGTTCGTGCATATCGCGCGTGACGATAAGGTTGTCATTGCCCCGCATCGCATGCTCGCGTGCGACCAGAAATTCGGGAATGATTCCTGTCACGCTGCCACCGTGATCAAGAACCGACTTGGCGATTGCGCCCATCAAGCCGACGGTGCCGCCACCGAAAACCAGCCCGACGCCATTTTTGGCGAGAATCGCGCCGAAGGCGCGGGCGCTCTCGACGAAGGCCGGATCGGTGCCGGGGCCCGATCCGCAATAGACGCAAATTTTTCGGATTTTGCTGCTTTTTTCGATCTTGTTCATACGTATGGATGTGCGTTGCGGTTGCGGCATCGTCAAGGCGACCTAGCAAAAATCCATGACGAAGCTACGGTCCTGGGCCGAAAGGGTGCCAACAGGCCAGAAACCGCCTATATGAACAGCCTGAATGAGTGATCATCACCACCGTCGGCCAGCAGAAGGCGAACCACATGTATCCGCGAATCGCGGGGCGCTGCTGATGACTCTCGTCCACCTGTGGCCCTACATCTGGCCGTCCGATCGCAGCGATCTGAAGCAGCGGGTCGTCTGGTCACTGGCGCTGCTGCTGGCGGCCAAGCTCGCGACGATCGCGGTCCCGTTCACCTTCAAGTGGGCCACGGATGCGCTCGCCGGCAAGGGTACCGCGCCGATAGCGGCCGGCGATTGGTTGCTCTGGGCCATCGCTGCGCCCGTCGCGATGACCATCGCATATGGCGGCATGCGAATCCTGATGGCGGCACTCACGCAATTGCGCGACGGCCTCTTTGCCAAGGTGGCGATGCATGCTGTCCGTCGGATCGCCTACCGCACCTTTGTGCACATGCACGAGCTGTCACTCCGATTTCATCTCGAGCGAAAGACCGGCGGGTTGACGCGCGTGCTCGAGCGCGGACGCAACGGAATCGAAACAATCGTCCGCATGGTGATCCTGCAACTGGCGCCGACGATCATCGAACTGCTGCTGATCGTCGCGGTGCTGATGTGGCAATTCGACTGGCGTTACGTGGCGGCGATCATGGCTACGGTCGTGGTTTATATGACCTACACCTACCGCGCCACTGAATGGCGGATCGAGATTCGGCGAAAGATGAATGACAGCGATACCGATGCCAACGTCAAGGCGATCGACTCGCTGCTCAACTACGAGACGGTCAAATATTTTTCGGCCGAGGAGCGCGAAGCGGCGCGTTACGACCGCTCGATGGGCCGCTACGAAGACGCCAGCGTTCGCGCCTACACTTCGCTTGCCGTGCTCAACGCAGGTCAGGCCGTAATCTTCACCTGCGGTCTTGCCGCCGCCATGGTCATGTGCGCGTTCGAAATAAAGCAGGGCACCAAGACCGTCGGCGACTTCGTGCTGATCAATGCGATGATGATCCAGCTCTATCAGCCGCTTAATTTCATGGGCATGGTCTACCGCGAAATCAAGCAGGCGATCACCGACATTGAAATCATGTTCGCCATCCTCGCACGTGAGCCGGAGATAATGGATGTCGCCGGCGCTCCACCGTTAAAAGTCACGGCAGGCAACATTCGCTTTGAGAATGTCAGCTTCGCTTACGATCCGGTGCGCCCCATCCTCAAGAGCATTACCTTTGATGTTCCGGCAGGCAAGACCATTGCCGTGGTGGGACCGTCCGGGGCGGGCAAGTCGACGATCTCGCGGTTGCTATTTCGCTTCTACGATCTCTCCGGTGGTCGCATCCTGATCGACGGCCAGGACATTGCGCGTGTGACCCAGAAGTCGCTGCGCCAGGCGATCGGCATGGTTCCGCAGGATACGGTGCTGTTCAACGACACCATCCGCTACAACATCCGTTATGGCCGCTGTGAGGCAACGGACGCCGAGGTGGAAGAAGCGGCGCGGCTTGCCCAGATCGATCCGCTGATCCGCATGGCGCCCAAGGGCTACGAAACGGAAGTCGGGGAGCGGGGGCTCAAGCTGTCGGGCGGTGAGAAGCAGCGCGTCGCAATTGCACGGACCATTCTCAAGGGACCGCCCATTTTGGCGCTCGATGAAGCAACGTCCGCGCTCGATAGCCATACGGAAAAGGAAATTCAGGATGCGCTGGAGCGCGTATCGCGCAATCGCACCACGCTGGTGATAGCGCATCGGCTTTCCACTATTGTGGGAGCGGATGAAATCATCGTGCTGGATCAAGGCGAGATTGTCGAACGTGGTACACACCATGCGCTGCTTGCGAGAAATGGTCTCTACGCCAGCATGTGGAATCGCCAGCGTGAGGCCGAAGAGGCCCGCGAGAAGCTGGCATTGGTTGGGGAGGACGAAAAGGCCGCTCCGAATCGCAACCCGCCGCCGGTGGACGACCCCATTAGCGCCGCCGATCCGATGCCGCTTGAAGCGCGTGCCGACGCGGCAGAGTAAGATAGCGGCATGTCGATCTACGATTCTATCCGCTTACAGCTCGTTCCGATAACTCCGGAGGGGTATCCCTTCATCGGGGCCTTTGCATTGGCGAGCCTCATCTTGTTCTGGCTTTGGAGCCCGCTCGGATGGCTCGGGACGCTGGCAACGATCTGGTGCGCGTATTTCTTCCGCGATCCACCGCGGGTGACTCCTGTAAGAGATGGCCTGGTGGTGGCGCCGGCAGATGGTCGCATAAGCCAGGTCACCAGCGCGGTTCCGCCGGCCGACCTAGATCTCGGCAACAGTCCGCTGCCGCGCATTTCGATCTTCATGAGCGTGTTCGACTGTCATGTTAACCGCAGTCCGGTCGCCGGGAAGGTCGAGAAAATCGTTTATCACGCCGGCAAGTTCCTCAATGCTGATCTCGACAAGGCAAGTGTCGACAACGAGCGCAATTGCCTGGTGATCGCAACGGCGGGAGCGCGAATCGCGGTTGTACAGATTGCAGGCCTGGTCGCACGGCGGATTGTCTGCTTCGTAAGGTCCGGCCAGTCCGTCGGAGCCGGGGAGCGTTTTGGCATGATCCGTTTCGGCTCGCGCCTGGATGTCTATCTGCCCGTGGGGACGCCGCCGCTGGTGGCCGTTGGGCAGACATCGATCGCGGGTGAAACCGTCCTTGCCGATCTTCGCGCCGCCGACGCTGGCCGGGCATTTCGCAGCGGGTAAATCATTAACGAGACGAAGCAAAAAGCCGTTTCCGCCGTGTAGCGTGAGCGCCGCTCCGGGCCTATATTCCGCATATGGTCTTTCAGCCGTTCGATCCTGCTCCGCCGCCATTCCGGCGCCGCTTCAAAGCGATCCCGGTTCGTACCCTGCTGCCGAACCTGATCACGTTGCTTGCGCTCTGCGCGGGTCTGACCGCGATCCGGCTCTCGGTCGAAGACAAGCTTGAACTTGCGCTTGCCGCCATCGTGTTTGCCGCGTTGCTCGACGGGATCGATGGCCGGATTGCGCGGATGCTCAAGGGTACCTCGCGCTTCGGTGCCGAGCTCGACAGTCTCGCCGACTTCGTCAATTTCGGTGTTGCGCCTGCATTGATCCTCTATTTCTGGGGCCTGCACGAACTCAAATCGGCTGGCTGGATTGCCGCGCTGGTTTTTGCGATTTGCGCGGGCCTCCGGCTCGCCCGTTTCAACGTCATGATCGACGATCCCAACAAGCCGATCTGGGCTGGTAATTTTTTTACGGGCATTCCGGCGCCGGCTGGCGCCATCACCGTTCTGCTACCGATCTATGTGGCCTTTCTCGGCGCGCCGACAGGCCTGGTGATGGTGTGGGTCACCTTCTTCTACACGTTGCTGATTGCGATGTTGATGGTTTCGCGTCTGCCGGTCTTCTCCGGAAAGCGTGTCGGCAAGCGCGTGCCGCCGGAAATGGTGCTCCCCGTTTTTGTCATGGTGGTTTTGTTCTTCGCCATGCTCGTCAGCTATCCCTGGCAGGTGCTCACCGTTGGGACGCTCGCTTACCTTGGGTGCCTGCCGCTCGGCTGGCTGTCTTATCGCGAACACCAGCGCAAGGATGCGGCCGCTGCTACAGCAGCGGCAACCGCGGCCACGTCCGCAGCTGAGATTTCGTCCGGTCAACCGATCCGCGATCAGGGTGACGACCGACCCGCGCGTCTGAACTAACGCTATTTCTTTCCCAACGGATAGCCCGGCATGAGGTCGTAGGGGTGTTTCCAACCGGGCAGCGCCTTCATGCGCTCCAGCCAGGCTCCGATCGCTGGGTGATCCTTCGCCATGTCGAAACCAAACTCGTCGGCGGGATAGTAGAGATAACCGG
>Ga0306922_10000042_pt1 | contig 77658 bp, 96 predicted proteins | sample sta12Cox44000082_FD_203758 | JGI IMG/M metagenome (GOLD analysis project Ga0306922, IMG submission 203758) | Lab enrichment of tropical soil microbial communities from Luquillo Experimental Forest, Puerto Rico - statoxic.12C.oxic.44.000.082 (v2)... | ecosystem: Environmental > Terrestrial >... | reverse complement strand
GCATGTGCATCTGAACCCGATTCACGGGCATGGACTGAACTGGACTGACCCAGGACACGGCCACCAAAACTATTATTACCAGAGCATGAACGCCGGTGGGAATATTACGGTGTGGCAAGTAAGCGGTACACAAGAGGGTACTACCGGGACAATAAGTGACTGCATTATCGCCGCTAAAACCGGTATCCAAGCTTCTGTCCAAAATGCTGCGGCCTTCTGGACCGGGGTCAACAACACAATCGGCGTGTACGTCAAATCTGCCTCTTCCGATACTCAGGGCTCCGGCACTCCCCATAACAACATGCCGCCGTACGTAGTCGTCGAATACATCATCAAAACATGAGCAGCGCCCCTCAATTTACCGTCACGCCCATGGAGCCAGGAGTCCGGCCCCAGACGCCGCCCAATTACGACGGCTATGTTTACGTTTACGTCTTTACCCAGATATTGACCCCGTGGACTCAGCCTCCGGTTAACGGACAGGTCACACTGGTGGTCGCCAATTCCCAAGGCTTTGTCGGCGGGATGAGTGTCGCCATCGACGATGGCGCAGGTAACCTTGCAGGCTATTACACTGTGGTCTCGACCACGGCTCTGGACCGAATGACCGTAAGTAGCCTGGGTGGTCAGCCGCCTGGGACCGGGTTCAGCCCCGGTAAAATCACGACCACTTCCTTGCCGGGACCGATAGGTCCTGTAGGACCCCAAGGCAGTCCGGGAGCATCTGGAGCCCAAGGTAATCCAGGACCTCCGTTGACTCCGAAAGGTAGCGTTGCCACTCAGTCGTCCTTGCCCTCTATCGGTGTCGTTGGTGACATGTGGGTGGCACAGGATACAGGGCATGCCTGGGGCTGGAATGGGAACCAATGGGTGGATCTTGGCGCATACCAAGGCCCAGTCGGCCCGCAAGGACCCCAAGGACCCAATGGCCCGCAAGGGATCCAAGGCGTTCCAGGGCCTGTAGGACCTCAAGGAATTCAAGGGACACAAGGGTTCCTTGGTAATCCAGGTGAAAATGCTTTCTCGACTACAACGGCAGTATTCACCGTCCCGCCAATTGGTGGAAACGTAGTCGTCACGGTGGCTGATCCCGATTTTATGACCATAGGCGAGTATGTCTATGTAGCAGGCTCGAACGGGTCAGGACAGGCCGGAGCCCTACAGATAACAGCTATCGCGGGAAATCAGGTCACCTTATTTAATCCGCCTAGTTCCGCAGGAGCTGGAATAGGAGAGGCACCGACAGATGGGAATCTCTACGGACGACAGAATGCTTCCTGGTCTATTGTACCGACTCCAGGACCAGCAGCGCCTTTTGATCCACAGACCGGACTCTATATCTACGACCCGTTCATGTACGGGTTCTATACGGCAGCCACTGTGCCGCCGAACTTCGTAGTGGGATCTTACGGTTCAGGGAGTGTGACTTTTGGAGCGGGTGGTGGATGGGGATTTAGCGGAACCCAGAATGGCCAGGGAATGGCCGCAGTGTTTATAAGCACGGTTGTCAATACCAGCGCCTCTTTCGGCTATGGGTGTATCGGAGCTAGTTTCAATTCAATATTCTGGAACAAACAGGCACCATTAACACTCAAATTTCGAGCCGGAATGAACTTGGCTGCCGCACCGGCTACCGGGAACGGATTCTTGTGGAGAGTCGGCTTTTGGAACCAAGCGCAAGCTATGGGTACACAAGATCCGTTTGTCTCGACTCCTTATTGGGCGTGTTTCCTCGAGTATTCGCCTGATCAAAATGGAGGCGTTTTTCGGCTAGGCTACAGTTTTGGCGCTAACCCTGCATCGCCTGCAAACACGGCGGTGACCTATGTCAATTGCACTAGCGGAACACCGACTTGGAACAACCTTGACTGGTACGAGATTGATATCGCGGTCAACGGCACCATTACCTGCAAGCTCAATGGAACAACCATTCTCTCGAGCGCCACGCTAAATCCTGCTGGCTCCTACGGTGCAATGCTCAATCCCTACGTTGGCCTGCATAAGACGGCGGCGGCTTCGCCCAGCGTCTACGCTTACGTAGACGATCTCTATCTTTATTTACCATACAGCAGATAACCTATGGCTAACGGACCAGAACTCTTACAAGCTACTCCCGGTGTCGTAGTCAATCCGGGAGCACTTATCACTCCTGGTGGCCAGCAAGGGCCGCCCGGTAGCCAGGGTGCAGCCGGAGCGACCGGACTTCCGGGTCCTCCTAGCGGAACTGTAGTCGCCACCACTACTGCTGCCACTTTTAATCAGCCTGCTGTTGGCTCTACTGTCCCGGTCACACTTACTGCTGCCTCCGGTATCGCAGCCGGAATGGTTCTCTACGTTCAGGGGGGCGGCTATTATTCGGTCAATGGCATCGCAGGAAGTGTCGCTACTCTTCAGAACCTCGGTTATGCAGTCAATGCTTCCCCCGCCACACCAATCAATTCTGGAGCAGTAGTCGGCGGCTGCGGTCCTCAAGGCCCAACCGGAGCTACCGGCCCTCAAGGAATTCCCGGAGTAGCCGGAACTAACGGAACTAACGGAACCGCCGCCAGCGTCGCGGTTGGGACCACCACTACCTTAAGTCCGGGAAACAGCGCAACGGTCACCAATAGTGGCTCCGCAACAGCAGCTGTCTTAAATTTTGGTGTACCGGCGGGGATCGCTGGAACGCCGGGCGCTGCTGGCGCTCAAGGGCCTACCGGCGCAACTGGAGCAACTGGAGCAACTGGCGCTGCCGGGCCTCAAGGGGCTATTGGACCTACCGGACCTATCGGACCCATCGGACCTATGGGTCAAACCGGCCCGCAAGGTCCCCAAGGAGTCGCTGGCGCACCCAGCGTCCCGTCCGGCAGTGTGGTCATGTTTGGAGCTGCCAATGCACCTGTTGGCTGGCTCATATGCGATGGCACCTCTTACTCAACCAGCGCTTATCCTGACCTCTTCAACGCTATTGCCACCAACTACAATCTTTCCGGTGATGCTGCCGGAACCTTCCGGGTCCCGAATCTCGCGGCCCGGGTCCCTCTTGGTATCGGATCAGGGACAGATCCAATTACAGGCAAAGGATTCACTCTTGGCGCAACCAGCGGTGAAATCAGCCACGCTCTGCAACCAGCCGAGAACGCAATCCATACCCATACCCTCACAGCCAGCCAAGCTGCTCATAGCCACACCGATAATGGTCACTCTCATCAGGTCGGCCCGCACGGCCACGCCTGGAATGACTCGGGCCATGCCCAATACATCCAGGCCCATGGTCACGGCTGGACCGACAACAATCATCAGCACGTCATAGCCGGGTATTCGATGCAGTTTCAGGGACTGCTGGTTTCTCAAGGCGGCAATCAGGGCTACTCAATTAATGGCGGCAGCAACCTATGCTGGACCGGCGGTGAGAATCAGGTGGTCGGATCCGTTCAGAATGCAGCAGCCTTCTGGTCAGGCGGCCCGAACCAAGCCGTGGGTTCAGTCGCTAACGCGGCAGCATTCGCAAGTGCTAACGGATTTGCCAGTCTGACTACCTCTCAACCGGCTATCACGGCAACTGCCGCTAACCAGGGCTCAGGCACTGGGCACAACAACCTGCCGCCTTATCTGGTTATGCAATATATAATCAAAACATGAAGACTGAACAGATCAGGCAATGGACACCCGGCACCATCTTTAAATTCTCGGTCGGCGACAGGACGACCAATCTTGTCGTTGAGGCCAATGATGGCGAGAACCTAACGGCCATCGTTGGAGGTGCTCAGGGCTTACAGGAAGCAAAAGACGGCAATTACACTGGCAAACGCATGACCTTCCACTTAGTCGGCTTAGATGACCATCCACAAATCTCACAATGAATAACGATCCAGAAGTTGAGGCGGCAACATTTGTCCCGCCACCGTTTCCGACTTGGCCGCCACCCAGTGGAGGCGCACCGTTTCCGGGTAACGAGCTGGGGCCAATCACCAACCCCTATCCGTACGGCACCACCCAGCCCGCAAATATCAATACCGGCAACCCGGTTCCCCCGTTCCTTGCGATGAAGTATCCGCAGTCGGGTGGCGTAGGGAACAACGGGCAAAACCAGGGCGGCTCCTATCAGCTGCCGAAACCGACAAAACCATGGGAAGTCGGCCCGATAGCCTCTGATCCCACGATCTCAGCCATTAAGCCTACTCCGATCATGGGTCCTGGGCCGCAAGGAACTTCACCTTACTAAATATGGATACACCCGTCGCTCAGAACTACGTGCCTCCGGCCTACCAGCAGTTGCCGCAAAGCACCAAGCCATGGGAAGTCGGTCCAATCGCTGGCAGTCCCTTCCCGCCAAAGATCTTCCCGGCTGGCAGCTATATCGATGGGATGGGCAGTGTCATCACACCAACCTCTGTAAGATCAGGATGGGGGAACTAGCATGGCTAAAAAACCTTTACCCTCGACCATGGAACCGGCCAATGCTGGTAAACAGCCGCCGTTCGTGCCGGTAACTTTCAAGACAACGGTGGGACCGCCCTTAGCCAAAGGCACTTACCAGGAAGTAGGGCTTTACTTGAAGCTCTATGATTATGCTTATAACGGACAGAGCCAGACGGCAGTCATCAACTTCAAATGGCCTAAACCAGTATAACTTTATGGCTAACGTACCAACCAACATGGGGCCGCCCATGGAGCTGGGCTGCGGGCCAGCGGATCCGGCTCTAAGCGCCACCATAGCGGGCAACTATGCCGGGACTGGCTACAATCCAGTCAGAGGCGGCACTGGCGAAGTCGGCACGATAAATCCGGGAGCTAATACTCCAGTTGCATCCCAAGGCCAGCCAGCTCAGTTGCGCGGCTACGTTCTGGGCGGCCAGCTCTATCTGGTCGATAGCGTGACCGGCACGGCCTATACCGTTGGCCCAGCTCTGCAAGTGCCGCAGCCACCCATCTATTCACCAACCAAATGAATATCCCGGCACCGGCAGCCAACGCGATCGTCGCGATGAAGGAGTTCTTTGTCTATATGGGCTCAGACGGGAATCTCTGGGCCGTCTCGGCAGACAAGCTCCAGGCCGGTCAGCTGGGTGGGCCTGCTGGTCAGCCCCCGGTGATCGATGCCGTAGAAGAGGCACCGGCGGATGGGAACCCGTATGTCCGGCAGGATCTGGCCTGGATCATCATGCCTAAGAAGCCGCCCAATATAACTTTAAGCGACGGCATTAACGAGATCACCCTCACGATTGGACCGGCGGGCGATCTCTGGGTCAGTCAGACGGCTGGCCCCAACGCCGGTAAGACCTGTGACTTAACCTATGGCAAATGGCAATAACTGGGAAACAGGTCCCATATTAAACGCACCGTACTGCGGTCAGAATCAGACCTCCCAGATCCAGGTCCCAGCACCCATTGCCTATAAGGCATACCAGTACAGCCCAGAGGAGGGTCCCTGGGCCATGATACCGTACTCGGTACTTTATCCTCCGCCGACCCAGGGACCGGGTGAAGCTTGGGTGCCCCCGCCGGTTAAGCAAACCGATATTTTCATGGCTCAACAAACTTTTCCGCTATGAGAGTCTCCCTGGTGGATGAGACCACCGGCCAGGAACGTGGCTGGTTAGAGTGCAACAATGAGGGGCGAGTCTGGATGTGCATCTCGGTCCTGGATCTGATGCATGTGCAGACTTTGCCGACCTTTCTCGGGATCCCCATGGACTTTCCGCCCACCACCTCCATCGAGTTCCAGTAATGGCCTTCGATACCATACCCTTCGTCCAGAGTGTCCTCTATAAGTCACCCTACAGTGGGTGCTGCAATTTCTCTGGCTTCGCGAAGCCTGCGGCTGCTGCCCCGCCTGTCATTATTCAGGGACCGCCTGGGCCTATGGGTCCTCCGGGGCCTCAAGGTCCTCCTGGAGTCCGAGGTAGCCTCTGGTGGGTCGGCACCGGACCTCCTGGAACTATCGCCGGAGCGCTGCCCAACGACATGTACCTGGATGACGCAACCGGAGATACCTATCAACTCTCATAGCCATGGGCTGGGCCAAGACAGGCAATATCCAAGGACCAACCGGACCACCTGGACCGTCCGGCGGCCCGGAGGGTCCTCCAGGTCCTCCCGGACCTCAGGGTCCTCCCGGCGCTAATTCTACTGTTCCCGGCCCGCAGGGTCCTATCGGGCCTGTCGGCCAAACCGGAGCTGCCGGGCCTCAAGGACCTTCTGGGCCTCAGGGATCCCAAGGCGTTCCTGGGGCAGCTGGCAGCCAAGGACCTATCGGCGCAACTGGGCCTCAAGGACCGGCTGGAGCCGACTCAACCGTTCCCGGCCCGCAAGGACCTGCCGGGGCAACCGGGCCTGCTGGCGCAACTGGGGCTACTGGCGCAAGTGGCCCTCAAGGTCCTGCCGGGCCAACTGGCCCTGAAGGCCCAGCGGGGATCGGCCTCAACATGAAGGGCACGGTGCCGACATCGGCCAGTCTGCCGACTACAGGCAACCAGCCCAATGACACCTACACGGCCTTGGACACGGGCCACGCTTGGACCTGGAATGGTACAACCTGGATCGATATTGGCCCGATCCAGGGGCCTGAGGGACCTACCGGGGCAACCGGCGCAACCGGCGCAACCGGGCCTGCGGGGCCTAGCGGCCCTGCGGGAGCAACTGGGGCAACTGGCAGCCAGGGGCCGACCGGGGCAACTGGGGCGCAAGGACAAGGCTATCACTGGCGAGGAACATGGTTCGCTTCAACGACCTATAATTCATACGACTCTGTCGCCGCTAGCGATGGATCAAGCTACGTCGCTGTTACTACCACAACCGGGAATGATCCTACCACTGATGGCGGGGCTCATTGGGGTGTATTAGCCCATACCGGAGCAACCGGTGCGACGGGTCCCACAGGTCCCGCAGGAGCCGCTTCCACCGTTCCTGGACCTCAAGGGCCTGCTGGCGCTACGGGCGCAACCGGACCACAGGGACCAACTGGACCAGAAGGTCCAACTGGAGCGACTGGATCGCAGGGGCCGACAGGAGCTACAGGAAGCCAAGGGCCAATAGGCGCGACTGGGCCAACTGGTCCTCAGGGGGCTACAGGTATAGCTGGTCCACCAGGAGCGGGTGCAGGTGATTCGCCTTATAAATGGTCAACCGGAACTGCTGCGGCTGATCCGGGTACAGGTAAAGTTGGAGGCAACAACGCAACCCCAGCTTTATTTACTCACATCTATGCTGATAGTTTTGACCAGAATGGATCAGGCGTTTTTGGATTACAACAGCTGGTCAACGGAAGTGACCTCTATTTGTATGAAACCGGCCAGGTCGGAACTTCTATTCATTTTACATGTGTTGGTACTCCGGTAAACCATGGCCCCAATCAGTGGTTCGATATTACCGTTAGTCTGGTTAACAATGTCGGGTTTACTCCTTCCAACAACCAAGCGGTTCAACTATATTTACCGGTTGAAGGTGCTACTGGTCCACAAGGCCCCACCGGACCGCCCGGAGCTACGGGACCACAGGGACCGACCGGACCACAAGGGCAAACTGGAGCGACCGGGCCACAAGGGCCCATTGGTTTAACCGGGGCAACAGGTCCACCCGGACCCCAGTCAGTCAGCGCCGATACCGGTAACCTGCTCACCCTCGGCAGCGATAATCTGGTTAGCCTACCTTCCAGCGTAATCTGGAATCAGCGTCTTAGATCATACAACGCTATCGGCAATCCGAATTTCGAGGTTACGCAGCGCAATATTGGTACGGTGATTACGCCAGTATCAGGTGGTGGTACTTTTATTGAAGATAGATGGTTTATAAACAAATCAGCCGCTGTGACGGGTGTGGTGACCGCCCAGAAACAAGGTCCTGCTGCTAGTGCAGCAGGATGTACTCCTGTTCCAGGGACCAACTATTTGATCTCTAATGGCTTTTTGCGGATCACATTAACTACGGCCCAGGCAACGCTCGCGGCAGGTGATAATGTGATTCTAGGCCAATTCGTTGAAGGTCCCTGCTTACGAGAATTATGGGGTGATGTCCATTCAGTATCGATTTTATGCCGATCCAGCGTAGCCAATTTGAGTTTAGGATTGAACTTGCGAGATCCTGTCACTACTACTCATTCACTTTCTAAGTTATGTACTTTGGGAGCGGCTAATAGTTGGACCTTGATTACTCTGCCTAACTTGCCAGTTTGGCCGACAGGCAATTTCGTTATCACACCCGGTGCGCAAGGATATATTTTTGGCATCACATTAGCTTGTGGATCTACATATATCCCTCCAGCCAATGATGTTTGGCAATCAGGCCTTTATGTTGGGGCAGTTGGCCAGAGCAATTTTTTTGCTCAAGCTGTTAATTCCACGTTCGACGTTGCCTTTGTTCAGCACGAGCCAGGAGCGGTTTGCAGCCAACTGATGGACCTTCCGTTTACCGGGCCAAACGGAAGTCTGGAAGCTTGTCAGCGCTATTTTCAGAAGAGTTACAATTACGGTGATAAACCTGGAACCGTTACAAATCCTACTGCCCTACGATTCGCCGTTCCCGCTGGGCTGGTTAACCCGGTAGGTCAAGTACGTTTCCCAAAAATTATGTCTAAGACACCAACCATCACTGGCTATAGCACAAATACTGGTGCGATTAATAATGTTTATGATGCAACAAACGGAGCCGATCGAGCAATTACGTCCGCCATTGGTATTTCCGATAATAGCTTTGGCGGATTTAATGTAACTGGCGGTCTTAGTACGATCTGGCAGGTTTTGTTCCACTATACCGCCGATACCGGGTGGTAAAAAAACAATTCTTATGAGCGAGAACGGTAAAGCTAAGAATGTCTCTAACGATCCCTGCTATTGGCGCGAACGCCTCGGTCACGGTCCAAGACACGAGTTGGTGCAATATCGGGGACTTCGTCTCAGTCCAGGGAGCAGGGGGAAGCGGGCAGTCTGCCGTTCTCCAGATCAATAATATCACCGGGAACACCCTGAACTTGCTCAATCCGGCCCAGACCGGGGCTATCCCGCTAGCCAGCGTGACCGGGCCAGGGCTAGCTAATGCGCTCTCAGGTGCGAGCACGGATTATTTGGGCGGTGATAACCAGTGCCATAACGTCAGTGGTCTGAATCGTTACTACGGAGTCGATTCGACCAATGCTACGGCTTTAGTAGTTACTGTTAACAGCGATTTTAGTTTGAGCAAAGGCGTAGTCGTCTGGGTCTTACCAACTGCGAGCGGTTTTAATGGTGCCTCACCCAATTTGAATGTCAACAGTACCGGAGCGATTAGTATCGTGAATCGAGCTGGCATTGCACCCAGTATTGCTGAACTGCCGGTCAATGTGATGTTTGGCGTTGTCTATGATGGCACCTATTGGCGTTTAATTACGCCAATCCGGCGAAAGTATACGACTGGCACTAATCCTGGCACCGTTACTGTTGAGTGCGCCGGATATGATGCAGTTGGAGTCAGTATTACTTTAACAACGGCTGCTGCTAATGCTGTTACGCTGGCCCATTTAGGCGAGGGAGTACCGTTTAATGTGTACATCTATAACGGATATTCCGCCGCAGTTACTTACTCGGTCACAGCCACCCAGGCTAATGGAGCAGCGGCATCGGCAGCATATTGGAACTGGTCAAATGTTCTAACAGGAGTAGGAAACAGTACTATATCGGCATCGTTGACCAATGGACTGGCAGTGTTTCTTCAAGGGTTTTTAAATAACAGCCTCCTAGTCTGCAAATGAGCGCATCCCCTTTAGTCATCCCCAACCCTGGTACAGTGGTCCCTTCCGGCAGTCTGATCACACCTACGGGCTCTATGGGTCCGGTAGGACCGCAAGGAGTCAGCGCCGATGCCACCAACCAGCTGGTGATCGGGAGTGACGGCATGGTCTCCCTGCCAGGGAGCGTGCTCTGGTATCAGCGCCTTCGCTCGTACAATAGTGTGGTCAATCCGAACTTCGAGGTAAACCAGCTCAGTTCCAATGCCGTAAGGTTGGTTGATCGCTGGAACCTCTGGAAAACGGCTGGGATTACGGCGGCAGTGAGTTCTGGGCCAGTTGCAACCAGTGCAGGCTGCCTCCTGCCGGGGACCAGCTATCGTGTTACCTCGCAAATCCTTACTTTCCAGGTTACAACCGCCCAAGCAGCAGCGCCGGGCGGGAGCGACGGGTTTGGTTTCTACCAGTATCCCGAAGGCATTGCCGCTCGCGAATTGGTTAATGACGTGACCTCCTTGAGCCTGATGGTCTTTTGTAATGTTGCGGGCCTGAAGTTCACTGTAGCGCTGAGGGATGGCTCTGGGGTCTACAGTATCGTTTATCTCTGCACGATTCAGACTGCGAGCCAATGGACGGTTATCCCGCTGCCCAATATTCCTGCATTCCCTAGTGGATCGACCGTTGGGCTAACCCCAGGATCTAACGGTTATAATATCTTTATCGTTCTGGCTTGTGGCCCGACCTTAACCGCGCCCAATACCGGCATCTGGAACACGACTGGTGGCTATGTCGGTGCGCCGGGGATGAGTAATTTTCTTTCGACGGTTGGCAATATCTTCTACTGTGCCTTCGTTCAGCATGAACCGGGCAGCGTCTGTACCGCCCTGATCGACAAACCTTTCCTCCAGAACTACCAGGAATGCCTCCGCTACTATCAAAAAAATACTCATTACGCTAATACCCCATGCACTGGAAACTGGAAACTGGTTGGCACTTTAGCCGCAACGAACAGTACACAAATCCGTTGCCTTATCCGATTTACCCCGGAAATGGCAAAGACTCCGACAGTGCGTTGGACCGGGAATAGTACTGCATTAGGAAACGTCTTCCTTGAGAGTGTCGGCCTTGTCGCAGTCGGTAGCACCGGAGTTGGAACCTCAGGAGTACAATCAATTACCTTATCGGCTGCCCCTACGTGTGCAGCTTATGCCGATGTGCTCGCAGACTGGGACGCCGATACCTTGATCCCCTGAGTATGTGCTTATCCCCCTACAACGCCCCAGGAGCCATCCTCTGCGTAGACCGCTATCATAAGAGTCCCAAGGCACCAGGAACGCCAATCCGGCCCATGGCGCTGCCCCCTAGCCCCATTAGCTACGGCCCACCTACCCAGGCAGGCCGGTTCGTCTGCGGAGGTCCAAGCTCGACAGGTCCGTTCCTCTTCGGTTATATGGAAGGTATCACCTGGAGTGCCCAGGTCTTCGGACGCATCTCCTCCGGTGGCACCGGGCAGAATCTGGGATTATCGTGAAATGGATAGCAGTACTTTTGTTTCTTTTTCTGGCCTTGCTTGCTTATAGCCAGCATCCACCCCATCCGCCGCATCCACCGCATCCTCCACACCCACCACATCCTACTCCGACTCCTCCACATTCTACTCCGAGTCCTACGCATCCAGGCCAGCCGCATACAACTCCTCCGATTCCTGGCAAGCTGATCACCTTACAGCCGGGTCAAGATCCTAAGTCATTCATCCCGGCACTAGCACGGAACGCGAGGCGGCTTTCCCTGTCTTCTGAGCTTAATCTTGGACAACTAGAGACGCTCAGGAATATCCTGCTTTCTGAAGTTGGCTACGGAGGACGCGAAATCGGGCTCTGGGCCGCGTCTCACGGCGATTTCGAGAAAGAGGAGGGTAGTTCACAGGTCGCGACAGAAGGCATCATCGTCGCAGCCGACAAACGCTTATTCGATCACTTGGTAGTTGGGATTGCAGGCGGTTATAGTCACTCAGGCAGTAGCGATCTTGACCTCAACTCCGGCTGGGGAGGTGGATACCTTATCATTTTTGGTAGCGGCTTTTACCTGAACCAGACGGCAATCGCAGGCGGCGACTACTTCTCAACCACGAGATCTGGATTGCTTGGCACGGCGAGAGCCAATTCTAGCGGTTGGTTCTTCTCTGAAGTCGCTCAAGGAGGCTACAACGCGAAATGGAACAACCTCTCAATCGGTCCCTATGCGATGCTCCAGTACGCAATCGTCGGTAATGGAGCCTTCTCTGAAACTGGCTCAGATGCGCCGGTTACTGTTCATTCTGGAACACAGGGTTCCACCGTATCGGATCTTGGCACCGAGGCCTCTTACAACTGGAACAAGTTGACCTTCAAGCTCAGTCTAGCCTGGGAGCATGAGTACACCGATACGACTAGCTTCACTGAAGTGAACGTTGTCGGTATTCCCTCCAGCCTTACTACCGTCGCCGGGACCAGCCTCGGACATGACTCCATGATCGTCAACGCAGGCTTTTCTTATCAAGTAACGGAGCGTGCTTCCATTGGCCTTGGATACGCAGGGCAGATAGGCCGCAAGAACGAGGAGTCTAACAGTATAATAGGAAATATCCGACTTGGATTCTAGCCCAATAGTGTTAAAAGCTTCCCATGAGCACGCGCAGCTCACGGAGGGAAGCCTACCTCGCAAACATGCGACAGTACCGGGTGAAATGGCTCCTGGAAGAGGTCACCGGCCTATTTCGCTTTATCGAACAGTTCCCCTGCGAGGGGAAAGAACCTCACCAGATCGTAGACCAGTACCTGAGCTACCTGGATACGCTGGATAAGCTGGAAGCGGAGGGATGCCGCCGTCACGTTAACGGCGGCTCCGAGGCCGGTGAATTGGTGGCGTCTCGTCAGACGAGCCCCCGACCTCTGTGCGGTCCCTCGCCGCGACATCTTTAATTGGGATATGGGATCCCATACTCCTGGCAAAAGCGTTTCACGTCCTCCTGCTGCACATCCGGGTACTCAGTTGAGATCCGGGCCACCATCTCAAAGGCCTGCTGCCAGAGCACCATGTAGTCCGGTTCCTGTTTGATGTGCTCCTTGATCAGCTTGCGCCACGCTCTGCCGAAGGCCTTCTGGAATGGGGTATAGATCTTCCCCGCCTTTAGCTCCAGCTTATCGTTGGCCTTGAGGTCCGACATTATCTGCCGGTGAATCATGGTGTCTTCTGCCCCAGGGAAAGCGATGGTCTTCTTATCCTGGGGCTGCTGCCTCGATTTAGGCTGCCTGAGTAACATCTGCGGCTGTGTCTCCGGTGCGCTGTGGGCAATCATTTCTGCGGTCGAGATACTGACCTTGCCCTCGTTCAGGGCTTCGATCACCGGCTGGGTTGCGTTCTTAGCGATGTAGGCGAGCCGTGCCCGGTTGCGTACACTCTTGGCTTCAATACTCATGTAGTCTTCGGTCTGAGCCAGGGCCTCCGCGAGTGCCAAATCGGACCTCATGTCCAGTTTGGCACGATTCTTATAGAGCCGGAGGTAACGTCTGGCATGTCTGTCGGTAAAAATTAGGTTCTCTTTGATCCACGGCATCCATTGGCCATGCGCCAACTTTTTCCTGCGCTTGGCCAGTAGCTCTCCGATCCGAATCGCCTTCTGCAAGATCGTCTCGGTAGCCTTGGCTACCTCGGTATGCAGCTGGTTGATCTCTTCGGCATCACTCATTATTCACCTTCGGCTTCTTTCTTGCGCCGAGCCTGCCGTTCCCGAGTCAGCTCCCGAGCCCGCACCTTGGCTTTCTTGGTCTCGATGATCTGGTCATAAGCCTGATGCCAAGTCACTTTGTACTCATCAAACCACTCCTGGATGGTCTCCATGGTGATCAGGTCCCAGTAGTCCTTGGCTAACTTCCCTAAGAAACTGAACGCCTCGTTGTAGGCCCGCTCCCGCAGTTCCGCTATTGCGCTCTTCGGCTTCTCCTGGGCGAGCAACTTGTCCACCTTCAAGGCCCGGTCCACCCGGCGCTTACCCACCGCCTTGTCGTTACGCAGCGCCCGGTGGTAGAGATTCCCCCGTGGCCCCTGTTCGTCCTTCTTGATGATTCCGGCGACACTGAAGGCACGCTGGATATCTCCATAGACGTGCTGGTTAAACGGCTGCCGGGAGTTGCGCCACCGAGCGATAAACTCTTCCTGGTCACCATCGGTCAGATCCCATTCCCGAATCGTGGTGACGATGTCCTGCCACGAGGTCTCTACATTGTGGGTGGCTAAGGTCTGTGCGCCAACGTACTGATAGTACTGCTGGAACTTTACGATGAGCTTATCGCTCTGAGTGGGGGTGATCATATCATTGCCATCCAGTATAACTTAAATATAACGATGCGCAACGTTTTTCTTTTCAGGGCTTTATGTCCGGGTCCTGGTCATCAGGACCAAGCGTTGTGTAAGGCTCGATCCAAATCAGCTTTCGCTCCCCTCTCTTCATGCCGTACACCTGACGCTTCCAGTGGCCCGCCACCCAGTGCTTCGGAAGTTTGCGCCCGGTGAAGGTGGCCTCGTGATAGTGCGTTGTTTTCGAGCTGGGCCGGTACTGGCTTTTGCCCACAAACTTCGCGGGCCACAGGCCTGGGATAATCCGGTCATTGATCTGCCGGACCTTCCGTAAAGGGTCTGCCTCCTTCACCTCGTACTCCAGGGGAACACTCCCCATGAACAAGAGCACCATCACCGCTAAGTGCTCCATCCGCGCTAAGAGCTGGTCATCGGTCGAGTCACAGGTCGAGCCGGTAGTAAAATGACCGCCAACCTGGATGTCCTTTATCTTCCGTCCCTCGAATGGCCGCACCACACCATAGTTGAGACCTGGATCCATGTTGATGTCGCCACTGAGCTGCGAGCACACCACCATCCCGTCTTTCTCGAAGACGGGGGTCGGGATATCCCGCATCTTCAGCCGCCCATACATCAGAGCGAAGTTCGACAGCTCATGGGTCATCTCCGGGGAGAGCTGACTTAGCTCGCCCGCCTTGGCCTTGGCGATATCTAAGAACATCGCATCCCGCTCCTCCTGGCCGTCACGCTGGATCGTGATCAGCCCCTTGGGCAGCATGATCCGCATGCTCGCTCTCCTCCAGTGGATGTCGTCCGTCTCCAGATCCCCCGGCATCTTGGTGCACATCAACTTCTGGCCCAGCTCCCGCTCTAAAAAGTATATTGGGCGCTGATCCTTCATGGCCAGGATCGAGGTCAGATACATCAGCCGGATGATGTGATCCGGGCTAGCGCCGTAGTCCCCGGCCACGTAAGTGCTCAGGAAAAAGCCGAAGATGTGATCCAGGCTTTCCTGGTTGTAATAATCAACCTGCCGGAAGTTGGGCAGGATGTAGCGCTTGCCAGTGATCGCCATCCAGGTGATCGGGCAGGCCTGGGCGATCCGGGCCGCAAGACCCTTGAAATCCTTCTCCGTGATCGCCTTGTGGCTTCTAACGTTCGACCGGGCCTGTCCGTGGCCAGGGCTAATTGATTCAATGCTCATGCCGATTATTTTACTTTATCGGCAGAGAGAGTACAAGCAGTATTTATCCTATGACGTTTTCGCTTCAGGTAGCTCCGGGCCAGGATCGCTTTCCAGCGTTCTGGGTTGGCTAATCGCCAGCGCTTCCGTGCCTCGGCGCGGGCCGCCTCGCGTTCCTCTTGGGTGTGGTATTTGCGAGGACGGCCCATAGGCTAAACCACCTTAAGGACCGGGGTCTCTCCCAGGTCTAGCGGTGGGAACGACAAAATTGACCTTCTTCCTCGGCGCTTCTTATCCGCTCGCTTCTGGATAGCACGCCACCTTTCCGGGTTCTTATCTCTCCACTTCTTTGCCCAACGTCGCCGTGCTGCAAGGAGCTGATCCTTGGTCCGATACTTCCTCGGTCGGCCTCGGCTTCGTTTAATCATAGCTTACTATTAAACTGTATTGGCCTGAAGCACAAGCGGGCCGGATACTGAATCGTACCCGACCCGACATGCACATGAATCAATACCCCGCGAAGAAGGTCGCAACGCTAGGCAACTCTCATCCTTGCCCATATAGTAAAAATTGTCAACTCGGATCCACGCGCCCCCGAGAGCAAATGGTTTGTCTCTGAGGATTATGGACAATGTTAAAGAACAGATCCCTCGGAGACGCGCAAAACTTCATAGTGAACTCTTCCCAGTCCCAGGCGGGATGTAGTTCTCTAACCACCGGAAATAGATCGCCTCGGCCTGGGCCGGTGTAACATTAAGACCAAAGCTCTCCCGGATAAACTTGGCTAACGCTACCGGCCCGCTCATCTTCTTGCCGTCGATCCGAAAGGTCTGGTTCTCCTCGTCCAGTTCCCAGTTGTGGCCGTCATCAGTTATGATCTTTTCCCAGCTCATCTTTCTTCTTCTTCTTGTCGCGAGAACGTTTCTGGATCTCTAGCCAGCGCTCCCGGTGCGCCCGTCGCCACTTGGTCGCCCGTCTGGCCTCGCGAGCTTTACGCTCCTCTTTAGTTAGCGCCCGAGGCCTGCCTGCTTTAGCCATCTGGATAGAGGCTCCGGCCCTCCTTATCTTTGATCTCACCCCGGTCATAGCGGCACTGCAAGTGCTGGATCTCAGTCGCGTCCTGGACCGTCAGCTCAATCGCTTGATCTATGGCTAAGAGTTCCTCGTAGGTCACCGGCCCTTTGTTGTGGTACACCGCCAAGAGCGGTTCACACTCCGGCCAGTACACCAAGAGGTAAGCACAGTAGGCATCCAGGGTGATATCTTTAACCATAAACATCTTGTGGCTCACCCCCAGGGCCTTTAGCCGGTCATACTCCGTCCATCCGTATAACCAGCTCCCGGGCATCCCCCTGGCCTCAATGATCACCGGCGTCCCCGCTCTCCCAGCCCCAGGCTCGATGTTCATCAGTTGTCCCCTAGCCCCGGAGGACACGCTAGCGCCTCCGGCTGCTTCTTAGGCTTTAACATCGTCGCCTCCCCTACCTCTAACCAGATCGACCCGTTGTCCCAGGCATCGATAATCTCCCAGGTGATCTCCTCATTCTCCTCGGCCTCCTTTAAGGCCTCCGGCCTCACGATCACGCTCAAGAGCCCCGTTTGAGCCAGCCGCTCGATCAAGGGCAGATACTTCTCAATCACCGGCCCCTTCAATGCCACGTACTCGTCAAACACATGCCCCGGCGTCATCTCCCCCAAGTGCTGGATCACGGCGTTTAATTCCACTAGCCGCCATAGCCGCTCCTCTTCACTCATCGTTTCTTTCACCACCTCCTGCATCGCTTCCCTCACCGGATCATTCATAGCGCCCCCTTCCCACTCCCAGGCTTAATCGTGTCTAACGCTTCTCTAATCGCCTTATCCACCTTCTCCTTCTCAATCTCCCCTAGAGGATTGCACTGCTTCTTAAACGCCTCGATATCCTCAGGGTTATTCCTGTCCACTAACCCCTGAGCAAATACCGCCCGCATGTGCGCCACTATTGAGTCCCAGTCCCGCTGCGCCTGCCACAACGCCCGCAAATATTCCCGGCGACTCGCCGCCTCTTCCCGGATCGCCTTCGCTAGCTTCTTATTCATCCTTCTTCTCCTTCCCCCCTTCCAATACCGTCCGTATCAGGCATAGCTCATCACAGATACTCTTTAAGGCCTCTATCAATTCCCCATGCCTCACCTCACGCTTCGAGCGCTTCACCTTCTTTACTTCTTTTATCGCCTCACTCATTTCTTTCCCCCCATCCTCTCGTAACTCCTCCTCCAATGCCCAGCTACCCACTTCCCATCCTTACGCTTCCTCGGTGTCACCCACACCGCCTTCCCCTCCGGCTTCCGCTCTTTAGTCGCCTTCTTCAGCTCTTCATTCATATATCCCTATTTCTATCCTATTAGGCTTTATCGGTCAAGCACGTTATATCTAGCCCCACCTCCACCCCCCGCTTCCTAGCACGATACTCCCGCTGCTCCTTCGCCCATATCATCTGCTGCAACCGCTTCGACCGCCCAGCCCTCAGTCTCCTCATCCGCTCCCTCTGCTTCGCTAATTCTTTCTTCGTCCTACGCACAGACATGGTAATACCACCTCCTCCTAGAGGACTTGCTTTTTCTTACTACGCACAGACAGTACTACCACCTCCAAGGCCATGACCACCCTTTTTATAAAATGTAGAGCCACCACTTCGGAGGGTGGGCAATGCGCTTGGCGCTTCACCGCAGCGGGCAATGCCCCCCGGCAAATGCCGCGTAATGCGGGGAGGGCCACCCTCCGGCCCGCCGCCAGCGGACGGAGCCCATGTGGGGAACCTGCCCCGCTGGCTGATGACATGACAGCACGCTGTCAAGTACCTAGCACTGCTATTTTTGTTTACTGGCAGCGGCTATTTTATATTACACCCATTGTATGATGTTATGACTCCACGACTGTGGCAAGGTCCTCAGCACCAACGACTTATGTGGCTCGCACAGATCGACGGCCTGCTGGCTGTCGCCAGGGCTCGCGAGCGCGGCGAACCGTGGTGGATGCTCGATGTGCGCAGGGCGCAGGCGCGGATCGCCGCGTTGCGCCGGGGCGCGGCCCGGTCTCGCGATCAGGCTGGCGGAGCTTGAGAAGGAGCAGCGCAACCATTGGATCTGTTAGCCCGAATGAACGAGCGCAGGCTGGCCCCGTAACACTCACGGGTGCAGTAGAATCCGCGTGTTTGGTTGCCACCTTTGGTCCAACTGGGTTTGGCTCTGAAGGGTTTGCCACAGTGCTGGCATTTGACGATCATGGTCTGAACTCCTTGAGCATCTTGAGGATATCGCGTTTGATCTTTTGAGCTTCCTGGGCACCGAGGCCTTCGTAGTCTGCTATGAGGTTGATGAGTTGGTCAGCGAACTGCTCGTCTGAGATACGTTGTTGGCTCATGTGAGTGGTGAGATGCGGCCTGAGTTATTCAGAGGTGTAGTGAAGCCTGGGTGCTGGATGAACTCTTCGAGCGCTGCGTCGATCAACTTGTCATTATTCCGAGGTGGCCGCCAGTAGAAGTGCGGGGATACGCCGCCCATGAGATGTTTAAAATCTTGAGGGCTGAGGTCCTCTTTGGGATCAAGCTCGTAGACCTTGCGCCAGGAGACTTTGCCGCTGCCTGGGGGGATAGATGGGTTCATGTGAGTTTGAATTCTTTGCGGATATGGTCTGGTTGCTTGTCTAGGGTTGCCCAGGGAGGCGTGTGTTCGCCAACTATGACTTCAATTCCTGGTTCGACCATAGAATACTTTGTCAGTAAGTGATTGTTGGGGCCCCGATGAATGGCATGATGAGGATTTCGAATTCGTAATACACTCCTGCAACGCGTACCCTAAGCTAGTGGAGGCATTACAGAGAATCGCCAGGAATGCAGGTAGTGACGGATCTATTGCATACAGAGCGCTAGAAGAGATAGGGGAAGAATGAATTGGATCTTTTGCAAAAGCGGGAAATGGTCTCTGCGCGACGGCAGAAAGACTGTGGGCGAGATATATGTCGAAACCTACCCCAAGGAAGGAACTGAGTATGTGCCTTACATCGGTCGTTTCGGAAAAGGGGGAGTAAGACTAGGATTCAAAAGATCACTCGAGCAAGCCAAATATTCAATCCTAGAAGAGCTTGGTGAATTATGATGACTGGAGCAAAGCACACACCAAACACTTTTTCAACCGATAGCAGTCCCGTTATCTGTTCTTTACAAAAACCTAGTTCTTGGTTCTTAAATCATTCTCGGACGGGACTGCTACACTTCCCCCCATACCGGCAAATTTTATCGGATAGCACAAACCGAATTCTTTTTATGTTTCACCTGCAACCTTGCCCGACAAAAGTTCTCACTCGAGAACGTCAAAGTCTTGCTGCCCTTTTTCATTGCTAAACCAAATCATTCGCGCCTCGCCTTTTGGCCGCCGATTGCTTACCTACTTCTCGAGAGGTACTTGCCGCTCGGAACCAAGGGTCCCTATTTTGAGGGTTCGCGACTGCGAGAAATCGATGATAGCGAAGTCGCGTACCAGCGTGTAGGGATCGCCTTTCTGGTCTAGCATGGCGATTAGTCCGTCCTCGAGCGAGCCGAAGTGCCTGATCAGGTCCTGATGCAGCTGATGGGTTTGATAGCGGCTGATCAGATTTTCGCTTTTGCCGGTGCCTGGGGTGAGGTTCATGCCGCGTCTTCCTCCTGGACTGGCGCTAAGCCCGCTTGTGCTCGCCGCTCGTTGGCGTAGTTAGTCATGGCTGTGTAGAACACATCGGCGGCCTCACAGCACTTGATTGCTAACTTCTCCATGTCTTTGCGCTTCATGCCGGGTTCGATGTGTTTGTGGTAAAGGTCTTCTGCCATTTCATTTGCGGTCATTTGCGTTTGAACTTGTTGCACCAGCCCTCTGCTCGTATTTCGCCTCGGACGATCTCGCAGGCGCTAGGCTTAACGAAGTGAGTGCACTTGCCGCACTGTTGGGCTTTCATGTGCGCTTCGGGCGTGTACTCAGTTTCCTTCTTTGAGAGGCGTGTCATGCCGGTAAAGAGTAATCACTCCTTGGGCAAGTCGTCAACCAAGCGATTGATCCCAGGTAAAACGTTCACAATCCACGCTTGCACGCTGTCGATGTGAGCGGCTCTGGTTGGTTCTGGGCTGGGCTCAGCTCCGGTGAGCTTGGCCCGGTGCTGGAGGGCTTTAAGTACCACTGTCGCCGCTTTGTCGTCGCCAGCCCGAGCTGCCGGTAGGTAACTGGCGATGAGCTGGTCGATCCGGTTGAGATCCAGATTACGGTTGAGGTCCAAGTTGGCGCGTAGGTCTTCATGGATAGCCGCATGTACCTCCGCTATCAGCTGCTTGGCAAGCTCGATTGAACAACCCATTTGATGGGCGACATCGATTATCGGCGTGCCGTTGACCCGTGCGTCCCAGGCCGCTAGCGCCTCCCTGGTGGGCTCGATGCCTTGGACCTCGATAAGTGCCTGGGTATGTGGCGCTGGCGCGTCTACAGGCAATTGTGTGCGTTCCTTGAGGCGTTTAGAGACTGGGCCGTCCGGCCAGCGGCCTTTACGCTTCTTATCCTGGGCAGCCAGATCGCCCAAAAGCTTTTGCAGTGCGGGATCAGGTTGTTCACTCATATTTGAAAACGTTGCGCATATTCCGTTATGGTTTAGATTGCGTTGATAATGAACGACTTACGGTTACGAAATTGTAACATTGGCGTAAGAATAAAATTATATTGGGCGTTTGAAAATAGGTGTAGATTTTCATTGTACTGGAAACGATTTTGCGTTATATCTTGGTCACCATGAACCAAGCCACTCTAGAACAAACCCACAGATTCACTTCTATCGAGGACGCTAAGGCGTTCGCATTAGCCGGTAACGCGCTTATCACGCTCGAGAGCTTACGCTCCGGCGCTCACTTCACCTACAAGATTCGTAAGCCGGACGCCGAAGAGCAGGCCGAGAAGCACATGCGCTCTGACGTGTGGTTTGTGAAACTCCTCACGTCCGGCTCAGCGGATGAGGGGGAATTCACGTACCTGGGCATGATCCGCGACGGTCAGTTCATTCTGACTCGCGCTTCCAAAGCCCTGCCGAGCAGCCCTAGCGTCAAGGCCCTCTGCTTCTTCTTTGATTCCACCACACTGCACCCGGAGCTGGTGGTGCGGCACGAAATGCACTGCGGTCGCTGTGGCCGCACGCTCACTGTCCCCGAAAGCATCGACCGGGGAATTGGTCCCGAATGCGCACGCATCATGGAAGGAGGGCTGAACTAATGCAAACCCTACTCAACCGAATGACTGAATACGAATACGAAATAATGAGGGACGATATCCTGGGCAGGGATTACACCCGAGACCACAAGGACTGGTACATGTACCAGTGGCTCGCAGGGCGGCCCACTACCTTTTACCAGTGCACTGAGCGCTGGTATCGCAGCCCAAAGGGTCGGATCGAGTTCTATTGGCCCATCTAAAGACTTTGGGCCTGCCCGGAATTCCACCTCCGAGCAGGCCCAACCGACAGATAAACGCAATCAACAGTTCGAAACACATGAATGCTAAATCCCCCAAGGCCATTTGGAAAGGCACAATCTCCTTTTCATTGGTCACCGTCCCCGTGAAGCTCTACGCCGCCATTGAGGGCGAGGAGTTCGAATCTCACATGTTCTGGGAAAAGGACATGAGCCGAATCCGGTTCCAAAGGGTTGCGGAATCAACCGGCCAGGAAGTGCCGCCGGACCAAATCGTCAAGGGCTACGAAACCGATTCAGGCGTAGTCGTCTTGAGCGATCAGGAGCGCGACGAGCTGATGCCCGAGCGTTCAAAATCAATCGAGGTCCTGGAGTTTGTGGACCTGGATGATATTGATCCGATCTACTTTGATAGGCCCTATTTTCTCGCCCCTGACAAGGGCGGTGATCGCGGCTATGCGCTCTTGAGCAAGGCCCTGAACGCCACCGGCAAGGTAGGGCTGGCCCAGTTCGTATTGCGCGGGAAAGAGACGCTGTGCGCTCTGAGGCCCTACGGCGGCGGCCTCGTCCTGGCTGGCCTGCGGTTCGAGAGCAAGTTGCGCTCAATCGAGGATCTGGATCTGCCTGGAATTACCGCTGTCCGGGGCACCAAGGCCGAGCTGGATCTAGCCAAACAGCTGGTCAGCTCTATGACCGGCGACTGGGTGCCGGAGAAATACAAGGATCGGTATTACGAGGACCTCAAGGATGTGGTCGAGCGCAAAGCCAAGGGACTCGCGCCAGCCGAACGCCCAGTCGTTACGCCCAAGCAAGTCTTACCCGATATCCTCGCGGCCCTGGAGGCCTCGATCAAAGCCAACGCCAAACAGAAAGCTAGCATCGCTAGATAATGCAATGAACGACGAAACTGAAACCTACAGACGTGCTCGATTCCACGAGCTGAATGAGGAGGCGGCTGCCCGCCTGGAACTGGAAGAACGCCATGGACAGGTGTGGAGCACCGAAGAGTTGAGAGGCCAATTCGAGGTGCTCACCTTTGCGGCCCCGTTCGTAATCGTGCGGGATCGCAAGAGCACAAAGCGTGGAACGCTCGAGTTTCAGCACAGCCCGCGCTTCTATTTCAACTGGCAGGAGGATCGCTGATGCTCGACCCACTCTTTTGGGTCGGCCTCTTCATCGGCATTTTTCTCATGTACCTTATCAAACGAGCCGACAAGGCTGACAAGTAAGCAACCCAACATTTGTAGCCAAACGCGCTGTGAGCCGATTACAGCGCGTTTGATTTTGTGAGGATACAATCTATCTGCCGGTACAGCATAATGCGCGTAGCAGCCTCCCACAACGTCCCAGGGCATTTACACGCAAATACGGTAATAATCCCTTTTATCGCTTTACCGGCACTCATTCTGTCCTGAATTAAACATATTGGGCGACCAATATACACAAATAGGACACTAGCATTGCTAATCACGGATGACATTTCACAAGGGGCTGATGACAGTCATCTAGACGACAGGCGTTGGGATGATGACAACAATCCTCAGATCAACGTACCAGAACTTGAGCACAAAGTATTTGATTAATATTTGAATTGCGGAGCAGATTTTCATTGCAGTGAAAGGCCATATCCGGTAATGTTTTAACCATGGCCAAGCCACTGACCAAAGAGCAAGTAGACCGAAAAATCAATTCCCTCATCGCGCAAGGCGCGTTGTTCGTTTCAAATCACTCCGGGGGCAAGGACTCGATGGCGCTGTTGATCACGCTCGCGAAGCGGATCCCGGCCCGCCAGCTGATCGTTGTCCATGCGTCCTTAGGCGAAGTCGAATGGGAAGGTGCACAGGAGAAAGCCCAGGAACACGCCGAGTCTCTCGGCCTGCCGTTCTTCGTGGCACGCGCCTCGAAGACTCTGTTCCAGAAGGTCACCGGACGCCGCCAGAACCGCCCAGGTGCGCCCAGCTGGCCGGACGCTCGCAATCGTTGGTGCACGTCTGATCTGAAGCGCGACCCAATCGCGAAAGTGGTCCGGGGCTACGCCAAGGAGCATGGGTTTACGACCGTGGTGAACTGCCTGGGCCTACGCGGCCAGGAGTCCACATCCCGCGCCAAGAAGCCACTCTTCCAGGTTGGCCGCGACACTTGCAAGAGCCGCCAGTGCTTCGACTGGCTCCCCATCCATCAGATGTTGGTCGAGGAAGTGTGGAACCTGATCGCCACCCAGGCGGTCAAGCGCCACCATGCGTATGACCTGGGGAACGAGCGCTTGAGCTGTGTGTTCTGCATCTTCGGCTCCAAGTGCGATCTGGCGAACGGCCATGAGCACAACCTGGACCTGTACGCCAAGTACGTGGCCCTGGAGAAGGAGACCGGCTACTCGATGCATGTCAGCAAGAAGTGGCTCCAGGAGCTAGTCCTGGGGCCGGAGGCTTGAAAATAGGCGCAAGTTTTCATTGACCTTTTCTGCAAAATCCGGTATAACTTTAATCACCATGAGCAATAAATCTGACATCTACGGCCACTACTACGACAAAGCGCACGCCCACAACGAATCCGTGGGCGGCGAGCCCGAGTGCGAATCTTTCGTGAAATACAGCAAGCGCTACAACGAGATCGAGGCGCTGCCGCAGTCGAACTCCTGGGGCCATCCTACAGGCCGCCGGGGCCATCTCTTGCCAGACGGTCGCGTGGCTGAGCTTCGCGGCGAGATCGGCAGCTGCTGGGCGCATGCGTTCATCTTCAAGAACGAGGCCCACCACAGCGGTTACCGCCAGATCCTGGGCATCGGCCAGTACTTCGAGGACTAATTTTATGAACAAGCAACCCAAGCCACAATCCACGGAGCGCTACCGGCGCTCCGAGTTCTACATGAGCGACACCATCCACATCATCGATGTGGACTACCGCTGGAGCGTACTGATCACGGGGCTCGCCTACGAGGGCGAGCGCTGGATCGGCAAGCCCATCAAAGACGAGGAGGCCGACAAGTGAAACACCTCTTGGAACTCCAAGCAATTTTACTGCTGCTCCAGGGCATCCTTTTGCTCTGGCTGTGGCTTCACCTCTTTCACATTTTATGACAACACAACCAACAACCGAAATCGACTTGCTCCGGGTAACCGTGATCAAGAAAAAACATGCGACCCAGCTCCGCGAACGCTGGGGCAGTAACCCAGCCACCAAGTTCGAAGATGTGGACCTGCTCTATCACATCGACGAATGGGATGCCATTCTTTGCAGGCGCAAGAATAACCAGCATCTGGTCATCCTCCAGACCGGCTACTACTACCAAGTCAAAACCGTCCATGCGCCGGTAGGCAAATCGTCGCATGCGCTGGCCGAGGCCCGCGAGATTATCGAGAACCTCCCGCAGCTTTTATTAGATTGAAAATCTGCTTGCACATTCAAAGGATTTTTGCTTTACTGGTTTCACCATGAACAACACCCTGAAAAAATTCGGAAACTACAACGTCAGAATCGTGCGCAAAGGCGACCGCTACGGCCTCAATGATTGCCTGACCCATGATGAGGACGATCTAATGGTCGAGTTCTACCTGGACTCGCATCATGATATTCACGGCCCACGCGGCTTCTTCGTCAGCCGCTACTACATCGGCACGCTGCTGAACCAGCCTGGGTTCTACGGCCATGAGCACAAGCCTGGAACTGGGCTCTGCCTGTACGGCGGCAACCAGTACGAGGATTCCATCAACGTCCCGGGCAAGGATTACGAGCAAGTCCTGGCCTACCTGGAGGAACTGCAATGAGCGAGCAAGAACTCCACCTGAAGACCCTGGAGGACTACCGGGAGATGGGCCGTCTCCAGGGCCGTGAGCAGATCCGCAAGATCCACGAGGAGACCGTGCTGGCGCACCTGAAACGAATGCAGACTGAGAAGCACTCCAGCCAGTACGCCCAAGGCTACATCGCTGGCTTGGAGTACTGCATCAGAACCCTTGAAATCAAGTCCTAGCCACCCTGCCGCTTCGAGGAGCGGCAGCAGGCTATGAATGAACCAACCAACTCACCCATCTTTAACTGGCGCGACCGGCCCCTGGATTATCCGCTCAAGGAGATCGAGGCCACACTGCGGAAGCGCCTAGCTGAAGGATACAGCTTTCACCAGAAATTTACCTGCGAGCACTGTGGGCAGCGGCTAACTGTCGAGGAGGAAAATGTCCTCCTGGAAGAAGGCGGCTGCGACCAGTGCGGCGGGATCACCAACATAAAAAAGAAAGGCTGCAATTACATGCTGCTTAAAACCATATGAGCACAGAACCAGAACCAACCAACCAACCCATATTCAACTGGGGCCACCCCGGCCACATCGTGGCTGAGTGGGAGCGCCGTGGCGACGAGGAGGGCATAGGCTTTGAGTGTCGGGCCTTTGACCACCCGTTGCAGTATAAGATCGACATCTGGACATTGAAGGAACAGCGGGGCAACTACCGGATGCGCCTAGATGGCTTCGGCCACCTCAGGTGGTTTAACGAGGACAGCCTCCAGGAGCTGATCGCCCAGCTGATGAACATCAGCGTCACCGAGGTGATCGCGGCCAGCCGCCAGATGAGCGGCATGCACCGGAAGGCCTACAACGCCTGGAAGGATAAACCCGAGGGCAACAACTGGCCCGAACCGCCGCCGGAAGTGCCGGAACTAGTGATCGCGGAATACTTCGAGGCGGCCCGCCAACGGACGCTCCAGGAGATGCATCCGCTGCTTCACTTCGGAGACAACTAACCCTAACCGTGGAACTCCACAGTTGTACATCAACATAGAAGACAAATTACCAAAGGACCTGCACCTGGAGGTGGCTTCTAGGCATGAGGATGTGACCGCGATGTACGAGGACGAAGGGCTTGGCGTCCTCGTACAGCCGTTCTATGAACGGGCCAAAAATGAGTTCACCAAGAACGAAGCAAGCTGGCACATGTGGGAGGGCTACTATGTAGAGCACGGTGACAGCAGCAACCTGTACGTGGTCGGCATACTGATGCATCGGAACATCTTTTTCGTCCGGGCTATGCGCGTCAAAGGCGTCTCCACCGCCCAGCGCAAGGAAGTAGAGAAGAGCATCAGCGAAATGATGATCCAGTATCTAGAAGTGCTAATGCAAGAGATGGACCGCATCGTGCCACCCGGCATGGGCAAGAGCGGGGAACCGTGGAACTCCACACTTTGAATCCCTGATTGACTTTTCAAGTCGAAACCGATACAGTAATAATATGCAATCAACCCTGACTAAACGAGAAATCCGAGAGCTAGCGCCCGCAGCGTTAGCCACCCACCCGGCCAAACGGGTCTCGGACAAGTATAAGTTCTACCCGACTAGCGCCATCATTGATGCGCTGGGCGGCGAAGGTTGGGCGGTGATCGAGGCCATAACGGCCCGGTCCCGCAGTAACAAGATCCCCGTTCAATACCGGCGGCACGAGCTGGCTTTCGCTCACCGCGATGTGCTGGCCAAGAAATCGAAGTTGGAGGAGATCCCCCGGATCATGCTGACCAATAGCCATGACGCGAACTGTGCGGCCCGGATGTATGCGGGCCTGTGGCGCTTCATCTGCTCCAACGGCATGCGGATCAGTGACGGCGTGGTGCAGTCGGTGCGGATCCCGCACACCCATCGCACCATCGAAGAGGTGGTGGCGACGGCCCAGGCGTTCCGCGCTAACACCCAAAGAATCGGGCAGCATGTCGAGGCCTTCAAAGGCCGGATCCTGACAGACGCCGAAGTCCGGGAGTTTGCTAAGTGGGCCATCGTATTGCGCCAGCCGCAACAATCCGAGACGCTGATCGCCCCGGATGATATCCTGCGGATCGAGCGCACTCAGGATGTCGGCAATAGCCTCTGGACGGTCTTCAACCGAGTCCAGGAACACTTGCTGAAAGGTGGCTTTCCGATCTACCGGCACACTGAAGGTGGCTGGATTGAACGGACGGCGCGGCCCATCAAGGGCATCAGCCAAAATCTAGAGTTGAATGGGGAACTATGGGATTTGGCCGAGCAGTTCCTCAACTAACTACAACCTTGACGAAGTGAACCGGGCAAGCCCACGCTGCCCGGTTTCACGTTGTTATGATAAGCTACAAATTAAGATGGAAAGAAGGCGACATCACTGACCCAGTGGTGCAATTGAATTTCTACACGCGAATATGGAATCGAAGACTAAACAACACAATAGAGGAGGAGCCCGAGCCAATGCTGGGCGGCCCAAAAAAGACGAAGCGATTTGGGGCAAGATTAATTGCGTTCTACGAAAGGATACGATCCAGGCCCTCCGGGCAGGGTGCGGGGGCAAACACAAGCACTTCGGTGAGTTCTTGCAGGCCCACCTGGACGAGTACCCGCTACCGGATAGGGAAACCTACCTCTACAGGCAAAGGGTAAAAAAGCTGATGTCTAACGGCTGGCGGCCCAATCCTGAACGCGAGAAGATGGTCCGGGATCTCAAGCGCCAGGAGCGCGAACGATTGCGCCAGCTGGCCTGGGAGAAGAAACACCCCGAGCAGAAAGCTTTCCTGAAGACCTTGAACCAGCTGAAACGCAAGCAGGCCAAAGAGCAAGCCACTGCATGACCTGCCTGGAGAAGCTTTCCAGGGCTAACCGCTGGCGCGTTCGCACGGGCCGGATGGCCAGCGATGAGACAGCCGGATGGAACGGTTGTTTCCTGATCCCTATCGATGGCCAGATTTGGCAGATCCAGATAGCAGACGGCATGGGCTGGAAGCACTTGAGCGCCACCAACGCCCAGAAGCACCAGCTGCCGTCCTGGCAGATAATGGTCCGGCTCAAGAGTCTCTTTTTCTCAGACGAGGAGTGGGTTGTCATGTACATCCCGGCCCAGGAGGATTACGTAAACGATCACCCTTACGTACATCATCTATGGGCACCCTTAGACGAAAAGCTTCCCATTCCCCCCATCGTTCTAGTCTAAAGCGGAGGAAAGGCCTTCGCCACGCTTCCAGCCGCCGCGCCGTCCAGCTCAAGGAATACGCACGGCTGAAGCGGGATTGGATCTTCTCACATCCAACCTGCGAGATCTGTAAAGCCAAGCCTGCGGCCCAGGTGCACCATCGGTGTGGCCGGATCGGTGACCGGCTGAACTCTACCGAGGATTGGCTGGCGGTTTGCGCCGATTGCCATTCCAAAATTCATAGCCACGGTAGCTGGGCGCGAGAACAAGGATTTCTAAAATAGCGCTTGCATGCGCAACGTTTAGTCAGTAGTGCTTTAGCACTGAAGAGGTAGTACTTTAGTACTACTTGAAGGATTGATCCAGGGATCAAAATCGTGCAAACTACCCCCATCGAAGCAACGATTTACTACCGGCACTACTTGGGCGAAGTCGCCCGGTTAAAAGCGGCCATTATCCCCTTAACCGACCAGCTGGCGCGTTGTAGTCCAGGCGCTATAGCAGCGGTTAACCGGGTCCTGGACCGGCGGCATTTTCGCGTTCGCGATTCGGAGCTGATGTGTACCCTCTTGCTTAAGGCGGCAAATCGAACCAGGGCTAACCTGGACGAGTATTTCCCTTTGATGCGGGATGGATTAATCGCGGCTGCCGAAGAGCTGGAAGATGCCGTGGCCGAGTATCAGCGCCACTTTGCGGCGTTACGAAGCGCGAGCCTTCCGACCGAGTAAAACGCAACCACAGGAAGTGTTATGGAAATCCAACCGTATTACGGTGACGAGCCCCTTGTCGTCTCAAGTGTCCAGATCCAGGTCAACCCGGCTGACCGCAAACGCGCCCGCGAGCTACTGACGGCCACCGCTGACATCATCGAGGTTAAAGACGAGCCAACCTATAAGCTCGCCACGCACGCCCTGGGCCAGCTCAAAGGCATGCTGGACGAGATCGACCGAGGCAAAAAGACCGTCAAAAGCCCCTTCGACAAAGTGATCGATATGATTCGGGACAAGGCCCAGGAGATCTGGGAGCCGGTAATGAACGAGCACCGCCGGGTGCAGACGATCCTGAACGGCTACGTGGCGATCCTGGAAGCCAAGCGCAAAGAAGAGGAGCGCCAGCGGCGGGAAGAGATCCGCAGGATCCAGCAGGAGCATGACCGCAAAATCCGCGAGGCCCGTGAGGCCCAGGTGAGGGCCGAGAACGAGGCCAGGGCTGCCCTAGATGAGGTGGCCAGACAGAAGGCTCACGCCGAGGCCCAGACTCAATTACTCCTGGCGGCCCAGGAACAGCTGGCCAAAGAGCTGGCCGTCGAGGCCAGTAACAGCCTTGAATCGAATAAGCGCGGTCTAGTTCCAGGAGGCCGCGTTGATCACAATTACGAATTCGAATTGACCAACATCAAAGAAACGATCCAGGCCGGTTGCCTGCACCTGATCCGTTGGGAGATCGATCACCGGGCCTGCCAGGACAGCTGCCGGAAGCAACTAGAGATCGACCCCAGCAGCGAGCCAACCCTTCCCGGTATCAAAGTAACAAGAAAAATCAACGTTAGCGTTAAAGCCCTATGAGTTCAGCCATGCCTCAGACCTATACCCAGCCCCAGTACTATCCAGCGACATCGCTGCCATTCCTCTCCGAGGAAGAGATCGCGCTTTTAAAGCGCACCGTCCTTTCCAAGTTCCCCGAGGACGAGCAAATGACGTTTATCAGGATCTGCGAGCGCACCAAGCTCGACCCATTCAGCAAGCAGATCCACGCCACTAAACGCTACACCAAGGTCACAGATTCCAAGGGTGAGACCAAGAAGGTACCTACACTTGTGCCAGTGACCGGCATCATGGGCCTGACCGCAGTGGCCGAGCGCACCGGCAACTACGATGGATGCGAGATCAAATGGGCTGGGCCGGACGGAGCATGGCGGGACGAATGGCTGGCCCAAGATCCGCCGGAAGCCGCCAAATGCACCGTATATCACAAGCAACGTAAACATCCCGAAGTGGCCATTGCTAGGTGGAAAGCCTTTGTCGGGACCGTCTACGACTACGACACCAAGACTTGGGTAGTTAGTGAATTTTGGGACAAGATGGATGATTACATGTTATCGAAATGCGCCAAGGCCGCTGCGCTTCGTGGCGCGTTCCCGGATCCCTTGAGCAACGTCTACATCCGAGAGGAGCTAGAGTCACACCTGACCGATTCCGAGGCCGACCTGGACGCCGCCGAGGCCGCTGTCAGGAAAGGTATCGAGGAAGCCAGTAAAGCCGCCCAGGAAGAGGTGAAGGTCAAGCCCAAGAAGGCCCAGGCCCCCGTGGAAGCACCGCCGGAGCCTAAGCCCACGGTTGTCCCACCCCCGCTGCCGGAGGAGCCAGAAGCACCGCCCACAACGCCACCGGAAAGCTACGGCCCAAGCGCTGATTTCGAGACAGCGCCAGCCAGTGACGGTCAAGCTACTCCCTGGAAGGAACACACGATATTAGGCTTGAGACACGCCAAGTTCCACAAGCGCAAGATCGGAGAACTGAGTCTGCCGGAGCTACAGGTACTGGAACAGCAGTGGATTCCGATAATCCGGGAGAAATGGGAAGAGGCCAACGATTACCAAAAAGCTGACGTGGCAGCCCTGGAATCCGCCATTGCCTTCCATAAGATGGACATCCATCAATGAAAGAAATTTTAGCCAAAGACAATAGTCGCCTCCTCGTCCTGGAGGAGTGCGAGAAAAAGATCGGGAACTACTTCCGCCGTGGCCTCGAAGCCACGGTCGGGATTGGCCAGCAGTTACGTAAAATCAATGATCTGGAGCTGTACCTGGAGCGCGGCTGCCGCTCTATCAATGAGTACGCCCAGGATTGTCACGGCCTCAATGCCCAGGCAACAACGCGCTTTATTGGAATCTCCCAGTCAGCAGAACTGTTCAAAAGTAAGGGCATCGAGCTACCGGCCAACGAGACCCAGCTGGCCGAGCTGGCCCGCCTGGAGCCGGACAGACAGCTCGAAACCTGGGAGCTAGTGAAGAAAGCCGCCGAGGTCAGGGAAGAAACGGTCACGGCGGCCAACGTGCGAACGGCGGTGGATAACGCCAAGGTAGTCAAGCTGGCTCCAAGCCCCCAGCCCGCGCCCAGGAAGTCATTGGAGGAGCCCGATCTCGATCTGGGATCACTTGCACCTGACTCTGAACAGAACGGCTCTACGGGGCGTATAGAGGTTCCCCGGATCAGCTTGAGCGAGGACGGCGAGGAGGCCCTGGAACGGATCCGGCGCACCTGCGGTGAGGTGGTGGCAGAGGCCATCGAAGGTCACCGGATCCAGATCTCGGAACGGGAACTGATCCTGTGGGCCAACCAGGAGGACCCAAACCTTCTGACTCACTACGTTGCCGAGCGAGGATGGAGCGTCTCCAAAGCTATCGGGTTCGAAACCCAGACCGTAACCGAGAACACCAAGCTCTCGAAGCTCTTCATCCTGGCCATCGCCAACGGCGGCCACTTCGAGGTTGACATGGAAACAGCAACCGTCTCCGTCGATATGGCTGAATCCGATGCGTAAGTCCTTGCAAATCAGCAAAAATCCCTCCGTAACGGAAGATCTGAAACGTTGCGCATGAAGCAGAAAATGCAGATCGGCCAAGCGCTCCAGGTCGAGGTGATCTGGTACGACCAGCTGCCTGTCCCGCCAGCAGAGGATCATATGACTGGCGAGATTATCGGCTGGCGGCCCACCCAGGTCATCGTCCGGGTACCTAACTATGCAGTCCTGCGGTTTTGGAAGTCTACCGGCCTAGAGGTCGGCAATGGGGCGCATGAGCGCCGGGGCTACCGCATTAGCCTCGACGCTCTGGCCGAGTCAGTTAAACCCAACCTTGGCGTGGAGGTAGACCTGGATGGCGAAATGTCCTCATTGCAATAAGATCCTGGCTGATGAGTGGGTGAAAAAGGAGGGCGCGTCCCTAATGGGCAAGGCGGCGAAGGGCAAAGCCAAGCGCCGGAGAAATGCCGCCGCTGCCGCCCGCACACGCTGGAAAAAGAAAGAGGACGATTGATTCTCTGCTCAAACAATTCGCTTGCATAATGTCTGCCAATAGACGAAATTACTCTACTGGAAGGAGGGCCAACACTAAGGGGACGGAGCTTAAAATACCGATCCACGACTCACGGCCCTCTGACCAGCCAATAGTATGCAAGCCACAACCAAGAAAAGATTCCGCGATTACCAGGAGGAAGCCAGTAATGCCATCCTCACTGCCTGGAATAAGGGCCAGAATAACATTGTAGCGCTAGCGACCGGGGGCGGGAAGACCCTCATCGCTGCCGGTACTGCGGCCCGCGTTCAGGGTCGCGTCTTATTTCTCGCGAACCGCAATGAACTCTGTGTGCAGCCGCTGGCTGTCTTCACAGATCAACTGGGCTACGTTCCGGCCCTGGAAAAGGCCGACTCCTATGCGCCTCTGGACGCACGAGTCGTCATCGGCTCTGTCCAAACCCTCACCCGGAAAGCACGCCTGGAGCGCTTCCCGAAGGATCACTTTTCCTATATCTTCGCTGACGAGTGTCACCTCTCGCTAGCCGAGAGCTGGAAACGCATCTTCAGCCACTTCGCAACCGCCAAGCGGTGCGGCATCACGGCCACGCCATTCCGGTCGGATAACAAATCGCTTACCGAGCTGTTTGAGACCGAGGCCTACCGCAAAGGCATATTTGATTTGGTCGACACCGGCTACTTGGTGAACCCGGATCACGTAGATCGCTTGACCACGGCTATCTCCCTGGCCGAGGTTCGCATCCGACGCACCACGGAGGGGGTAGACTATGATCCAAACGATGCCGCAGACGCTATTCAACCTTACTTCCGGGAGATCGCCCGCGAGATCAAGGCCAAGCATAGCCAGAAGAAAATTCTGGCTTTCCTCCCTCTCGTTGCCAGCAGTCAGAAATTTGTCGCCGCCTGCCAAGCCGAGGGATTAGCCGCTGTTCATATTGACGGCGAGGACGAGCAGCGGGACGAGAAGCTGGAGCTGTTCAGACAGGGCAAGATCCAGTTGCTATCGAACGCCGCGCTGCTCTCCACCGGCGTGGACATCCCATGCTGCGACTGCACCCTGAACTTGCGGCCCACCCGGAGCCGGGTTCTTTACCAACAAATTGTTGGCCGGAGCACCAGGACACTGCCTGGGGTGATCGATGGCATTCCTGATATCGCCAAACGCCTGGAAGCCATCCGCAATTCCGCGAAGCCGCAGGCCTATATCTTAGACCCTTTGTGGCTCTCGGAGGATCACAGCTTGGTGACTCCGGCCAGCCTGATCGCTCAAACCGAAGAGGAAGCCGAAGCCATGCGCTCACGCGCGACCGGCAGCTACTCCCTCCGCTACGTACAACGCCAAATCCAGCTTGAAAGAGAGGAGAGCATCCGCCGCCGCCTAGAAGCGACGGCCCGGTTTCGCGAAGGCCGGATTACTGCCGAACTCTTCGCAGCGGGAACCCATGATCGGGACCTCCTCAATTACCAGCCTGTCTACGCCTGGGAACGCCAACCGGCAACGAAGTTCTCGCGCCTCCTCCTTGAACAGAGGGGGATCGACCCGGACTCAGTCCAAGGCGAAGGGCACGCTCGCGCTCTCATTGCTGCGGTCAATCGGCGGCGTTACCGGAAACTGCCTGAAATTCGGGCTCTCGCTGCTGCTGCTGCTGCTGAAGCGGCGGATCTCTGGACACTCACGGCGATACAGGCGGGGAGGTACTAAAAGACTATGGAACTAGAAAAACTAATCGAGATCGCCTACGAAATGGCGTCTAAGAAACTCATCACAAGTAAGGAGGAACTGCTTCCCATGTTCCTCCTGTCTAAGGAGGGCGGCAGCTGCGATGTCATCGGCTGCCCTTGGAAAGACAACCAAGACAAACAGGACGCCGTCCGGGAAGTGGGCCTCCATATCATCCGTAGCGATGACAAGGTGCAGGCTTACTCGCTCCTAAGCGAGTGCTGGACAAGCGCCTACAAGGTGGGCGAGAAAGCGCGAGCCGACCGGCCAGAGAATGATCCCCAGCGCCAGGAATGCGTTGTCTGCCTCGCTAGCGATGGCGACGAGCATCTCTTCTACTCCTGGAAGATAGGCCGGGACCGGCGTGGCTACTGCGTCAGCCTGACCGGCGAATCGAAGCCCTGGGGCCAACAGGACGGCTCCTGGATGATCGAGGCCCTGGATAAGGCCATGCAACTTAAAGATCACATGGAGGCCATGAAAAAGGAGATCATGGAGGGCCGGGGATGATTCCTAAAATCATCCTAGCTCTCCTCCTGGGCTGGCTAGTGGGTTTCATGGCTTTCTTTTTCCTCCCAGGCAACTGGCACTTCAGCGCCCCGCTCTGGGCTTTCTCCTCAACCCTCGCTTTCCTTCGCATCACCGATGGAGCCTGAAGCCGAACGCTTGTACCGGATCTACTCGACCTGGAGCGGAGGCTTGCACCACTGGTGCGCCACGCGGCTGGGCCGTCATGTGGATGCTGAGTTTTTCCCTCTCACCTGGAAGTTCAAGGTCTATTCCGGCAACGCCCAGGAGGAGCTGTCCCTCTCCGGCCTCCCAGGTCTCACCCGGCCCAAGGATGAGCTTTCATTCACCCTTCAGCTGCCCAAGCCGGAGGACGAGCCGACCGATTCCGACCTGGACAAGACATTCAAAAACATCTGTCTGGCGACCGCCAAAATGCTGGAGCTGGACCTGGGCGTGCCTAAGCTGACCGGAATCAAGAAACCAAGGAAAGGCTATGGGAATCCGCGTAGAATTGAGCCCCCACCTCCTGAATCTGATGAATGATAAAGACCGAGAGTGGGTCGAGCGAGAATGCAAGTTCCAGGGTAAACCCATGCCCAGGAATTACGATGAATCGACCGCCAAGGATCCCAAGCTCCAGATCCACCCGGAGCCCAAGCAGGATATCCCGGAGCGCAAACAGCAGGCCGACTTTGCCAACTGGCTACTCCTCCAAAACTCGAATGGCCGGGATATTCCCTTTTGCTGGCACGCCACTCACACCCGCTCCAAAGCGAGCCCTGGAACGCCAGATTTCTGGGTCGGAATCAACCGGCACAGTATGTGGATCGAATTCAAAAAAGACTACAGCCAGGAACTGAGTCCAGAGCAGGAAGAGTTCCGGCGAAAATGCGAAGTTCAATGCTGCGAATGGCACATCGCTTACTCGTGTGCTGAGGCCATCAAAATTGTCAACGAAGCCGATAAACTCACCTTTTGACGACTGGGAGCCGGTCTATTCCTATCTGATTCCGACTCGCAAACGACGACGGCGCTGTCTCGAATTCAGGCGCAATTTGAGTTGGGACGGCACCCTCCAGAACAAGGCAGCGGCCCGCGACGATGACCCGGACACCAGCAAGGACGCCGCCGAGTCGATCCCGGACCTGGACGTATTCCTTGCCAAATTCCTGGTTGATCGGATCCTGGGCCGCAACGGCGGGACTGTCGTTTCAATCGAACTAAGGGAAGAAGCGATGGCCGGAATTGCCGCCGGATTAATCGACACAAAAGGCTATCCGGTCCACGTCCGGGCCGAGTCAATCCGCCGCCGTTTTAGCGATCTTTGCCCTGATTGACAGTTGTCGCTCATGAGGCTTTTCAGTTTTACGCCACTTGATTTCTCCTCCACTGTCATCCTCCCATCGGATTATCTCGGTGATCATCCACCAGCCCAGCTTGCCCTCGGGATCCCGTCGCGGGACTACCATGCCCACGCGAGCATCTTCGAGGGAGACATGTTGCTCTTTCATTCTGCTGCTTTGACGTTGGGTTGGTCTAGCTCCTTGGCTAAGTGTTGGGTCGCCCGTTGCACAGCGCACAGCGTTCGCTTTTCATGTGAGCGACTGGAGTGTACTCTGTTTCTTTCTTATCGGTCAAGGTCCTGACCCAGTAGAGGCCTTGGCCGTTGATTGCAGCAACAGGCTGCGATGGCGGCTCAACAGCAGGCAGCTCAAGGCCAGCTTGATGACCGTCATCAGGCCAAAAAGACATGTAAACAGCCAATTCCGCCTTTCCTGTCCGATTCCTGTATGCGCAACGTTTAGTAGGATAGATTTAGGACAATGCGCAACGTTTCATAGGACCAAATGAGATATTATCGGATATTACGTAAAAAGTCGCTTCCCGGCCCCAGGAGGCTCGTAGAGACATTTTACTATACCGGCAGATGCATGGTCCGAGCGCTAGAATCGCCTTATAGAGCGTTTTCCAAAAATCGAAAACGTTGCGCATTTTCCGTTACGGAACTAAAAATGTACCGGCCAGACCCGTACAATTCCGACATTACGCACAAAACCACACATCCACTTGACAGGTGCGGCTTCCTCCTCTCCCCTTATGGATCCCCTCTCCTCTTTTCCCCCTCCTGCCGGAGGCCCCGCAGGATTTTTTTCGGTTTTTAAAAAAAGTTGCTCAGTTCGTCTCGGCACAACGTTGCGCATAGATTTGAAAAAGTCCTATGAAACGCTAGGTTGCAGATGTTAGCCCCCCGCGCAAAATTACAGAGGTGCCCCCTATGCCGCCCAAGAAAAAACCGATTAATGCTGGCCAGCAGTTTTTCAGCGAAGTTCAGAAAGCTGTAGAAGACTCTTATAAGTCACGTCCCAGGGGCATGCCTTGCCTGGAAGTCCTGACAACCGAGATGAAACGCCTGGGCTTGCCCGCGAGCGATGCCGAGTATCTCTATGATGCTTGGCTAGCCAACGGCTTTGTGACCGGCAAACATCGGATCAGGAGCTGGAAGGCTGCCCTTCGCAATTGGTTCCGCAATGGCTGGCTGCCCTCACAGAAAGGGATCCGGCCCGGACAACCAGACGAATCCTACCCCAGCTATGAACGAGTCCAGGCGTGGTGCTCCAGGAAGAACGTAAGCAAGATGACGGCTCGCGCCTGGGGGGAGCTGATGACCGGACGATTCCGAGGTAAGCCGATCACGAATGAAGTGGACTTCGATGCCGCCCTAGAAGTAATTAGGGCGCAATGGATGAAGGAACCTTAGCCCCCCTGGAACAAGCACTTATGGATAAAACTCCAGACCTGCGGCTCCCTTGGGAGGCCATCGAGTTCGAGCAGGCCGCACTGACAGGATTCGGCAGCCCGCGAGCCTGCTACCTAGTAGAAGATAGCCGGGGCATTATCATTGCCATGTTTGAAGACTTGGCTATGGCCCAGGAGGTAGTACGAATAGTGAATGGATCTCCTGGAGTTGCGACGAAACTGCGGCGACGGCTCAGACGAGGAGCTAGTAAAAGCCGTCTCCGCGATTGACCCATCCGTTAAGGATCCGACCCAGGCGAAGGCCTATCTCTGGGCGTTGATCCGGCGGCTCCTGGACACCGAGCGCTATGCCCTGGCCGGGGCGCTCCTGTGGGGCGAGGCCCTCTTTAATCCTGGGCCGCGAGCCGTGCAGCAGCTGCTCAAGTTCATTCGCCAGTCACAGAACCTGATCTGCCTGGGCGCTGCGGCGGTTGGGAAGACCTATACCATGATCTGCTACCTCCTGATGGACTGGCTCCGGGATCCTCAGTACACTGAGATCAAAGTCATCTCGACTACCTCAGGCCATGCGAAGAGCCAGAGCTTCTCTACGTTACAACGCCTCTACAAGGCGGCCTTGGTTCCCCTGCCAGGGTTCACGATGGACGGATTCGTTGGTCTTGATCCTAAGGATCGGCACGGCTCGATATCACTTATTGCAGTGCCACAGGGCGAGGACGGGCGCGGAGTACTTCAGGGCTATCATCCAGTTCCTCGTACACGGCCTCACCCGACTTTCGGCAGCATGTCCCGCGTCAGGGCGCTACTCGACGAGGCCGAGGAGATACCCTCAGGTGTCTGGGAGGGTGTCGCCAACCTCTTGGCGAGCGGCTGGGGGCCGGAGACGGTCAAGGTATGCTGTGCCACGAACCCCAGGGACGTGACCAGTAAACTGGCCCAGCTGGCCGAGCCGGTGACTGGGTGGACTACGCTCAACATGGACACCGACACCGAGTGGGTCAGCGCCGAGCGCTGGCAGGTTTTACGCCTGGACGGTGCCACCACCGAGAATGTGGCCGAACGCAAGCTGGTCTTCCCTGGCTTCCTGACCTTCGATGGCTTCCAGAAATACGCCCTCGAGCTAGGCGGCCAGAGCCCGAAGTACCTCACCTTTGGCAGGGCGATGTACCCGTTGGCTGCCTTACAGAATACCATCATCCCTTACTCGCTCCTGGAGGCGGTGATCGGCCAGTATATTTTCGACCAGCGCACCATCGGGATCGCCGGAATCGACCTCGCTGCCGAGGGCGGCGACAGGATCATTGTCTTTGTCGGCGTGTACGGTCGGGCCATCGGATTCACTCCCTTACGCGGCACGCCCAGCCTTTGGAAGAAGCCACGGTACTGCATTCAGGCGAACCAATGGTATGAGTTGCCCAAGGAGAAGACTATCGCCCTGGCTTCCAGCATCGAGACCCGGCTCCGGGGCCTGAATATTCACCCCGCCTGGACGACAGTGGATAGAACCGGGATCGGCACCGGCCCCTGTGATGCTCTCCAGGAACAGTGGAGTCCCGAGGTGCGAGGTGTCATGTGGGGTGCCGAGGCCAGCGCTCTCAAGATCCTCTCGGACGATCACGATTTCAGCGTGGAAGTGTACGACGGGATCACCACCGAGATGTACATGAGGGTGCGCAAGTTCCTTGAGTTTGGCTTCCTATGCATTCACCCCCAGGTGCAGACCCCGCAGCTGTTCAAGGAGCTGTCGGGCCGCCGTTACCAGGATGCCACCAAGGGGCCAAGCGGCAAGCCGCGCATCAGATTAGAGCCCAAGAAAGAATTTAAACGCAGGCTGGGGTGGTCGCCGGACATCGGAGATGCCCTGGTGATGATGTGCCATGGCGCTGCCCTCAACGGTCCAGAGAAAGCGACCATGCTGGGAGCGACCCGCTCAGTGCTGGCCCAGCGGCCTAAGAGTAACCTTGGGATCCGGGAGCAGACCGAGTACATCCATGACTGGGAGTAGTCAGAGCCCAAATAGGTGGAGAAGCTAAGGAACTTGCTATGACTAATGGAATTCAGGATCTGGCAAAGAACAGCTGGCTCTGACCACGAGCTAATCTTTTAGGTTTTGGGGAATGTCAAGAAGGAGTATAGCTAGCGCTAGCGTTCTCCTCTCCTTTTTCCATGAAGAGTATCCCACCGTTCTCGAAAGAAATGTACACCGGAGACACGGTCTCCAATGACGAAGGGCAGCGGGCAGGCTTCCTTGACCACGTCAAGATGACTAAATGCGCCGAGCGGGAGCCGAGGAAAGGGCTGGCCGACTTCCAGGAGCAGCCTCCTGGGCTGGCTCCCAACCCCGAGTACCCCGAGTTTAAGAAACGATCCGACGACGGTTTGCCGAGCTTCCCGGCTCCGTTCAGTAAGACTACCATTAAGGGCGGCCCCAAGGCACCAGGAACCCCGGCTCCAGGCCAGAACGCATTCTAAAAAAGCATGCTTTTTAAATGGCTGTCGAGTACGGGATCATTACTTCGGTAGTGCCTCCTCAGGGCTGGCACTATCCCCAACAACTATCAAGCGGGCAGAACGTCAAGATCACCGGCTTCTCTTTCGAGCAGCTCCTCTCCAGCATGCTGGACTTTCGCCGCAGGCACCCCGAGCTTTGCGGCGGCATGGCCCAGGCCACCATGGAGATGTGCCGCACCGACCTGAAGCGGTATCTCTGTGAACATTTCCGCCAGAACTGTGCGGATGCTCCTACCTCCCCGACCATCACAGCAGGGATCGGTATGGCTCGCACTTATCACACTCCCATTGACCGGGCCGGAGACTGGCTCTCACGTGTCGGCCATATGCGGCTGGAGAAAGTAGATCCAGCCCTGGCCGCACAGCGAGCCCACATCTGTGCCAGCTGCCCGCAGAACGTGCGGTGGGCCACGCCGTGCGCCCCGTGCAATGATGCGATCAGCGTACGGATCCAGAACGCCAAGGGGAGCTTGGCTACTCCCTACGACCGCAACCTGTTTGTGTGTCGGGTCTACGGTCACACCAACGAGGTAGCAGTCTGGCTGACCGACACCCACGCCGCTCCCCAAGGTAACCCCCCGCCAGTTTGCTGGCACAATCCACATGGCTAGCGATAACATTACTGCCTCTTTCGGAGGCGAACAACTTGGGCGCATGAATAGCCCCAAGTTCAAAGGCGACACCACGGAGGTAGCAAACAAGCCGATCTCCTCGGCCTACCAAGCCTTCGAAATTTTCCAGCGCCTGCAAAGGGACAACCAAGCCAGAGCTAACCGCAATAAGCTCATTGCCGATTCTTACAATGGCGCTTCTCCGTTCGACCAAAAGAAGCTCGACAACGCCGGGGAAGGTTGGCGTGCGAACTTCTCGACCTTGGTCCTGGCCACATTTGTAGACCGGGTAGTTCCTCGGCTAGTGGACGCTGTCCACTCCATGAAATTTCTGACTGCCGCCGAGCTGCCGGACGCCTACACTGACGCCACCAATAAGACCGACAAGTTCAGGACCAGGACCACCGAGCTGCTCCGCTCCTGGGTCGGCTGGATCGATCACGTTGAACAGGTGGCCTGCGAGAACGTGCTCTATGGCTATACCGCCACCGTGCAAATGGACGAGTACGAGTGGAGACCCGTCACGTTCCGCCAGGAGGATGTGCTCTTCGACGAACAGACCCCCCAGCTGGCGACTAAGGTAGCGGTCTTTGTTGTGAAGGCGAACTACTATATCCATGAGGCCGTAGACATCATCCAGGACGAGGACGCCGCCGCCGAGGCCGGGTATAACGTGGCCAACCTGATGAACGCTATCGAACAGGCCGCGCCTCCGTATGATAGCTTTGTATACAATCCGCGTCAGCTTTCGGATATGGTTCGAGAGGGCAATTTATATTACTCCTTTCATAGAAGTTCTAAAATGATCGAGACGGCCCATGTCTTCTGCAAATGTTACGACGGAACCGTGGATCATTGGTGGGTCAATCGGAACGGAGCCAAGCGATCTAATCGGCCTACCAAGGGCCGGGATGCACCGCCCAGGCCCGAGCCCGAGGGCGACGAGCCACGGCCACCCGAACAGGATCCATATGAACTGGGGTACTTTGAGGCCTGTGCTGAGAGCATGGACGATGTGATCACCCTCTTCAGCTTTCAAGCTGGCAACAATAGATTGTTCGGCTCCAAGGGAATCGGGCGGCTGCTCTACAACATATGTCTCTCAATAGAGAAGACCCGGATGGCGTTCATCGATGCCATGTGGATGTCGGGGATGTTGGTGGGCCAAGCCGAGGAGGCTATGATCGGACGGCTTCAGCCACATGTACGTTCACCGTTCCTTATGGTACCCGAAGGCTTTTCACTCCTGCACCAGCCACAGTTCAGGGTGGATTTCCAGGCATGGCTGGCCCTCGACCAGCGCCAGACCTCGACAGCCGAGCTGATCGCCGGGGCTTTCCTGCCGACCCCAGCGCCGATAAACAACAATGGTCAGCAGGTCCAGACTGCCACCAAGTCATCAATCGATGCTGTCAAAGAGGAAGAAGTGAAGGAAGGGATGATGGCTCGCTGGTGGTGCCAGTTCACCAGGGGCATCTCCTCTATTCAGAGGCGTATCTATAGTAAGACTAACCTTCGGGCCGCCATGCGCCAGCGTAAGGCACGGCTGAAGGCCTCCGACCTGGGCCTAAGCATGATCAATTCGGATCTGTACGATGCCATGATGGAGGTAGACTCCGATACCAAGGCCCAGTTTACGCCAGCGCCGGACCTGGGGCAGGCCGATGCCGATGCTGTCCAAGTTATTCTGGACCTGATGGACGATGGGTTAAGCATTCAAGAGATCATTATCTTAGCGAATAAACCTGCGACCGAATTCTCGGAGCACACAGGTAGAGATGATGACATGATGTTCCTCCAGTTTTATCAGCTGGCTAAGGGGAACCAGAACTACGATCAGTCTAAGCTCGACGAGATGTGCGGGAACCGCATGGTCGGCTTCAAAACTACCAAAGAGATCTTCATCCCGCAGCCGAGCCAGACCAGTGATATCGAGGCCCAACGCGCCCAACAAATGGAGTGGGCGACTATGTTAGGCAGTGGAATCGGAGTACAAGTCAGCGCACGCGACCCACACATGACCCACTTCCAAACTATCGTGCCTGCGGTGGCGGATCACATACGAATTGCTTCTCAAATGCCTCCCACCCAGGTACCAAAGGATCTGTTAAACGCTTGTAAGCTGGGCGTTACCCACGGGGAAGCCCATCTCCAGGCGATGATGCAGCAGGGCGCGAACAAGCGCCAGCTCCGGCCTCAGATTTTACAGATGAAAGATTTGGAAAAAATGTACGGCAAGTTAAACGAGAACGTGACCATGGCCGAGATGCAGGCGGCCCAGATGCAGCAAGCAGGCCAACAAGGCTTGGGCCTGGGCGCATTGGCTGGGCCTGGAGGCGGCCAAGCCCCTGGGCAGGTCGGCCCAATGGGGATCCCAATGGGTGGCAATGGTAGTCTCCCCGGCCTGGGCGGCAATGGTCAGAACGGCTTCGCCTCGGGAGGTTCAATGTGAATGGCGAGTGGACCCCGAGCGATGCCGCAGGCCTTAACGAGTTCCTCAATACACAACTGGGCCGCAAATGGCTGGGAGTAATGCTGGCGCATAAGCCTCGGCTCGACCTGTCTAGCACTGAGAAAGCCGCGTTGACCGGAGCCTTTGTCGCCGGGTACGAGCACCTGCTGTTTGCTGAGATGTCCATGAATCGCAACGCTGGCGTAGTGCCTGGAGGTAAAGAAGCAGCGTCCAAGAAAGGGATCGACCCCGAGAAAGATTAACCTATGGCTGACGACGCACCCGTACCAATCAGTACCAGTGTGCCAGAGACCGTGACGATTGACACGGGCGCTGACGCTAAGACCCTGGGCGATCTTAATAAGGAGTTCGCGGATTTCTGGAGCGAGCAGGATTCTGGAGCGCCAGACACCACGGCCCCGGCAGCGCCGGACACTGGTGCTGGCCAGGAGACCAAGGAGACCAAGGTTGAACCGCCGCCCAAACCAAAGCCCGAGCCGCCTAAGGAGAAAGCGCCCAGCCCGCCGCCTAAAGCTGACAAACAATTCAGTGACGACGAGGTCGATAAGATGGCGCTGCCCACCAGGGCGGGGCAGCCGCCGGAGATGCAGGCTGACTTCAAGCAGCTCAAGGACTTTTGGAAGGCAGACCGGGCACGGCTCAAACAGATCGAGCAGCAGAACACTCAGCTCCAGGCCGAGTTGCAGCAGGCTAAAGCCAACTCTTTCACCCCGGAACAGAAAGCAGACTATGAGAACGCCACCGCCGTGCGGCGGAAGTTTGAGTTCGTCAGCGACCCGGAGTTCTTGCAGCGCTATCAAGCGCCAGTCCAGGAACGGTTCCAGGCTGTCCTTCAGGAGGCCGTAGGCGTACTGCCCGAGCGCCAATCAGCCCAGGCCTGGGCCGAGCATATCATCCAGAACTATAGCCCCGACCAGCTCTCTAAACAGTGGTGGCTCCAGAGCGTAATCTCCAAGGTACCGGATGAACTGAACCGGCAGGCTCTCCTGAATAGCGTCACTGATCTCTTGAAGGCCCAGCGTGACCGTGACATGGAGGTCACCCGGCGCACCAATGACAAGAGCGCCTACGAGAACTGGATGGTAGAAAAGACCAACGTCCAGGCCGAGCGCATCAAGGCTGATATCATGGCCGAGATCGGGGAACAGGAGAAACAGATCCAGGAAGTGCTGCCACGGGATGCCGAAGCTGCCAAGACGCCGGAAGAGCGGGCCGCCATCGATGCCCACAACGAACGCTTCCAGCGGCTCAATGGCCACTTCGTAGAGACCATGCAGGATATATCCAAGAACGGCCCCAAGGCCTGGGTCCGGGCTGCCGTCCAGGCGACCAGAGCCATGTGGATCGAGGAGCAGTACAAGACCGTACACGAGGAACTGGAGGCAGTTAAGGACGAGCGGGACCAGCTCCGGCGTGAGCTGGACAAGATCGCCGGAGTCCGGCGCAAGATCTCCAATACCACCGGCACCCCGCCGACCAGTGGAACAAAAAAGGATGGCCAAGGTTTGTCGATCAAGAACCTGGATGTGCGCAAAAGCTTTCAGAACTTCTGGGAGGAACAAGATAGACAATGAGTATTACCGTAGACGCCCGCAGCCTCGAGGCCCGGTACGGCAAGCAAGTCAGCGTGGAACCGGCCACGCCCGAGCAAGACCTTTACTATCCTGGCAGTGGGCAGGCCCCGCCTAAGACCGGCCAGGGTCAGATCCCGCAAGGCAGGCCGGTGCCGGAAGGAACCGTTGTCTCCCAGATAGTAGGCCGGGGCCAGCCCGCGCCTCAGATCCAGGTAGTGCCGCCACAGAAGGAAGGAGGGCCACCAGCTCCGCAGCTCCAGGTGGTGCCACCGACCGGCGCTAGCCGCACCACCATCGGCACCTTCGTAGAGAGTAAGACCAACCCGCTCAAGGATCAGAAACCAATAGACGAAAATCCGGCGCCGCCCCCAGGGGAATGCTTGCAGGAGCCGCCGCCGAAGCCCAAGAAGAAACTGGATCTGGTCATCGAGGTACTCAACTACATCACTGAGCTGGGCGGCGAGAAGTCAGAGGATGCTCAAAAATTCTTCGACAGAACTGAACAGACGTTGCATCAGTGGTTTATCCAACCCAACAGGATCCCGTTAGAAGCCCTCACCAAGCTTCTAAACCGAAAGCCGGGGGTCCAAGTCGAGCTGGCCGAGCAACTGGAACCACATCTTAAACACAACGACGGCGGTTTACAGAGCCTCCCCAATAGGGGCAAGACCAATGCGATTGTCTGCGCACCGATCCTGGGCCAGCCGACACTCCCCTTCCTCTGGGTCTGCCTTTATCTAGCCAAGAAATATGAACTGGGATTCGACATCCAATCCGATACCGTCATACATCGTTCTCGCAACATGCTCGCCCAGCGATTCCTACGGAGCAATGCCACTTGGAGTCTCTGGCTGGATAGTGATATCGCTGCCCCAGTGGCCAATCCCGAATGGTTTTCTTGGTTAACCGGCGCTCAGAACTTGCCACAAGAGGCCGGTTCGTACGATGTTCTACAGCGACTACTTGCCGGAGGCAAAGCGGTCATTGGGGGAGTATACGCTTCGCGGCGGTATCTCGGTCAACTGGTTATCCAGCCCGAGATCCGCCCGCGAAGCCATGAAGACAAGCTCTTATGCAATGATATCAGAAAAGGCACTGCCAGGGGACTTGTGGATGTTGATTGGCTGGGCTTCGGCTGTGCTCTTGTTCACCGGGATGTGTTCCTGGAGGTCCAGCGACGGTTCCCACAGCTGGCACCACAGGCCGAGAACGCGCCCTGGCGTTTCTTCCAACCCGAAGCCGACGAAGGGGAAGACGAAGCCTTTTGTAAGCGAGTGAAAGCTTGCTCGATCCCGATCTGGTTAGACACTCAATTGGTCTGTGGCCATATCGGAAACATGTGCTACCTCCCTGAACACACCCGAGCGATCCATGGCATATGACAGACCTTGGGATCTTTATTCTATTGCTGGTTTGGATGTTCCTGGACCGATGTAACATTTATTTCAAGCGATGAGGACGGACGTTGTCGTTAAGACTTGGTGGGGTGACCTCTGCTGGCTCAGTTACGCGCTCAAGTTCCTATACAAAAACTGGAAAGAACCTAACTCCAACTTCATCGTCTTGGCCGACGAGAACTGCAAGTCGGTGCTCAAGACCTGGGGCTTCCCGTCGAGTGTACGTTACTTCTACTTCAAGCCCTGGCCGGACGGGAACGGCTTCCAACAATACCTGACGCTCTTGTGCGATAACGTTTCTGACGCTGATCTCTTCGCCATCTGGGACAGTGACATCATGCTCACCGAACCCATGCAGGCTAGCGATCATATGATCGATGGGAAACCGATTATCTGGTTTGATCCTAATTATACTGCTGGAAAGCAGAAGTGGGGGCCAATCATGCGCCATTGGCTGGGAGCTACGCCGGAGGCTGACTACATGCAGCGGTTCCCTTTCCTTTATCGGGCGAGCACGTTAGCAAATGTGCGTAGGATGATCACGCATTGGACCGGACAGGGCTTAGAGGAAAGTCTCTACAGCGATACGCCTTATTCACCAGCCACCTTTGGCACTCATCCCTTCAAGTTCTGTGAACATAATGTGATCGGTTTCTACGCTTGGTTATTTGAGTCCGATCAATACGCCTTTTGCAATGTCCATGAACATACTTGGCACCAACGGTATCGCCATTACCATAGTTGGTCCCAGTGGAGCGCGGAGCGGATGAAGGAGCTGGACAATTTGTATCTTACGGGCATGGATAACCCGACCCTGGAAGATCAAATTATGCAGACCGCTCAAGGCTGGTGGGTCCTGAGGCGCGACACCCACATCAGCAGATGGGTCGAACAAACTCAGCGCCTGGATCATGATCAGACCGTCCTCCAGCAGCTTTGGCAGTACATCCGTCCAGGGTCGACAGTGATTGACGCAGGAGCCGCCATTGGCGACCACACTATCTTTTACTTAGGTGCTGTGGGGCCAACAGGTACTGTCTATGCTTTCGAGCCTCACCCGATCCAATACGCATGCCTAACCCGGAACTGTCCCAAGGCTCGTTGTTACCCACAGGCCCTGGGCGACACGTCCGGCACGGTACATCTTTTCCATGAGCCGGATATAGTAGCCGGGTCGCGGCTGATAGATCCCCAGCTGCAATGGCCGATGAGCAGCTGTGAACGGGTGACTCTGGACAGTGTGGTAGAAGACAAAGGCAATGTGTCGCTACTGAAGATTGACGTGGAAGGCTGTGAGCCGGAGGTCTTGCGCGGGGCACGAGAGATCATTAAAGAGAGCCAGCCCGTGATCTGGTTTGAGCAGAACCCAGAAGCCTTGCAGCGCCAAGGTCATTCAATTGATGAGGTCCGGGATCTGATCGCTGAACTAGGCTATCACGTAGTCCGGTTCTACCCAGACGGCTCAAGCTGGAACGGGAGTCCCGATCAAAAATCCCAGTGCGACATCCTTTGTTCGCCATGATCTCGCTCATGCTCCAGTGTTCGCCGATGGACCTGGGGCCAGCCTTCGAGCTGACCCAGCTAATCTGCGACATTGAGCATAAGAAGAAAGAGGGCTGCGAATTCTATCTGGTCTACCGCAAGGACTGTCCGGCCTGGGTAGTCAAGGAGTTCGAGAAGCTGGCACGCCCTAAGTTCCAGCGGGCCGCCGCCCGGATGGCTCGCAACCATGACACTGGCTGGCCCGGTGGCTGCAACATGCTGGCTGCCAGTGCCTTTATCGAGATGAGTCTCTTGCGCCGGGAAGGTGCTTGTAATAGCGGCTTTCTCTTGTTCGAACCGGACTGTGTTCCCATGGCCAAGGACTGGATCGACCGGCTCAGTGCCGAATGGGACCGAGCCCAGGGCCTGGGCAAGGAGATCGTAGGCCATTGGCATCAAGCTGACCCCGGCCCGGAGCTGCACATCAACGGCAATGCTATCTGGCGCACCAGCTTCTTCGACGAGCACCCTACCTGGATCGTGGGGGCTGGAACCCAGGGCTGGGACTACTTCTTCCGGGACAAGTTTATCCCCATCTCCATGGACACTAACCTCATGCACCAGCATTGGGGCCGGTACGGTATGAGCGAGGACGAGTTCAAATCAATCGAGAAGAACGGCGAACACCCCGTCTTTTTCCACGGCTTAAAGACGCCGGATGGCCGCCAGCATGCCAGAAAACTGCTTGTGTAACTCCTTGAAAATCAACGAAAATCCTACCATTACGGAGGATCCGCAACGTTTTCCTCCTGATCAGGAGTGCTGACAATCTAGCTTGCTTTCGGCCAGGATGAGGCCTAGAAGTCAAGCGCTGCGGTTCCGGCTCCCCCCGTCCCATTGCGGGAGCTAAGGCCTGTCACCGAGGCTGTTCAAATCGGGTGCCTGTCAGTCAATGTTAGCACCCATTTCGTCTCCATGGCAGACTGTATCGTAACCCCTATCCAGGCAGTAGACTTTGCCAACAGGGATAATAATAGACTGGTCGGTCAAATTACGACCTTGATCATGCGTCGAGCCCCGTTTAATGACGTACTCGACGGCGGCGTATTCGAAAACGCCATATCGGATCAGCAACGCAATGTCGTTGTTGAGCGCCCCATCCTCGGACAGAGCCTCGTCCTTCCCGAATACATAAATGATACCGACAGTTGCGGAACCTTCGGGCAAATTTCGCAAGTTGGTACCACGGAATACATCACCCGGCTTGGAACCCTGAGAGGTCGCGGCCCAAAAGTTTGCGTAAAGCAAATGCGGTCGGCCTTCCAAAACTCCTATGTAGCAGTACAAGACTCGCTCCAGAAACAGTTGCTCTATCTAGCCAACTGTGACGTGAGATCGCAGCTCTTCCTACATAGCGGCGTGAAGGTGAAAATCAACCAGGGCAGGACCTTCGAACAGATGATCAACGGCGATGTCCAGATGATTGACGTGCCAATGAATGACAGCACGCCGCCGGACGCCAATCTGACGTTCTCTTTCCTCCAGTACCTGCTCGTGTTCGCGCATGAGACGTTACTCTGCGAGAGCTTCGAGTCGGAGAAGGGCGCTATCGCCAAGTTCATCGGCTCTCAGAACCAGCTCAACGTTTTCCGCGACGAGTTGAACGTCCACCAGGATCTGCAATACCTGACGACAGGCCGGTATGAAATTGGTAACGAAACTTTAACTGGTTATACATGGGAAGGCCCGTACCGAGGAATTTCTTTCGGAATTGACCAGCAACCGCTTCGTTTTAACCAGTTTACCGTGTTGAATGGTCAACTGATTCCCCAATTTATCGAGCCAGAAATTGCGGTGCCGGTAACGACTGGCTTCGGCGCACGCACGAATCCCGCTTGGTTGTACGCACAATATGAGGTGGGCTTCCTGGTCTTCGCCAACAGCTTCCGGCGGCTCGTCCCCGAGCAGTACCTCGGTGTCGGTGATTGGAAATTCCCGGCACAGTTCGCACAAGGGGAACTCGAGTTCACCGTCATCAGAGACAACGATTGTAATACTTATGGTGATTATGGTTATCATATATACCAAATGATCCGTGCCTATCGCCCCGAGCGGCCTCACGCGATCATTCCAATCGCCTATAAGCGTTGCAACCCGACGTTTAATTTCTTGACCTGCCCAAGCTATCCTGGGTCTGCGTCTGGATATTCCATGTAGGTCTTCGCACCGGAGGGGGCCGATTCGTTCAAAGTTGTCTGGCTAAACAAAAGGAGAACGCTCAAAAGACGCTTAAGGATCGGCCCCTTCACCTTTATGAGTCACACCAAACCAATCAAACTGGGCCATGAACTGCATGCCGAGATCATTGGCCCCGCCAGCATTCCGGACGTTCTCTATCCAGAGCTGCACATCGGAGACAGCGAAGATGAGCGGCTCCTGGATCTGCCGGATGAGGGCACCGCTGAGATCAAGTTCAGGGTCAAACGCCGGACCCATCGAGAGGAGGCCCAGGGAGACTCGAAAAAGAAAAGGCGTTGCTGCTCCATTACGCTCGAGGTCATCTCCTTGGAACCGGGGCATGACCCGAAGTTCAACGGCAAGAAGAAGACTCACTGGGAAATGTTCAACGGAGGGCGCTGATGCCAGCTATCCTTCAATATATCCAGCAGCTCCTGGCGGCCTCACCCTTTGTTCCTTTCTTTATCCAGCTGACCAGCGGTGAGAACATCGCCGTTGTCACTAAGACTGGCGTCACTTTCCCTGTCACTAACCAGGGCGTCTTCGTGATCTTGAGTCAGGGCGCTTTTCGGGCCTACACCGACCAAGCCATTCAGTTCGTCGAGCTTACAACCCAATGATTATCGTCAGCGATGTGATCGATCAGGTAGGCCGGGTCCTGGGGACCTGCGACCCAACCTACACTTACGATGTCCTGACCAGGGCCGTCGAGTTGCTCGCCAACAAACCCACGAAAACGGGCGTGTGCTGGGATCCCCTCATGGTCTACGTCGATCTGCCGATAGTGAACGGCTACTACATCGCTCTGCCGCCGCACATTGAGAAGCCAATCAAGATCAACCTCAACAAGCAGCCGAGCTTTACCCGCAACCAATTTTACGAGTTCAGCCTAAACGGCCCAGGCTCCAACGATCCTGAGGCTGGCTGGTCCTGGCAAGATCGGGGCTGGAAGGCCTTACAGAAACCCTGGCCGCCGGGAGGCGCTCCACTTCTGATCACTTCAGATAACCCCAGTGACGATGAGGTCCAGATCCTGGTCAATGCCGTCAACCAGGACCAGAGCACCAGCTGGATCACCGCCTTTGTCGGGGATGTCTATCCCACAGAAAGTCAGGCCCCCGTGTGGATCTACGGGATCCTGGAGGTTTCCAAACCAACTACCCTGGGGACCTTGAGCGTCTATTCCTCCAATGCACCTACGCCAGATGCTTTGGTGGCCACCTGGGCATCAGATGTCCACTACCCTCAATTCGAATGGATCAAGCTCTCCCAGAACGGAGTCGCGGCCAAGATCCTGGCCCGCCGCCGGACCCACAAATTAACCCAGCCCACAGATGTCATCCCGCTCTCGAACAGACAAGCCATCATCACGGCCTGCATCGCGATCAAAGCCTTCGACACCCTTAACTGGGACGACGGAGCCACCGCAGAACAGAACGCCCTCCGATTCCTCGAAGAGGATCAAGCCGCCCGCAACCTCTTCCAACGCATTTCACAGGCTGCCGAAACCTCTCCGACCCTTAATCTCACGATCAATACCCGAGATGCCATCATAGTGGCCGACATCTATGACGCGGCTTGCGATATCTTCGGCCCCATCGGTCAGCCCAAGATCTTCGATAGGATCACCGAGGCTATCGAGCTTGGGAATAACCTCTCCCAGTGGGACCCGTTAATCGGCTACGTGGACATCACTACCTGGGACAGCTTCTACGTAACTCTTCCCTATTATGTGGATCAGGTTTTGGCGATAAATGTCAACAAGACCACCGGCCTCTACCATGACCAATGGTACGAATTCAACATGAATGGCTTCGGCCAGGACAATGACAACGCTGACGTTGTCGGCTCGAATAGATTGTGCGGAGGCTGGGAAGAGGTAGGTGAGATGCCATGCGCCTTCCCGCTGGCAGGCCCCTACTATCTGGTCGCCGCCCCGGTCGATGCCGGAGACAACGGGATCCAGATCCGGGCTTGGGGAATCGATGTGAACGATCTCCCGGTGTACGGCAGCGATGGTAATCCCGGCGCACCAATAACTTGTGAACAGAACTCCTTCGATATTTCGGGCCAACCGGGAGCGCCCTGGAAGGTCATCGAACGGATCCTGATCCAGGGGACAGCCCAGGGATTTATCCAGCTCTATGCCACGGACGGCACCCAGTACCTCCAAAACTTGGGGATCTTCTGGCCCGGTGTGTGCGAGCCTCGGTTCCGCATCATCAAGATCGGACAGAAAGCTGTCACTGTCCGGCTACGCTACCGCAAACGCTGGCTGAAGATTACCGGCCTCACTGACCCCATCCACTTGCGGAGCCGGAGCGCAATGCTCAACCTAATGCGAGCCATCCAGACTGGCATGAGTGACCCGGCTGGAGCCAACGCCCTGCAAATGGCAGCCAAACAGCTACTCAACCAGGAGTGGCGCTCAGTCCATCCTCACGCTGAGCTGGGATTGCAGGTCGATTCTTCTATCTGGGGCTCAAGCTTTATCTACATGCCGTGATTCCATGGGAGCACAGAACCTACAGATCATTATGGATGGCCAGTGGTCTGGCGGTGTCGATAGCTTTCTCTATCCAACTGACATAGTCCAAGGCTCCTACGCCTGGGGTGTCAATGTCGTTAACCGTGGCGGCGTAGTTCAAACCCGGCCCGGAAAACGCCGAGTCAAAAGCTTCTGTGGCCACCGTGGCCAGGGCGTCTATTGGGTTAGAACCCTGGATGACCGCAACTATCTGATGGTGGCCATCGATGGACAGGTCTATACCGCACCTTTCCCGTTTAAGAACTGGACGCACCTCAGTGGAGTCAACTTCCGGCCTGATGCCGAGCGGATCTATTTCTGTAATACCGAACAGGCGATCACCTACAACACCGACAACACCATCGCTCTGTTGCCCTACCCAAAGAACATAGTCTTTATGCAGGACGGCACCTCCACGCCCTGCTATTGGGACCTGGGCTCTGGAATACAGCCAGCCAGTACTGATTTCAGTTCCGGTATCGTCAATGACAACTATGTGACTGGCACGCCAAGAGCCCCGCTGATGATTGGCACGGCCATGATCTGGAAGGATAATCGGCTTTGGATCGCCGTGGACAATATAGTCTATGCCAGCGACCTGCTTTATGCCGCTTCCTTCCAGGAGAATACCTACCTAGCCGAGCAGACTGGCTTCCGCTTTCCCCGAACTGTCATCAACTTCTGGCCCATGCCGGTCATGGGCCTCATGGTCCTGACTGAGTCCAGCATGCACGCCCTGCAAAGCTATATCCAGGACCGGACTACTTGGCAGCAGCAGACGAGCCCCCCCTTCCAGTCCGATATCAACCTGGAGATCGGGCTGATCGCACCCTGGGGCATCGTCAATCTGCATGGAATGCCTTGGCTCTTAACCGCAAGAGGAATCATCTCGTTTGACCGGGCAATGACTACCAATCTGACCACGGTCATCCTCACCGCAGACGGCGAGATGATGCGCTCTAAGACCCTGCTGGCACCCAACGTTAGCCGCGCCTGCCTGGGAGTTTGGGAGAACGTTCTCATGTGCGGCATGCCGAATACCTGCACCAAGAACAGGCACACCTGGATCATGGACGCAGGGATCGCGGAAAAATTGAACAACACCCAAGGCATGTGCTGGACCGGCGTCTGGACCGGCACGTTCCCGATCCAATTTGCCAGCCCAATTGTTAACGGGACCCAATACAACTATGAGCTTTCTTACTCTGGCGGCTTTCTGGCCGTTAACCAGGGGGATAGCCCCTCGCCCCAGCCTGAGACTAATATGCCGTCCCAGGCGTACATCCATCTCTGGGAGAATTTCATACCCAACCAGATCGATGCTTGTGAGACCTCCATTAATTGCTCCGTCGAGACCAAGATCTTCACACTGACGACAGACGACTACTACAGGTTTGTCTTCGCTGAGTTCATGTTAATCAACCTGAAGGGGACGGTGCCGGTACAGGTTTATGTGACTGGGATCGCTGGAAATTATCAGCCCCTCTTCTCAACCACGCTGCGGGCCGATGTCGGCCCCTGGGGCAACCCTAGCGGCACTTCCCTCCTTTACTATGTGAGCGCTGGACGCACTACCCAGTTCGAGAACTATCGGCGGCAGGTTAGGCACATGAGGACCCAGGAGTTTATCGTCCACGAAAGTGCGGACGAAGCAGCCTGCCTGGAGATTGGACGGCAGGACGGTATTGATAAGGGCTTTCAGCTGATGATTCAATGGCAGGGCCGCTTGGGGCTGCGGGCGCTGAAGTTCTTCTATGATCGGCAATTGCAATCGCCCCAGGGCCTCTGCCCCGTCGATGAGAGCCAGACCCCACATATCGTTTTGGAGGCCACAGCATGAGACCAAGCCAGCACCAGGGAATCTTTGACCCAACCACTGACACCCTGACTGTCGTGGGCCTGATCCCGCAGACCGGCATGCCGCCGATCTATTTCAGCCGGAGCCGGGAAGTTCTCTATGATGCGCTCCAGAATGAGAAAACCTTCATCTTCAATAAATTCGGGCCACAGCGCTTAGATCTCTGCCGCCCTAACATGCACTGGTAATCTATGGCCGCCGCGACTACTCAGCTACCGCTCTCGATCTCCATCGCCCCGTTCCCCGAAGGTTTCCATGGGGACATGGACGAAACATTTCAACAAGCGTGTTTGCTGATGGAGGCCTATATCGAGGGCAGCTTCCTCACCGGCTTGGTACTGCCTCCGGGATCAACCCTTCCTACCAATGACCAGGGTCCCATAGCTATGGGCGGCGTCTGGTACTTCTGGGATCCCGGCAGCCAGAGCTACCAGCCCCAGACCGTGCCGGTCAAGATGGCGAAGAACTACGCCAAGAATCCCAGCTATCAGGTTCAGCAAACTATAGGTCCCTTTACCCTGGGTGTCGGAGTTACCAACACCTTCGACATGACGGTCGCCAGGGCGACCCAGGCAAACCTAGTTCAGGTTAAACCTGTCGCCGGGCCACCCTCTACTCCTGACAACGATACCATCTGGCAGGCTGTCCAATCCACGGTGCTGACCGCATACGCGACTTTGGCGGCAGGCGATATCTTTGGGCACGAGCACATATTCGAGGGGATCGATATCCTCCCACTGCAAGGCCAGACCTTGAGCTTGGGCCTCTCGGTCTATGCCAGTGCGTCCGGCACTTACTCTGTCTATCTGATTAATAGCGGGGGCGATCAATCCTACGTACAAAACTTCACTGTGCCTACGCCGAACGTATGGCAACGGGTAAAGATCCAGGGGATCCCGGCCTTCCCTACCACCGGCACTTGGCAGTGGGGAGAGGGGCAGACCGGTCTCCGAGTCGGCGTTGCCCTGGCTGTCGGTACCCAGTGGCAGACGACTAAACCCGGCACTTGGCAACCGGCCCAGGCTTTCGGCACCAGCAGCAATATCAATATGCTGGCAGTCGGCGCTCAGTTCATATCTATCACCGGCATCAAGTTAGAAGTTGGCGCGGCCTGCACTCCCATTACGGTCAATTCTTTTGCTGCCGATTACCAGGACTGCATCCGCTACTACTGGTCCGGGTTCGTCTATCAGACCCTGAACTCAGTGGGCGCAGCATTGAACGCCACGGCCTACATTGCTAATACCGCACTCTTTGAATTCGCTTTCCCGATTCGCCTGTGCCGGACACCGACCATTACCCCTTACGCTTGGCAAGGATTCACCTCTGGTCAGATAACCAATATTAGCACCGGCACCAATTACGCCGTCACTGGTTTCGGCGGTTCACAAAAAGGTGTCAACTGTAATCCCACTGGGCTAACTGCCGCCAAGGGCGATGTCCTCACCTGTATTATCGTTGCCGATGCCCGCCTTAAGTAAACATCCCGATAAGTCTGCCATCTCAGTCATCTGCTGTGAGAGTGAGAAGGACCTACGTCGCTACCCTATCGATGAGCTGGCCCAGGACATCATTGGCGAGGATGTACCTCGCACCTTCCCGGTGTACCTCTTCTTCTACAACGGCACGCTTCGCGGCTGGGCTAATGTGAGGCTCCAGCACATCGTCTATCCCTGTATCCATCCCGATAAGATCCCACCACGGGAGTTCGTGAAGCTGACTAGGTCATTGGTGACTGAATTCAAACGGCACACCGGAGACCCGATCTTTATGTTGTGCGATTACGCTAGGCGGCTTGGTCCCAAACATATGCGCCGACTCCGGCTAAAGCCAGCCGAGGAGCAGGCCTATATCTACACCGAGGAGGAAGAATGAGATTTCCCCCCGAAGAGCATGATTGGTTAGATAATAACTTCTTCTTTGGCGGGGGTGGCGGCGGTGGTTCCACTCAGTTCCACGCCCAGGGTTCACCTCCTAGCTTCCAGTATCTGTCGCCATCAGCACTCAATCAGATGGCCGTAGGCGCTGATGCACAGAGCTATGCCATGAGCGATCAGGCTTTCGCCAACCAATACCCCGCGCTCCAGCAGGCCTACAACCAGTACCAATCCAACTTGGGCAAGCAGGTAGGCCTTGTCGGCCAGGGCCAAGCCGGGCAAAGCCAGCTCATGGGTGGCCTCGCCAACACCATCGCTGGGCGCATGCAGACACCCACCACACAGAACATCCAGAACATGCAGAATGCCGCCGCTACGATGGGGTCGGCGGTTAATCCGATCTACGGGATGGGTGCGCAACAAGCATCCTATGCCCAGCCCATCACTAATCTCGGCATGAGCCAAGCCGGACTCGCTCAGCCATTGGTTGGCATGGGGATGAATGTCGCCGGACAGATGGGCGGGATTGGGAACCAGATCAATCAGCAGGCCGGAAACCTGTATGGCGCGGCCCAGATCCCCTACCAGCTGGGGCAGCAACTCCTTCAAGAACCCATCGACCCCCAAACCCAACAGCAGATGATGCACGCGGGCCTGGGCCAAGCTGCCGGGGCATTAGGCGCTGCATCCCTGGGGCAGGGCATGGCGGGCCAGTCCGCTGCCGCGAGACAACTTGGCCTCAATACCCTCCAATATGGCCAAGCGATGAGAGGCGAGGCCATGGGTGACATCGGCCAGTACTCATCCATGCTGGGTGCAGCGGGCCAGATGCAAGGCTTAGGGGCTGGCATCATCGGTCAAGGCGGCCAGATCGGAGGTCAACTGATGGGCCTGGGCGGCCAGCAACTAGCCCAGGGAGCACAGACCATGGGACTTGGCAGCCAGCAGCTGGGTCAAGCAGCCCAGACTTACGGCCTGGGAGCCAATGTAGCCGGGGCAGCCGGAGGCATGTATGGACAGGCACAGCAAGCCCAGGAAACCTACGGCATGGACACGGCCCAGATGGCTTCTATCTACGGCGGCATGCAGAACCAGCAGGCCACCAATCTTTTGGGCAACATCGCCAATGCTGGGCAGATGTTCGCTAAAAGGCCCTATGGCCTGGGCGGCACCAACATGGCCCAGGTCGATCTCTCGCAAGCCGGTGCCTACAACAGTTTTCAACAAGCCAATTACGCCACGATGAATGGGATTGCATTTAATCAAGCCCAATTGAATGCACAACAGCAGCAGTTGCAGGCCCAGCAAAACGCTTCCATGACCGGCGCTCTACTCTCTACCGGCACAACCGCTGCCACTACCGCCGCCATGGTCTCGGCCATGGCCTGCTGGGTCGCACGCGCTGTCTATGGCACCAGGGATAATCGCTGGAAGACTTTCAGGCATTGGCTCCTGCACAAGGCACCTAGTTCCGTCCGGTCAGCATACTTGCGTCACGGCCAGTCCGTCGCTTCGATGGTGAGGCGCAGCTCTCTGCTGCGCTTCTGCCTGCGTCTAGCTATGGACTCAATCATTAAGAGGACTGTCTATGTACAATGCGGAGCGTGAGCTAGTCCGAGCAGCGGCAGCCGAGTCACTAAACAAGCTCACCCGAGCCGAGCTATTACGGCACTTCTTAATCTCCCGAGTCGGGGATATCACGGGGATGGACACCATCGGCGTCCCGATCTTTACTGCGATCAGGGCATTGTCCAAGACCATTGCGATCCACGCCGGGAAAGGCATGAATCCCAGACTGAGCCGAGCGGGAGCGATTGCGGAGGCTATCGAATTCGAGGCCGCTGAACATCCACATGGCAAAGCCGTCGTTGCCCAGGCGATCCAGATTCCAGCAGAAGAGCGCCTGGACATCATAGACTGTTTTCCAGCCCGCTCCAGCGTAGTGAGTGATTTCACGCCGTTGGCCTGGGAAGAAGCCACCAACATTCAGAATGGCTCAGTCAAGCTCATCCCTTCGGATCTCATCTGGATGGTCAACCGAATCGAGCAGCAGCCCTTGCTCTACTTGCAGACTGGATCTAATGGCCTAGCCACCGGAGGCACCCTGGAAGACGCTATCCTCTCCGGCCTGTACGAGATTCTGGAACGCGATGCTTGGACCCTGCACCAGTTCTTGGTCGATAACTATGGCTACATTTCCCAGCGCATCCCGCTGGTATCACTGCCGGAACCAATCGAGGGGCTGGTGCGCAAGATCGAGGCTACGGGGTCGAGGCTGCATCTATTTGACTGCACCAATGACTACCGAATCCCGGTTATCAACGCGACGATCCTGGATCTGAGCGGCAATTGTGCCGGGATGTTTGCTGGTTATGGCTGCCATCTTAATGCCGAAGTCGCCGCTATCCGGGCGATCACCGAGGCAATCCAATCCCGAGCAGGCTATATCTCCGGGGCTAGGGATGACCTATTCCGGCGGCAGTTCTTGCTTATGAAACGCCTGGATCACGGGAAGCTGGATCAGATGTTCAGTGAGTTACCCGTAGGAGGGCTGTTATCTGAATACCGGACTGTACGCTTCGATACCATCAAAGCTGAGTTGCGCTATCTCTTACGCCTGATCAAAGCCGCCGGGGTCTCAGAGGTCTATGTGAGAGAGATCGGGGCCTACGTGGATAACATCTATGTGGTCCGGGTATTCAGCCCTCAATGCGAGCCGTTCAGGTTCGACTTCTGGCAGCCGAGCTTGCGCTGCCTCTCCTATGCTAAGCGCAAGATGGCCGAGCTGGCCAAGCAAGGTAAGGAGAAAGTCACTGAGCCGGAGGAAGAAGACGAGGAAGGAGAAGAATGGAAAAAGTCTTAGTTTACCTGGGGCCAAGCCTTCCGATTGGGATAGCCAAAGAAATTCTCCCCGATGCGGTTTATCGCCCACCGGCCCGACAGGCTGACATCGTCAGTGATCTGGCCAGGGTCAAGCCCACGCACCTCATCCTGATCGACGGCACCTTCAGGGAGAATCTCTCGGTCTGGCATAAGGAGCTAGTGTATGCCCTCCAGTTCCCTGGAGTCCAGGCCGTCTACGGGGCTGCCAGCATAGGCGCACTCCGGGCCGCCGAGCTGGATTACCTGGGCATGATCGGCCTGGGTAAGATCTACGAATGGTACCGGGATGGAGTGACCGAGGACGATGCCGAGGTGGCTGTTAGCTATGCCGAGCACAAAGGCCAGTATCATCTTAACAGTGTGCCGCTAGCCGATATCCGGGCTGGAGTCGAGGAGCGCGGCGACGATGCCTATTGGTTCCTGGATCGGATGCGTAGCGTGCCATATGCCGAACGCACTCACGATCTATGCGAGCGAGAATGGCAAGTAGAAGCGCTCCAGCCGAACTATCCTTGTCGGCCCCAGAAACAATTGGACGCCGAGCTGGCTCTCCGGGAGTTCCGGGATCATAAGCCGGAGCCGGTCCATAAGCCACAACCCGATGACCTCTCAATGACTTTCGGCGCTCTCTATGAACGGGACCGGCGCATCAATATCAAGGGCGTCCCTATCCCGCAGCAACACCTGGATGCCTTCGTCCTATTACATAACCCGGAATGGGAAAGGATAACCTGGGATGCTAGCAACCAGGAGCTGGCATTAATGCTCTGCAATTTATTGCACGTTATGGTCAGCCTGGAAGAGATCGGACGGGAAAGCGCCCGGTTCCAGCAGCGGGCCGGGATCACCACCCAGGAAGAGTTCCACAGCTTCCTAGAGAACAACGGCTGGAACACCCACGAGTTCGACCGGCTGATGATCCGCAATGCCAGGATCCGCAAGCTCCAGCATCACCTAACGGTTTCCAAAGTCTTCAAGCGTAACACCCAGTCGGTCCTGGATTACTTGCGCACCCACCAGGGATTTGATTTCTGGGCCATCCAGGCGGCCCAGCAAGAGGCGCGACTGGATAATGATGAATGGCTCTCCATCGACCTGGAGACTCCCGTGCTCCAGCGGCTCAAGGAGCACCTGGAGAAAGAAGGGATGGAATTCAATATGACCCCTGAAGAGTACCTCCTGGAAACCGGCTTTAGCAATTTGAATGAGCTGTCCGTAGCTCTCCAACGCACGGCAGCTGGAAAGGAACACAATGTCTAGCGGTGTAGGTGGCAGTCAACTCACTGGGAATTCCGGTCAACTCACTACCATCCCTAACCCTGGCGCTGGCAGTACTATTGGCTCGAACGGCCAAGTTTTCTTGTCTGATGGGTCGCCTTTTCTCTTTAATGGACAACAAGTATTTGCAGGCGCGAATGGGACATTCACGACGACGGCTCCTAGCAGCACATCCGCTGCGACGACTCAAAGTCAGGGGATGCAGCCGAACTTCCAGGTAAGTAACGCCTACGTTGGTAATCCACTCTATTCCCCCTCGCAGACTGGTGCCGCGTTAATGGGCCAGCAGATGATGGTTAATCCCAATCCATCACAGCAACCGATCTCTAGCCAAAGCGGCATCTATTCTGGCCCGCAAACCCCGACGCTCTCGAGCGGGGTCCCGGCTATACCACAAGGGCCATGGAGCCATGTGCCCGGACTGATAGGAGGCATGGCTCCCCAAGGCCAAGTAGGTCCTGCCTCGCTTGCCGCCAATCCTCAAAACGTCTGGAATGTTCCTAAGCCTAGCACCACCACCATCACGCCGACCGCACCTTATGGCGGCGTCTCCAGTGCCACTTCTTCTCCCAGCCCCTTTGCTACTCCACCAGCAGCGCCATCCATCAATTACTCGTCCACAGGACTACCGCCGCCAACAGCTCCGACACCAAATATGCAGCCGCAATCACGGGCATTGGGTCTCACGCCATTGAATGCAGCCAGTAATTATGTCACTAACGCGACCACCCCAGGAACCAGCGCCGGATTCCTTGCCTTAGGAGCGGCGACCAAACACATGGCCGCCGGTGGCCGGGTGAGACGAGATCAGCAAAACCAACCGCCCCCGCCCATACAGGTTGGACCGCAGCCAGGGCCGATCAATATGCCAGCTGCCGGACCACCGCCGAATATCCCGGTGGGAACGCCGATTAACCCTGCCGCTTTTGCACCTGGAGGGCAGTACGGAGCACCGCTAGCACCGGGCATGGCCCCTCCCCCTGTCGCACCTCCGGTTAATAATCCCAACTTCCAGATGCCGCCTGGGTTCGCGCCAGGACAAAACTTACTGGGAGCGCTTCCTGGAGGTAATGTGCCACCGCCGAACCCCATGGGACCGGGACCCCAATTCATGGGTCAGCTGCCAGGAGGGATGATAGGACCCCAAGCCACTCCAGGAATCAAGCTGCGGCAATCCGGCGGCCCGATCCAGAAGGACGATGACGAGACTTACTTCGGAGGTCAACCCTCGCCAGCAGCTAGCCCAACCCCGACTCCGAAAACTAGCCCAACTCCCAAACCGACTCCGGTCCCGCCTGCGAAATGGCAAACCACCATCGCGGGCCAGCCGGTAGAAGATCAGCCATACCAGCAGAAGGCAGCCGGTGGCAAGGTTGACACTGACACAGTGCCTGCCATGCTCACCCCCGGCGAATATGTAATCAATAAAGATGCAGCTGAGAACATCGGTAAAGAGAAGCTGGATGAACTTAACCAGAAAGGTAAGTCCAAGAAGTTAGGTGATGGGCTGTACCCTCAACACCTACAAGCTGGCGGGGACGTTCAAGATTTAGACAACTTGTCTACCAACTATGCGATGAATCAGTTCAACGCCGCACAGCAGACCATGCTGCAAGCTATGCTGCGTCAGAACCCGCAAACCCAATACAGCCAAAATGCACCTTCGAGTTCCAGTAATCCGTTATTTCAGCGGTTCCTTACGCTGAAGCAGCAATTCGTCGCTAATCGTCTAGGCACTCAGTACGGTCCAGGGCAACAAGCGGCAGCTCAGAAAAAAGCTCAATCTTCTGTCCCTCAGACAATTGGAGCACAGACGACAGCCACCCAGCGTCCATCGACTCCACAGCAAGGGACTCCACAGCAAGGTTTCCCAGGCGTTGGCGGCAATATGTATGGCGGCGGCGGCGGCGGGATGCCGCCCGGAACGCTTCCCGGCCAGGGAACTTACCTGCCAGCGGCCCAGCAAACACCAAACTATCCCGGCAATATGACTCAATGGCTGGCCCAGTTTGGCCATACTCCACAGGGACAAACATGGCTGGCCAACAATCAGAATAATCCCGCTGCACAGGCTTATATAAGATCGCTCTCAAGTGCTACTGGGCCGGGGAGCCCTTTGTACGGGAACCCGCAAGGCATGCAGGTAGGACCAGCTAATCCAGGGATCGCTAGCCCAACTGCAACGGCGCAGACCGCTGGTGATTATGCGGCAGGAGCTGCGAATCCGGCAAGCGGAACAATGAATTTAGGCCAAGCACCAGCGGCTCCAAACTTTAATGTAGCAGCCACCATTGCAGGCGCAGGCCAGAATGTCGCCCAAGCCTGGAGCAATTACGGGAAATCGGTCGGCAGCTGGAATCCGATCCCAGCCGGAAGCTGGGCAAACGCAATGTATTACGAAAACCCGGAGATAGCTCATTACTATCAGTATATGCAGCCCTTCCAGGAGTATCAGATCGTTTAAGAGAAAGGTAATTTATGGCAGGCGGTGTAGGTGATACTAGCAGTGTACCTGAGCATGGCCCGATCCAGGCGCAATACTGGCCGCAGACACATGTTACCCAGCTTGGCCCGATCAACAGACTGGAGCCGGTTAACTGGATGGATAGCTTGGGCCTAGCGGCCCGCGAGGCTGGCAAGCAGCTGATGACGAGCATGGCAAATCCCGCCGTCAGAGAGGCGGCTCGTGCGGAGGCGATGCGTGCTCAAGCCGAGCAAAAACTCGCGCAATACTACCGGGATAATCCCATGATGCTTCGCCGGTACGGTTCAATGGGAAGCGGCGGCCTTACCACCCTAGCGAAAGCTCAATCCGGTGTCCTTGGTTACGTGGGTGACACGGATATCATGCCGACTCAGACGAATGACGCCCCGGCAGCCCCGAGTCAGACTGGAGGAGACGGAAGCGCAGAGGCCGAAAAGACCACTAAGGCATTGAAACCGGGACCAAGGCCCGGAACGGAAGAGACCCCAGCAGATGGCGACCAGAGTGACCAGAACAAGGATACCAGCAAGCCATTTGGAAGCACTACGAATTTTGGCGGCGTTTCCAATGTGCCAGCTGCACCTCAGACCATGGATGATCTGGACAGCCGGATCCGGGTGGCTGTGGCGGATGTGATGAACAATCCCACGGCCTATCTCAATCCGGGTGGGGCGGCTCAGTATCCGAGCCAGCCTTGGTATGGAAGCCAGGGAGGACAGGTACCACAGAGACTGGCTGATGGCGGCCAAGTGCAGCAAGCACCACAGCAGGACCAAGATAATCAGAACTTTCAGCCATCACCTTTTGTGTCCCCCGCACTCCAACAAGCAGCCGGTGGCGATCCGCAAAAAGAGCTGGCACTCCTCCGGCAATGGCAAGGCACCCAGCAGGCTAATTTGCACCCCGTCATTCCGGCTAGCGCTGTTAAAGCGGCACTGAAAGAAGGAGTACACACCGGAGTCACGGATGTGGTTTACAATCAGGGCGCTGGCCCAGGCGCACAGCCTAGTTACACCGTATACACCAAGAACCCACAAGGACAGGGGACTACTGCGCAGACTCTGCCGCTCACCCAGGTAGCGAAATTCTTCCCGCATCTGGCTTCGGGCAGCAATATGAGTCTGGCCATGAGCGGGGCAGATATGCAACAAGGGACGCCACCGGGCATGGGAACTCCTCCGGCACCCGTTGCGCCGACAGGAGGTGCCGGAGCTGCACCAGGAGCTACAGCCGGGTTTAACGCGGGCGCTCCTTCTGCCCCAGGTGCTTTAACAGGCGGGATTCAAGGAGCTGGCCAGAATCCGAATGACGTGGTTAATCAACAGATTCACCAGATGGTGGCCGACAGGATCCTGCATCCCGAAAATCTCCTGGTTGATAACACACCAGCCGGGAACCCGAATAATGCGACCACTAACACCTCTAATGTAGTTAAAACCAACCCAAGCAATTTCCTCGACAGCTGGCGATCTAAGGATTCAACCACTGATCCCAATCCGCCGCCGATAATGAATCCGCAAGGGATTGCAGACGTGCAGCGGCAGAATGCAGCTCACCAGAAAGAAGGCTGGGATAAGGCCCAGGACGCAAATGACGGAAGTGGGGTCAATAAGATTGCAGCGGTACAATATGACGGAGCTGGAGGGCAACATTTCTGGTTCCACGATACCCGTTCTAACATCAGCAGCGTGCCATTCCTGGTCTATAGCGATACCGGGTATAGCCAGATCAGGATGCCGCTCGATGGCCAGGGCCACACTATGGAGGTGATGCTGCCGGACTGGCAGATCAAAGAGAATCTTTCAAAGATGGGGATCAATCCTGAGGGCTGGTCACACAATCAGATGGTGGCCGCAGTCCAACAAGAGATCTATAACAACACCCACGGCGATTTCCCTCTGGCTACCCGGAATAAACTCGAGACCGAGTTAAATCAAACCCTCCAATCTCAGCGAGGTATTGATGCCATCACCGAACTGAACAAGCATAACCAGCCTGGAGATCCAGCCGGAAGTGGCTGGAGTATCATCCAGCGGGCTCGAGCGTACATCGATCAGAACTCGAATCTGATGGCTGGCTGGCCCCAAGCCCAACAATGGGTGACAGCCATCCAGCACGCCCTGGGCAATGCCCCTGCGCCTGCGGCATTGGTGGCGCTCCAGGATGCAATGACCCAGTTAACTGATGAAAGTCGGTTGGGTCCTGAGGAAAAGGAGGGACTACCTCCTCTGAGCTTCGACAATTACCTATTGCCTCGCCTAATCCAGTATAACCATACGATGGCGGCACGTCTTAGTCGGCAGATCTCAAGCTCTCTCAATAACAACGAAAAGATCGATGCTTCCTATCTGAAGGTAGGCAGAGGATTACGTGAGAATGGACGTGTCCCCGACACGGGACTTAGCATGGAAGCTCTCGATAAAATAACCCGGTCCAAACCGGGGACAGCTATGCCGAGCCCAACTGCGAGCCCCACTCCAGAACCAGTCTTGCAGGCGCAGCCTAACGCTACCCCGCTGGATACCCGCAACATGACCCAGGAGGAGATGAATAAGGCGCTTAGGAAACAGCCTTTGGGCAGCAAGTTCATCGACGGTCAAGGTCTAAAGATCCTCAGAAAATACCCGTAATGGATCGGCCATTCCAGACTGGCGGCCCGGTGGCCAAGGATCCGCCCCCAGCTCCGACCCCGGACCTCGACCAACATTGGATGGATATGGCGAGAGTGGCTGGCTGGCCGGAAAATGAAATTCAGATAGCTACTCAGCGAGGACTTTTGAAAAGCCCAGATTTCCAGCAAGAAGTACTAAGGCATTACAACTGGAAACAGCTCCACGAAATGACTCCATCGCCTGGAATGATGGAGCATGCACCAGCACCGCCGCCAGCACCAGTACCGACTGCAACTCCAACACCGAGTGATGATGAATCTTCTGGCATTGTAATGATGTCAGACACTGGGACCGGAAAGACGATGATATCGAATGAGGACGATATTAATCGTGGAGCGATTGAGCAGACGAAAGGTTATGGCAATCCTTCCTTGAAAGAGTCAATCCACAGCGGCAAAGGCGGCTGGCTCCCGGAGGCAATCCGGCACCCGGAACGCTACGGCTACGCGGAAGGCGGCCCAGTCAATGCGCCCGCAACTGCTTCCGGGGAATACGCTGGCTCCGATACTCCGCAGCCAGCTTCTACTCCCACTACTCCGTCTCCCCAGACAATCCAGGCTGCCCAGCAGACTCCGGCCCAGCCGGTAGCTCAGCCCACTCCGACCCAGCCGATAGCGTCAGCCGATGTAGGCGAGATAGTTCCACAGAATCAGCAGAATGCTCCGGTCGCAGCCCCGGATGTGGGCTCAAACGAAGAAGAGACCGTCAATGACATCGTCAAAGAGTACGGGACTAAGGCCCACATCAACGAAGGCTATTCCCATGGCCAGCTGACTAAGCCCATAGCCGTAGCCGCCATGGCAAAGATCGACGCCAACTATCAGGCAGCCGATGACGCGACAAAAAAGGCCATGGCGCAAGCCGAGCATGATGCCGAGACAGGGCAGAACAGTAAAGCGCCTGTCGCGGGCAGTGATATCGGAGAGAAGGTAATACCAGACACGGTGCCGGTGATCTCCCAGGAAAGTGGTGGGCAACGCTTTGGCCAAACCATGGCCCAGGAGTTCCTGGGGCAGCAGACACCAATAGGAGACGCTGCCCGCGCTTACCTGCAAGAGCAGCATACTCCTGATGAGATCCAGGCGGCCATGGGCAAGTTCCAGGAGGCCCAAAATCTCCTCTTACGCCAGTACAGAATTTCAGATCCTAAGACTCAGATCGATCTCCAGCGCCAAATCAGATCCCTTCTAACTGATCTCGTACCGGACTACATGGCGCTCCGATCTGGACAAGCTGGGTGGGAAGCTGAATACGGCGGCCAGAAGATCCTCAAAAATATAGGGGCCGTGGGAACCGACATGTTTGGCTCCGGCAAGGTTAAGCCATTTGATCCCAACGGCGATCAGGTCAGTGCTTTCGAGCGCACTCCAGAGCAAGATGCTAACCGGCTGGATGCAGGAAAGAAAGCCTATGACGACTACATAGCTTCGACCACGATTGTCCCTAAGAACGTGGCCGAGGAGCGCCAGCTGGCTGTCCTCCAAAAGCATGGGATGGCACCCAGCCCGGAAGCTATCGCGGGGGCACCGGAATGGGCTACGGATGCAGGTCTAGCCTTAGTCGGCTCAGGCCTAGTTCCTGTCTTGGGCATTAACGAATTGGCATTAGAGGGAGTGCCAGAGCTAGAAGCCGCAGGCATGACTGCACGCGGCACCACCTTGCAAGCTGCCGTCAAAGGTGCGGTCTCGCGAACCGGCGGTGCGTTCAGCCGTGCTGGCGAATGGGCGCAACCTGTGGGGGCGAAATTGGCCGGTAAGAGCTTCGGCAAGCTTCTGGCGCGAACCGCCGTGGGAGGCACTCTTGGCACTGGCTGGTACATATTTGATCCCTTCACCACCAATAAGCTGGCTCTGCTTGATCCATCCAACCCGAAGCATTGGCAAGCACTCATGGAGTATGCGCGAGACGCAGGCATCCCGAGCCTAATCGGCGGCGTGGGTGGCCTCACCCTGAACCGGGTAGGCTGGGCTAGCAGAATACTTGGCGACACCATGCGTGCGGCTGATGAACAGGCTTTCGTGCCATCGATTCAGGGCCAGTCAATCCGCACGGGGGCATCGTTCATGCCCCGTGAAGGTATCATGGGAGACATCTTCGGCCCGGAACGGACTGGTCCGGTAAATATCCCTTTCATGGAAGCAGCGCCACGGGGGATCATTCGCACACCGGCCATACAACTTGGTGGGCGCACACTCCGAAGCGCTATCGAGGCCGCCACTTCTGGCGTCCCTTATTCAGCTCTCACCTCCAAGGATACCGATCAATTCTTACAGAACGTAGAAAACTTCGGTTACCTGGGAGCCATCGTCCACGCTCCAGTCAACTTCTGGAACGCGATCAAAGGCACATTCTTTAACCCTGCCTTTGTAGGCAGAGGCCAGGATCCGAACCGGCCACCGCCCTGGGGTCTGAGTAGCTATGGCGATAGGTACGACAACGTCTCGCGGATGGAGTTCGACCGCATGGATAAGAGCCGTCAGAACGCCTTCCTCTATCAACAGGGCTTCGGAGACGCTAACGGGATTAAGACCCATCTTCTGCCTCCCGAGGTGGTAACTGAGGTTGCCAGGAACCTGGGCCAGGAGACTACACCCAGAGGCTTTACGATTCACAACCCGATCAGCGGGGAGACGCATACCTTCATTTCCAGCGAGCATTACGATCCGGCAAGCGGCCATGAGTTTGGCCACAACATCCTGGATACGATGCATCCTACGGATCAGGCCCGGATGATGTTCCTGGCTAGCCGGATCCCGGATAGCGAGATGAATGACTTCGTTACCCGGTATGCGAACGAGGCGGATCCAAGTGTTGGTCCGATTACTTTTAGCCAATTGCCAACCGAGTCAGAGATCAAGCCGGGTAGTCCCGATTACGATAAGGAGAAAGCCGACTTCGCCGCCAGGACCGGCAACCTGACTCAGGAACAGGCAAAGCGAGAACTCGCTGCCGATACCATCGGCCAATGGTTTGGCGGCCAGACGGCAGAGAAATGGCTCTCAAAGAACCCAGCTTTGATGCGTGAAGCTTCGATGCTGATTGGTAGTGGCCTGGAGGGCATGGGGATCCGCTCCACGACTGCCGATATTAATGGCCCGGTCGGTGCGCCGAAGTACATGCTCTTCGGCAAGACCATCAACAAATACGTCAAGGGCTGGGTCCGAGGCCTCTACTCTGGAGCAAACCCGATCCTCAAGCTGCCGGGGGGATTAGAGAAAGAGTTTCAGGCCCAGGAGGCAGAAGCCCGCGAAGGTAGACAGCCGCTGCCGGAACCCACCGAGGAGCAAATCGCGAAACGGGCTTACGGGATTAGCCAGAAACGACCAGCGGGCGGGGCGCAGACTGCTGAAGAGGCTAGAGAGGATTGGTTACAAGCACAGAAAGAGCTGAGAGCACAGATAGCCGCAGCTCCCCGAGTCAGGGTGCGCCAACCGCCCGGACCACCGGCAGCTCCATCCGGCCCGCAACCAGGGCCAGGAGTCTTGAAAGGCCTGATTGGAGCCTTTCACCATGCTCACGATTCGAAGGAGGCGCACGACACCCAATGGGAGCTGAAAAAGAAAGGACTCTCACCAGGAGAAGCCCAGGCAATCAGCGAAGGTAGGACCCCAACTCCAGGCCCAGCAAATCCTAGTCTGATGCCAGGAGGAAACGCGGGCGTAAAGGCCACACCCGAGGCCGTGGTCAAGCCAGCGATCCCGACCCAGCATCCGGCCCGCGAACGGCGACAGAACGAAGCCAAGGTCGCCAAAGGCAATGAGCCCCAAGATTATACCAGCAAGGTCACTAACCATAAGCTGATCGGCGTGACCGGCAGCGAGTTTGGTGAGGTCGATAATCCCAAGCGGGGCGGTTATACCGAGCCAGGGTGGAACATTGGAGCCTGGGGCGACCGGCTGGACGGGGAGAATAACCACGGGTTTGCGCTGCCGCCATCCATCCTGCGGCATCTTGGTTGGACCGGCCAGCACAACTACGGTCAGCTCTTTAACTCCCAGTACACAATCAGGGTTCACAACCCCAGGACTGGAGCCACTACTGAGGGACCACTCAAAGATATCGGTCCAGGCGCAAAGACCGGCGCACTGATCGATATGCTCTGGGGGTCCCGGCATGACCTGGGCTATGGCACCAATTTCAAGGGCGGCGTTAATTTTGAGATCGTCGATAAGAAGGGCAATGTCGTCTACGCGCCGACCGGCCATGAAGTAGAGGAGGGTGGTGGCGGCGGCGGCGGCGGGGGCGGTGGACGAACAGGCGTGGTGCAGGCCGGTGGCGGGGCAGGCGGCGTAGGCAGCGCTCCGATAGCACCAGGAGCACCCGGCACCCCAGAATTCGAGGCCCAGCAACGACCAACCGTAATCCCCGGCACTCAGATGCCGGAACCGGAACAACCGGCTGCGAGACCTGCCGCCTATACGGAAGGGCCATCCTGGACTCCAGCGCCAGAACAAAGCGGCATGATGCCCATGGGGGGGTACATGGGTCCTGGCGCACAGATGACCCCTTATGGGTTCATGCCACCACCGGCAGCGCCAAGTGGTCAGGTTTCCATGATGCCTGCGCGTGGGCCGAAGCAGCTGGGTGGCAAGTACGGAGAGACTGAGGAAGAGCCCAGCACAGCCAATAATGGGCCGGTGGCTAACGCGGCAGTTGCCCCGCACCTAGCTAAAGGCACTCTGAAAGGCCTTGAAGACGCACAGATAGCTCACGCCGCAGAGCTATCAGACGATGATCTCCGGGTCCAGAAACAGCCAGACGGCTTTTTCAAAGGTGAATACTTCCAGCGGGGAGACGCCTTGCATAGCGCTGTACTCAAGAATGTGCCGGACAAGGAAAAGGAGGTAATGGCAAAAGCTGAAGAGGCAATTGCTAACCGGCAGCCGCTCAATACCACCTATGCCAGTGCGCCACGCAAAGGCTTGGAAGCAGAAGCGCCTACAACCCGGAGCCGCCAGATCGAATACGAGATGTCTAGCCCACAGGCGCGGCTCCTCAAGCAGACTACGGCCCAGCTGGCGGGACATACCATGATCCCCACCGCCGTGGGCGTGAAACTAGCCGCGAAGAAGGGCGCACCGCATGAAGGCTATGTCCAGGGAATTAGCACCAATGCGGTGGCGAATAACCACTGGCATATCAACCAAGCCCTAACCGAAGCCGGACATGCCAGCCCTTATCCCACGCTGGACAAGAAGTTTATGAACGATCTGGAGGGCTACATCTCCAACCTGAACGCCGGATACAGAGGCACAGGCACTTCTCTTCAGCCCTCCACTAAAGCTTACCAAGTCAAAGTTGATCCCCGTCATGTGGCTTACCGGATTAAGCCGGAAGAAGCCGAATACATGAACATGCTGATCAACAATCAGGCGGCCAGAGCTAAGAAAGCGGGACCGCTGCGGGAGCTGGCCCGAGCCGGTGGCACGCTTTATACCGAAGAAGGCGAGACTAATCCGCTCCGGCTGGCATTAGACATGCGCGAAGCCAAGCTCCGGCATGAGGCGGCGGCGGCAAACCCAGAGAACCCAGAGCTAAAGAAACGCCTGGAGAAGCGCTGGAGCGAGGACACCCTGGAGCCAACCATTCGTACCTTTAAGGCGGGATTGGTTCACGAGACCCATGGCAGCCAAGAGGCAATGCCCGAAGCCATACGGCCTGGGGAAGAGTTCAAGGACCTAACCACGGCCATGCAGCGGCATCTGCCACGGGGACGGCCTGATGTGCCAGTGAGCGTGAACTTCATGCCAGGACGTGGTCACGCCCCAGAGTTTAAATCGGTCAGCCCAGAGGAATTCATTACCCAGCGCAATAAGTCGAAGCGACCTCAGTATTTGTCCGAACTAAGCCCACACGAGATTCGCGAGCACCAGCTTTATACGAGCCATGACGGCACTTCTGGAGTAGCCATCGATCCGCATGGCGATATCCAGAATGTGTTTAACAACGGCGGCCCACAGGGTGCCGGAGCCCATGCCGTTGTCCACGCTATCGCTAATGGAGGACGGACCCTAGATGCCTACGATCCGTACTTGCCCGAGTACTACCGGCAATTCGGATTTAACGAGACGGGTCGCATGAAATTCAATCCAACCTATGCAAAACCTGAGTGGGATTTCAAAAAGGATGATGAACCTGATGTTGTATTTATGGGCTGGAAAGGTTATCCTAATGGAGATCGTGATGCCGCTATAGCCCGAGCGACCCGGCAAGCCGAGAAGCTTCCCAATGAGCCATCAGCCCAATACTACCCAGAGACAGACTGGGACCGAGCCAAGGACGAGAGCCGAGCTTACGCCCGAGGAGCTGAAGCTTATCGAATGGGTCGAGAAGGGCCGGAAGAAGAAGCTTACCGATCAGGAAATCCACCTAGCTTTGGAGCAGGCCCGACATCTAGGCGAGATCTAGCAGAGTCACCGGCACCGGCTTTCATGCCGATGGCCGGACGAGCGGCCAAAGGATTTAGAGGTGCGCTAAAGGCAGGCAAACTCTTTGAGACACCGATCCAGGCACGCCCAGGAACTTGGAGCGAAGCAGATCCAGACCTTGAATTTATTAGGCAAACACTTGGCTTCCCTCCTCCAGAGGGTCGCCCTGGGCCTTGGAGCCAGCAACGATTCGAGATCTCCGACCGGGACATGAAGCTGAAGCCTTCCCCGGCAAAATCTCCTTTCCCCAGCTTGTTAGAGCACCAGTCCCACCTGGGCGCTAAGGATCAACGGCTGGGAGATGTGCTCGACCATCCAGAACTTTTCAAGAATTACCCGCAGCTAGCCAACACCAAGATTGAACTAGCTCCCAATATAAAGGGCGAGGGCTATTACTCACATCCCTGGACTGACCCGGATACCGGAGAACATAAGGGCGATAGGCTAGTTCTGAAAGATGCTAGCGACCGCAATACGCTAGCCCATGAAATACAACATGCGGTCCAGAATATAGAGGGCCATCCTCCTGGGGCTAGCTTTGAGGCGATACACCAAAGCCTTCTCGGATCGCTGCCGATAATAAATGAGGTAGGCAAGGAGGCCATGGCTGAGTACCCGGACATGAGCCGGGAAGCCTTTATCCGCAATACGGGAGGCGGTAGCATTGGGCTTTCAAAGAAGGATCTGGATCAGCAATACACTGATTACCAGGATACCATGAGCATCCACCGCAGGGATTGGATACTCCGGCGTATGCGGGACATAGCCTTCGCGCTCTACCAGCGAACCCCCGGCGAGATGGAAGCCCGCGCTGCTGGGTATCGTGCTGCCACACCGGAATCAAAACGGTCTCCGGCAAGACAACTGGAATGGGAGAAGGAAGCTACCAATCTGCACTATCCTATCCCGCCGGAACTGGAACGTAGCGGTACGGTCCCACCTTGGGCGCAAATCTCCTTCATGGCCGCCAGGAAAAAGAAAGGCGAGCCGGAGCCACCGCGTGAACTATCGGAAGCCACTAAGGCCAAGCTGGGGCCGGTGCCGACAGATCCGCATCAGGCTATGATCTATCAACGGGTCGGTGAACGCCTGGACACCCAGATCCCAGGAGCTATCCCGCTGGAACCTGCCTACACAGCGGAAGGCAAGTTCCGCTGGGACGCCACAAAGAAAGCGCCGGTTTATAAGACCACCCGCTATGACATCGCCAATGCCCCTATGCTCCAGCAACAAGGCAAAGCCATGGGTACGGTCACGGATTCCAAGGGCAAGGTCGGTCCAGCTAAAGCACCGCCAGAAACCAGGGATGAACTGGAAAGCCTGGACCCGGAAAAGCGCCTGACACCTTTCTTGAACCCGACCGACCGGAAGCGCGTAGTTCACCTCAATAAGATTAGCGCCGTCAACGCCTACGCCGACAAGCTCTACGACTTCTACAAGTCAATCGAACATCTGCCTGAGGTCATGGGTGGCAAAGAATGGTACGACGAAGCCAAGGGCCTACTGGATAAGAACTTCGGTTCCCATGCTAGTCTCATGGCCAATCTCCTGGGGGCAACCAGCGCCGGGAACAAGGTCAAGATCAACTACAACATGGCCATCAATGCCTATCACAACTTCCTCATGGGCAGGTATGACCGGGCCATTGATCTTTACCGGCAGGCCTACGGCATCAAGCAGAGCGGCAAAGGGAACCTCATCAAGCACATCATCGAGAACAAGATCCATGAGAAGCTGAAAGACAAAGAGGGCAATCCAGAGGAAGCACCGGACAGCGACGAGGCCGCCATGGATCAGTGGATCAGGCATCACGATATAACCCCGCGCAATGAGTACGGGAAACTCTTCGGCCACAACTCAATCGCTGTCCTGAAAGTCCTGGCTCATACCTGGGAGAAAGAAGCCGGTGGTCCCAAGACCCCGAACTTCGCCGCTAATCTCGATGGCCGCTCGATTCAAGCCACGATAGACATGTGGGCCGCCCGGACCATGCGACGGCTGGGCTACGAAGGTTACACCGACAAACCCTGGCTCATCCAGCCTGCTGGTGAGACCGGAGTCAGCGATGTGGACTTCGGCCTCTCACAGCTCGCCTTCCGCAAGGCCGCCGAACGGATCGGGATCAAGCCCTCCTCGCTCCAGGCCATCCTCTGGTTTGCCGAACAGAAGCATTGGCAGGCCAACAAATGGGAGCGTGCACAGGACGCTGAAGACCGTGATTACCGGCCTATGCTCAAGGCCTACAAACACCCAGAAGGAGTGCCGCACCGCTCCACCAAGAAATGGCTGGGAGAGAAAGAAGAAGCACCGGCAGCACCGGGCTAAACGTTGCGCATCTTCCGTTACGGAACAAAAAAGTGCCGCCGGAGGCTCAACTAAGAAGACCCCCGGCGGCTTCGTATGCAAGCCAAGCCACTGGCTTTACGAAATTCTTCGAGCTGGCATGAAGCGCACGCTCATCGGATCGATCTGTGGCACCGGCCCACTCATCCGCATATGCTTCTCGGCCACGAATTGACCGTTGGCCACATTCATCGTCTCAACCACCTCAAGCTTTACCTGGGGATTGCGCATGGCATAGCCGACCCAATCGTTCACTTGGTTAATCTGCCGTGGAGCTGGCGGCTGATAAGGTTGTGGCGGCACATAGACATTCACATTGGTTCGTTTCTCGTTATTCGGGTTAATCGCACCCCAGATACCACCAATGATGACGAACAGGATAAACAGCCCGAAGATCACAATGCTCAAAAAGTGCATTATTTCTCCTCCTCTTCCGGGGCTGCTTGTGCCGGGTAGGGTTGAGTGACACCTTGTGGGCCTGAAGGCGCTGGCGGTGGCGTAGGCGAAGTCTGCTGGCCTTGAGCCTGGGTCGCCATCTGCTGCTGCTGGGCCGCCGTCTGCTGTGCTAAAGTCGCCTGCTGTTTCTGGAGTGCCGCTTCAGCTTCAGTCGGGCCTAACCCAGGACCTGCCCCGCCAGTCTGGGCCTGCTTCATCTTGCCGTACAACCGTTCGTGAGAGAACTCTTTCTCGTAGTCGGTGGCATCGTGTTCAGCCTGATGCCGCTTGTCATGTAGCGCCTGAACCCGCTGATCGAACTCGTCCATATGCGGCCCCATCATCTGGCCCAGCTGCACGAGCATCGCCTTCTGCCGGTCAGTCAGGTTCGCACCGGCAACATCATCTGAGCCAGGAGGAGGTCCAGCATCAGGAGCGGCCTGTGGCTCTTGGTTATCTTGCATATGTTAATATCGTATGAAATCCGATAAAGTCAAATTCACCTCCTTCAGTGCATCTTCTTCAAGGTTTTCGCAAGCCTCGCCCGCTGGCCGAGTTTGCCGCCAGCTTTGGCCGCTTTGTCCAACTTCTTAGCGGGGATCTTTTTTCCTGCTGGCACCCCCATCTCTTTGTGCAATGCGCCAGGGTGCTTAATCGCACCCGCAATCCACTTTTTAGCCATTAGGGTATCATTCCTTGTGCGCCGGTACCGCCCATGCCACCCAGGCCGCCCCCGAAGGTGGGCACCTTACCCCGGCTCTTTGATTTGGATTTGCTCTTCGATTTGGCCGCTTTACGAGCCGGAGGTTTCGGTGCGGCTCTGCGGGCCGCCGGTGCCGGTGGTGGAGGAGCCATTATGGGGATCCCGCCGCCGCCCTGCCGTTTGACAGCCCCACCTTTTTTGTACGCTGCTTTCTTCGTTGCCATCTATTTCTTACCTTTGGTTCTAAAGCCTCCTTTGGGTTTGGAGGCTATTTTATGCAGGTCTTTTGGACCTATGTCTTTGGCGATCTTGGTCGCCTGGGATGAGTACTTGGGCGAAGTGGTTCCTTCCTGGACACCCCGCGCAATCCCGAAAAGTTTCTGCTGTGACTTGGTTGTTTTGTGTCCCTTGATTGTCCCGATGGGTTTGTTGGGCATAGCGTTACATGCTGAAGATGTAAGCGGGCTTCGGAGTGTGACTGAAATCAACCCGGCCTTGCACATCATCGAGGAAGATAGCGTCCTGGCCTACGCCCAGACTTCCGATCCAAGCCGGACTTAAAAGTATATTCGGCGCTTCAGCCCGATTGGTAAAATTGCCTAGTGGGCTTCCAAGCAATGTGTAGTAATCAAATTGGTTCTTGAGAGCGACCACGGTATCAAGAGCGTTAGGAGCCGCCCCACCCGTGCCGACCGGAGTCAGATAACCTGCAACGAGCTTCTGCGTCCGGCCTAGAGTCTGCAAAAGATTCTCTAGGTTTGCCATTTTCTATATTGGAACGCTCAAGCTATTCATTAACTCCTTTGCGTTTTTTGGCAAGCCCGCTATGATCACCTCCGAGCGTTTCTCTTCCAAAAAGGTTTGAGCAACTTCTTAGGCGGCTTCGAGAACAGCTCACTTTTGCCACCCATCGACGGAGTCAACGTCTTCATTGGCGACATGGCCTACACCGTTGACGACGGTGGATTCTGGAATGCAGTTCAGCCGACATCCCCTTCCGGTGCGAGCCCAACCTGGGCCTGGATAGATCGATTGCGCGGCGGCCCCGGCCCACAAGGCCCTCCAGGAGTCGGTCTACCAGGACCAGCTGGTCAGATCGGCGTTGCTGGCAGAATGGGTCCTCCCGGACCACAAGGTACTGCTGGCAAGAATGACTTCTCTTTCCTGAACAAGATGTTCGTGGTGCCAGCGTACAACGCGGCTCCGGTCACAGCTACAGTCACTGACTCTTCCTGGATGGCTGGCGGCACATTGGTCTACATACCCGGTGCTGGCACCTTTACTTGCGTAGGCGATCCGCCTAGTCCCAACACTGTTCTCTTAGTCAATTCCGGCGACCCCAATAACGCGGCAGCTGGGACCATGATCAGTTCCGGGACCCAGATCTCACCGGCACAATTGCGTGGCCCAATGGGTCCTCAAGGAACTCCAGGTCCTCCTGGTCCCCCCGGCCCACAAGGAGTCAGCGGAGCCAGCGTCTACACCACTTTAGCCCAGACATTCTCCGTCCCTGTCACTACTGGCACGGCCTTCGTTACCAGTGCGGATCCATTCGGCATCGGCATGATTATCTACATTGCCAATGCCGGTTATTTCGCCGTCACCGCTGTCAACCTGACCGCAAATTCTCTCGACGTAACCAACCAAAATTATCCCGGTGACCAACCTCCAGGAACTGTGGTGCCTGCCGGAACTACCGTCTCAGCCACTGGCCCGCAAGGGCCTCAGGGAGTTCAAGGGCCTGCCGGTCCTTCTGGCGGCCAAGGTCCAATCGGAGTCGCGCCCAGCGGCACCATTGCCATGTTTGGGTCTAAGGATGCGCCGGGAGGCTGGCTCCTCTGTAATGGTACCCTGTACGCCACCAATGCGTATCCGGCTCTTTTTGCTGTCATCGGATATAACTACAATGTCGCGGGCGATAACCCGGCCAATTTCCGGGTACCGAACCTCGTAGGTCGCTTTGCGCTTGGCGCTTCTCCGACTTATCCCATCACACCCACAGCTGCTTCCGGCGGTGAGGTCAACCATGCTTTAACCTGGGCCGAGAACGGACCTCACTACCACAATATAAGTGTCGTCCTGGCTGACAACCAGCATGTGCATCTGAACCCGATTCACGGGCATGGACTGAACTGGACTGACCCAGGACACGGCCACCAAAACTATTATTACCAGAGCATGAACGCCGGTGGGAATATTACGGTGTGGCAAGTAAGCGGTCCACAAGAGGGTACTACCGGGACAATAAGTGACTGCATTATCGCCGCTAAAACCGGTATCCAAGCTTCTGTCC